>JABAOG010016611.1_pt1 | contig 18954 bp, 17 predicted proteins | sample 7062131 | NCBI WGS metagenome assembly JABAOG01 (sample SAMN14538629, study PRJNA623070) | marine sediment metagenome | biome: marine biome [ENVO:00000428]; feature: marine pelagic biome [ENVO:01000023]; material: deep marine sediment [ENVO:00002113] | place: India: Arabian Sea | collected...
CGCCACCCTCACCGGCGCCGCGCGGGTCGCCCTGGGCACCGACGTCCCGGCGATGTTCTCCACCGACGATGAGCTCGCCCGCGGGCTGATGCACGGCTCGAAGCGCGCCCTCGACCCGATCTGGCGGATGCCCTTGGTGGACGACTACGACCGCTACCTCGAAGGGTCGATCTCCGACATCAAGAATGTCGGCGGGGGCCGCTACGGCGGCGCGATCACCGCGGCCCTCTTCCTGCGCCGCTTCGTGGGCAAGACGCAGGCCTGGGCCCACTTCGATCTCATGGCCTACAACCGCGAGAACCGGCCCGGTCGCCCGAAGGGCGGCGAAGCGATGGGCTTGCGGGCTGCGCTGGCGATGCTCGAGGAGCGCTTCGTCGCCGGGGCCCCGGAGACGGAGCCAGGAGAAGGCGACCAAGAAGGCCGCCAAGAAGGCGACCAAGAAGGCCGCCGAGAAGAAGGCGACCAAGAAGGCCGAGCCGAAGGCCAAGAAGAAGAAAAAGAAGAAGAAGAAGCGCAAGAAGAGCTGAGCTCAGCGCCGCCAGGAGAGCTGCAGCCGCGCCTGTTGCGGCCCGATCAGCTCGGCCTGTCCATCCTCGACCCGAACGATGTCCGAGACCAGGGCGGCCACGCCGGCGAGCACGACCTGTCGGTAGATCCCGTCCTCCGCGTAGGGGTGGTCGCGGAGGATCGCCTCGACCCCATCGCGCTTGCGTTGCCCCACGGAGAGGTGGCCGGTGTCGTGTCCCCGGCGCCAGCGGACCGGCGTCTGGGCCAGCACCGCCGAGAGGGTCCGCAGGTTGGTGCGCCGAGAGCCCTCGAGCGCGTCCCGCTGCGCCTCCATGAAAAAGCGGAAGCACTTCGCGTCGGTGTCCAGACCGAGGGTCTTGGCCACCGCGCGGTAGAGCGAGAGGTGGTGCCGCTCCGGGTACCAGCGCTCGGGGCTGACCCCGCCCTCGAGCAGCTCGCGGGTCTCCGGCTCCAGGTGGTCGAGGAGCGTCTCACGCCGCGACCCCGACACCTCGGGGTGGGTGCTCAGATGGGCCAGTGCCATGCCGCGAGCGCGAGCCACGACGCCGACGATAGCATACCTTTTGGGGACGTCTGTTTTGGGACGAATGCACCGTCCTTCGCGCCACATCCGTCCGTTTTCACCCCCTGACATGGGGTGAAATGGCGCCCGGCGCGACCACCCCGTCAGCGGGCGCGGATGCCGTCGAGGACCATGCCGACGACGATTCGCGCGATCTCATCGGGTCGGGCGTCGAGGCCGCCGCGAAGCACCGCGAGCGCGAGCTGCTCCACCGCGCCGACCACGGCCAGCGCGCTGACCCGAGGGTCGGAGACCCGCAGCAGGTCGTGGGAGACCGCGACGTCCGTGAGGTGGATCGCCCCCTGCTCCATCTCCTCCGCCAGCGCCTTGATGCCGGCGGTCGACGCGGTCGGAGGCGACCGATTCTCCTGCAGGTAGAGCTGCACCACCCTCAGGTGCGGGACGGCGACGGCCGCCAGCTCGAGGGCCAGCGCGGCGTAGGTCCCGTTGAGATCGGCCCGGGAATCCGCCCGGGCGAGGGTCACCGCGCAGCGGCGCATCGCCGTGCGGACCTTGCCCGCGACGGGCGCGAGGATGCCGTCGACCAAGGCGCCCTTGTCGTCGAAGTAGCGGTAGAAGTTGCCCTTCGCCATCCCGGCGGCCTTGGCCAGCTCGTCGATGGTGACCGGCTCGACCCCGCGTTCGAGGAAGAGCTCGAGGCCCGCGGCGAGCAGCGCCTCGGTTCGTTCGCGGCGATTGCGGGCCCGTTTGCCCTCGGGTTTGGAACGCTCGGAAGCGGAGCTCACGGTCGGAAGGGTAACCGAACGAGGCTCACGAGGCGCGGAGATCCGGTGACGACGCCACGTGGCACCGACGGCCGCATGTACTAACGTCGCCCCATGTCGGCTCTCTTGGGCATTCCGCTGGCCACCCTCACCGCCCCGGGCACCATCGAGCTCTCGCTCCTCACCGCCGCGGCGCTCCTACCGCGACGGATGCGGTCGACGTCGGGGCGGCCGTGTCGGCGCATCGCGGTCGTGGTCCCGGCCCACGACGAGCGCGAGGGCATCGCCCGCTGCGTCCGCAGCCTGCGCGCCTGCGATCCACCCGGCTGCGAGGTCGAGCTGGTGGTGGTCGCCGACAACTGCACCGACGACACCGCGGAGGTCGCGAAGGCCGCCGGGGCGCGGGTGCTCATCCGCAACGATCCCGACAACCGGGGCAAGGGCTTCGCCCTCGAGCACGCCTTCGACCGGCTCTTCGCCGAGCACGCGGACCTCGACGCGGTGATCGTCGTCGACGCCGACACCGACGTGGACCCCACCTTCCTCTCGGCCTTCGCCCGCCGCTTCGCCGAGGGCGCGGACGCGCTGCAGTGCCGCTATCTGGTCCGTGACCCGGGCGAATCACGGCGCAAGCGACTGATGAACGTCGCCTTCATGGCCTTCAACGTGGTGCGGCCCCGCGGGCGCGATCGGCTCGGGCTCAGCTGCGGCATCCTGGGCAATGGCTTCGGCCTGAGCCGCGAGTGCCTGCAGGCGGTTCCCTATGCCGCGCGCTCGGTGGTCGAGGATCTGGAGCATCACCTCGATCTGGTCCGCGCCGGCCACCGGGTGGAGTTCGTGGACGAGACCTGCGTCCGCGGCGACATGCCCGACGCGGGCAAGGGCGTCGAGACCCAGCGGGCCCGCTGGGAGGGCGGCCGCATGCGCATGGTGCGCGAGAAGGCGCCCGGGCTGCTCGCCGAGATCGCCAAGGGTCGACTCGCGCTCACCGAGCCGCTCCTCGAGCTGATGCTCCTGCCGCTGGCGACCCACGTGAGCCTGCTCGGCATGACCCTCGCCGTGCCCTACCCGCCGACGCAGATCGCCGCGGCCCTCGGCCTCGGCGCCGTCGGCGCCCACGTCCTCGCGGCGCTGGTCGTCGGCGGCGCGGACCGGGAGGACCTGAAGGCCCTCGCCGGGGCGCCGCTCTACATCGCCTGGAAGGCCAAGCTGCTCCCGAAGATCCTCGGCGCGGCGAAGACCGAGCAGGAGTGGGTGCGGACCGAGCGGGCCTGAAAGGCACCACCTCTCCCGGCCCCAGAGCGCTCACGCTCTAGCGACGATTCTCCCCATTCCCCGAGGCGCGATACTGCCCGATCGCCCGCAATCGCCGTCGCCGTCCTACTGGAATTGTTCACACGAAGAGCGAATCCCTCCAATAGGGAAGCCTTTTCACCTACCCTCGCCTGGGACGCTCACCCGCTTTGAAGGACGCGCACGTTCGTCCGATTGGCGATATTGACCGTGAGCGTCGGAAGGAGTGGCTATGAAACAAGTGGTCTCATGGAGCACGATCACGATCGGCGCGGCGATGTGGATCGCCGCCTGCGGAGGAACGAGCACGAGCTCATCCGCCACCGTCGGCACGACGCCGGCGGANNCCGGCGCATCCGCGAGCGCAGACGCACCGGCCGCGGCTACCGCGAGCTCGGAGGGCGAGAGCGCGGCGCCGGAGAGCGCTCCCGAGCCGGAGGCGGAGCCGGAGGAGTACCCCATCCCCGATCAGGAGACGCTGATCGCGATGTCGGCGGAGGAACGACAGGAGGTCTTGTCCGAGGCCCGCGAGACCAAGAGCGAGCGGCGACGCGAAGCGACGGTCGCCTACCGCGAGGCCGTGCAGGCGGCCGGCGAGGCCAAGCAGGAAGCGATCGAGACCGCTCGGGAGGAGATGCGCTCGGCGCTCGAGACCATCGCCGAGGAGCTCGAGAGCGCGGAAGAGGAAGCGCGCAACGCGATGGCCGAGGCACGCGAGGCGAAGCGTGAGGCGCAACAGACGGCCCAGGAGAAGGAGTCCGAGGCGCGAGAGACGTACAACGAGGCGATGCGCGCGGCGCGCGAGCTCGAGGGCGAAGAGAAGCAGGCGGCGATGAGTGCTGCGCGCTCGACCCTTCAGGAGACGCTGGAGGCCATCGAGCAAGAGCGTGACGCCGCCGTCGAGGCCGCCACGACCAAGATTCGGGAATCGCGACAAGCGGGCCGCGACGCGGGCGACAACGCCCGGGAGAAGGAACGCGAGGCGCGCCGGGCGTTCCTCCAGGCCCAGGCCGCGGCGGAGGCCGCCGAAGAGGAGGCCAAGGAGGCGGCTCTGGAGGCCAAGCGGGAGGCGCTCCAGGCGGCCAACGAATGGGAGAGCGAGCTCCGGGACGCGGTCAACGCCGCCAACCGGGAAGCGCGCGCCCGGGCCCGTCTCGAGGCCCAGGAAGCGGAAGCGGAAGCGGAAGCGGAAGGGCGAAGAGGGCGAGTAGGGCCCAGCAGGCTCATCTGCCCCAGCGGCCGGCTCGCTCGTCGAGCCGGCCGCTCTCTTTTGCGGCCATGCGGCGTCGAGGCTGACGACCGACGAGGGCGGTCAGGGAGCGATCACCACGTCGTCGACACCGAAACCGGTGCTGGCGCTTCGCCCTCCTGCTAGAGCCGGTAGCCGATGCCCAGCGCCAGGCGCATCCACATCTGCCGGCTGAAGCGGTTTTCCGGCGCGCCGGCGTAGCCTAGAAGGAGCTCGGCGAAGAAGAGCGTCTGTCGATTGAAGTTCGCCTCGACGCCCACCAGCGGCGCACCGCCGCCGACCGCGCCGCCGCCAGCGCCCTTCACGTTCGTCCAAGCGAAGAGCCCGGCCGCGCCGACGATGAGGGTGGTCGCCTCGCTCACGTGAAAGCCGGCGCGGACCCCCGCCTCGAGGCCGATCGCGTAGCCGAAGTCGTCGGCGAAGGTGCCCTCTTCACCCATGATCGCGCCCTCGCCGAAGAGGGCGAAGGGGCGCATGGCGAGGGCCACGTCGATGTCGTCCTGGCCGTAGAGGTGCACGCGCATGGGCACCGAGAGGCCGCCGGAGACGCCGGTGGCCGTGCCGAGCAGGCCGCCGTAGTCGACGTGACCGCGGAGCGAGAGATCGAAGCTCGAGCTCGGCGAGAAGAGGATCTCCGCGAAGAAGCCCGGCCAGCCGAGGCCGGCGCTGATCACCACCTCGCCGTTGCCGACGGTGCGCCCACTGATCAGCGAGAGATCGTCGGACGTCGGCCGGTCGGCGAGCGCCGGCGATGCCCAGAGCAGCGCCAGGGCCAACGCCAGCGCTCTCACTTCGAGGCCTCGGCCTGCGCGCGCCGCATCCAGCCGGGCCAGCGCTCCCGGTCGAAGCGGGGCATCGGATCGAGGGGCTCGCCGTTCTCGCGCCACTCGAAGTGCAGGTGCGGACCGCGGCTGATGCCCGTGGTGCCGGCCAGCGCCACCGGCTGACCCCGCTCGACCACCTGACCGGGGAAGACGTGGATGGCCGACAGGTGCGCGTAGGCGGAGACCGAGCCGTCGGGGTGGAGCAGCACCAGCAGGTTGCCATAGCCGTGGACGGTGTTGTCCGCGTAGCCGACCAGCGCCCGCTCGACGGCGCGGACCGGCGTGCCGATCGACGCGGTCACGTCGAGCCCTCGGTGATGTCGCGGCCCACCAGCGGCAGCGCCGCGGCCGTAGCCCCGGCCGAAGTGGCCGTCCGCCACCGGCCAAGCCAAGGGGAAGCGGGGCTTGCCGAGCCGCCGCGCGGCCGCCAGCCACTCCGGGCGCGGTGCCCCGCGGATCAGCTCCGCCGCCGCGCGATGGGTGCCGAGGCCCAGCGTCCGCGCGACCACCGCCGGCTTCCCCACCGGCACCGGCGCCCGCCGCGGCCCGTTGCAGCGACCGCGGCGCCGCCGATACCGCGCGCAGCGGCGCTCGTCGGGCAGCCACTCGCCGACCGTGGGCACCTGCGACCGATCGACCCGCACCGCCGACCCCTCGGCCTTCGGCGGCTCCGGTGGCTGGACGATCAGCCGTGGGGCCGGCGCGGCGGCGCTCGCCGGGGTCGTGGGCGTGGTGAGCGCCGCGAGCCCCGCCCCACCAGCGACGCCGAGAGCGCAGACGAGAGCGAGGAGGAGGGGGCGCACCGCGCGATGGTACCGGATCGGCGCCCGGAGGCACCAAAGGGCGTCACGTTGCACACCGGGCCGCGACCGCCGACACTGCGTGCCACGATCGGCCCGAGGGCCACGAAAAGGAGAGACAGATGACCGCGCTGCAGCAGGGCTCCGCCGCCATCCCCGAGGCCAAGCACTCCATCCCGCCGACCTCGAAGGACGAGATCGACGAGGCGCTGGCCGTCCTCTCCGACAAGAAGGACACCTGGGTCGGCCTGAGCATCGACGAGCGGATCCGGATCCTCGACGTGCTCACCGAGAGCACCCACCGGGTCGCCGAGCGCTGGGTCCGCGCCGCCTGCGAGGCCAAGGGCATCCGCCGCGGCACGCCCGCCGAGGGGGAGGAGTGGCTCGGCGGACCGGCGGTGGTGATCCGCAACCTGCAGCTCCTGAAGCAGTCCCTCGAGGACATTCGCGACCAAGGCAGCCCGCAGCTCCCCGGCGAGCCGACGGTGCGCCCCGACGGTCAGGTCGTCGCGCCGGTCTTCCCGACCAATGGCCTCGACAAGCTCCTCTTCACCGGCTTCGAGGCCGAGATCTGGATGGACAAGTCGGTCACCAAGTCCTCCCTGAAGGACAACATGGCCGAGTTCTACCGGAACAAGCCCAAGGAGGGCCGGGTCTCGCTGGTCCTCGGCGCCGGCAACGTCAGCTCCATCGGTCCGATGGACGCGCTGCACAAGCTCTTCGCCGAGGGCGAGGTGGTCATCCTGAAGATGAACCCGGTCAACGAGTACCTGGGGCCCTTCATGGACGAGGCCTTCCGCGAGCTGGTGCGCCTCGGCTACTTCCGCGTGGTCTACGGCGGCGCCGCCGAGGGCGACTACCTCTGCACCCACGACCAGGTGGGCTCGATCCACATCACCGGCTCGGACAAGACCTACGACGCGATCGTGTGGGGCCTCGGTGAAGAGGGCGAGAAGCGCAAGCGCACGGGCGAGCCGCGCAACGACAAGCCGATCAGCGCCGAGCTCGGCAACGTGACGCCGATCATCGTGGTGCCCGGTCCGTGGAGCGAATCGGAGCTCGACTACCAGGGCGTGAACATCGCCTCCTCGCTCACCAACAACGCCGGCTTCAACTGCAACGCCACCCGGGTGATCATCACCCACGGCGCCTGGTCCAAGCGGCAGGCGCTGCTCGACTCGGTCAAGCGCGCGTTCGCTCGCGCCGAGCCGCGGATGCCCTACTACCCGGGCGCCGAGGACCGGCAGGAGGCCTTCCTGAAGGAGCACCCGGACGCCCACCAGTTCGGCCCCAAGGGCGAGGGCAAGGTGCCCTGGACGCTGGTCAGCGATCTGGATCCGTCGAAGGAAGAGGACATCTGCTTCACCACCGAGGCCTGGTGCGGCGTGACCAGCGAGGTCCCCCTCGAGGCCGACGACGTCATCGAGTACATCGAGAAGGCCGTGGAGATGGCCAACGAGACCCTCTGGGGCTCGCTCAGCTGCTCGATCATCGTGCACCCGAAGTCGATGAAGGACCCGCGCATCGCCAAGGCGGTCGACAAGGCCATCAGCGACCTGCGCTACGGCTCGGTGGCCATCAACCACTGGTCCGCGCTCTCCTATGCGCTGGTCACCACCGCCTGGGGCGCCTTCCCCGGCCACCCCAAGGACGACATCCGCTCCGGCAACGGCGCGGTGCACAACACCTACCTCTTCGACAAGCCGGAGAAGTCGGTCGTCCGCGGCCCCTTCGTCGTGAAGCCGAAGCCCACCTGGTTCCTCGACAACCGCACGGCCCACGAGATCGGCAGAAAGCTCACCGGCATCTACGCGAGCCCGAGCCTCCTCAAGGTCCCGAGCCTCCTCTTCTCCGCCCTCCGCGGCTGAGCCCCGCGGGTCTTCGCGAGGGCCAACCCGTCAATCGCGAATGCAGAGGCAGTGATAGGCGACCTTCGTCGCGTCGTCGCAGGTGGTCGGCGCGGCGAGGTTCGGGCCGCACTCGGGCATCAGGTCGTCATAGGCCTCGAGGCAGACCAGGCCCGCGGCGGCGCAGAGATCGTCGCAGGTGGTCATGTTCTGGGCCTCGGCGGAGCAGGTCTCCCGGGTGGCGCCGCAGAACTCGGTGTTCTCCCGACCCATCAGCGGCGAGCAGTCGACCGGCTCGACCGGACCACCGTCCTCCTCGAGCCCCAGGTCCTCGGGGCCCGCGTCGACGCCGCCGTCGCCCCCCAGGTCGGGCTCGCCGAGGTCGGCGCCCAGATCGACCCCGAGGTCGGGCACGAAGGCGTCCGGGACCTCCGATTCGCGCAGGCACACGTCGTCGACGCAGACCCACCCCTGGGCACAGGGACAGCCGAGCCCCTCGAGGGAGACGTCGTCCATGCGGCAGCCGATCAGCGCGATCGCGCCGAAGAGCCATGACCAGCGGGCGCGCATCGGCGCCAAGCGTAGCGTCCGCCGCCCGGGCGCGCCGCTTCCCGACGTGTCCGCGTTTGGCGAGATCCGCCTGACATCGACCGCGTGCCACCACCCCACTGGCGCAGCGTGGCACGCCGAGCGGGCCACGATCGACCCCCGATCGCTGGCACGGCCCGTGCTGAACCCTGGGCATGCCTTCACCGCGCCTCGCTTCCCTGCGGCACCCCGGTTGGTGGTGCGCGCTCGCCGTCCTGGTCCTCAACGACCACGTGCTCAAGCGCGCGCTCCCCTCGGCGCTCACCGGGAAGCTCAGCGACGTGGCCGGGCTCATCGTGGCCCCGGTGCTGGTGGCCGCCCTCTTCGGCGCGCGCACCCGACGCGGCCGCGTCCTCGCCTTCGTCGCGTGCGCGCTGCCCTTTGCGGCGATCAACCTCTCACCCCCGGTCGCCGCCCGCTGGGACGCGCTGGTCGGTTGGTCGACGACGACCGATCCCACCGATCTCTGGACGCTGCTGGTCGCGCCGATCGCGCTGCACATCGCCGCGTACGAGCCGGCAACGAGGAGCGAGCTGGTGCCTCGATTCGGGGCCCTGCTCGGTGGGCTCGCCTGCATCGCCACCGCGCCCCCGCCGGGTGAGCCGATCGAGACCACCGAAGGCGGCCCGCTGCTGCAGAACCGGCTGGACGAGGAGGTCACCGTCCGCGTGCGCTGGATCGACGCGAGCAACGATTGCGAACGACTGGGGGAGTGGATTGCCATGGGCGACGCCGACATCGTCGCTCGCGCGCTCGACCCCGATCTCTTCGACGTCGCGCGAACCTACCGCCTGGCGCCCGACGAGTCCGCCGACCTCAGCCGGCCGGTGCCGACCGGGGCGGCTCGGCCCCGCTGTGACGCACTGATTCTCGGTGCCGACGGAATCGAGCCCCAGCTCATCGCCTACTACGTCACCGACGGCTGGACGACCCCGGCGACGCTCGCGCTCACGTCCGAACCGGACGAAGCGATCCGGCTCACCACGACCGGCGGCGCGTACGTGCGCGCCCGCCCCGCGCCGAGCATCGCGCCGGCGAGCTGTGAGCCCGCGGCCGACGCCGGGGTGTTCGCCTGGGATGGACGCGTGCCTCTCGACGCGGTGGTGCAGGGCTACGAGCCTCTCTCCGACGGCTGCTTCATCCTCCAGCTCTCCGACCAGCGCGACGTCGTCGAGACTGGCGAAGGCACCGGCGACCCGACCGACCCGCCGCGCCTCGAGCCGCTCCCCCCGGAGCTCTTCGAGCTGACCGTCTGCGCGCCCCGCGAGCTCTTCGACTTCGCCATCGGAGAGGAGCTCACCGCCAGCGTCCGCACCGACCGGCTCGCGCTCAGTGGCGAGCGCCAGGGGGTGTGGCTCGAGCGGCTGAGCCCGCGTCCGACGGTATGGTCGGAGCCCCTCTGCGAGGGCGAGCGCCTGCCCTGTGGCGCCTACGTCGAGCCCATCGGCTGGGACGGGCTGCGGCCCGGCGAGCCGGAGGTCCGGGAGAGCGCGACCCAAACCACCACCCGACTTCTCGACGACGCCATCCACGTCGTCGCCGCCCACGAAGACTGCGGTCTCGAGCCCGGCCTGCGTGGCGTCTTGCTGACTCACTGGGAGAACCACGAATGACTTTGCTTCACCGACTCACCCTCGTCGCGCTGCTCGCGCCACTCGCCGCCTGCGCCGGTGACGACGCGGCGACGGCGACCACAGCGCCGACCGGCGACGGCACCCGCGGGGTCACCTTCGGCGGGGCCGCGGACATCGGCCAGTACCGCGCGACCGCCCTTCGCGGCGAGGTCCCAGACGAGAGCATGCTCGACCCGGTGGGCTTCTTCGCCGAGCACGCCATCGATCTCCCGCCGGTCGACTGCGGCGCCGACGTCTGCGTCCAGAGCGGCCTGGCGGTCGCGCCGCGCTTCGACGGAGGCAACTGGACCATGGGCTACGTGGCGCTGCGGACCGGCGTCGACCCCTCGACCCTGGAACGCGAGCCCACCCACGTCGTGGTCGCCGTGGACCGCACCGTCACCCACACGGACCAACTCCCGAAGCTCTTCGAGACCCTCGAACCGGAGGATCGGGTCAGCGTCGTCGCCTTCGACGCGACCGTCGAGCGCCTCGTCGAGCACGCTGCCCCCGAGACGGTGGGAGCGCTCGAGCTCCGCGCGCGGTCGGGCGCTCGCGATCTCTTCGGCGCGGTGGCCGAAGCCATTCGCCTCGCCCGCGAAGACGACAGCCGTGGCGCGCGCGTCGTGCTGCTCACCGGCGGGCGTGCCACCACCGGCATCACCGAGCCGGCGCCGCTCCACGAGCTCCTCGCCGCAGCGGCGCGTGAGGGGACCCCGACCACGGTGGTCACCGACGCCGACACCAGCGTCTACTCGAAGGAGCTCGCCCAGGCCGGTGGCGGCACCTTCTTCTTCGCCGCCGACCGCGACGACATGAGCGATGTGCTCACGGTCCTCGGCGCCACGAGCCTGCACCCGCTGGCGACCGATCTGCACCTCGAGGTGCGGCCGATGGAGGGCTACTCGCTCGGCCGGATCTTCGGTGCCCCCGCCGGCACCGGCATCGACGCGAGCGGCGCGGTCATCGAGGCGCCCGCGCTCTTCGTCGGTGCGCGCGCCGACGCCATCGACGTGGAGACCGGCCGGCGCGGCGGCGGTGGTGGCTTCTTCGTGGAGCTCTTCGCCGATCCGGACGCCGCCATCGCGCCCGGCCACCAGGCCCTCTCCGTGGTCGCGAGCTACACCGACGCGCGCGGCGACGCGCAGAGCGTGGACACCGGCTCGTGGAACGTGCTCGCCCCCGGCCAGAACCCGGACTCCATGTGGCCGAGCTTCAGCAACCGGCAGATCACCAAGCCCTTCATGATGGTGAACATGTACCTCGGCCTGCGCTTCCAGACCGAGCTCTACGGCGCCGGCGACTGCGCCCGGGCGCGCGGCGTGCTGCCGATGATGGAGGTCTCGGTCGAGGGCTGGCAGCGCCTCTACGAGGACCCGGACATCGCCGCCGACTGGGAGCTCATGCAGCGGGTCGACGAGAACATCCAGCGGGCCTGCGCCGAGTCGGAGGTCGTCGAGCCGAGCAGCTACGTGCACGCGAGCTGCATGGTCATCTGAGCGCTCATCCGAGCGCACACACGCCCAGGCGGGTTCCGCCTCCGACGCGGCGACCGGCTCGCCTCACCCAATTCCGCGCGCCCTCGGGAGACGAAGGTCGTGGAGGACGACGATGGGTGTACGAACGATGATGGCGCTCCTGCTGGTGACGGCCTGCGGGGGCGGCGGAGCCACCGAAGCGACGAGCGAGCCCGCCCGGACCGAAGGATCCGAGACGGTCGCCGGCGACACCGCGAGCCACGAGGGCCCTTCGCTGCGCGAGCTCCTCGGGTCACCGGGTGAGCGCCGCACCGATGACGAGCTGCAGGCGATCGCCACCTGGATCGAAGAGTGGGTGAAGGACCCAGCGAACCAGTTGCCGAACGAGACCGGAAAGCCTCCCGCGGTCGCCCTGAGCGAATGGCTCGAGGCGAGCCCGGACGTGATGGTCGAGGTCTGCCCCTTCTTCGACGAGCTCCTCGAGAGCGACGAGCGGGCGCGGCTCAGCGCGGCGATCGAGGTCGGCTATCCGCTGGGGATGGCCGCCGCGTCGATCGCCAACCCGGAGAGCGATCCCTCGAGCGCCCGCGTCCAGGTCGCCGGCGCCGAGGCGGCGCTCCACTGGTACCTCGCCGAGCGCCGCGGCGGTGCGCCGGAGAGCCCCTTCATGGAGCACCTGCGAGCCAAGTACGAGGCCGACGGAGGACTGCACGCCTGGTACGCCGAGCGCGCGATCACCTGCGGTGATCCCGACGCCCCGCGCGAGCCGAGCTACCGCCGCGCGATGCTCGGCGGCTGATTCGGACGCCACTGCCGGGCAGGGCAAGGGCACGGGCATGCGCCTTGGCGCGGCACGGGCGGGCCGGATGAAGCTCGCCCTTCGGGCTCGTGTTCAGCGGCCCGTGAGGGCCATCCACTTCTCCAGCTCGGAGCCGTAGAGGCGGGGGGCCTGGCGGAGCTCGGCGACGTTGCTCGCGCCGCAGAGCAGCATGACCGCGCGGATCTGCTCTTCCACGCGGATCAGGAAGCTCTCCGCTCCATCACGGCCGCCTTCCACGAAGGCCTTGAAGACGTTTCGAGCGAAGCCGGCGGCGGTGGCACCGAGGGCCAGGGCCCGCGCGGCGTCGACGCCGTTGCGCATGCCGCCGGTGGCGATGGCCTCCATGCCGCAGTGGACGACGTTGTGGACGCTCGCCGCGGTGGGCACGCCCCAGTCCCAGAGGAGCTCGCCGAGCTCGCGGGCATCGCCCTCGGCGCGGAGGGTCTCCACACCGACCCAGCTGGTGCCGCCGGCACCGCTGGTGTCGACGACCTTCACGCCCGCCTCGGCGACCGCCTGAGCGGTCTGCAGGCTGATGCCGTTGCCGGTCTCCTTGCTGACCACCGGCACCGGCAGGTCCTTCACCAACCGGGCGACGGTCTCGCGGCCACCACGGAAGTCGCGGTCGCCGCCGGGCTGCACCAGCTCCATCGCCGGGTTCATGTGCAGGCAGATGGCGTCGGCGCCGACCTGCTCGAGCATCTTGGCGATGACCTCGCTGTCCATGTCCCGCGCCTGCACCACGCCGACGTTGCCGAGGAGCAGCGCGGTGGGCGCGTGCTCGCGGACCTCGAAGGTCCAGGCGGTGTCCGGCCGCTTCTGCATCGCTCGCTGGCTGCCGAGGCCGAAGCCGTAGCCGCGCGCTTCGGCGATCGACGCCAAGGTGTGGTTCACCTCGGCCGCGCGCTCGTGGCCGCCGGTCATGCCGGCGATGACGATCGGGGCCTTCAGCGTCTTGCCCAGCAGCTCGACGGAGGTGTCGATGGCGTCGAGATCGAGATCGGGGAGCGATTGATGCACCAGGCGCACCTGCTCGAGCAGGGTCGTCTGGTTCTGGAAGGCGACCTGGTCGGTCGCGCAGAGGTCCAGGTGGTCCGCCTTTCGCTGGCGAATGTCGTGCGTCACGGGCGCTCCCATCGGGTCATCCTTTCCATGCTAGCAAGCGGGACCCTGTCCCACTGGGGGCCAATCTCAAGAGACCGTTTCGCGAGCCGTCGCCCACCGGCCGCGAGCCGTCGCTCGCGGGGCGCGAATCGTTCCGATTCAATCCGTCCTTGCTCCCATGCGCCAGCCGGCATAGACGACCGGTCGGGCGACCGGCCCCGGGGATGAACGCATGACGAACGACGAAGTGAAGGCCTGGATGAAGGAGGTCCGCGAGCGCATCGACCACGCGCTCGAGACCTACCTCGACGAAAAGCTCCTCGAAGCGCGGCAGATCAGCCCGTCGTCGCTGGAGCTGGTGGAGGGCATCCGCTCGCTCACCCTCCGCGGCGGCAAGCGACTGCGGCCGATCGTGGTCGAGGCCGCGCTCCGTGCGGTGGCCCCCGAGCGCGACGGCGCCGACGCGACCACGGTCGGCGCGAGCCTCGAAGTGCTCCAGTCCTACTTGCTCATCCACGACGACTGGATGGACCAAGACGAGGAGCGGCGCGGCGGCCCGGCGGTCCACGTGATGTACCGCGGCGACCACGGCGAGCACGACGCCAACGCCCTGGCCATCCTCGCCGGTGACCTGGCCAGCGCCTACGCGCTCGAGCTCATCCTCCGCGCGCCCTACGCCCCGGAGCACCGCGACGAGGCCCTCTCCCTCTTCGTGCGGATCCAGAAGGAGGTCTTCTACGGCCAGCACCTGGATCTGACCCAGGACCCGGACGTCGCGCGCATGCACGACCTGAAGACCGGCTCGTACACGGTCCGCGGACCGCTGCTCCTGGGCGCCACGCTCGGAGGGGGCACCGAGGACCAGAAGGCGGCGCTGGTCGCCTACGGCACGCCCCTCGGGGAGGCCTTCCAGCTCGCCGACGACCTGATCGGCACCTTCGGCGACGCCGAGCACACCGGCAAGCCCGGCGACGACCTGGTGCACCGCAAGCGCAACGGGCTGGTCGCGCTGGCCGAGCAGCGCCTGGACGGCGAGGCCCGCTCCGAGCTGGCCACCCTGATGCGCAGCCGCGGCAACCCCGATCCCGAGCGGGTGAAGAAGGTCACCCAGGCGATGGTCGACGAGGGGATCAAGGATGAGGTCGAGGCGCGGGTGAAGAAGCTCCTGGCCGAGTCCGAGGCGGCGCTGGACGGTGTCGGATTCGATACCCGCGGCACCGAGATCCTCCGCTTCGTCGCCCGGAAGCTGGCCCTCCGCACCGTCTGAGTCGATGGCGTTCGCGGGCGGCAAGGTCATCCTCTTCGGTGAGCACGCGGTCGTGCACCAGCGGCCGGCGCTCGCCGCGGGGATCGCGCTGGGGGTGGAAGCCGCCGCCACCGAGGCGGACGCCGACCGTCTCACCGCCGATCCCTGGGGCGTCGACCTGGCCCCGGGCGAGGGCGAGGGCGAGGCCGCCGATCTGGCTCGAGCCTTCGCCGTGGCGCTGAGCCTCTATCCGGAGGATCGACCCCGACTGCACGTCCACGCCGAGGTCGGGCTGCCCGGAGGCGCGGGGCTCGGCTGCTCCGCCGCGCTCGGGGTGGCGATCATCCACGCCCTGGACGACGCGATGGGTATCGAACGTGAGCCCGAGGCCCGCGGCGACGTCTCGCTGGCCTGGGAGAAGGTCTTCCACGGCAACCCCTCGGGCGTGGACAACATGATGGCCGCCGTCGGCGGCATCGCCGTCTATCGCCGGGGAGAGCCCCTCGACCCGATCCGCGCGCGCCGAGCGCTGCCCCTGGTCATCGCCCACAGCGGCGAGTCCTCGAGCACCAAGGAGATGGTGTCGATGGTGACACGTCAGTACGAGCGGGAGCCCGAGCGGGTGGGCGAGCTCTTCGACGCCATCGAGACCCTGGTGGGGAACGCCAAGCTCGCCATCCAGGACGGCGACCTGAAGGCGGTCGGCCAGCTGATGGACATGAACCAGGCGCTCCTCAGCGGGCTGATGCTCAGCACCGAGAAGCTCGAGCGCCTGTGCAAGGTCGCCCGAGAGGCGGGCGCGTGGGGCGCGAAGCTCACCGGCGCCGGCGGCGGCGGCTGCGCCATCGCCCTGTGCGACTCCGCCGAGGCGGCCAAGGAGGTCGAGGCCGCGCTCGCCCCGCACGCCTCCTTCACCGCGATCACCGAGACCCGAAGCCGAGGAAGGGCCCAATGAGCCGCAAATGGCATGCGATCAGCAAGGCGTGCGCCAATATCGCGCTCGCCAAGTACTGGGGAAAGGCCGACGTGCCGCTGAACCTCCCCGCGGTGCCGAGCATCTCCATGACCCTCGACGGGCTGGTCACCGAGACCAAGCTCCGGGTGGACCCGACCCTCGACGAGGACCGGGTGGAGCTCGACGGCCGGGTGGCCTCCGCCGCCGAGGCCAAGCGAGTGGTCGCGCTCCTCGACGACATCCGCAAGCGGGCCAAGCGCCGCGAGCGCGCCCACGTGGTCTCCAAGAATCGCTTCCCGACCGCGGCCGGCCTGGCCTCGAGCGCGTCGGGCTTCGCCGCCCTCGCCGCTGCCGCCGACCGGGGCTACGAGCTCGGGGCGTCGGAGCGGGTGCTCAGCGCGGTGGCTCGGCAGGCGAGCGCCTCGGCCGCCCGCTCGATCTACGGCGGCTTCGTCGAGCTGCCCGCCGGCAAGCCCGGCCGCAAGACCCTGGCCGCCAAGCCCATCGCGCCCGCCGACCACTGGGACCTGCGCATCGTCGTCGCTCAGGCGGCGAAGGGGCCGAAGAAGGTCGGCTCCACCGAAGGCATGGAGCGCTCGCGCCACACCTCGCCCTTCTACGAGGCGTGGGTGGCGAAGGCGCCGGCGATCACCAAGACCATCCGCAAGGCGCTGAAGAAGAAGGACCTCGACACCCTCGGCGCCGCGATGGAGCAGAGCACGATGGCCTTCCACTCGTGCGCCATGACCGCCCAGCCCTCGATCCTCTACTGGCAGCCGGCCACGATCGCCGCCCTCCACACCGTCCGCCGGCTCCGCGACGAGCGCGGCATCAGCGTGTGGGCCACCATGGACGCCGGACCCCACGTGAAGGCGCTCTGCCACGCCGAGGACGCCCGCAAGGTGCGCCGCGCCCTCCGCGAGACGCCGGGCGTGCTCGAGACCCTCGTCGCCGCGCCCGGGCCCGGCGTCACCGTCCGCTGACATGGCCACCACCGCCAGCGCCCCCGGGAAGATGATGCTCTCCGGCGAGTACGCCGTGCTCGACGGAGCGCCGGCGCTCGTCGCCGCCGTGCAGCGGCGGGCGGTGGTCCAGGTGGTGCCCACCGGCACCGCCGACGTCGCCCGGGGTCTCGACCATCCGGAGCCCCGCTTCCCGGAGGTCGCCGCCACCCGCGCCCTCGCCGAGCAGGAGCTGGGCTTCGAGCTCGACGGCGAGCTCACCGTCGACGTCTCCGAGCTGCGGGGCGCCGAGGTGAAGCTCGGCCTCGGCTCCTCCGCCGCCGCCGCCGCCGCCACGGCGGCGCTGATGTTCGATCGGGCGGGCCGCACGCCCACGCCCGCCGAGCTCTTCGACCTGGCCATCCGCGGTCACGAGGAGGTCGCCCCGCAGGGCAGCGGCGCCGACGTCGCCTCCGCCGTCCACGGCGGGACCATCCACTACCTGGCGCCCATCCGGCAGGTGCGCCCGGTCCTCTGGCCCACCGACCTGATCGCCACCGTCGTCTTCACCGGTCAGGCCGCGAGCACCCGCGAGCTCGTCGGGAAGGTCCGAGCGCTGCAGCAGTCCGCCGGCGGCCGCTACGACCGCTGCATGCGCCGGCTGGCGGACGGAGCGGTGACCCTGGCGAAGGCCTTCGAAGCGGCCGACGGCCCGGCGATCGTGGCCGCGGCGGACGACTACGGGAAGGCCATGGGCGGCCTCGGCGCCGCCGCCGGCGCGCCCATCGTCGAAGAGCGACTCACCCGCATCGCCGAGCTCGCCCGCGAGGCCGGAGGCGCGGCCAAGCCCTCCGGCGCCGGCGGTGGCGACGTGGCCATCGCCTTCTTCACCGACGAAGACGCCAGCGCCGCCTTCGCGAGCGCCTGTGGCGCCGCCGGCTTCGAGGTGCTCGACGTGACCCTCGGCGGCCCGGGCGCCCGCGTCGACGGCTGACCGAGGACGTCGCCGCCGGGGGACCCTTCCAATGGGGGCCCCCATTGCTATGCTCCCGCTTCGCGCCTCACCGGCGTGAACCCATGCTCGTCTACCTCTACCTCGGCGCACTGATCTTCGGCGGTGTCCTCCTCGGCTCCTCGATCCTCCTCGGAGGCCACGACGACGCCGACCTGGACCTGGACGGGGACGTCGACCTCGACGCCGACATGGACGTCGACGCCGACGCCGANNATGCGCTTCTGGACCTTCTTCCTCTCCGCCTTCGGGCTGACGGGGATGCTCCTGAAGGGCTTCGGCCTCGCCGGTGAGATCCCCACCCTGATCACCGCGCTCTCCATGGGCGGCCTCAGCGGCTTCACCGCCGCCTGGGTGATCAAGAAGCTCTCCGAGGACGACGCCGGCCGCGCCGCCGGCAGCGCCGACTACATCGGCAAGAGCGCCAAGGTGATGGTGCCGGTCCGGAGTGGGAGTGTCGGGAAGATACGCGTCCGAGTGAAGGGCCAGCAGGTGGACCTGCTCGCCGTCACCGACGACGAGGCGCTCACATCCGAGGACGAGGTCATCGTCATCGAGATGGACGGAACCCGGGCGCGCGTCGCGCGCCTCGATAGCGAACGAGAGACCAACTGAGAGCGCGCGTGCGCTCACCGGGGGAGAGACGATGCAACAACCGACAACCGGCTATGGGACGAGTGGGTACGACCCCACGACGTCCTATGGTTACGAACAACCGNNACACGACCGCCATGGTGATCGGGGGGAGCGCGCTCGGAGCCGCCGTCGGGCTGCTGCTGCTCATCGCGCTCTTCCGATCCTTCCTGAAGATCTGCCGGCCGAACGAGGCGCTGGTCTTCAGCGGTAAGACGTACACCCAGCAGGACGGAACACGGGTCGGCTACCGGGTGCTCACCCAGGGCCAGCGCGGCTTCCGCTGGCCGATCATCGAGCGGGTCGACCGGATGGACATGCGGCTGCTGCCCATCGACATCCGAGTGCAGAACGCCTACTCGGCCGGCAACATCCCGCTGCAGATCCACGCCATCGCCAACGTGAAGGTGCACGCGGATCCGGAGATCATCAGCAACGCCATCGAGCGTTTCCTCGGTCGCTCCAACTCGGAGATCCAGACGGTCGCCCAGCAGACCCTCGAGGGCGCGGTCCGCGAGGTCATCGCGACGCTCACGCCGGAGGAGGTCAACGAGGACCGGCTGGCCTTCGCCGAGAAGCTCACCGAGGCCGCGGTCGACGACCTGAACAAGCTCGGACTACAGCTCGACACGCTCAAGATCCAGACCGTCTCCGACGAGACCGGCTACCTCGACAGCCTCGGCCGGCCGCAGATCGCCGCCGCCCTCCGCGACGCGGAGAACGCCGAGAACGTCGC
>JABAOG010003350.1_pt1 | contig 18953 bp, 17 predicted proteins | sample 7062131 | NCBI WGS metagenome assembly JABAOG01 (sample SAMN14538629, study PRJNA623070) | marine sediment metagenome | biome: marine biome [ENVO:00000428]; feature: marine pelagic biome [ENVO:01000023]; material: deep marine sediment [ENVO:00002113] | place: India: Arabian Sea | collected...
TGGTTTCTGCAATCCTTTGGACTGCAGCACGCTTATCACCCTATTCAACCCATAGCCAAACCGTTCAACATATCCAAAATCTGATAGAACCTGGGCGATAACAGGATTCCTCGAATAACGGATATCCAGCAGGTTCTCCAGGGTTACCGGACCGGGCAATTCTCCTGGTGATCTAACGAACAAACGGTCCGAGTAGAGATGTAGATGGATATGGTCACCCTGGTTGTTGTAATCCCGGTGAGTGATGGCGTTGACAACCAGCTCTCGTACGACATCAAGAGGGTAAATCTCCTCTTCTATACGCTGCATTCCAGAAATGGAACTCTTTCTTGGAGTATGGTCACCAATAAAAATCTCAGCCTTTTTGAGCTGCTGAATCAGGTTTCCAGAGATCTCTTGCTTTACGAACGTATCCGAAAGAGTCGAACCCGGGAAGCGCACTGCAAGAATTGATGCAGTTGGCAGCCATTGCTGCGGATTCATTCCAAACAGCAGCAGCCCTGCATAGGTTGGGTAAAAAATGTTATCTACCTCTTTAAGACACCCCCGGGATTTAAGAAAGCCATAATCACTGGATCTATCATCGATTTTCAGTGTCTTGCTATATTCAAGGAGCAGGTCCTGGTCGAGATCAGAAAATGTCGCGCCATCAGGAATTTTTGTTTCTAAATTTACCATCCCGCGCTCAACCAGCATATGTCGTAATTTTTTAGGTGGAATCAGTGTTGTGGACATTCCAGTCCGGTGATAATAGCGCCCATCCAGGCTGTAAACATGCGGCAGTCCCTCTGGGATGATCGCAATAATATAATTTTTCCCTGCCTCATATACCACCTCTGGCACCGGAAGGACCAGGGTTGGTGAAATTTCCAATGCTGACTGGAAAATTGTATCGATCACCTGCTCGGGGTTTCTGACACCCAACAAACGCTGAGATCGAGGAGAAATACCAATAATAACTTTACCCCCGTTCGAATTTGCCATTCCTGCCATGACTTCAGCTAGCTGGTTGAGTTTAACATCTTCAGAGAACCAGTGGATCTTCTGACCCATCCTTTCCTGGACTAACCGATCTATTGATATGGCTTCTGTCATGCCTCGCTCCGTTGATCAGGCTGGATCAGGTTTGCTTGATCTCTTCATCCAACACAGCCAGTTCCCAGACTTCCTCAATCCGAGTTACAGGAATGATTTCTAATTCATTTAATACCTGCTTGGGTATGTCGACCAGGTCCTTCATGTTCTTCTCGGGGATCAGCACTTTTTTTAATCCTGCGCGATACGCTGATAAAAGCTTCTCCCGGATCCCCCCTACAGGGAGAATTTTGCCCCGCAAGGTAATTTCGCCCGTCATCCCGACTTCACTTCGCACTTTCTGTTCAGTAAAGATCGAGACCAATGCCGTTGCAATCGTAACCCCTGCACTCGGTCCATCTTTCTGAATGGATCCCTCTGGAATATGGATATGAATATCCTTATTCTCAAAATCTTCTTCATCGATCCCAAGCGATTCTGCTCTGGACTTGATGAAGGTCAACGCCGCCTGTGCGGATTCCTGCATAACATCACCGATCTGTCCGGTTATCTGCAAATTCCCTTTGCCTTCAGTCAGCAATACCTCTACCGGCATGATCTCTCCACCTGCGGACGTCCAGGCTACAGCCATGGCGACACCGACTTCGTCTTCTTCCTCCGCCATCGTGTTGAAAAACTGAGGTGGTCCAAGGAAGCGTTCAATTGATGTCACACCGATATTTTCCGGATACGATTTTCCTTCAGCTTTTAAACGGGCAATCTTACGGCAAATTTTTCCGATCTCCCGTTCTAAATTGCGAACACCGGCTTCATAGGTATATTCTTGGATGATTTTCTGGATCGCATGCTGAGAAAAATTGATATCGTCACCACCAATACCATTTTCATCAACTTGTTTGGGGATCAAAAACCGCTGGGCGATTTCAATCTTTTCTTCTTCAATGTACCCAGGAAATTCAATCATTTCCATCCTGTCAAATAATGCAGGTGGTATGGTGACATCGGTATTGGCGGTCGTGATGAAAAATACTTTGGATAAATCATAAGGGATTTCCAGATAATGGTCGGAGAACTCGAAGTTTTGCTCGGGGTCGAGTACTTCCAGCAGTGCAGCAGAGGGATCACCGCGGAAATCGCTTCCTAATTTGTCAATTTCATCCAGCATAAACAGCGGGTTTATCGTATCTGCCTTCCGCATCGTCTGAATGACCCTTCCTGGGAGCGCACCAATATACGTTCTGCGGTGGCCGCGTATTTCCGCCTCATCGCGCACACCTCCCAGGGAAACACGGACGAACTTCCGACCTAAAGCTTCCGCGATTGATTTACCCAGAGAGGTCTTACCAGTTCCCGGCGGGCCAACAAAACACAGGATGGGCTGACGGGCATTCGGCGGTCTCAGTTTCTTAACAGCGATGTATTCTAATATCCGCTCTTTTACTTTATTCAGCCCATAGTGATTCTTTTCCAGGACCTGGTTCGCATGGTTTACATCCAGGTTATCGGAGGATTTCTCACTCCAGGGAAGCTCAAGGATCCATTCAACATAGGTGCGGATGATTCCACCCTCCGGCGAGATCGGTGGAATATGTGACAGCCGACCGAGTTCTTTTAAAGCTCTGACTTCGACCTCTTCAGGTAAACCCACTGATTCGACCCTGGCTTGCAGATCGGTCAATTCGAGTGTGGTCGGGTCATCTTCACCCAATTCGTTCTGGATGATTTTCATTTGCTCCCGCAGATAATACTCACGCTGGGACTGGTCAACTTCACTTTTTGTTTTTGACTGGATCTCGTCTTCTAGTTCCAGGACACTGATCTCACCTGCCAGTAAATTGATCACAAAATCAAGGCGTTTATTTGAATTGGTAATCTGCAAAACCTGCTGACGATCTTTTGTTGAAGGCGAGAGAGACGTTGCGATCATATCGGCCAACCAGCCGGGATCATCTATGTTGAGGGCAAATAAATAAGCTTCTTCAGGAATCGACCGGTCGAGCTCAACGCATCTTTCGAACAATTCAAGGGCTGTCCGCATACTAGCATCCGTGTCCCGGTCCATAATCTGATCATCATCAATGATTCGGACTTTTGCCCGCAAATATGGTTCCATCTGAGTGAACTGGATCAACTCGACACGCCTGCGGGCTTGAACTAATGCCGAATTTGAACCATCCGGCATATTGAGCAGACGGCCAACCGCCATCTCAACCCCAATCGGGAAAAAGTCATCCGGACCAGGGCGATCTCGATCAGCCTCCATTTGTGTCAATGCGATCAGAGTTTGATTTAAACTCTGGCTTTCTTCAATCGCCCATAAAGATTTCGCCCGACCAACAAATAATGGTGAGATCATTTGAGGATAGACAACAATATCTCTCAAAGGTAAGACTGGAGCCTCGATTATCCCATTGGAATCAATGACCGCATCGCTGATACGGTATAGTTCCTCGGTTCTCTGGTGAAGAGGTAATGAGATATCGTCGTCGTCGTTTGAATTCCAGTTATTATTTACCATCTATTCTTTTTCCTCGACATTTCCTTCCATAAAGATCTTATCTCTCCAACAACAAACAGACTTCCAGCTCCAACCAATATCTGGTCATCATTCAGAGACGATATTCCGTTCCGGATTGCAGAGTCGATATTTTCTGCAACAGAGATGTCTATATCCAAGTGTCCAAACAAGCCAGCCAGTTCCTTCGGATCCATCGCTCGAGGGTGTTGGGATGCAGTGCAGATGACGCTCGACAATCGCTCTGCTAATGCATCAATCATACCTGAAACATTTTTATCTGCCGATACCCCGAACAGCAAAACTATTTTGTGACCCGGAAAAATTAGGTCCAGGGTTTCTGCTAATCTGCGTATTGAATCTTCATTGTGAGCAGCATCTATGATGAAGGGAATTGTTGGATCAAGTATTTCAAACCTGGCTGGCCAATCCACCTGTGCAAACCCATCCTGGATCGACCTGGATCCAAAGTGGATGCCGTTGGATTCCAGGATTTTTAATGCCGCCAGTGCTGACATCGCGTTTATCCGCTGGTGCTCACCCAACAGGCTGATGCTCAATTTTTCGTCAATTTTCTTTTTGTCGATATTCCCTTTTAGCCTGAAGCTTTGCACCCAGTTACTGGTCTCAACTTCACTAACAGTAAAGACATCATCAACAAATCGAATTTTCGTGTGTATTTCTCTGGCAATATCAGTTAACACATGTCTGGCACCTTCCGGTTGCGGTGAAGAAATGACTGGCACACCTTCTTTGATGATGCCTCCTTTTTCACTGGCAATTGCTTCGATCGTATCTCCCAGCACATACGTGTGCTCAAGAGATAACGATGTGATCACAGAAACTTCAGGGTGAATGACGTTTGTGGCGTCCAATCTTCCACCAAGACCGACTTCAATTACCGCGGCATCCACTTTCATCCTGGCAAAAATTGTGAACGCTAATACGNNGATATCTTCAATTTGATCGATAAACTCACGCAGATACTGGAGTGTCTCGGTGATCAAATTTTCATCGACTGGCTTCCCGTTGACCTGGATCCGCTCAGAAAACTCTTCAAGATGCGGTGATGTATACAAACCAACCTGGTAGCCAGCCTCCTCCAGGACAGAGGCTATCATCGCACAAACCGAACCTTTTCCTTTACTTCCAGCAACGTGAACACTCCAATATGCGGTTTGTGGATTGCCGATCATTTCGCATAAATTTCGCACCCGGGAAAGGTTAAAATTCTCTGGCGATAAATTTTGCTGATGCGTGCGGGAATTATCTATAAAACTATAGATATAATCTAAAGCGCTTTGATAATCAACGATTTTTTTCATCGTTTGAAATTCTAACCCCACATAAACATGCAATCAAGGTGCTGGTAAAATTTGATCCGGCTTATGAACAAAAATAAAATTAGGTACAAAATTATTAAGTGGCTTGGTCTGATAGGAATCATGGTATTGCTGCTTCCCAAAATCCTGATCCGATTTAATAACAGAGATCTGATGAAGGATAAACAGCAAGTACCACCGCGACCAGTCGCGATTGTATTTGGTGCAGGACTTTGGCGTGATGGTTCGCCAACGCCTGTTTTAAGGGACCGTATTGAAACAGCCGCTGAACTTTACTTCAGAGGCAAAGTCACCAAATTATTGATGAGTGGTGACAATCGATACGAAGACTATAATGAACCCGCCGCCATGAAAGCATATGCGGAGAACCTGGGTGTCCCGGCAACCGATATTGTCCTGGATTACGCCGGACGCAGCACCTATGATACCTGCTACCGGGCGAGAAATATTTTCCAGGTGACGGATCCAATGCTGGTTACACAGCAATTCCACCTGCCCAGGGCACTGTTCATTTGCAAGAATTTCGGATTGGATGCCATCGGAGTGGTAGCCGAGAACAGAACGTACAGGAAATCAACAACAACCTCATGGGAAATCCGAGAGTACTTCGCATCACTCAAGGCAGTTTGGGATGTATTTATAGAGAAACCACTTCCCGTTTTGGGTGAACCGGAGCCTATTTTCGCAGATTTAAGTAATGGGAATTTAACTGAATAGGAGTTGAATATGGATNNTGGCGGTCGAAGCAGCAATGCGATTTTATGCCAGAAAACTGGACCAAGATGAAGAACTTTGGGGAATTACAGGTTTGCTGCATGATTTTGATTGGGAAATACATCCCACCCTGGAAGAACATCCCCAGGCTGGAGAGCCAATCTTGAGAGAGCACAACGTCCCGGAAGAAATAATCCGTGCGATCCAGAGCCATGCAGACCACACTGGTATTCCGAGGCAGACGCTGATGGAAAAAGCACTCTTCGCCTGTGATGAGATCACGGGATTGATAACTGCTGTTGCACTGGTCAGACCATCAAAATCACTCCATGATCTCAAGGTCAAATCCGTAAAAAAGAAATGGAAAGATAAATCATTCGCGGCAGGCGCGAATCGAGAAGAGATCGAACAAGGTGCAGAGGAATTTGATGTCGATTTATGGGAGCATGTCGGCAACGTAATTCTGGCTATGCGAAGTATTGCACCTGATCTGGGACTGGATGGAAAATCGCGTTAAATCCTGGAAATCACGTCGTATCTCGCGACCATTCTAAGATGGTTGCGTAATAAGTAATGAACCAATCATGGAGGTTTATTATGCTAAGAAATAAAATCTTATTGACAATCGCTGTACTTACCCTGGTTGCGATGGCATGCAGTATCAACATCGACCTGCCAAATATTGAGACCGATATCAAGACCGGACCTATCGTCACAGAAGACATCAGTATTCCAAGACCCGACCAGGATGGAATTACCGAGCTCGAGATTGCATTTGGAGCTGGAGAAATCTTTTTGTCCCCGGGTTCAGGTGATGCTATCGTCAGCGGGACTGCTGCTTACAATGTTGAGGATTTTAAGCCTGAAATAATCACGGAAGGCAATCGCGTGTCAATCGAGCAGGGAAACCTGGAAATCTCCGGTCTTCCTAATTTTTCCGATCGGATTGAAAATACCTGGGACCTGCAAATCTCTCAAGACCCTATTGAACTAGAAATCAAAGCAGGTGCTTACTCTGGTGAATATGAGTTCGGTGGCCTGAACATTTCAAATCTGCGCATTTCCGATGGTGCCGCAAATGTTAAACTGCGGTTCTCTTCTCCCAACCAGGCTGAGATGGACACCTTCCGTTACGAAACCGGTGCTTCAGATGTCACTCTGACTGGATTGGCAAATGCTAATTTCTCAACAATGATCTTCCAAAGCGGTGCCGGTGATTATGAACTTGAATTTGATGGTGAGCTTCAAAAAGATACAACTGTCATCATCGAATCGGGATTGAGTAACTTCACAATCACTGTCCCAGAGGGAGTTAATGCTATTGTTGATGTCGACGGTGCATTGAACAACGTGAATACACGGGGGGAATGGGAATCTTCTGGTGGGGATTATTTGTTGGAAGGTGACGGCCCTACTCTGACCATCTCTGTTGAGCTTGGTGCTGGCAACCTGACTCTGAGGAACTAATATAAAACAATAAACCTATTTATGACAGGCTGTTTCCATCCAGAAACAGCCTGTTTGTCTACCTATTTTTATGCTCCCACAGCAATATTTTGAAACCGGCGGATAATTAACTCAGCGGCATAACGCGGCGTTTTTTAATTTTCTCAATCACCCCGAATTTCTCTTGTTGACAACTGACTGGCTTTCAGATACACTATTCTCAATGGCTATACGAATAGGAGAGAAACCATGAGTACAGATTTTGTTGCTCACGTATCATCGGAAAGCACATTCGAACCCACAATTAAAGCCTGGGAAATGTATTTACACGACCAGGGTAAATCGATCAACACAATAAAAGCATTCAAGGCAGACATCCGCCTGCTAAAAAAGTACCTGCCCAATGACAAAACGATTGGGTCAATCACCAAAAATGACCTGAATGAATTTCTTGACTGGATGCAAAATGAAAGAGGTAAACCCTGCAGTCCGAAAACCTTATCCAGACGGATCACCTCTTTGAAGTCATTCTTTCGATGGTTGTCGAGCTATGGCGTAATATTAGTGGACCCTGCAGAAAAGGTCGTACAGAAATCTGTTATCAGTCCTCTCCCGGAGGTTCTGTCAGTCAACGAAACAGAAGCCATCCTTGAAGTCGCCAATCGCTATCGCACCGCTGAAGATCCAGATGCCCGCTACTTTTCCCTGGTTACCCTTCTATTCGAAACCGGGATTAAAAAAGGCGAATGTCTTAGACTGATACATGAGGATGTATTTATCGACCCACCGGAAGAAGCCTATATTTTTGTCAAATACAAGAACCAGCAGCAGTACCGCTACAAAGAAAGAAAGATCCCTGTGTCTGCAACCTGGGTGGAATCATATCTGGAATACAGGTCGCAGTATGACCAGGAAGAAAAACTATTCCCCTGGTCACCCCGAAGATTAGAATACTTACTGGAAGATTTAAGCGACGAAGCCGGGATAGAAAAACACCTATCCTTCGATATGTGCAGGTGGACTTCCGCTCTGATTGATTGGCAGACTGGGGTGGAACATAATAAGATTCGCCAGAAATTGGGAATATCTAAAGTTCAATGGCGAGAAGTAAAGATGAAATTGGGGCGTTTAGATAAAAAATATCCAGGTGGCTAAATCAAACACCGTGGTCAATGATCACAGTATCACCGGTATTGGAAAAATCATAACCCGGAATTCCAGATAATTTCTTTCGTAAATTCCCTGAGGTCAGCACATCCAGAAGTTTTTCGACATCCGGGTTTTTACTCTGTTCTTCTGATAAGATCAAATCATATTTTTCTTCCATCACAGGGATGAATTCCAGGTTATACTCCCGTGCTGCTGCGAGAAGACCTAAACCCACATCCGCATTACCTTGCTTAATGGAATAGGCAATAGCCCGGTGCGTGGAAAGCTCAGTCTGATAACCTTTGATCCCCTCTTCCTGGACATGGTGCGACACGAGATGGTGGTCTAACCAGATGCGGGTGCCTGAACCCCTGTTTCGATTGACCATCTGGACATCCTCTCGAAGGATGTCATCGATATCATGAATCCCTTTCGGGTTCCCGGCAGGTAGTATCAAGCCTTGAGTTCTTTGGGCGAATGTCACGACGACCATTTTTCGATCAGCAAAAATCCTGCGGATATAACTCGTATTGTAGGTCTCATTTTCGGAATCAAACAGGTGACTCCCGCTGATATCACACAAATTATTGCGCAGGGAAATCAAGCCATCTAATGAACCGATTGGCTCGAGTAATATAATAAGTTCATTGGTAATCTTTTCAATCTCCTCCGCCAGCACTCCCAGCGCCATATCATGGCTTCCCGAGATCAGGACGACGGATTTTTGATCGAACGATTTTGGAAAAATTCTTTGATGCACCTGAAAACTGTGTGAATTTGCCTGGTAATATTTTTCTATATACCCACCAATCTCGACTTTCCTGACCAGTTCAATCAACCCGGCATCCAGGAGTTTCATCACATGATGCCGGATTTTGGCAGGATGGTACCCCATCTTGTCGCCCAGCTGAGATAAGGTGAATTCTCCAACCATCAGGTAGCGTAAAATCTCTAACCTGATAGGGTGCCCAAGCACTTTGATTTGAGATGGATCAGTAATGTAACTGGGTTGATTGATCATATTATTCACTTCAAACTATTTTTTTAAGAATATCACAATTCGGCTCTAACTACCAAGACGAAAGCACCGGAATTTCACAATTCTGTTTTGTCTGTTTTTAATCCGGTGAGTGTGTGCAACCTTTATCCCCGGTATCCAGGCAATCTCCTCATCGATGATCAGCAGCGGCCATTCCTCCCTCGCCTTTTGCGGGATTTTTCGGTCAATCATCACATCAGAAATCTTCACTGACTGTCCTTGCATTCCCAAAGGCCGGATCTGATCACCAGACTCCCGGGGGCGCAGTTTGATTTTACTCCCCTCAGGAACCTCCAGGTAAGCCGTGAAATGATCCGAAAGCGTATTAACATCTTCCTCCTCAAAATGCGCATCGGAGATTTCTTGAGAGGACAGGAACCAATCTCTATTCAAATTAATTTCGAAGGGAATCTCCAGGTGCATGGTTGACTCAATCTGGGGATACTCAGGGTACTCAATTTTTACGTTTTGCTGATTAAACCGGATTACATCGTTCTCGATCCCTCCGATGATTCCACCACCCACATCGACTTGAGAGCCGTTCTTTTTCGCCGCGATCGTTTTTCTCACTCTCTCGATTTGTTCGAATTCGTATGGTTGTTGAGAAGGGACCATTTTCTCAAATACGGACATCAAAATCCTTCGCTGCATGCTGAGATCAAGCTTCAAAAATGGTTTGATATCTATAAGCAAAGATTTGTCATTTTCTGAGACGATGGTTTGATAAACCTCCCGGATTTTTTCTTCAATAAATTCCAAATCTATCGAAACCGTCTCTGCCAGTTTCCAGATATTAGCTTTCACCCCAGGGTTGTACTCCTGCAGAACAGGAATCAAGTCATGCCTGATTCGATTACGGTAATAAGAACGGTCGATATTGGACTTATCCTGAATGAAAGGGATATCCTGATTATTTATAAATTGCTCAATATCGGTGCGCCAGATGTTCAACATCGGTCTGACTACCGGGTACTCAGACGACCATGGGTTCGGTAATTGATAAGTCGACATTCCAGCCAAACCATTCAACCCGGAACCGCGGATCACATTCATCACTACCGTTTCGACCTGGTCATCGGCTGTATGCGCTACCATTACGCATTGTGCATCTTTTTTGGCACAAACTTCGAACAAAAATCGGTATCTTCTTTCTCGGGCTGCTTCCTCAATAGAAAGTTTATGTTCCTGGGCAAATAATGGCACATTGCCCTCCCCCAGGACGAGTTCAAACCCCATCTTGGAAGTAAAATCTTGAACGAATAGGGCATCATCAGTGGATTCTGGACGAATTTGATGGTCGAAATGAACCGGTACCACCTGGAAGCCAGTTTGGACGAGGTTTACAAATAAACAAATACTATCCATCCCACCAGAAATTCCCACAACAACCGGTTTGCCTGGAAGTATGGAATGCAGTTCTAATTCACCACGGATCGCACGCTCAATCAACATTTCATCTTGCATTTCTGTAAACTAAATTTTTATACCATTAAGTGAACATTCAAATTACACTTATAATATAATCATATCAAAATTTCACAAACAAAATGAGCTATGACCGCAAAAATCCTGATAATCGATGACGATCTTGATACCCTGCGCCTGGTAGGACTGATGCTGGAACGCCAGGGGTATGAAATCCTAGCAGCCAATAATGGCAAGCAAGGCCTAGAGGCTGCCAGGCTCGATCAACCGGACCTGATACTCCTTGATGTAATGATGCCAGATTTGGACGGGTTCGAAGTTACGCGCCTACTGCGAGACGATCCAGCCACCACCAGTATTCCTATTATCTTGTTCACAGCCAAAACCCAGGTTGAAGACCGTGTTACTGGATTAGAGGCTGGCGCCGATGTTTATCTGACGAAACCAACCCAACCACGGGAACTATTCGCCCAGGTAAAAGCCATGCTTGCTAGGAGACCGAAAATATTCTCCAAATCCGAAGACGATGGGAGAGATGGTCACCTGATCGGTGTAATTTCTGCACGAGGTGGTATGGGTGTATCAACAATAGCAATAAACCTGGGAATCTCAATCAGGAAAATAACTCAATCGGAAGTGAACGTGGCTGAGTTCAACCCAGGTTATGGTGCTTTAAGTATTGACCTCGGTCATACTCAGGCAAGAGGTATTGAACGCTTGCTCGAAAACACGGTTGGTGAGATCACAAAGAAAGATATCGAAATCGAATTTGTCACCGACGCAAGTGGAACCAAATTATTACTGTCGTCGATCCACCCCATCAATCGAAAGTATCAGGCAAAACCAGAAGTCTTCGCGGAGATCGCTCGTGGACTTTCTGGACTTGGCAAATTCAGCGTGATCGATCTTGGTTCCAGTCTTTCACCAATCGCTCAAAGCATTGTCCAAAAACTTGAAATGCTGATCATCGTTGTTGGTGCATGGCCTCAAAGCGTTACCCAGACAAAGGTGCTGTTAGATGATCTGAATTCGATCGGTTTCAGAGAAGATAAAGCGATCTTTGTTTTGAACAACCGGATTCGGACGAGCGTTCAATTAAATTGGAATGAGGTGGAGAAAGAATTAGAACGCAAGATAACAACCGTTTTTACACCGGTTCCAGAACTTTCGTATCAGGCAGCCATTAATAACACCGCCCTGATTACCCAACAACCAGAGAGTGTTACAGCTCAGCAATATGAGAAATTAGCCAAGTCAATACTTCAACAGATTCAATAATGGTAACCCCTCAGGATAACGAATATCATACAGCTATTATTAAAGCAGCCAGATTGATCAAGAATGCTGAAATGGTTACTGTATTGACGGGTGCAGGCATCTCTACTCCATCAGGGGTCCCAGATTTTCGATCTGCTGGCAGCGGTCTCTGGACACGTTATTTTCCCATGGAAGTCGCTTCGCTGACTTCATTTCGCCAACATCCGAAGAGGTTTTTTGAATGGCTGCGCCCTCTAGCCAGTCATATGTGTAATGCCGAACCGAATCCAGCGCACCGTGCATTGGTTGATCTAGAAAATCACGGTTATCTGGATACGCTGATCACCCAGAATATTGACCTGCTTCACCATAAAGCAGGCTCAAAAAATATCTTAGAAGTCCATGGTACATTAAACACATTGAGCTGCACTTCATGTTATTATCAAACGACATCTGAAGCCTATCTGGATGCATTTATCCAAAATGGAGATGTACCCTATTGCCCGAAATGCGGCAGCATTTTGAAACCAGATGTCATCTTGTTCGAAGAACAATTGCCGGTGAAGATCTGGCAGAAAGCGCGTAAAGCATCGANNAACTGCCGGTCAAGGTCTGGCAGAAAGCGCGTAAAGCATCGAAACAGTCGGATTTGATGATAATTGCAGGCTCGTCGTTAGTTGTTACTCCAGTGGCAGGCCTGCCCATCGATGTTTTAGACAACGGAGGTAATATCATAATCATCAACAATATGTCGACTTACCTTGATGAAAGAGCCGCAGTACTCATAATGGACGATGTCGCCTCTGCAATTCCGGCGATCGCCCAAGAGGTTATTCATGGAAATCAATAATACACTCCCGGACATAAAAGATCTTGAGCGATTAATTGAATTATCCAGGGATCTGGCTTCCACTCTTTATCTGGAAGATTTGTTAAATAAAATTGTTCATGCGGCAGCAGACCTCTCTGGAGCAGAAGCAGCCTCAATTTTATTGTTCGAAGAAGCGAGGGACCAATTATTTTTCCAGGCGGCTACGAATCTGGACAAACCATTAATGCGCGGGCTGATTGTCCCGGTAGATTCCAGTATAGCCGGATGGGTAATCCGAAATCAAAAACCTATCATCATCGATGATGTGTCAAAAGATGAGCGCCATTTCGAAAAAATCGGTAAAGCAACAAAAGTCGCCACAACCTCCATTCTGGCGACACCGATGGTGACAAAAAATAAAGTTGTCGGTGTTCTGGAGGCGATCAATAAACAAACAGGACAATTTACCGAAAGCGACCAGGATGTGTTGATGACGCTCAGTGCGCAGGCTGCCGTCGCTATCGAAAACGCTCGATTGTTCCAGCAATCCGACTTGATATCCGAATTTGTCCATGAACTCAGGACCCCTCTAGCTTCTCTCAACACCGCTGCCCATTTACTTCTCCGGGAAGAGATTACCGAAGACCACCGTACAAGAATGGTCCATATCATCAAATCCGAAACCAGGAGATTATCTGAGCTGGCAACTACTTTCCTTGACCTATCCCGGATGGAATCTGGACGTCAGCAGTTCCAAATAACCCGATTCGACCTGGTCAGCTTGATTCACGAGTGTGCCCAGTTTGTTCAGGCGGATGCTGAGGAGCAGGGAAGAGAGCTGATCCTGGATGTGGATCCCAATTTGCCTATGATGGAAGGGGATCGCACAAAAATCAAACAAATGCTGCTGAATTTACTGTCCAATTCAATTAAATACAATAAGCCTGGTGGAAAGATCTGGTTAACCGCAGCGGTGGTGCCTGATTTTGTCAAAATTTCTGTTAAAGATACAGGTCCTGGTATCCCCGATGAACATTTACCCTTTGTCTTCCAGAAATTTTATCGCGTACCCGGTGCAGATAAATACGCCCAAGGAACTGGTTTGGGTTTATCAATTGTCAAGAAAATTATAGAAACCCATAAAGGGACCTTGGAACTCGAAACACAGGTGGATCAAGGTACCACTTTCACCGTGTGTCTCCCCCATACATAATCTGATCAACCAATTTCCAATAATATCTTCAGCACACCAGGTTTGCCGGCATGTTCGAATGCTTTTAAGGCATTTTTCAGCGGATAAGTGGAGGTTATCAGTGATTCGGTATCGATCAATTCTTTCTCTAAAAGATTTAAGGCTGGTTTGAAGGGACCACATCGAGATCCGATTAAATTGATCTCATCAACAACAATCGAAGACATATTCAATGTCAAATCACCGGCATAGGTGCTTTTTACCACCAGTGTTCCCCTCGGTCGTACAGCCTTCCGGGCAAGTCTAAATCCGTCCTGACTGCCTGTTGTGTCCACAACCAGATCAAAATAACCCGGCGGTACCTGATCGACCCAGATGGTGGACACTCCCCAACCATGGATCAATCCTTCGTGATCCGATCTCCTGATGACAACACTTATACTGGCACCGGTTAACCGCAGAACCTGAGCGACTAAAAGACCTAACCTGCCAGCTCCAACAACCAGCACCTGATCATCCGGATCAATGTGGTGCTGTTTTGTGATCTCAACCGCAGCGGCTAATGGTTCAGTTAATACAGCACTACGATCAGAAACACTCGGTGGAACAATATGTAAATTCTCCAGGGGCAAGATCAATCGATTAGCAAACGCTCCATGGAAATTATGTATCCCCAACACATTGCGATTGAGACAGTGTGTTTTACGCTGTGCTTTACATTCTCTGCATTTACCACAGCTGATATTGATCTCCCCCACCACCCGCTTCCCCAGCAGATCCGAATGTTGCCCGGCATCGATTACCGTTCCAACAAATTCGTGACCCAGAATTCCTGTGAAAGGATAATAGCCATTTATTAATTCCAGGTCTGTGCTGCAAATCCCGGCTACTTCGACCTCTACCAAAGCAAAATCATCCACCCGAACTGGTGAGCTCAAATCATCACGATATGACGGGGTTTGGTTTTCCAACCAGATTCCACGCATTTATTTTTTTACTTTCAATCTGAAAAACTGGTAAGCGTTTTCGTCTTCCTTCGGCTTGCGTTCAATCGCTTCCAGCTTATAATCATCCCGTACAATTGAAGCAATCTCTTCATCTACCACAAAATCTGCATCAGAGTAGTTCTGGTAATACCACTCAATTTTTGACATAACATCACCAAAAATGGTAAATTCACGGTTTGATTTTTGACCAATATAGCCGGATATTACATCACCAACGCCAATTACCACCTGCAGTTTGTACGAATTGTTCTCTTTGAAGCCATCCGAATAATGATCAATCAGTTCCCAGGCGGCTTTAATACCCGATTCTACATGGTTTTCATCCGCTCCATCTACCAACCCAAAGGCTGCGACTGCCCGATCTCCATAATATTTAACAACACCCTTGCGTTTAAAGATGAATTCGGAGGATGTCTTATAAAAATCCATCAGGATGGAAGTCAGGTGTTCAACGCTGTCTATATCTGCGGTAAGCTCTGGACTGGTGATCCCAATGACCATGGCTGTTGCCTGTCGTTTATCTAATCCTGGCAAAGTACCTGTCTGAAGAAAATCTCCAAGGCGATTATCAGCGAGCTCTGGAGGTAGGGATCTATGTAAGATCTGCCGACCTTCGACTTCTGCTTTTGCTCGGTCCATTAATTCCATGCGATGAATGGTCATTGCCGTCTGATGGCTGATCGCCACAGCCAGCTGCAGGTCCTGTTGGTCAAATCCGCGTGCGTTTGGATCGGTTTTATACATGTAAATTAATGCGATAACCTCTTCATTGGAAAGTACTGGTACGCACAAAACCGAACGTATCCGCAGAAGGGAGGCACTTTCACTGATCCGTCCGAAATCACTCGATACCATATCGGGTATAACGATGGCGGTCTGGCGTTCGATCGTTGTCTTCGCAATTGACTCAGGGAATCCAAGATCCGATAGCTTATCGAATTTGTCTTTGGTTATGACCTCGCCTCGATCTGCCCCCATCGAGCGCTTCATCAAATCTGACACGACCGCAAGAGCCGTATCGAGATCCATGATCGAATTCAATTCTCGAGCAGTCTCGTAAATCAATATCGCGTTATTGTCTAAAGCTTCTAATAACAATTCTCGCGTGTATGGTTCTGTTCCCAGGTATCCAGTGGAAAATTCCGCATTCCTGGAATCATTAATATTAATGATCGATGCACCAATCCTGATCGTATCATTACTTTTTAGTTTGTATGGGCGGGTTAATCTCTCGCGATTGACAAAGGTGCCGTTTGTACTCCCCATATCATAAATAACTATCGTTTCTTCTTCTTCATCAAAGTGGACGACTGCATGCAGACGTGACGCTGAGGCATCATCTAAAACAACGTCATTATCGGGTTTTCGCCCGATCGTATTCCGCCCCGGTTTGAGACTGAATTCTCTTGGAACCCCGCCCGGGGTTCTGACAATGAAATTCCACATGATAACCTACCTTGCACCTTTTCGACCGAATTGCCGTTCGAGTAGATCTACAGATAAGTGTATCATCGTTGGCCTCCCATGTGGGCAAGTTCGCGGGGATTCGCACGATTCCAAATTATGAATTAAAGCAGTCTGCTCTTCCTTCGATAATACTTTCCCAGCTTTGATTGCCGCACTTTTACAAATTCTACCAATGATCTTTTCTTCGATCTTATTTTCGAACGGGTTTTCATCCTCCTCAAAATCCTCGATTAAAACCTGAACTGCACGCAAAGGATCCATCTCACGGAACAGCGATGGAATTCCGCGGATTATGAATGCATTTGGACCAAAAATTTCGATATCGAATCCAATCTTTTTTAATATTGGAAGTTGTTCTTCGACCAGTTCTGCCTCGACTGGTGTCAATTCAACTGTTTCAGGTTTCATTAAAGTCTGAATAGGGATTGAATTTTCCTTTTGTTCCATGAATTTTTCATACAAAATACGTTCATGTGCTGCATGCTGGTCGATCAAATATAATCCATCAGGTCCTTCAGCGACCAGGTACGTCGCCGCGATCTGACCTATTAATCGTAAAATTGTCTCACCAGAATATGGCAGAGACCGTTGCTGCTCACCTGGCTGGATATATGGGGAGATAATCGAATTGCGATCCTCGGGAAAAACCCCACTTTCTCCCTGGAATAGATCTGCTGTTGTTCTACCACCCAACCATGACCCAGAGCTTTCACCTTCACCGCCCCAAAGATTTCTGGATTTGAATTCCTGGATATCCGGAATCGGTGAATTAGCTAGGAGTGCTTTCCTCACAGTGCGGCCAACATTGCGAAAAACCTGGTCACGATCACGGAATCTTACTTCTGCTTTTGTTGGGTGTACATTAACGTCAACCATTTCACCAGGTAAACGAATGAACAGCACACCGATCGGGTAACGACCAACCATCAACATAGAATGATATGCCTTGATAAATGCGGTCGTCAACGCGTAATCCTGTACGGGTCTGCCATTAACAAAAAAGATGATGCCTCGGCGGTTGGATCGGGTTACTGAAATCGGAGAGAGGTAACCCCTGATCGTCATCTGCTCAAACTCAGAGTATGCTTCGATCATTTGTTTGGCAACATCCAGTCCCCAGATTGAACTCAGGATTTCTCTTCGGTTATCGTTGCCACTTGTTTTCAGATATGATCTCTGGTCAATCTCCAATATGAACTGCACAGAAGCATAGGCCAGCGCGTAGCGGTTGACCAGTTCAGCTATATTTTTACGCTCGGTTCTGTCAGTTTTAAGGAATTTCAACCTGGCCGGGACATTATAAAAGAGTTGTTCTACCTTCACTGATGTCCCCTCGGGTAAACCGCTGTTCTTCTGACCTTGAACGCTGCCACCATCGACAATGATTGAAGTTCCCACCTCCTCACCTTTTGCCCGGGATGTTAAAGTCATTCGAGAAACCGAAGCGATGGAAGCCAATGCTTCACCCCGGAACCCCAGGGTGGCAATATTAAATAAGTCGTTTACATTACTGATCTTGCTCGTGGTGAACCTGGAAACAGCCAGCTGCACTTCAGCACGAGGAATTCCGCTCCCATCATCCTGAACTTCAATCAATTTTTTCCCAGCCTCATGGATGTTAATGCGAATCGATGTCGCACCGGCATCGATTGAATTTTCAATCAATTCCTTAACGACTGAAGCAGGTCTTTCGATTACTTCTCCTGCTGCGATTTGAGACGCGAGTTCATCCGATAATTTATGAATAGGCATACATCCCTCAAGGTTAAAATTATACACTGTCCATATTTCATGGAACAGTGTTTATTTATCAGTTATACTAAATCAAATGGCGAAAAGAACACTTTTAATTGACCTGGATGGAACTGTTTATTCTACCGGAACGGGTTTGTGGGAAGAAATTGGGAAACGTATTGAATTCTACCTGTCGGATGTAATGTCATTCGACAGGAATGAGATCTACGAAATCCGTCGTTCTTATTTTGAAAAATACGGTACCACGCTGAGAGGTTTACAGATACATCACGATATCGATCCACAGGATTACTTGGATTTCTGTCACGATGTTGATGTAAGTCAGTATATAAAAATCGATGAAACCCTGCAGGAAATGCTGGAAAACATTCCCAATCCGAAATATATTTTCACAAATTCAGATTTGAAGCATGCACATCGGGTATTAAATGCAATCGGGATACGAGAGTATTTCATCGATATCATCGATATCCAAAGATTGGATTATGAATGTAAACCGATGGCTCAAGCCTATCAAAAAGCGATCAATATCATTGGAGCTTCGGATCCATCTGATTATCTCTTTATTGATGACTCCTACCGTAATGTGGTCGCTGCAATCGAATTAGGAATGCAGGGGATTCTTGTCAGTGAGGCAAAATCGAATGTGGATGGTGTTCCACGGATTAATCACCTGAATGAATTAACCACCAAATACCGGGACTTGCTGTATACCTGAAATGGAAACCTTTAAAATAATCGCAGTAGTAGCGATAACGTTAGCAATTGTGATCCTGGTCAATGTTTGGATCTATTATC
>JABAOG010007087.1_pt1 | contig 18896 bp, 18 predicted proteins | sample 7062131 | NCBI WGS metagenome assembly JABAOG01 (sample SAMN14538629, study PRJNA623070) | marine sediment metagenome | biome: marine biome [ENVO:00000428]; feature: marine pelagic biome [ENVO:01000023]; material: deep marine sediment [ENVO:00002113] | place: India: Arabian Sea | collected...
GGACATCGTCGAGGAGATCGTCGGCGAGATTCTCGACGAGTACGACGAGAACGAGGAAGCCACCTACGAGATGCTAACCCCCGACGAGTACGTGTTCGACGGGCGCATCGACATGGACGACTTCAACCGCCTGCTGGATGCCAGCCTGCCCACCGGAATGGGCGATACGCTGGGCGGCTTCATCTACGGGCAGCTCGGCAAGGTGCCGGAGGAAGGGGNNCGCCGGTCGTGTCTCAGCCGAATCCGGAAGAAGAGGTGGTGCGTAATGGCAACGAGCACTAAAGACCTGCTGATCGCAGCCGCGCAGGACGCGCGCGAGGCGGCGTACGCACCCTACTCGAATTACCCGGTCGGGGCGGCGCTGCTCACGGCAGACGGCAGCGTGTACACCGGCTGCAACGTCGAGAACGCCGTGTACCCGGCGACAATCTGCGCCGAGCGCGTGGCGATCACCAAGGCGGTTTCCGAAGGGGAGCGCTCGTTCGCCGCGATCGCGATCTCCACCCACAATGGCGGCTCGCCGTGTGGCATCTGCCGACAGGTGATGTTCGAGTTCGCGCCCGACATGCGGGTGATTCTGGTGGACGACGACGGCATCATCGCCGAGCACGTCGTCAGCGAACTNNTTCGGCCCTGATCAGCTCGACCTCGACCGCTAAGGCCCCCCGCCGCACACCCCATGCCTGCGTCCGATCGCGTTTATCGCACCGAAGGAATCGTCCTGCGCCGCCACGATCTGGGTGAGACGGACCGAATTCTGACGCTGTACACGCGCGACCACGGCAAGCTGAAGGTGGTCGCCAAAGGCATCCGCAAGCCGTCGAGCCGCAAAGCCGGGCACCTGGAGCTGTTCATGCGGAGCGACCTGCTGATCGCGCGCGGGCGCTCGCTGGACATCGTCACGCAGGCCGAGCTGATCGACGCCTACCCGCCGCTGCGCACCGATCTGGGGCGCGCGACGTACGCCTCGCACTTCATCGAACTGCTGGACGCGTTCACCGAGGAAGGGGATGCCAGCCTGCCGCTCTACCGGCTGCTGGCTGACGGGCTGGGCTGGTTGGGCGAAACCGCCGACCTGCAGCGCACCGCGCGCTACTACGAGCTTCGCCTGCTCGACCTGGCTGGCTACCGCCCAGAGCTGTTCGACTGCGCGGTCTGTGCCGAGCCGGTTAAGCCGGAGGATCAATTCTTCAGCGCGTCGGACGGCGGCGTGGTGTGCCGGAAGTGCGGTCAGGCGCGCCCGTACGCCCGGCGGCTGTCGCTGCGCACCCTCAAGGTGCTGCGCTACCTGCAAACCCGCACCTTCCCGGTGGTCGAGCAGGTGGCGCTCAGCGCGGCGGCCCATAAAGAAAGTGAGCGCCTCCTGTACGAGACGCTCACCTATCACCTCGAACGGCGGCTGCGCTCCGCTGCGTTCCTCAACCGGCTGCGGCGTGAAGCCGCTGCGCAGCCCACCCCCGACGACCCCGAGACAGACCTGCCAGGCTAGCTGCCCGCGCGCGGCGGGGGTAGCGTCGGCGGCTTCCGCCGCCCTGTGAACAGCCCTGTCGCGCCGCTCCGCTTTTGCTTCTTCACCAGCCGCCGCAGCGCAGACGGGGGCACGTTCGTCAGCTTGAACGCCATGAACGGCACCGGCCTTTCGCCAACCAGCATATGGCCCCGCTGCTGATCGGGGTAGTCGTAGTACTGCGTGACGAGCGCGGCGAAACGCACGGGCAGATCTCGCTCCAGGCGGCGCACCGCCCAACCCGGCACTGCCAGCAGGTAGTGGTCGTCCCGCGGCTGCCCGACGTACGTGCGGGTCGGGTCGACCTCGTGCATCAGATCCACAATCAGCTTGGTGGTGCCGTGGATCACCTGATTGGCCGCCCGCGGCCCGTACTGCTCGCCAAACACGTCGAAGTGCAGAATCCCCACGTCGAGGAACACCAGCTCGGGGTCTGCCAGCAAGTCGGGCAGATCCTCGCGGATCTTGTCGATGCGGGGCAGCGTGGTGCGCACGTCCAGCGGCGTGGAGCCGCCCAGCTTGGTCACGATATTGTGCACCCGCACGCGCAGCTCTTCCACGTCGAACGGCTTGGTAATGTAGCCATCTACCCCCAGCTCCAGCCCGTCGAGCCGGTCACGCCGGTCATCTTTCTGCGTGAGGAAGAGGATCGGGATCTGGTCGGTACGCGGGTCTGAGCGAAGCTCACGGGCGACCTCGTAGCCGTCGGTATCGGGCAGCATGATGTCCAGCACGATCACGGTGGGGCGGTGCTGGATCGCCAGCGCGATACCCTGCCGCCCGGTCGGCGTCGTGATGACCTGATACCCGACCATCTGGAAGTAGCGTTCCAGCAGATCCAGAGTCCGGATCTCGTCTTCGATGAATAAAACCGTATCCATAAGTGCCCTATCCGCTGCGCTGGCCTCTTTCAGCCTGCCCTAAGACGCACTCGTGTGCAGCATCTTCGCAAACTGCACGATCGTGCGGGAGAACAATGAACCGGGTTCGTCGGCGACCAGCGGCACACCCTTGATCAGCGCCTGCACCTGCGACGCCTCATACGGGACGTTCGCCGCCAGCGGTCGGTTAATCACTTCGTTGACCTGATCGAACGACACACCCTGCGGGCGCGTGTGGTTCAGCACCACGTGTACCTGCCCGGGCACGCCGCTGCGGGCAAGGCTGGAGAGCGCGCCGCTGGCCGTCATCAGCCCGGCGGGGTCGTTGCCGACCACCAGCACGATGTGGCTGGCACGACGCAGCACCGCAAGGTTCATCGGGTCGAGTGCCGGGGCGAGATCCACCACGACATGCTGGAACCCTTCCGAGAGCACCTCCAGAATGTATTCTGTGCTCTCCGGTGCCAGCGTCTTCTCGACCGGCTGCATCGGCCCCGCCATCACGACCAGATTGGTCTGGTGGCCGATCAACAGCGCCGAGCCAATGCTGCGCTTGTCAGCCCCACGCGGCAGGCCCACAAGCTGCTGCCACGTCGTGCGGGGCGGCACCATGCGCAGCTGCACCGCCACCTGCCCGACACGTGTGTTGAAGTCCACCAGGCAGACGCGCGCGTACTGGTTGAGCGCGTATGCAAGGTTGATCGACATCATCGTCGCGCCGACGCCGGTATTCAGCCCCATGACCGCGATCACCGGCAGCAGGCCCGACGCGTGGTGCTGCGGCATCCCCTGCGACGGCGTCACCGTGACGCGCTGGCCGCTCCCTTTCATGAGGTCGGGCGGCTCCGGAGCGCGGTAGTTGGACGGGGCGGGGGTCGAGTCGTAGACCACTGGCTGGTTGCGCGGCCCGGAAACCAGCAGCTCGTCGACGCGGCCTACCAGATCATCCCGTGTGACCGGCTTGGTCACGAAGTCATCCGCGCCGGATTCAGCCGCAACGTCTTTGTGCTCTGACTGTGTGAGGGCGGTCAGCACCAGCAGCGGAATCGAGTTGGTCAGCGGGTCCTGCCGGAGGATCGTGCAGACATCGTATCCGCTGAGATCAGGCATCATAATGTCCACGATGGCGAGATCGGGCTGCTCCCGGCGCGCCATTTCGATGCCTTCCTGCCCATCGTGCGCCATTATCGGGTCGTGCCCTGCACGTTTGAGCATCAGGCCCATCATCTGCAGAAGGCTAGCATCATCGTCAATCACCAAAATGCGGGCCATTTTGCCACCTCTGGCTAGATGGATAAAGAGGAGTGGGGGATGGTCAGCGTGACGCTCACTTCGAGAGCAGAGTGCACCCTTGCATCGTTACCTATTGTACGAGAATCCCCCGGGGTGTCCAATCAGGGCCAGAACGCGAATTCCGATAATAAAGAAGAAAATGGTATAATAAAAGTGTGGTGAACGGTCGAGTTGTGGCTGTATGCGGTCGATTCATAGTGGCTTATACGCTTGATTTTTGACAGTCGGCAGTGTACCATTGGCTCTGTTGTGCCGGTTTGCACTTATAACCTCTGAACGCAACTCACCAGGGCCGTGAAACTGGTCCGGGTTTCCAAGCAAAACGCTCGCGATTTGACCGGCTCCTTCTGGGCCGGAGCCAGCCACAGCCTGCCGCGCCACGTATCCCCATCTGAAGCGTGCGAGGGCAGGAGCAACCGAGGAGGCCAGCGACGTGACCCTTCCGAACGACTTTGAGAGTCTCAACAATCCTGATTACCCCATCCCTGAAGAACTTCGCTCAAACATCGCCATCACGACGCTGGACCGCGTCTACAACTGGAGCCGCGCGCGTTCGGTGTGGCCGATGCTGTTCGGGCTGGCCTGCTGCGCGATCGAGATGNNTGACGAAGAAGATGGTCCCGCAGATCGTCCGGCTCTACAACCAGATGGCCGAGCCGCGCTACGTGCTGGCGATGGGGGCCTGCGCGTCAGGCGGTGGGCCTTTCAAGGAAGGCTACAACGTCGTCGACGGCATCGACAAGTTCCTGCCCGTCGACGTGTACGTGCCGGGCTGCCCGCCCACACCGCAGGCGCTGCTGTACGGCTTCATGACTCTGCACCGCAAGATTGAAAGCCAGAGCATCCGGACCGTGCCGTGGTACCAGAAGGGCCACAGCGAGCCGGTGCCGGTGCCGATGCTCGGCCCTGACCTGATCGACCCGCGGCAGGCGGCCCTTATTGAGATGGAAACCGCACCCGACAGCGCGCCCGCAGATGAGACGCCTGTCGAGGAACCGGCAGCCGACTAACCAGCCACAGGATATATGATGAGCGATCCGACGCCACAAGCCACACCGGATGCCGTGACTGATCCGGCTGACTACCTGCTCGAGAAGTTCCCCGGGGCCATTCAGGCCGACGACCGTGAGGGATACGAGGGCATCATCGTCGACCCCGACCAGCTGGTCGGGGTGGCGACCGCCCTGCGCGACGATCTGGGCTACGACCTGCTGACCAGCGCCAATTACGTGGACTACCTCGAAGACGGGTTCTTCGAGATGGTGTACAACGCATACAACACGACGATGGGTGGGGCGGGTCTGAATTTTAAGGCGCGCACCCCGCGCGACGAGGCCACGCTGCCGTCACTGGTCAGCGTGTGGCCCGGGCTGGACTTCCAGGAGCGTGAAGCGTGGGACCTGATGGGGATCCGCTTCACCGGCCACCCCGACCTGCGCCGCATTCTGCTGTGGGAGGGCTTCGAAGGCCACCCCATGCGCAAGGACTGGAAAGAGCCGTTCTTCGAGGAAGAGAACAAGCCCTTTAAGAGCCGCTGGCCCGAAGGGTACGTCTCCCGCGCGGAGATGCACGTGCCGTACGGCATGAACGTGCAGTACCCCGAAGGGTTCACGATCGACGATTGGACGCCCGATGCCGAGACCGCGCTGTACGCCGGGCTGGGCACCGGGACGGGCACCGGCGGCGTGGGCATCCAGCAGATCAAGACCGATCAGCTCGTGGTCAACCTCGGCCCGCAGCACCCGAGCACGCACGGCGTGTTCCGCATGACGGTCACGATGGACGGCGAGACGATCACGCAGCTCAAGCCGGTGATGGGCTACCTGCACCGCAACCACGAGAAGATCGGCGAGCGCAACACCTGGCTGCAGAACATGCCCTACACCGACCGGCTGGACTACTTCTGCAGCATGTCGAACAACCTCGCGTACGCGATCTCGGTCGAGAAGATGCTGGGGCAGGAAGTGCCCCGCCGCGCCGAGCTGCTGCGCGTGCTGATGGCCGAACTGACACGAATCGTCAACCACTTCTCGGCGATCGGCTTCCTGCTGAACGACCTCGGCGCGTTCTTCACGCCGGTGCTGTACGCGCTGTTGGAGCGTGAACTGATCCTCGACCTGTTCGAGTCGGCGGCTGGCTCCCGCATGATGTGCAATTACATGCGGTTCGGCGGCGTGGCGTTCGACCTGCCGACGTACGTCGGCGGCCCGGCGGTGAAGCCCGGCGACCGCGAACGCCAGCTCGACACGATGAAGTTCATCAACGACATGATCTACGAGCGTCTGCCGCGTGCGGTAGACGAGATGGACGCACTTCTGACCAATAACGAAGTGCTGGTCACCCGCCTGAAGGGCGTCGGTGTGCTGCCCGCAGACCGCGCGGTCGCCTACAGCGCGACCGGCCCGGTGCTGCGCGCCAGCGGCATCCCCTACGACCTGCGCCGCGCCGACCCCTACAGCATTTACAACGAATTCGACTTCGACGTGGCAGTCCGCTACAACGGCGACGCCTACGACCGCTACCTCGTCCGCATGGACGAAATCCGCGAGAGTCTGCGCATCCTGCAGCAGCTCGTCCCCATGCTCAAGGAAACCGAGGGCGAGGAGTACTGGGGCGGGAAGCGGTCGTACAACGTGCGTGTGCCGGCAGGCGAGCACTATGGCCATGCCGAGAACCCCAAGGGCGAGCTTGGTTTCTACCTGGTATCCGATGGTGGCGCGAATGCCTTCCGCTATCACATCCGGTCGCCAAGTTTCATCAACCTGACGGCGCTCGAAGAGATGTCCGTCGGGCACAAGGTCGCGGACATCATCGCCATCCTGGGAAGCATCGACATCGTCCTGGGCGAAGTGGACCGGTAGCGAGAGTGGGCGCGGCGGGCACACAGGCCCGCCACGCACCTCCGAAGGAGCAAGCATGTACGGACTTGGCATCCTGCAAGGTTTAGGGGTCACGCTCAAGCATCTGGTCAGCACCTACGTTGACGACTTCCGCTGGGGCGTTAAGCGCTACACCACCGACGAGGGGTTTGCAGCGCGGCAGAGCACCGACACCACCGGGCTGTTCACAGTGCAGTACCCGGAGGAGAAGATCGCGGTGCCGGAGCGGTTCCGCTACATCCCCTTCCTGGTCGTGAATGACCCTGACCACCCAACCGCACCGGGCGAAGACTGGTGCACCAGCTGCGGCATCTGCGCGAAGGTGTGCCCGCCGCAGTGCATCTGGATCGTGCGCGGCACCGATCCCGAGTCGGGGCGGCCCGTCCCGCAGCCCGAGCAGTTTCACATCGACGTGGATATCTGCATGAACTGCGGCTACTGCGCGGAGTTCTGCCCGTTCGACGCGATCAAGATGGATCACGACTACGAGATCGCCAGTTTCGACCGCACCACGGCGCACGTCTTCGACAAGCCGAAACTCAGCAAGCCGCTGAGCTACTGGCAGACCATCGCGCCGACCCGCGCCGAGGAAGAACGGCTGGCGCGCGAGGCGAGCGAGGCGGCCAAGGCAGCCCGCAAGAAGAAGCGGTAAGCCGGGCTGGCGCCTTCGGCAGTTGGTACCAATCTACAGGCAAGTCGGGCCGTTCACCTGATTGTGTGTGAACGGCCCTTCAGCAAACGCAGGCAGAGAGCAAGCAACGATGTACCAGAGCGACGCTGAAATCCTGTTCCCAACACGGGTGATCCCGCAGCTGCGCACGCTGCGCGGCGCGCAGTGGCAGCAGCTTGTAGACCGCGTGCTTGCATCCGACGACGGCAGTCTCGAAAAGCAAGCGTTCACGTTGATGATGATCCGGCTGGATGGCTGCCTGACCTGCCATGCCGACAGCTACCGGGCGATGCGCGGCTGCTCGCTGTGTGCGCAGCAGTCGATCGCGCGATTTAAAGGCAGTGACGCGGAACTGCTCGACGNNGCGGTTTAAAGGCAGCGACGCGGAACTGCTCGACGCGTTTAACCAGGCATGTGAGGACATGCAGCAGTGGCACACCACCGGGGAAGTGCCGGCAGGGGAACGGCTACCCGCGGATGCAACGTAAGCCTCTCACTTCAGTTTCTCCGAACACACTCGGCAAAGGAATCGCTTTTCATGGCTTTTAAACACATTATCGCCGTCAGCAGTGGCAAGGGCGGCGTTGGCAAGAGCACGGTCGCGTCTAACCTGGCGGTGGCGCTGGCGAAGACCGGCGCGCGCGTCGGCCTGCTGGATGCCGACATCACCGGCCCGAACCTCCCGCTGCTGATGGGGCTGAGCGGGCGACCGATGTCCCGCGATGGGCGCATCATCCCGTTTGAGGCATACGGCGTGAAGGTGATGAGCATGGGCTTCCTGCTCGACCCGGACAAGCCCGTGATCTGGCGCGGCCCAATGATCCACCAGGCCATCCAGCAGTTGTTCAACGACGTGCTGTGGGGCGATCTTGACTATATGATCGTAGACCTGCCCCCCGGCACCGGCGACGCGCAACTGACCCTCGCTCAGACCGTGCCGCTGCGCGGCGCGCTGATCGTCACCCAGCCGCAGGAAGTGGCCGTTGGCGACGCGCTGCGCGGCATCGCGATGTTCGAGCAGGTCGAGGTGCCGATCATCGGCGTCATCGAGAACATGAGCGGTGATTTCTTCGGCAGCGGCGGCGGCGAGCGCCTGGCCGAGTCGCGCGGGGTGCCGTACCTCGGCACGATCCCGCTGGAGCCGGGCGTACGGGTAGGCGGCGACTCCGGTAAGCCCGTCGTGGCAGTCGATCCGTCGACCCCGGCAGCCGCAGCGATGATCGACATCGCGCAGCAGATTGCCACCCGGGCGGAGGAAATGGCTGCCGCGCACGATGACGGTGTGATACCGCTCAACACGATCGGCTAGCGTGCGGGCAGCAGCGAAGTTGTTGCGGTTTGCCAGACCGTCATCTAAACTATTTTCACACTGACGACCCGCCATCAGGCGGCTGGAATGGCAGACTTCGCGCTTCGCAGCGCGTTACCGATCGGTTGGAGATCTCTATGGACATTTCCGCGGAACCGCGGATCGTCGGAGTTCGTTTCCACGACGTAGGCAAGCTCTATCACTTCGACTCGTCAGCCCACCCGGACGTGGTGCTCGGCGACTTCGTGATTGTCGAGACATCACGCGGGCGGCAGCTCGGGCAGATCATGGGGTTCATCCCCCCGGCACGCGCCGAGGGGGGCACGCTCAAGCCGATCAAGCGGCTGGCGACCCCGCGCGATCTGCTGATGAAGAAGCTGTTCGAGGGCAAAGAGATCGAGGCCCTGATCGCCTGCCGCGAGGCAGCAGCGGCACTGGGCAACCTCGACGGGGTGAAGTTCATCAAGGCCCAGTACAACTACGACGGCAGTGTGCTGGCCTTTCTGTACACCGCTGAGGAAGCGGTGAACACCAACCAGCTCCGCAAGAAGCTGGCGAACGAGTACCGCGCCCGCGTCGAGATGCGCCGCATCGGCGCGCGGGACGCCGCCAAGCTGCTGGGCGAATACGGAGCCTGTGGGGAGCCGCGCTGCTGCTCGACCTTCCTCACCGACTTCAGCCCGATCTCGATCAAGATGGCCAAAGCGCAGGGCATCTCGCTGAACCCGTCTGAGATCACCGGCATGTGCGGGCGGCTGCGCTGCTGCCTGCTGTACGAATACGAGCAGTACGTCGAGGCGCGGAAAGGGATGCCCAAGGTCAACAAGATCGTGGGCACGCCGCACGGCGAGGGCAAGGTCATCGACCTGAACCCGCTGGCGGACACGGTGACGGTGTACGTGCAGGGCAGCCGGCACGAAGTCCACCGCGACGAGATCATCCCGTTGGAAGAGCTGCGCGCGCTGCAAGCCAAAGCGGGGCAGGGCTGCTCGAAGGAAGGCGGCGGTGTGTGTGACTGTGGCGCCCGGGTGCGCCCCGGCAAAAGCGCCGATTCCCAAAGCACCGCATCCGCACCAGAAGAGGAAGAGAGCGCACCGCACAAGAAGCGGCGCGGGCATCGGGGCAAGGGTAAACGCTCTCCCCGCCCCAAGAAACGTTCGCAGTAATCGTGTTCAAGGCCTCGCCCTCAACGGCGGGGCTTTTGTTGAAACCCTTCACCACAGGAGTAGAGAGAGCCATGTCCACCGATTTCTACAGCGAAGCATTGACCCTGCGGCCTGAGATCGTCGAGCGCCGCCGCGACCTGCACCAGCACCCGGAGCTGGCCTTCGAGGAGATCCGCACCAGCGGGATCGTCGCAGCCGAGCTGCAGGCGCTGGGCCTCGAGGTGCAGACCGGCATCGGCAAGACCGGGGTCGTGGCGCTGCTTGAGGGCGACGAGGACGGGCCGACCGTTCTGGTGCGCGCGGACATGGACGCCCTGCCGATCCACGAGGCGAACGAGACTGACTACGCCTCGACGGTGGACGGCAAGATGCACGCCTGCGGGCACGACGCGCACACCAGCATCGGGCTGGCCGTTGCGAAGCTGCTTTCCGCCGAGCGCAGCCGGATGAAGGGCCGCGTCAAGTTCGTGTTCCAGCCCGCCGAGGAGATCGGCCAAGGGGCGAAGGCGATGGTGACTGACGGCGTACTGCAGAACCCACGCCCCGACGTCAGCCTGGGGCTGCACCTGTGGAACCGGATGCCAGTCGGCACGGTGGCAGTCGCCTCGGGGCCGTTTATGTCGGCGGCGGACACGTGGGAGTGCGTGATTACCGGGCGCGGCGGGCACGGCGCGTCCCCCCACGAGACGGCAGACCCGATCGTGGCAGCCGCGCAGATCGTCACGGCGCTGCAAACCGTGGTCAGCCGCAACGTCTCGCCGATCGATACCGCCGTCGTGACAGTCGGGTACATTCAGGGCGGCAAGGCCTTCAACGTGATCCCGCCCACCACCCACCTCAAGGGCACGATCCGCAGCTACCGCAAAGAGACGAAGGAAATGGTCCACCGCCGGGTGCGCGAGATCTGCACCAGCATCGCCGAGGCGATGGGCTGCACGGCCGAGGTGACCATCACGGAGATGACGCTGGCGGTGGATAACGATGCCGAGGTCGCGACGCGGGTGGCAGGGGTGGCCGAGGAGCTGTTCGGCGCGGAGAACGTATGGCGCGACGAGCGCACGATGGGCTCCGAAGACGTTTCCTTCCTGATGGACGGCACCCCCAGCTGCTTCTTCTGGATCGGCTCGGCGAACGCCGAACGCGGGCTTAACTACCCGCATCACAACCCGCACTTCGACTTCGACGAGGACGCGCTGGTAGTCGGCGCGGCACTGATGGCACGCGCCGTCGCCAGCTACGTGCTGCCTGACGAAGCCTGATCCATCAGCACACCAACCAGACGCGGCGAGGGATAGCCCTCGCCGCCTTTTTCGTTTACCGCATTGACGCCCCCTTCCAGGGCGGTTACAATCGGCTTCATCTGATTATCAGATGATTTAATCCGATCTTTCAGGGGATGACGTGTTGCGGTTAACGGCAATCGATTCGGAGATTCTGCGTTTTATCATCGACAGCGGCTACCGGCCCGGCGACCAGCTTCCCACGATTCAGGAAGTCAGCAAGGAGCTGGGAGTCAGCGTGGCAAAAACGCGCGAGGCGATGGAGATCGCACGGGCGCTGGGGATGCTCGAGATCAAACCCGGGCGGGGGATGCGCGTCAAGCCCTTCGACTTTGCGCCCGCGGTATCGATCAGCAGCCTGTACGCGATTGGGCTGGACGAGGGCAATTTCGCTCACCTGCGAGACCTGCGTGATGGTGTCGAGATCCAGTTCTGGGAAGAGGCGGTCGGCTGCCTGACCCCGGAGGACATCGTCGAGTTGCGCCGCCTGATGGCCGAAGCGTCACGCCAGCTCGAACGCCACCCGGTTCAGGTGCCGATTCGCGAGCACCGCGCCTTCCACATGATGCTGTTCTCCCGGCTGGAGAATCCGTTCGTGCTCGGCATTCTGGAGGCGTTCTGGGATGCGTACGAGGCGTTCGGGCTTCACCTCTACCGTGACATCTCTTACCACCGGAATGTGTGGAGCTTCCACGAGCAGATCGTGGACGCCATCGAGGCGGGGGACATCGAAGCCAGCCGCGGCCTGCTGATCGAGCACATGAACCTGCTGGGCACCCGCTCGCAGGAAGCCGGCTCCGACCAACCGTCGCTCGATCAGCGTGGCTACTTCTTCGAATAGGGGACTCTAGCGGCGGAACATCTCGTCCAGCACCGGCTCGATGCCCGACCAGTTTGGCTCCAGCACCGACGCCCCGGCGCTGGTGGTCCGTCCGCTGGCCATCGTCGGGTCGAAGACTCGCCCGTCGAAATTGCCCGGCCCGGTCCACAGCACGGCAGGGGCCAGCGCCACCATGTCGATGATCGTCAGGTCGGTTTCGACGTTCTGCTGCACCGCCACGATCACCGCAGGCCAGCGCCACCAGTTGGCCGGGTTTGCCATCCGGCGCACCAACCCACCGATCACCTGCTGCTGCCGCGCGGAACGGTCAAAGTCGGTCGAGGCATGGCGGCTGCGCGCATACTGCAGCGCGCGCTCCCCGTCGAGGTGCTGCGTGCCTTCCTCGAACGAGATCACCTGCGTGCCGTAGTCGACGGTTGGGTAATCGTAGTCGACGAATGCACGCTCGACATCCACCGTCACCCCACCCGCCGCGTCCACAATCGCCACGAAGCCGTCGAAGTTGATACGCAGGGTGCGGTGCACCGGCACCCCGAACGTCGCCTCGATCGTCTCTTTCACCTTGGCCGGGCCGGTGCCCACCGCGTCGGACTCCGCGAAGATGTGCGCCGCGTTGATGCGCTGCGGCCCGTAGCCGGGGATGTCGATATACAGGTCCCGCGGGATCGACAGCATCCCCACGTACGGTTGATCCGGGTCAACCGTCGCCAGGATCAGCGTGTCCGTCCGGGTGACCATGCCCTCCTCAGGCCGCGCGTCCACGCCCATCACCAGAATGTTGGTGCGCGGGGGTGGGGCGAGCACGTAGATTAGCGCGAACACCAGCGAGAAGGCCAGCACGAACGCCACACCCGCCAGCAGGAGCTGCCACAGCGTACGCCCACGGCGTCGGCGGCGGGGCCGCTCGCGGCGGGCAGGCCGTGCCTGCGGGGGCCGATCCGGCAGGCGGCGCTCAGGCGGGCGCTCCCGCGGGATTGCTGGCGTGCGCGGCCTCTCCTCGCCGGGAATCAGAATGCGCTCCGCCGGGCGCGTCAATTCCAGCGAGTCGGGCCGCACCGGGCTGTGCCGGATGGTCGGCTGCGGGTCGAGCGGCGAATCGGCAGGCTGGTGCCGCCGGGTGAGATCATCAGAGTAGTTATCAGACATAGCGGCGATTCTAACGCAGCAGCCCGCGCAGTGCGATATGCGACTTAGGCCGCCACCTGACGTTTCCTCAGCGATTTGAGGCGCATAATAAGTAGGACGGTTTTTGACTCAAGCCGCCGCATCGACTACAATTTAACACTTGCGAGACAGCTAAAGTTCGACTTACAGGACACCCTCTATGCCTGTTTTCGAGAGCCTGAGCGACAGGCTCCAGGACATTTTTAAAGACCTTCGTAACCGGGGCAAGCTCTCCGAAGCGGATGTCGATGCCGCTATGCGCGAGATTCGCCTGGCGCTGCTGGAAGCCGACGTGCACTATGGCGTGGCCAAGGCATTCGTCAAGCGTGTGCGCGAGCGTTCCATCGGCGCGGAAGTGCAGAAGAGCCTCACCCCCGGCCAGCAGGTCGTGAAGATCGTTCATGACGAGCTGATTCGCACACTGGGCGAGGGCGGCCAGCTCAAGCTGACCGGCCAGACCCCGCACGTCATCATGCTGGTCGGCCTGCAAGGTTCAGGTAAAACGACCACCGCTGCCAAGCTCGCGCTGCACCTCCGCCGTGAGGGGCAGCATCCGCTGCTGGTTGCCGCAGATACCTACCGTCCTGCTGCGGTGAATCAGCTCGTCGCGCTTGGCAAACAGCTCGACATCCCCGTGTACAGCGAGGGTGTGGAGCCAGCGCCGCCCGACATCGCAAGCCGTGCCCTCGAGCAGGCCCGGCAGGACCGCCGTAGTGTGGTTCTGGTGGACACCGCTGGCCGGCTGCAGATCGACGGCAGCATGATGGAAGAACTGACCGCCATCCGGGAGCGCGTCCAGCCGAAGGAGATCATCCTCGTCGCGGACTCGATGACCGGGCAGGAGGCAGTGAACATCGCGCAGGGGTTCAACGAGCAGGTCGGCCTGACCGGCCTGATCCTGACCAAGGTCGACGGCGACGCCCGGGGCGGCGCCGCGATCTCGATGCGCGAGGTGACCGGCGTTCCGATCAAGTTCCTCGGTACGAGCGAGAAGCTGGACGGGCTGGAAGTCTTCCACCCCGACCGTCTCTCAAACCGTATTCTGGGGATGGGCGACGTGCTCAGCCTGATCGAGAAGGCCGAAGCCCTCGACTTCGAAGAGGCCGAGGCGCTGGAAATGCAGGAGAAGCTGCGCACCGCCAGCTTCACGCTGGAGGACTTCCGCAAGCAGCTCAAGCAGATGAAGAAGCTTGGGCCGATTACCGGCATCCTGGAGATGGCCGGGTTGGGGCAGTTGACCAACCAGGTCAAGCCTGAGGAGCTCGATAGACAATTCAAGGTCTTCGAGGCTATAATAAACTCCATGACCGCGGCCGAGCGTGAGCAGCCCAGGCTGCTAAACGCCAGCCGCCGGCGCCGCATCGCGGCCGGAAGCGGCACCAGTGTGCAGGAAGTCAACCAACTCATCAAGCAGTTTCAAGACACTCAGCGCATGATGAAGAAGCTGTCGAAGCGCAAGCTGCCGACAGATCTGCGCGGTCTGTTTAATTAGAGTTGAACGCAGCCTCTTCGGGGGCTGCCTAACACCTATCAGAACCCTTAAAGGAGCAAGACAACAGGATGGTACGCATAAGACTACGCCGCGTCGGGGCCAAGAATCAGCCGAGCTACCGCGTGGTTGTGACCGACAGCCGCAGCCCCCGCGATGGGCGCTTTATCGAGAAGATCGGGTTTTACAACCCGCGCACGACGCCGACCACTTTCGAGCTGGACGAAGCCCGCGCACTGTACTGGCTTGGTAACGGCGCGCAGCCCAGCGAAGCCGTCAACCGCCTGATGGTCAACAACGGCACGATGGAGCGCTACGCTCGCCTGCGCAAGGGCGAAGAGCTGGAAGCGCTGCTGGCTGAGGCCGAAGAGCAGGCCGCCGCTGCCCAGGCAGTGGACCCGCGCACCCGCCGCGACGACCTGATCCCGGCTGCGGGCACCACGAAGGCTGCCGTTGTTACGAAGGTCGAACCCGCGGCAGAGCCTGAGGCAGAAGAAGCTGAGGCCGCCGAGGAAACTGAGTAGCCCCCGGAAGGGGTTGCGCCACCTTATTGAAACAGACGTCTACACCGTCTCAAATCCACCAGGCACGCGGGAGGAGGCGCTTCATGAAAGAGCTCGTTGAGTACATCGCCAAGTCGCTTGTTGATGACCCGTCACAGGTCGAAGTCACCGAGATAGAAGGTGCAACCTCAGTCATACTCGAGCTGAGTGTGGCCCCCGAGGATATGGGCCGGGTGATCGGCCGCAGCGGGCGGGTGGCGAACGCGATGAGGACGCTGCTGCGCGTCATCGCGGCGAAACAGGGTAAGCGCGTCACCCTGGAGATTGTCTGAGCATATCGGGGAGGCTATGGGCGAACACAAGAGCCCTCGCAAACCACATAGCTCGGCAGGAAAGTCAGGCTCGGGGGGCGAAATGCCAGAAACTCCTGGGCCTGAATTTCTGATTGTAGGGCGTGTGGTGCGTCCGCATGGCGTGCGGGGGGAGGTCAAGATGAAGATCATGACCGCCTACCCCGAGCGCCTGATGGATGCAAAGACACTGTACATCGGCGAGCAGCACACCGCGCACCGCGTGGAGCGCATCCGCCGCCATCCGGCGGGCATGATCGTGCTGTTCGGCGGTGTGGCTGACCGTGACGAAGCCGAAGCGCTGCGTGACGAGTTCGTGTATATCGGCATGGAGGATGCCGTCCCGCTGGAGGAGGGAGAGTACTACCTGTTCCAGATCGAGGGCATCAGCGTCGTGACGGAAGATGGCAGCTCGCTGGGTACACTCACCGGGCTGATCGAAACCGGCGCGAACGACGTTTACGTCATCACCGAGGAGGATGGCAGCGAGCTGCTGCTGCCCGCCATCCCCGAGGTCATCCTCCAGGTCGACATCGAAAATCAAGTGATGACAGTACGGCTGATGGAAGGGCTGCGGTGAGACGCGGCGCTCCGCCACTGCCGCCGAGAAGGTGAAGGTGCCATGATGGCAAAAAGCTACCCGATGACCCAGCAGGCTCTGGAAGAGCTGCGCGCAGAATTGAAGCACAAGATCGAGGTCGAGCGCCCCGCACTGGCGGCGCGCCTCAAAGCGGCTATCGAACTGGGCGACCTCTCCGAGAATGCCGACTACATCTCTGCGAAAGAAGCGCAGGGCTTCCTCGAAGGGCGCATTCAGGACCTTCAGGCCATCATCAGNNTGAGATCATCGACGAAAACCAGTCGAACGACTCCGTCCAACTCGGCAATACCGTCACGGTGCAGGAAGACGGCGAGGACTCCCGCGAGACCTACTTCATCGTCGGGCAGGTGGAAGCGAACCCGCGCGAAGGCAAAATCTCAAACGAGTCGCCGCTGGGCCGCGCGCTGGTCGGCAGCAAGGTAGGGGACGTGGTGCGCGTCACCGCGCCAGTCGGCGAGCTGGTGTTCCGCATTCTGGAGATCAGCTAGCACCCCCTCCCACAGCACATAAAACAACGGCCCCGGCGAGACTGTCGCCGGGGCCGTTTTGATTTGCCTGTTCTGCCGGGGCAGTTAGCCCTGCATGCCACTCAGGCCGGGCAGGCTGTTCGGGCGGTTGGGCTGCCCGTCACGCCGCCACGAGGCCAGCTCGATCGTGATCCGGTCGAACACCGCATTCGGCGGCATCGTATCGGTCTTATAGGAGAGATCCACGATGCGCGCCTGCACGCGCAGGGTCGCGGTTTCGAGGATCACCTTGTCGCCGGGGCGGGCCAGCACCGCTTCGCCCTTCGGGGCCAGCCGCGTGCGGATGTCGCCATCGTTGAAGGCGTGGTCGCTCATCAGCACCTTGGTCACGGTGCGAATGTCGTTCTTGTCGAACAGCCACACTTCCAGCGCCGTGACTGCCTTCGCGTCGCCCGTCGAGCCGAGCGACTCCGAGATGCCAACGCCGGTCTCGCCCAGGAACTCGCCCGATGGCGTTTCGATGCTGAACGAGTCGTCGTACAGGTCATCGCCCTGCAGGTAGGTGGTCATGAACTGCACCAGCGGCGCATCCTGACCGATCGCCTCGAAGTTGGTCTTCTCGGCCTCGCGGGAGAGCGACGCCCCCATCGCTGCCGCGCTGCGCGGCTCAGTTTCCTCGACTTCCGGCTTCTGGCGGCGCCCCAGGCCGGGGATCGATGGCAGGGACGGGCGCCGGGAAGTCGCCGCCTCCTCCTCAACCGGTGGGGGCGGGGCCACGGACGATGCGGCTGGCTTGCCAAAGCCCAGATCCATGTCGCTCGAAGGGGCAGCCTCGACGGCTGCGTCGCCACCGCGCCCAAATGAGGGGAGCTCGAACCCGCCCCCTTCGCCCAGCCCGAGGTACGTGTAGGCCGCAATCCCCGCGATCATCAGCACGAGCAGCAGCGGCGCGAGAATCCGCCCGGCTGCCGCCATGCCGCCCACCGCGCTGGTCGAGCACACGCGGACGGCTTCACTCTGCACCACCGCTCCGCTGTTAATCAGCGTGCGGAGCTGGTCAAGGTTCGCCGCCTTAACCGGGTCAGCCCCATAGCGGATCGCCGCCTGTTCGAGGGCTGTATTCATGCCGTCGTTTTCCTGACACAGGTACGACAGCCGTTCGATAGCCAGCGCGTCGTTGCTATCGAACGAATACGCATCAGCCACGGACTGCACATAGATGCCCTGGTAGCTCGGCTCAAGCTGCCACAGGCCGGTGTCCGCGATCTTGACGGAGGACGATCCCCAGACGTAGCCAAGGATCGCAGCGAGGATCAGGATACCGAGCAAAATGAGTGTGGGCCTGTACTTCGAGAGGTTTTCGGTCATGTTTTGGTTCCTTCCGTGGGCTGGAAAGAGGCGGCGCCCAACATTCTCCGGCAGGCGGTACGCACAGGCAGGTGATGCAAAAAGGTGGTTGTCAGGGTACCGGCCAGTAACGACTAACCGTATTGTACTCTAACAACCACCTTGCACAAATCAGGTAGAACCCCGAGGGCTGCTACGCGGATTCGGCCTCTTCCTGCCGCTCGCTGGCCGAAGGCAGCGAGTCCAGCTTCACGCGTTCCTCACAGGCCTGGCACTGCGCCCAGTCGTTGTTCTGGACCAGCAGCATGCCACCGCAGACCGGGCACGGATCGGGCAGCGGGCGCTTCCAGCTCGTCCACTCACACTCGGGGTAGTTCGAGCAGCCGAAGAACGTCCGCCCGCGGCGGCTGCGCCGTTCGACCAGCTCCCCGCCGCAGTCCGGGCAGTCCACGCCGATCTTCTCAAGCCACGGCTCAGTGTAACGGCAGGTCGGGAAGTCCGAGCAGCCGATGAACTTACCGAACCGGCCCCAGCGTACGACCAGCGGGCTGCTGCACTTGGGGCACTCGCGCCCCACGCTCTCACTGCCGAGGTCGACATCCGGTGCGTGCTCGCGCGCGTGCGCCAGCTCGTCACTGAACGGGCTGTAGAACGACTGGAGCACCGGCACCCACGCCTGATCGCCCTCGGCGATCTCGTCGAGATCTTCTTCCATCAGCGCGGTGAAGTTCACGTCCACGATCTCGGGGAAGTACTGCACCAGCAGGTCGTTGACGATCAGCCCGGTTTCGGTCGGCTTCAGCCGTTTCTTCTGCTGTTCGACGTAGCCGCGCTGCTGGATGGTCTGGAGGATAGGCGCGTACGTGCTGGGCCGCCCGATGCCGAACTCCTCCAGCGCGCGCACCAGTGAGGCTTCGCTGTAGCGGGCCGGTGGCTGCGTGAAGTGCTGCTCAGGCAGCAGCGCCAGCAGGTCCAGCAGCTCGCCACCTTCGAGGTACGGGAGCAGCCGCCCCTCGTCCTCGTCAGCCGGGTTGTCTTCGTCTACGAAGTCCCCGTATACCGCGAGGAAACCGGCGAAGCTCAGCGTCGAGCCGGATGTACGGAACAGGTACGGCTTGTTGCCGTTTGTCGCGCCCGCCGGGCCAGCCA
>JABAOG010005912.1_pt1 | contig 18868 bp, 20 predicted proteins | sample 7062131 | NCBI WGS metagenome assembly JABAOG01 (sample SAMN14538629, study PRJNA623070) | marine sediment metagenome | biome: marine biome [ENVO:00000428]; feature: marine pelagic biome [ENVO:01000023]; material: deep marine sediment [ENVO:00002113] | place: India: Arabian Sea | collected...
CTGCATCGCGGCCGCATCATGAAGAAGATGAAGGCGCGCGCGCTCGCCGAGCTGATGCGCATGGTGCTGCCCCAGGGCCACGTCGGCACCTGATTCGGCGCGGCCGGGCGGGGTCCCCGGGCCGCTCTGCGGCCTCCCCCCTCGAACCTAGGGGTAATCCCTTATATCCGGGCTGTCCGCGCTCTTCGATACTGAAATCGAGGGTAGGGGCAATCAGGGAGACAGCATCATGCAGAGCACGGCACAAATTGTCTCAATCAGGGCAAGGGAGAGCGGCTGCGCGGAGTGTGCATTCCGGGGCGAGTGCGTCGCATGCGGCGAAGGAGGCTGCGCGCCGGCTCGCGCTGACGAGGTCATGGTGGCGCCCAAAGTGCTGCACCGCGGTGACCACCTGTTTCGCACCAGCGACGATTTCCAGAATATCTACATGGTGCGCTCCGGGGCCATAAAGACCTACGTCATCCTGCAGAGCGGCGAGGAGCAGGTGATCGGCTTCCACACGCCGGGCGATATCGTCGGACTGGACGCCATCGAGTCGGGCGGGCACATGTGCAATGCGATGGTGCTGGATACCTCGTGTATCTGCCCACTGCGCTTCGATCAGCTGTGCCGGCTTTCGCAGCGCGTGCCCGACGTGCAGTCACGGCTCATGAACAGGCTGAGCCGCAAGATCGTCGACCACGAGGCGCTGCTGCTGATCCTCGGCCAGAAGACCGCGGAACAGCGTATGGCGGCGTTTCTACTGCATTTTTCCCGGCGCCAGCACGATCTCGGACTTTCCGCGCTGGACATCAACCTGCCCATGTCGCGGGCCGATATCGCCAGCTACCTGGCGCTCGCGGTCGAGACCGTCAGCCGGGTGCTGACGCGGCTCCAGGACGGCGGTCTGCTCGACGTGCAGCGAAACCGCGTTCGGATCCTGGACCTGCAAAGGCTGGCAACCATTGCCGAGGAAACCCTCGAAGCACGGCCCCGGCCATCGCGGGTGGCCCGGCCGCTTCACTGATGGGCGCGAGGTTTAGTACGTAGAATCCCCTATACCGAAGCGAGCCAAGGGAGGGTAGCGTAACGAACAGCGGTAAACGCATGCTTGTGTCTATCTCTTCCTGGACTCTCTAGGTGTCATTGGAGAGGCGGTTTCCCCCGAATCGCCTCTTTTTTTTGGTCGGTTCTTTTTGCGTCGCTTCAGAGCACCCGTAAGACCTCCTCCTGCAGGGTCTCGCGCCCCGCCGCCACCAGGTTCTTGCCGATCTCCCCGATCAGGGCGCCGCGCGCCGCCTTGCTCAGCTTCTCGCGCAGCGCTTCGAGAAAGGCCGTTGGCGCCACCAGGATGAGCTCGTCGAAGCGACCGTCGCGTTGCGCCTCGTCGATGTAAAGGGCCAGCTGCGCGGCAAAAGCGCAGGCCCGCGCCCGCCCGCCCGGGGGACGCTCACCGCCGCTCTCGAGCTCGAAAACCTCTCGCAGCCGCGACATGCCCCTCGGCACGGCATAAATCGTCGCCCGGGTCTGATCGGCCACCACCACCCATGTCGCATGCACGGACAAAGACGGTCTCCTGTCAAGCGTCGACAGCCTCAACCGGCGCGACGCCAGCCGACTATAATCGGCCAACGGGTTGGCTGGCGTGATCTCGGTCAAAGACGCGCGGCGACCGAAAAGAATCATGAGAACACCAAAGCCACTCTCAGCAAGGGCCTTGTATCGGGCCTGCGACGCCCGAGCCCTGGGCTTCACCACCACCGACGACCTCGAAGCGGTCGACGCCGCGGCAGGCCAGGTCCGCGCCGCGGATTCGCTGCGATTCGGGCTCGGCATTCGGCGTCGGGGTTACAACGTCTTTGCGCTGGGCATGCCCGGCGTCGGCAAGTTCATCTGTGTCGAGGAGCTCGTGCGCCAGTTCGCCGAATCCCAGGGCGTGCCGTCGGACTGGTGCTATCTGCACAACTTCAGCGAGCCGCGTCAGCCCGTCGCCGTGCGCCTGCCGGCGGGGTGCGGCGCGCGTTTTCGAACGGACATGCAGGCACTGGTCGAGGAGCTCGGAGGCGTCGTTCCGGCGGCGTTCGATAACGAGGACACCCATGCGCGACTGGCGGAAATCGAGGAGGAGTTCCGGGAACGTCGCGCCGGTGCGCTCGACACGTTGCGCGAGGAGGCGATGCGTCGCGGCATCGCGCTCGTGGAGACCCCCGCCGGATTCACGTTTGCGCCCATCGGCGAAGCCAGGCAGATCCTCGACCCGACGCAGTTCCAGCAGCTGCCGGAATCCGAGCAGGCGCGCATCGGAAAAGACGTGGCCGAGCTCCAGGAGAGCCTGCAGAAGCTGCTGCGCCAGTTCCAGGGCTGGCACAAGGAGACCCGCGAGAAGCTGCGCGAGCTGCACCGGGAGATCACCCGTTTTGCGGTCGGGCACCTCATCGACGGCCTGCGTGAGGAATACGCCGGCATCGAAGCGGTGCTGCTGCATCTCGACGCCGTGGAGCACGACATCGTTCAGCACTTCAACGACTTCCTGCCAAGCGGCGAACCCACGCCGGCTGCCGGCATGGGCCAGCCGGCGGCGGCGCTGAAGCGCTACCAGGTCAACCTGATCGTGGACAACGGCGCACTCAGCGGCGCGCCGGTGATCCTGGAAACCCTGCCGAGTCACGGAAATCTCGTGGGAAACGTTGAGCATCAGGCACAGATGGGAACGCTGGTGACCGACTTCACCCTGGTCAAGCCCGGCGCGCTGCATCGCGCGAACGGCGGATACCTGATTCTCGACGCACAGAAAGTGCTGATGCAGCCCCACGCATGGGAGAGTCTGAAGCGCACGCTGCAGTGCCAGGAAATTCGCATCGAGTCCCCGGAGCGTTCCCTCGGCCTCGTCACGACCACCTCTCTGGAGCCCCAGCCGATACCGCTCGATGTGAAGGTGATCCTGATCGGAGAGCGCTACCTGTATTACTACCTCCATGAACTCGATTCGGACTTCAATAACCTTTTCAAGGTTGCGGCGGATTTCGACGATACGATCGATCGCACCATCGAGAATCAAAACGATTTCGCAAGGCTGGTTGCGACGATCGCTCGACACGAGGATCTGTTACCGCTCGATCGCGGAGCCGTAGCGCGCGTCATCGAGCGCGCCTCGCGAATTTCAGAAGATGCCGAAAAGCTCTCGTTGCATCGGCGCAGCCTGGTCAACCTGCTCAAAGAGGCCGACTATTGGGCGCAACAGGCCAATCGAAAGCGCATCGGCGCGCGGGAAGTCCAGCACGCCGTGGATCAGCAGCATTATCGCCTCAGTCGTGTGCAAAGGCGGCTACAGGAGGAGATTCGGCGCGGCACCGTCATTATCGATACCGAAGGAGAATGCGTCGGACAGATCAACGGCTTGTCAGTGCTCGAGCACGGCGACCTGATATTCGGTCAACCCGGCCGAATTACCGCCACCACGCGTGTTGGCGATGGCGAGGTCGTCGATATTGAGCGCGAGATCGAGCTCGGCGGTGCAATTCACTCCAAGGGTGTGTTGATAATCTCGAACTTTCTGATGTCGCGCTATGCTCGACAGCACCCGATTTCTCTGGCGGCAAGCCTGGTCTTCGAGCAATCCTACGGTCAGATAGATGGCGACAGCGCTTCGCTCGCGGAGCTGTGTGCCTTGCTTTCCTCCCTCTCGGACGCGCCGTTGCATCAGTCGTTCGCCGTGACGGGTTCGATAAACCAGCACGGAGAGGTGCAGGCGATTGGCGGTGTCAACGAGAAGATCGAAGGCTTCTTCGACGTCTGCGCTTCGCGCAGACTGACGGGTGCGCAAGGCGTCATCATACCGGAGTCCAACGTCAAGAATCTCATGTTGCGCAGCGACGTCGTGCAGGCCGTCAGGGACAGACGATTTCGCGTCTTCGCGGTCAAGACGGTCGACGAGGCCATTCAAATCCTCACGGGGATCCCCGCGGGCGATCCCCTCAAGAAAGGTGGCTTCACCAGGAATTCAGTCAATGCGCGGGTGGAGTCACGCCTCGTCGAGTTCTCGGAGATCCGACGCGAATTCGGCGGCAAGGCCGAAGACGGCGAGAAAGGCACGGGCGATGGTGACTGAGCCGGGCGCATCGAGCACGGTCAGCCCCATCGTCGTCGCCCTCAGCGCGAGCCGACGTTGCGCCGGGATTCTCGAGACCGCGGCAGCGCTGGCCGCGAGCGTTGGTGCCGATCTGGAGGTCGTGCTCGTCGAGAGCGCCGATCTGTCCCGTCTTGCCGATCTGCCCGTGACCCGGGAGACCGACCGCGTCTCGGGCGTTACCCGGAATCTCGACAGTGCCCGTCTGAAGCGCGCGCTCGAGGGCGAGGCGCGGCGATTGCGCCAGCAGCTGGCGCGCATCCAACGCGCGTCCTCGACGCGATCGACGCTGCGGGTCGTGCGCGGGCGCATGCTCATCGAAGCGCTGGCGGCATCTGCCGGTGTCGACGTGACTTTCGTGCTCGATGCCAGACGCACGCTGCCCTGCGAGGGCCGCTCGCAAACGCCGCCGGCGCAGGCGAGCCCGCTCGCGGGCTCGCGGCCTCGGGGGCTGCAGCCGCGGCGTAAACCGGTCTGGATCCTCTACGAGGGCGACCCGGGGAGCGCGCGCGCGCTTCGGGTTGCGGCCAGGCTCGCGCGCTTGCTCACATGCTCTCTGGTCGTGATGGTGCCGAGTCGCTCAGCCGGACAGACCGAGGCGCTCACCCACGAGGCGCGCTCGGCCATCCATGACCTCGATCTGCGCTTCGTGGAAGTCGCCGGCAATGGCGCGTTTTTGCAGCAGTCGCTGCCTCTCGGAGCAAGCAGCCTGCTGGTGCTGGCAAAGCACAGCCAGGCGCTCGAGAACGAAGCGATGTTGGACTACCTCGAGTCGCTCGCCGTTCCCCTCGTGCTCGTGACCTGAACGGTCAGCCGCCCTCGGCTTTCGATTGGCAGGCCACGCAGCGGTTCGCCAAAGGCCAGGCCTGCAGCCGACTGAAGCCAATGGGCTCGCCGCAGTCGACGCACATGCCGTAGGTGCCCGAGGCCAGTCGCGACAGAGCCGCCTGTATGCCCTGAATCTCGACCTCGTGATGGTCTATGACAGCGGCGTTCGCTTCGCGCCACTGGCCGGTGTTGGCTTCATCGCCGCGGTCCTGCACCTCCCGGGCGCTGCGGCGGTCGCGCTCGCTCTCCGAGTCGGCACGCTCTCCGCGCAGCTCCTCGCGCAGGTGTGCCTGACGCTCGCGCAGCTTGCTTTCGAGCGCGGCCATCTGCGACTCGCTGAGCCCGTTGTCGGAATCCGGCACGACTCTACCTCCACTGGCCATGCTAGAAGCGTTTACACCATTCCCGGGGTGTCTACAAGCCCGGGGGCGGCACGCGGAATATTTAATCCAAGTCAAGCGATTCGCGACGAGCTGGACCGCATGTTCGACCAGCTCTTTTCCGAAGAGTGACTCCACATGGGCGTGGGCAACCTGATGGAACTCGATCCGTTTCGAAGAAGCGAAGGCGAAGCAACGAAAAATCCCCGTTAAGCGATCCGGAGTGCGGCCGGCGGGATCGGCAAGCGCCGATCCCGCCATGCCGAGCCGCTTACTTCACCGCAATGACCCGGCAATCGGCGCCATGGGCAACCCTGTGCGCGACGCTGCCGAGAACGAGTCCCTGGATGTCACTGAGCCCGCGGGTGCCCATGACAATCGTGTCGACATCACTGTCGGACGCTATCGCCAGGATGCCCGTCGCGGCGTCTCCGCGCTCCACAGAGCACTCGACGTCGCTCGCACCGATTGCAAGAGCCTGATCCCGCGCCGCGTTGAGGACGTTCTCGGCAATCGCGGATTCATAGAGTTGCCCCACCGAGTCGTGAATGTGCTCAACCTCGGCGAATCGCTTCAGCGCCTCGGGGATATCCTTGCTCGGTACGACATGCACCAGCCTGATCTTTTTGTCCTCGGCTTTTGCGAGACTGCAGGCTACCTCGAGTGCGCGAAAAGCGTGCTCCGACCCGTCCACTGGAACCAGAATCTGACCAGACATGACGACACCTCCCGGTTTGATTCGGCACGCAAAGAAATCTCTCGGCTTCGACGCGCCGGCTGATCTAACATTCGCTCTTGCCGGCGAACTGCTTGACGAAATCTGCCTCGCTTATGAGCCCCACCAGGCGCTCACCATCGACCACCGGAAGACAACCGATCTTGTTCGAAAGCATCAATTCCGCGGCCTCGGCGAGCGGCGTATCGGGAGACGTGGTGATAACATTGTCGTGCATTGCGTCTTTGACGGCGAGGGACTCTAGCATCTTGTCCTCTGCACGGCTGCCGAAGCCCAGCGACCTGAGCAGAATGCCTCGGAACAGGTCGCGCTGCGTGATAATGCCGCAGAGATCGCCGTCTCGATTGAGCACCGGAATGTGTCGGATGCGTCTCTGCTTCATCACATCGTCAGCGATGCTCAATTTGTCGTTTCGCTCGAGAGTCAAGACCTCCTTGGTCATGACGTCGGCGACGACGAGATTGGGCTTGCCCATTGAGACCAGTCCTCCGGTGCCTTGGAAAATTATCGTCCGATCATGAATCCCTCGTTCCAGCAAGTCTACAGCGAACTCGCCGAGGAGCATCGAGAGCTGATGTCTCTGGTCGAGCGCATTCGAGCGCATGGCGAGGTCGTCGGGCTCGGGCCCCTGCTCGAGCAGCTCCATGCCCTGCTCATCAGGCATTTCTCCCATGAGCAGTTTCCCGGCGGCCTCTACGATTGCATGGGCGCACACGACGCACGCTACCACGACGAATTGAAGACTCTCATCGAGGAACACTGCACCATCCTGTCATCGGTTCGCGGCCTGCTCGAGCTCACCCGAATCGGGCGTGAAAGCGACGTGGCGACGCTCCTCGACGAGGTCTCCCAGGTGCTGCAGCGGCTCGACGAGCACGAGCATCGCGAGCATGCCCTGGCCGACAGGCTGATGGCGTCGGAACGCGTTCCTTGAAAATCAGCCGGGTGCGGCCTTCGACAGCGCCTCGGCATCGACCACCAGTATTCGGCCGTTCTCGCTTCGAATCCAGCCGCGGCGCTTGAACGCGGTGATGACCCGACAAAGGGTCTCCGGCGCGAGCGCGAGGAGACTCGCCAGATCGCTGCGACGACACGACGACGCGACGACCGCATCGGAGGGCGACATCGCGCGGTAGCGATCCATCAGATAAGCAGCGACCTTCTGCTCGGCGGTGTGCGTGGCGAGCAGCTCGGTCTGCGACTGCAGCTCCTCGATTCGTTTTCCCAGGCGCTCGAGCACGTTCCAGGCCAGATGCGGGTCGCGCCGCAGGTGCTCCGCGAAGCGCCTCGCATCGATGGCGAGCACGCGGCAATCCTCCAGGGCGACGGCGGTGGCGGCGTATACCCTGTCGGAAAACAGCACCGATTCGGCGAGCACCTCGCCCGGCCGGATCAGCCGCACGACGTGTTCACGGGCGCCGCCGCTGCGCCGGGTGAGCTTCATGGAACCCTCGAGGAGAAGGAAAATCGCCTCTCCGGACTGTCCCTGCGAGTAAAGCGTCTGTCTCGCTCTCAAGCGGCGCAGCGCGCTGAAAAGCACCAAGCCGGCCAGGGAATCCTCATCGAGCCCGTGAAACAGCGGGCTCGCCTCCAGCGCGACGCGCAAATCGCGGGCAGAAGCGAGTTCGGATACTTCGTCGATCATCGTGCTCATGGGTGCAGACACCGCTGGCTTGGGACTACAGCCTAGTTTGCCCTCCTAAGCGCAGATGAAATTGACGAGGATCAAGGCGCCAGCGCTTCCTGTCGCCGGACCATTCACACATCGCTTCTCCCATTGCCCTGAAGGCGCCCAGCAAATCGATGGCCGGAAACGTCGCTCGAACCAAAGCGCTGTACGCACGCACCTGCGTGGCCCTGGTGGCGGCGCTGCTCCTGGCCGGTATGGGGCTCGACGCGGCCCGGGCCGCGGCCCTGCCCGCCGACGCCCGGACGCTCGCGCTGTCGTTCTTCCCCGAAGCGGACAGAGTCGGAGAGATCTCGGGAACCCCCCCGGCGGCGCCGGTGCTCAGCGCCGACGAGCTGCGCGGCTACGTCTTTCTCAGCGACGACGTGGTGCGCATTCCAGCCTACTCGGGCAAGCCCATCAGCGTTCTGGTGGGCTTCGACGTCGCCGGGCGCATCCGCGGGGTGCAGATCCTCGCGCACCAGGAACCGATCCTCCTGGTCGGCGTCACCGAGAGCGACCTCAAGGGCTATGTGGACCAATACACGGGGCGCAGTGTCTTCGACCGCTTCAAGGTGGGCGGCGAGACGCGCCCCGGCTACGTCACGGTGGACGGCATCAGCGGCGCCACCATCACCGTCATGGTGCTCAACGCATCGATCACCCGATCGGCACGCACGGTCGCCGAGTCGAGGGGCGTGCCCCTGGCGAGAGGCGAAGGCGACGGCGACCAGGCCCGCACGCCGAGCGGCGCCGAGCCGGTACTCGTCGAGCCCGCCGAGCCGCAGCCCCTGTGGATGGACGTGTGGCAGGCGCGCCGGGTGCGCATCGGCGTGCTGGTCGTGGGCCTGTTGATGCTGACACTCATCCTGGTGCTGCAGGACTGGCTCGCCTGGCACGCGACGCTGCTCGCCTACCTGCGTCTCGGATTCCTCGTCTACACCCTGGTGTTCATCGGATGGTATGCGCTCGCGCAGCTCTCCATCATCAACGTGCTGACTTTCATCGACGCCATCATGCGCGAGTTCCGATGGGAGACCTTCCTGATCGAGCCGCTCACGTTCATTCTCTGGAGCTTCGTCGCGGTCACCCTGCTGCTGTGGGGCCGGGGCGTGTACTGCGGCTGGCTGTGTCCCTTCGGCGCACTGCAGGAGCTGGTCAACAAGGGCGCCCAGCGACTCGGCTTGCGCCAGCTGCGTATACCGGCGCTGGTGCACGAGCGGCTGCTGGCGATCAAGTACGTCATCCTGCTGGTGCTTTTCGGGCTTTTCCTCCAGTCCATGGCCGATGCCGCTCGCTACGCCGAGGTGGAGCCGTTCAAAACGGCGATCACCCTGCGCTTCCAGCGCGAGCTGCCCTTCGTGGCCTACGCCCTGGCGCTGGTGCTGGTGTCGGCGGTGAACGGCAAATTCTTCTGCAAGTATCTGTGCCCGCTGGGCGCCGCGCTCGCCATCCCCAGCCACTTCCGCATCTTCTCCTGGCTGCGTCGCCACAGGGAGTGCGGCCGACCGTGTCAAATCTGCGCCGTCGAGTGCCCCTCCCAGGCCATCCGTCCGACCGGTGAGATCGACGCCAACGAGTGCCATTACTGTCTCGACTGTCAGGTGACCTATTGGAATCCGCGTCGATGCCCGCCGATGGTGGAGCGGCTCAGGCGCTGCGAGCGTCGCGGACAGCCCTTCACGCGCAAGCTGTAGTCGCCTTGACCCGGATCAATGCCCTTCGCCGGCCAGGGTATTAGAAGGCAGGTAGAGATTCCCGCGATTCGATTTCCCATTCAGGAGGGCATCAGAATGAGCTTTGCATCCACGCGCGCCATCCTCGCACTGGCAGCGACTGCGTTAATCGCCATCTCCGGCGTGGCCCAGGCCCAGACCACGTCTCATCCGAAGACCACGCCGGGCGAGCTCCGCTACAAGGGGGCGCCCGCCGAAGAAGTCGGCGGCGCCCAGATTGTCACTCCCGGTGCCCCGCCTCTCAGCGAGCAGGAGTTCACACGGGCCAAGAAGCTCTACTTCGAGCGCTGCGCCGGCTGTCACGGCGTGCTGCGCAAGGGCGCCACCGGCAAGCCGCTGACGCCCGACATCACCCAGCAGCGCGGCACCGACTACCTCAAGGTGTTCATCAACTACGGGTCCCCGGCGGGGATGCCGAACTGGGGCACCTCGGGTGAGTTCACCGAGGAGGATGTGGACCTCATGGCGCGCTTTCTGCTGCATGAACCCCCCATGCCGCCGGAGTACGGCATGGCCGAGATGAAGGAAACCTGGAAGGTGCTGGTGCCGGCCAATGAGCGTCCCACCAAGAAGATGAACGCGTACAACCTCGACAACGTCTTCTCGGTGACGCTGCGCGACAGCGGCCAGGTGGCGCTGATCGACGGCGACACCAAGAAGATCATCAACATCATCAAGACCGGCTACGCGGTGCACATCTCCCGGCTGTCGGCCTCGGGCCGTTACGTCTACACCATCGGCCGCGACGCGCTGCTCAATCTCATCGATCTGTGGATGGAAGAGCCCGACACGGTCGCGACCATCAAGATCGGCCTCGAGGCGCGCTCGGTCGAGACCTCCAAGTTCAAGGGCTGGGAGGACAAGTACGCGATCGCCGGCTCCTACTGGCCGCCGCAGTACGTGATCATGGACGGCGACACGCTCGAGCCGCTGAAGATCGTCTCGACCCGCGGCATGACCGTGGACACGCAGGAGTACCACCCCGAGCCGCGCGTCGCGGCGATCGTCGCCTCGCACTACCACCCGGAGTTCATCGTCAACGTCAAGGAGACCGGCAAGATCCTNNGCACTGGTGGACGCCAAGGAGATTCCGCATCCCGGCCGCGGAGCCAATCTCGTCGATCCGAAGCACGGACCGGTGTGGGTGACGAGCGCGCTCGGCAACGCCGACATCACCTTCATCGGCACCGACCCGAAAGGACACAAGGACAAGGCCTGGAAGGTCGTGCGGGTGCTGCAGGGTCAGGGCGGCGGCTCGCTGTTCGTCAAGACCCATCCGAAGTCGAAGAACCTCTGGGTCGACACGCCGCTCAATCCCGACACCAAGATCAGCCAGTCGGTGGCGGTGTTCGACGTCGACAATCTGGACAAGGGCTTCGAGGTCCTGCCGATTGCCGAGTGGGCCGGCCTCGGCGAGGGACCGAAACGCGTCGTTCAGCCTGAATACAACAAGGCCGGCGACGAGGTCTGGTTCTCCGTCTGGAGCGGCAAGGAGCAGGAGTCGGCCATCGTCATCGTCGACGACAAGACACGCAAGCTCAAGCACGTCATCAAGGACGCGAGGCTCGTGACCCCCACGGGCAAGTTCAACGTGTTCAACACGATGAACGACATCTACTGAGGGCACGGCGGGCGCAATGAGCGAAAAGGTCGGAAAAGTGTTCCTGGTGGGCGCCGGCCCCGGTGATCCGGAGCTGCTCACCATCAAGGCGAGACGCCTGCTCGAGGAGGCCGACGTGCTGGTGTACGACCGGCTGGTCTCCGAGGCGGTGCTGGAGCTGGTACCGGCGGGCGTGCTCAAGATCTTCGTGGGCAAGGCACCCGGAAACCATCCGGCGCCCCAGGACACCATCAACGACATGCTCGTGCGCCTGGCGCGGGCCGGCCACCGCGTGGTGCGCCTCAAGGGCGGCGATCCCTTCGTCTTCGGACGCGGCGGCGAGGAGGCGCTGCACCTGGTGCGCCACGGCATCGCCTTCGAGGTGGTGCCCGGCGTGACCGCAGCGCTCGCCTGCGCAGCCTACGCGGGCATTCCACTCACCCACCGGGGACTCGCCAGCAGCCTGCGCTTCGTCGCCGGTCATTGTCGCGGTGATTTGCCGCTCGACCTGGACTGGCGCGGGCTCGCCGACGAGGACACGACGCTGGTGTTCTACATGGCGCTCGCGAACCTCGGCGAGGTGCGCAACCGATTGCTGGCGGCGGGCCTGCCGGGCTCGACACCGGCAGCCGTCGTGGAGTCGGGCACCACCGAGCGGCAGCGCGCCATCGATACCACCCTCGAGGCGCTCGTGCGAGCGGCGCGAAGCCAGCGGGTCGGCACGCCGGCCGTGGTCATCATCGGCCGCGTCGCGGCCCTCGCGGCAGAGCTTGCCTGGTACGCGCCGCATGGCGGGCCGGAGCCCGAGGCGCTGAGCCGCGACGCGAGCGCCTATGGCTGAACGATTCGGCTTGCTGCTCGCCCTGGCCCTGTTGCCGAGCCTGGCCGTGGCGGAAATCAGCGCCGCGCGCCAGGCGCAGCTGCGCCACATGCTGACCCATGACTGCGGATCCTGTCACGGTCTGCGAATGAACGGCGGGCTCGGGCCGGCGCTGACGCCCGCGAAGCTGGCCAATCGCGAGGCGCGCGCGCTGGCGGCGATCATCCTGCACGGCGTTCCGGGCACTCCGATGCCGCCGTGGAGGGCACTGATGAGCGCGGAGGAGGCACGCTGGCTCGCCGAGCTCATGAAACAGAACTCGCCCAACGGGAGCCCGAAACCATGATCAGGCATTTGCTGCGAATCGCGCTGCCCTGTCTCGCGCTGGCTGCGCTCGTTGCCTGCGCCGAAATGCCCGGGGCCGAGCAGGTGGTCGCGAAAGAGGCGCTTCGCGGAACGGGGGATCTCGGCATCGTCGTCGAGCGCGCCGCAGGCAGCGTTCTGGTCATCGAAACCACGCATCGACGCACCTTGTCGCAGATCGACGGTCTCGGCGATCTGTCGCACGCCTCCGCGGTGTACTCGCGCGACGCGCGCTACGCCTACGTGTTCGGCCGCGACGGCGGGCTCACCAAGGTCGATCTGCTCGCCGGGCGCATCGACAAGCGCATCGTGCAGGCCGGCAACAGCATCGGCGGCGCCATCTCCCAGGACGGCACGCTGGTGGCGGTCTCCAACTACGAGCCCGGCGGCGTGCGCATCTTCGATTCAGAGAGCCTGGCGCTGGTTGCGGAGATTCCGGCGGTTTACGACGATGCGGGATCGCGCTCGAAAGTGGTGGGGCTGGTCGACGCTCCCGGTCGCCGCTTCGTTTTCAGCCTCTACGATGCCGGCCAGATCTGGGTGGCGGACCTGTCCAAGCCGTCGAATCCTGGCATCCGGAAATTCACCGATATCGGCGACAAGCCCTATGACGCCATGATTACTCCCGAGGGGCGCTACTACGTGGCCGGCCTCTACGGAGAGGACGGCCTCGCGCTGCTCGACCTCTGGCACATGGAAAAAGGCGTCGAGCGCATCATGCCCGGCTACGGGCGTGGCGAGGCGCCCCTGCCCGTCTACAAGATGCCGCACCTGGAAGGCTGGGCCGTGGCCGGCGACCTCGCATTCGTGCCGGCGGTCGGACGGCACGAGGTGCTGGTCATCGATCGCAACGGTTGGCGCGAGCGTGCGCGCATTCCGGTCAAGGGACAACCGATCTTCGTCATGGCGCGCCCCGATGCGCGCGAGGTCTGGGTCAATTTCGCATTGCCCGATAACGATACGATTCAGATCATCGACGTGCAGACGCTGGCGGTATCGCGCACCATGACGCCAGGCAAGGCGGTGCTGCACATGGAGTTCACGCCGCGCGGCGAGCAGGTCTGGATCTCGGTGCGCGACGAGGACCGCGTCGACGTCTACGACACCGCCTCCTACGAGAAGCTCGCAGCTTTGTCGGCCGAGAAGCCGAGCGGCATCTTCCTGGCCGCCCGCGCTCATCGGATCGGTCTCTAGCCATGGCGGTCGTGGGTGCGGGCACAGGCTTCGAGAGCGCGCACGCACGCAGGCGCCGCTTGTCGCGCGCCCGGCCGCGCCGCGGCGCAGGTTCGACGCGCCTCACCGAGCTCGACAAACGGCTGCTCGATGAGTTTCAGCACGACTTCCCCGTCTGCCCCCGGCCCTATGAGGCCATCGCGCGGCGACTCGGCTGCGACGAGCAGTCGGTGATCGAGCGCCTCGCATGGCTCACGCGCCACGGCTACGTGAGCCGGGTGGGACCAGTGTTCCAACCCAAGCGCCTGGGCGCCAGCACGCTCGCGGCCATGGCGGTGCCCCGCGAGCGTCTGCACGAAGTGGCCGAGCTGGTGAGCAGCTACGAGGCGGTCAACCACAACTACGAGCGCGAGCACCCGTTCAATCTCTGGTTCGTTGTAACCGCAAGGGACGAGCAGGCCGTGGCCGAAGTGCTCGATGACGTGCGCCGCCGCACCGGTCTCGACGTCATGGATCTCCCGCTGCTGGAGGCCTTTCACATCGATTTGGGATTTCCGCTGTGGACGACATCAGGCAATCGGTGATCAAGGCCATGCAGGAGGGCCTCGCGCTCACCGCGCGGCCATTCGCAGCCATCGCCGAGCGTATCGGAAGCGACGAGGAGACCGTCCTCGGCGTCGTGCAGGAGCTGCAGGCGACCGGTGCCATCAAGCGCTTCGGCGTGGTCGTGCGCCATCACGAGCTCGGCTTTCGTGCCAACGCCATGGTCGTGTGGGACGTCCCCGACGGGGCGGTGAAAGCGATCGCGGACCGCCTTGCCGAGGAGCCCGACGTAACCCTCTGCTACCGCCGTCCGCGCCGCCTGCCGAGCTGGCCGTACAATCTCTTCTGCATGATTCACGGGCTGGACCGGGAGAGCGTGCAGGCCAGGATCGCGGCGCTCAGGCGCACCCATGGGATCGAAAACATCCCCCACTGCGTGCTGTTCAGCGGCCGCAGATTCAAGCAGCGCGGCGCCGTTTACGTATCCGACGACGCTGCGCGGGGGCGGCGCGCCAATGGATGAGCTTGATCGCAGCATCGTCAACACGCTGCAGGACGGTTTACCCCTGTGCGAGGAACCGTTCGCTGCTCTGGCGGCCGCGCTCGAGACCGATGAGCAGACAATCGTCTCTCGCCTCGCGCGTATGCTCGACGAGGGCATCCTTTCCCGCTTCGGTCCGCTGTACAACGCCGAACGCATGGGCGGAGCGCTCAGCCTGTGCGCGCTCAGCGCCGCGCCCGAGGCCTTCGACGCGATTGCCGAGCGCGTCAACGCGCACCCCGAGGTGGCCCACAACTACGAGCGCGAGCACGCCCTCAACATGTGGTTCGTGCTGGCGACAGAGGATGCCGATCGAATCGCGCAGGTGGTTGCGGAGATCGAGCAGGAAACGGGCTGCCGCGTGCTGCAGTTTCCCAAGCAGAAAGAGTTCTTCGTCGGATTGAAGCTCGAGGTCTGAGTCCGGACAGGCTGATGAATGAGGTTGCAGACAGGCTCGACGACGCCACCCGGCGCCTGGTGGCCGCCACGCAGGAGGGGCTTCCCCTGTGCGCTCGGCCCTACGAGGCGCTGGCCGCTCGCCTGGGAGCCACTCAGGAGTCGGTGCTGGAACGCCTCGCGCAGATGATTGATAACGGCAGCATCCGCCGCATCGCGGCAGTGCCGAACCATTATGCGCTCGGCTTTCGCGCCAACGGTATGTCGGTGTGGGACGTGGCCGACGAGGCCGCGACGGCCTGCGGTCGGGAGATCGGCGAGCTGCCCTTCGTGAGTCACTGCTATCTGCGCCCGCGCCATCTGCCCGAGTGGCCCTACAATCTTTTTGCCATGGTGCACGCGCGTTGCCGCGAGCAGGTCGAAGCACAGGTCGAGCGCATCGCGGAGATCCTCGGGCCCCGGAGCCGCGGTCACGATGTGCTCTACAGCAAGCGCATTCTGAAAAAGACCGGCATGCGACTGGGCAGGGAGATCTAGCCGATGTTCCGGATCTCCCAGTACATGCGCGAGCTCGTGTCGCCGACCCCCATCGGCGAGGCGCGCAAGCCCTCCGGACCGGTGGTCATCTGGAACCTGATCCGCCGCTGCAACCTCACCTGCAAGCATTGCTACTCGATCTCCGCCGACCGCGATTTTCCAGGCGAGCTCGCCACCGACGAGGTATTCGCGGTGATGGACGACCTGCGCGCCTTCGGCGTGCCGGTGCTGATCCTCTCGGGCGGCGAGCCGCTGCTGCGGCCCGACATCTTCGAGATCTCGCAGCGCGCGAAGGACATGGGCTTCTACGTCGGCCTTTCCACCAACGGCACGCTCATCGACGAGGCCAACATTGGCGCAATCGCGGAGATTGGCTACGACTATGTCGGTGTGAGCATCGACGGCATCCGCGAGACCCACGACCGTTTTCGCCGCCGCGACGGTGCTTTCGACGCATCGATGCACGGAATCGGTCTGTGCAGGCAGCACGGCATCAAGGTAGGCCTGCGATTCACGATGACCCAGGACAATGCCTCGGAGCTTCCCCAGCTGTTATCGCTCATGGATGAGCAAGGCGTCGACAAATTCTATCTTTCACACCTCAACTACGCCGGGCGCGGAAACCGCAACAGAAAAACCGACGTGGTGCACCAGACCACGCGATGGGCCATGGACATGCTGTTCGAGACCTGTCTCGATGACGTGAAGGCGGGGCGAAGACGCGAGTTCGTCACCGGCAACAACGATGCCGACGCCGTTTATCTGCTGCATTGGGCACAGAGCCGTTTTCCGGGGCGCATCGCGCATCTGCGCCAAAAGCTCGCGCAGTGGGGCGGCAACTCGTCCGGCGTGAACATCGCCAACATCGACAACCTCGGCAACGTGCACCCGGACACCTTCTGGTGGAACTACAACCTGGGCAACGTCAGGGAACGGCCCTTCTCCGAGATCTGGATGGACACCCGCGACCCGCTGATGGCCGGCCTGAAGTCATCGCCCCGGCCGCTGCGCGGTCGTTGCGCGGCCTGCGGCTACCGGGATATCTGCGGCGGCAACACCCGGGTACGCGCCTTCCAGATGACCGGCGACCCCTGGTGGGAGGACCCGGCCTGCTACCTGGAGGACGCCGAGCTGAACATGCGCCCGGAGGATTACGCCGACGCCGTACCGGAACCACTGCCGCTTGATGTGCGCACCATACGCCGGGCGAGTTAAACGCTCCATCGCATGCCTGCTTACCGGAAAACCTGTTCCCGTATCCCCAGCCCGCCCCCCGAACCCCCTCTCCCCCGGGGGAGAGAGGGCTTGGTGACCAGCCTTCTTGCGGGCAGCCTTTACTGCCTGATTCTCATCCTGGTTACCGTCGTTGCAAACCCTGCCCTCGCCACCGAAGATGCCACCACCCTCTACCGCGACCACTGTCTGGCCTGCCACGGTGCCGAACGGCTCGGCGGCACGGGTCCGGCACTGTTACCCGAGAACCTGCGGCGCCTGCGCCGCGACAGGGCCGCGAAGGTCATCGCCAGTGGCCTGCCGGCCACCCAGATGCCGGCATTCGAAGGGAAGCTCGACAAGGCACAGATCGACGCCCTGGTCGGGTATATCTATTCCAGCCCTGCTGTTGCCCCCGCGTGGGATGCACAGGACATCAGTGCCAGCCACATCGTACACCGGCCTGAACTGCTGCAAGCGGATGCAGCCGGGCTCAAACCTGTTTACAGCGCCGATCCCCTGAACCTGTTCCTCGTTGTCGAGGCAGGCGACCATCATGTCACGGTACTGGACGGCGACCGGCTGGAACCCGTTCACCGTTTCAAATCACGCTATGCACTGCATGGCGGCCCCAAGTACTCGTCCACGGGACGCTATGTCTACTTCGCCTCGCGCGACGGCTGGATCAGCAAGTTCGACATGTACCGCCTGGAGACCGTGGCCGAGATCCGCGCCGGCATCAACACGCGCAATGCCGCGGTGTCGGCCGATGACCGCTATGTCATGGTCGGCAACTACCTGCCACACAGTATCGTGCTGCTGGACGCCCGCGATCTCAGCCTGATCAGGGTCATACCCGCCGCGGATGACAAGGGCACCAGCTCGCGGGTCAGCGCCGTCTACACCGCCCCTCCGCGGAACAGTTTTATCGTAGCCCTGAAGGACCTGCAGGAGATCTGGGAAATAAACTACTCCGACAACCCGCCCCCCGTTTACCGTGGCCTGGTGCATGACTACCGCATGGAGGAAGGCATTGCGGAAAGCGGCCGTTTCCCGGTCCGGCGCATCAGGCTGGATGACTATGTCGATGACTTCTTCTTCGACCAGGAATACCGTCACCTGATCGGTGCAGCACGCGAGGCCAGCAACGGACAGGTGGTCCAGCTGGAGGTTGGTCGCAAGATCGCCGACATAGACCTGCCGGGCATGCCTCACCTGGGCTCGGGTATCACCTGGCCATACAGGGACACCACTATCCTGGCCTCACCCAACCTGAAGGATGGCGTGGTGAGTGTTATCGATACACAAAACTGGAAAACCCTGAAGAAGATCGACACCCTGGGGCCGGGCTTCTTCATGCGCAGCCACGAGAACTCGCGCTACGCCTGGGTCGATGTGTTCTTCGGGCCCGACCGGGACGCCATGCATGTCATCGACAAGGACACGCTGGAGATCGTGAAGACCCTGCGCCCGTCGCCGGGCAAGACCGCCGCCCATGTGGAGTTCACCCGTGACGGAAGCCATGCGCTCGTCAGCGTCTGGGACATGGAGGGTGCCGTGGTCGTCTATGACGCCGACAGTCTCAACGAGGTCAAGCGCATCCCGATGNNATGCGCTCGTCAGCGTGTGGGATATGGAGGGTGCCCTGGTCGTCTACGACGCCGACAGTCTCAAAGAGGTCAAGCGCATCCCGATGCGCAAGCCGGTGGGGAAGTACAACGTCTATAACAAGATCACGCGCTCGGCAGGAACAAGTCACTAAAAGGTTCAGGGATGCCGCAGGCATGCTGCGGCGACAGACGCTGCTGGTATTTCAGGCCAATGCAACCATAATAACAGCGTCCGATGAGTGTCTGCGTTCGGCCTGCTTTGTTGAAAAACCCGGTAGCCAGACGGCAGATATAGGTGCCTGCTATTGAGGCAAGTGGCTATCTTTACTGTTTTTCTCCATCATCCCCTCAGGATGATGGGTTGAGGGGGGAGTTTTTCACAATAAGTACTTCCTCACCATTCAATAATTACGACGAACTACCGGTTCGTGGTTGTAACCGGTCATCCGACTAACTTACTCAGGCATTTGCCCTTGAATGGCAAGTTTACCCCAGACTTGCCGTTCCCGAACCGCCTGGCGAACGGCAAGATTGCCGCAGAACCTGCCGTTAACATCAGGATAACTCTACTTCCGAATACGGCCAACTAACACATAATGCGCAATAGACAACGGCCTCGAGG
>JABAOG010004959.1_pt1 | contig 18860 bp, 16 predicted proteins | sample 7062131 | NCBI WGS metagenome assembly JABAOG01 (sample SAMN14538629, study PRJNA623070) | marine sediment metagenome | biome: marine biome [ENVO:00000428]; feature: marine pelagic biome [ENVO:01000023]; material: deep marine sediment [ENVO:00002113] | place: India: Arabian Sea | collected...
TGGTAGCGGGGGCAGGATTTGAACCTGCGACCTTTGGGTTATGAGCCCAACGAGCTACCGAACTGCTCCACCCCGCGTCGCGCCTCCTAGCTTACGGGAGACGCCCGCTCGGAGCAAAATCACCGAGTCCGGCGTCACCCTCATGGTGCCAATCCACAACGCATGTGGGTGTGGATTGGGCACCAGCGGGTGATCTACTGGCCGCCGCCCTCGGAGGCCGCCAGCTCGTTCAGCGCCTGCTCCAGGCGTTCGAGCGCCTCGCCGTAGGCCGCCCAGTCACCGTTCTGCTGCGCGGTCTCCATGTCGTCGAACGCCTGCTGCGCCTCCTCGAGGAGACTCTCCGGGGCGCCTTCGGCAGGCGGCTGCTCGGCGTCCGCCGGCGGCTCCTGCTGCTCGGGGGCCTCGCCCTCCTGAGGCGCCTCCCCCTCGCCGGGAGCGAGCTCACCCGCGTCCGGGACGTCCGTCTCGACGACGTCGGGCTCCTCCGTCTCGACGCCGGCCTCGCCCTGGAAGACCTCGTTCAGCGACTCCTGCAACGTCGGCGAGAAGCCCACGTCTTCCCCGAAGGAGACCAGGACGCGGCGCAGCACGGGGAACGTCGCGGCCGCGCCGCCGGACTGCTGGACGTACACCGGCTGCACGTACATCAGCCCGCCGCCGACTGGCAGCGTCAGCAGGTTACCGGTGATCGTGTCGGCACCGCCCTGCCGCAGCAGCGACAGCTCCGTCGCGACCTCGGGGTCGGACTCGAACTGGTTGGCCACCTGGCCAGGACCGTTGATCTGCGTCTCGCCGGGTAGTCGCAAGATCCGGATCGTGCCGTAGTCCTCGCTCGCCGCGTCCGCCGTGACCGCCATGAAGCCGGCCAGGTTCTCCCGGTTGGCGGGCGTGTACGTCGTGGTCAGCGAGAAGACCGGCGATTCCCGTTCGGGCATCTGGATGCTCTGGTAGTACGCCGGCTGCGCGAAGTTCGGGTTGGACGGGTCGTCCGGCACGACCCACCGGTCCTGGCCCTCGTAGAACGTGCTCGCGTTCGTCACGTGGTACTGCGCGAGCAGTTCCCGCTGGATCTTGAACAGGTCCTGCGGGTAGCGCAGGTGGTCCATCAGTTGGTCGGAGATCTCCGAGCGCGGCTGGACGGTGCCGGGGAACGCGTCCATCCAGGTCTGCAGCACCGGGTCGTCGTCGTCCCACTCGTACAGCGTGACCGTGCCGTCGTAGGCGTCGACGACCGCCTTCACGCTGTTGCGGATGTAGTTGAACCGGCCGTAGGCGGTGGAGTAGGGGTAGCGGTCGGTGACGGTGTAGGCGTCCTGGATCCAGAAGAGCCGGCCGTCGGCCACCACGCTGTAGGCCTCCCGGTCCCGGAGCAGGAAGGGCGCGATGGTGGCGAAGCGCTCGGCGACCACCCGCCGGTACTGGATCCGGCTGTCCGGCTGGATCTCGCCGGAGATCAGGATGTTCAGGTCGGCGAACTTCCAGGCGTAGAGGAGCCGGCGGAACCAGGAGGAGAGGACCACGCCGCCGTCGCCCTCGTAGTGGGTGTAGACCGGTCCCTCCTGTCCCGGATAGTTGAACTCCTGCATGCTGCTGTTGGCGATGACGTAGTCCAGGCTCTTGAGCCCGTAGTAGACCTCCGGGCGGGTGAGGGGGATCGCCCCGGTGGGGGGCACGTCGCTGATCAGGAAGGTGGGCCGCCCGCCGGCCTCCACCTCGGTGACCGGGCTCATGGCCACGCCGTAGCCGTGGGTGAACTGGAGGTGGCGGTTGACCCAGCGCTGGGCCTCCTCCGGCAGCTTCTCCGCCGACAGCTCCCGGGTGGCGAGCATGACCTGCCGGAGCTCGTCGTCGACCGTGTAGCGGTCGGTGTGGACGGCCAGGAAGTCGTAGTAGAGGCGGAAGAACTGGATCTGGTTGTAGCTCTGGAGCAGCGGGCCCTCGTCCCAGAGCCGGACGTTCCGGAGCGTGCCCCGGTTCTCGGCCACGGTGGCGGCATCGACGGTGCCCCGGGCCGGGTGGCTCTGCGACCGGAGCTGGTCGAGGCCGTACGCCTGCCGCGTGTACCGGATGTTGTTGGCCAGGTACTCCCGCTCGACGGCCAGCTCGCTCGGCTCCACCCGCAGCCGCTGGAAGAGCGCCGGCGCCGCGTTGCCGATGAGGAGGGTCGCGATGAGCCAGCCGACGACGGGGCCGACCAGGTACGCCGGGCTCTTCCGCCGGATCCCGGCCCACGCCAGCAGCCCGGCCGCGGCCACGGCGATGACGGTGAGGAGCGCCCGGCCGGGCAGGTTGACGACGCTGTCGGTGTGGCCCACGCCGTAGACCGCGCCGGTGGGCGAGTACAGGAGCTCGTAGCGGCTGAGCCAGTGCCCGGCGGCGACCAGGAGGAAGAGCGCCGCGCCCAGCAGCGCCGCCTGGAGCCTCGCCTGGTTCATGAAGGCGAAGTGGTCCATCCGGAACCGGCTGGTGAGGTAGTAGAACCCCGCCACGAGGAGGGCGACCGTCACCACCACCGCCACGAGCCACGCCCGGAGCAGCTCCAGCGCCGGGAGCGTGAAGATGAAGAAGGCGAAGTCGTGGCCGAAGATCGGGTCCGACTCGCCGAACGGGACCCGATTCAGGAAGAGCAGGACCGTCTCCCACTCCGTGGCCGGCTGCGTGGCCAGCAGCAGCGCCGTCAGCGCCGCCATCGCCACGGCTCCACGGCCCAGCAGCTTCCGGGCGAACCGGTAGTTCTCCGCGGTCATCGACTCCGGGAGCGCCACCGGGCCCGTCCCCGTCGCCCGCCGGGCGTAGTAGAGGTTGGGCAGCGCGATGGCCAGGACGACGACCACCCCCACCAGGAAGAGGCCGGCCCCGGCCACGGCCCGGGTGACCAGCACGTCCTCGTGCCCCACGCCGCTGAACCAGAGCCAGTCGGTGTAGAACGAGTGGGCCCAGCTCACGGCCATCCAGAGGGGGATGAGGAGCAGCAGCCAGGCCGCCCGGCCGAGGACGCGGTACAATCGGGCCAGGTCGAGATCCTGCAGGGTCGGCGGCCGCCGGCCGCCCGCCGGCCCCCCGGAGCCCGGAAAATCCGCCATGTCGGGTCGCCCCCCGAAGCACGAGTCTCAAAAAGCCAAAGCTACGGCGTCGGACCCTCCGGTGCGAACAGGCGGCGCAGCGCTTCCACCCGGGTCCCGGATCGAGCGTTCACGGCGATCCCGGCTGACGGGACACGCTATACGCCGTCCGTCTGCGACCGTGGCATGGCCCGGGCGCGGTCCATGGACGCCTTCGGGTCGAGGAGCCGGATCCGCTTCCCCTCGCCGATGGTCCGCTCCTGGGACGGCTCCAGGATGGCCCGGCGGAGCTGGTCGACGGTGAGGTCGGCGCGCACGGCCAGCAGCTTGGCCGCCAGGTTGGCGACCTGGGGCGCCGCCATGCTGGTGCCGCTCATGGGGATCTCGTCGCCGCCCGGGACCACGCTCGGGACCTCGTAGCCGTTGGCGTACACCTCCGTCTTGCCGTAGCTGGTGAACGCGGCCTCGTCGCCCGCCCGGTCGACCGCCCCGGCGGTGATCACGTTCGGCAGGTCGAACGAGGCGGGGACGGACTCGACGAAGCGGTTGTCCTCGTCCTCGTTCCCCGCCGCGGCCACGAACAGGATCCCCGGCGCGCCGGCGATGGCGTCGCGGAGGGCGTCCGCGGTGATGACGAACATCTCCCGCGCCAGGCGCTGCCGCTCGTCCGGGGTGCCGCCGGCGTTGTTGGCCTCGAGGGCGGCCTCCAGATGCCGGGGGGTGTAGCGCCAGCTCATGTTCACCACCCGCACGCCGTTCTCCTTGAAGTACTCGACGGTCTCCCGGAACTCGCGGGCGGCGGCGTGGGCGAGCTCGACGGTCGGGAGCTGGGGGACGATGCGCCACTCGGGCGTCAAGCGGGCGATCAGCACCCGGGCCGCCGGGTTGCCCCTGGCGGCGATGCCGGCCACGTGGGTGCCGTGGGCGTAGTTCACCATCTGGCCGAGGCCCTCCATGAACGGGCGGAAGGCGTCGGGCGGCGTGCCGGCCAGCTTCGCCTTCAGCGCCCGGGCGTCCTCGCTGTCCAATCCTGCCTGGACGTCCATGAGCCCCTTCAGGTAGCCCTGGAACTCCCGGGCCTGCTCCGGCGTGAGGGTGAGGGGGAACAGGGCGCCGGTCGTCCGCTCCGACTCCAGGTCGTGGGCGATGCCGTGGACGTCGTCGACGAAGCCGTTCCCGTCATCGTCCCGGTCGTTGCCCGGGACCTCCGCCGCATTCACGAACAGCCGGTCGGGGAAGGGGGTGGGGTCCACGCCGGTGTCCCAGATGGCGACCGTCACCGGCGTCAGGCCGGCGCGGCCGTCGAGGCTCACGTCCCGGGCCGCCCAGATGTCGGGCTTCTCGACGGCGTGGGCGGCGACGGTCTCTTCGAGGACCTCGATGACCGAGGCCCGGAAGGGCAGCAGCCGGTCGAGGGCGGCCCGGGCTCCCACCACCTGCGCGGCCAGCTCCTGCGAGATCTCGCCGCTCCGCGCCGCGGGATCCACCTCCGCGCTCACGAAGCCCGCCATGACGCTGGGGGTCAGAATCTCGAACATCCCCTTCATGCGCGTGAGGTCGGTCTGGACCTCGCGGTACGGCAGCGCCGTCACCTGGCGCCGGAAGCTGTCCCGGAACGACGCCTCGAACCGGTCGGCGGGGCCACGGCCGGCCTCCGCCAGCGCCCGCTCCAGGATCCCCGTCACCAGGCGGGGCCCGGGCTTGTCCTCGAGGGCGCGGACGCTGTCCTGGCGGGCCGCCGCGGTCTCGTAGTCGCCGCGCTGGAGGGCAAGATCGGCCAGCGTCGCGTGGAGCCGCTTGAGCGTGGCCCGGTCCTCGATGACGTAGGTGGCGAGATCGGCCCGCACGTCCGCCTCCAGTCGGGTCGCGAGGGCGGCGAACGCCGCGTCATCCTCGAGGAGCGTGCTCGTCGCGGGGGGCACGGGGTAGGCCCGGCGCGGCAGCTGGTCCGCGCTCTCGATCCGGACTTTCGCGCCGGCTCCCGCGGCCGCCGCGGGAGCCGCTGCAGCCGCGGGGGCGGCGACGCCGGGGGCGGAGGCCGGGTCCGGCGGCGTGGGCCCGGGCCCGGTCGTGGAGGCGCAGCCGGGCAGCAGCAGGGCCACGGCCAGGGCGAGGCCTGGGGCGGAGCGGGCGAGCGGGGGACGAGCGGTCCCGGGAGCCGTAATGAAGGGAGGCATGGGCGCACCTCATGGCGGGGGGGACGGCAGGGAGCGCCGCCGGCGAGTCGGGGGTGAGCGCCGTTACCCGCGAGCCCCGGCCCGGAGCGGGCCCGGAGTCGTACGAAATCGCTTCAATCATGTCGCGCGCCGCCGTCCGATCGCAAGAGTCCCGATGGGGGAGCGGGCGGGCGCTCGCGCCTGGCGTGCCGCCGCCGTCTCGAGGATATTGGCTGCTCCGGGAGCACGATTCGCGAGGCACGGCCGTGGCGAACCCCGTCGCTCATTCACGCCCGGTACACGGAGCACCGGATTCCACACGCATGCAGCCCTCCCCGTTCTCCCCCGAGCTCTTCGCCTTCTTCCGTGACCTCCGCGCGAACAACGAGAAGGAATGGTTCGAGGCGAGCCGGGACCGGTACGAGGATCACGTCCTGGAGCCGTCGAAGGTCTTCGTCCTCGCCTTCCGCCCGCGGCTCCGGGAGATCAGCCCGGAGTTCCGGGCCGAGCCGCGGGTGCGGGGCGGGTCGCTGTTCCGGATCCACACCAACCGCCGGTTCAACCCGGACCGCCCGCCGTACAAGACCCACGCCGGGATCCAGTTCCGGCACCGGCGGGGCGGCGATGTGCACGCGCCGGGCTTCTACCTGCACCTGGAGCCGACGGGCGGGACGGAGGGCGGGGAGGGGGGCTGCTTCGTGGGGCTGGGGATCTGGCGCCCCGACCGGGACGCGCTCACAGCGATCCGGGAAGCGATCGTCGAGGACCCGGACGGGTGGATCGACGCGAGCCAGGGCGACCGGTTCCGCGGCGCGTTCCGCCCCGGCGGCGACAGCCTGAAGCGGGGTCCGGTGGGCTTCGACCGGGACCACCCGCTGATCGACGACATCAAGCGGAAGGACTTCATCGCCGTGGCGGAGCTGACGGAGGACGACGTGGTGGCCGACGGGTTCGTCGAGCGCTTTGCGGACCGGTGCGCGGCCGGCGCGCCGTTCGTGCGGTGGCTGTGCGAGGCGGTGGGGGTGGGCTTCTAGCGCCCGCTCCGCCAGGCTGAGATCTGCCGCGCGGAGCGCGCCCGCCCGAGCCGGACCGGTGGCGGGTCAGGTGGGGAGGGGCTCGGCCGGTCAGCGGTCCGGCCGCCCCGCCGCCGATACCCGCTTCAGGACGGCCGGCTCCCCGAAAACGTCCGCCTCCCGCAGGTAGCCGTCCAGCGCGGCCCGGAGCTCGGCCGTGCCGCCGTGCAGCACCAACTGCTCCAGCGCGGCCCCGTCCTCGCCCTCGACGTCGGGATTCCGCCTCGCCGTGTAGGGCAGGTCGAGCTGGCCGGCCTCGAGACGGGCGAGGAGGGCGTCGGCGTTCAGCATGTCGAGCCGGAGCCGGTCGGGGCTTTCGAACTCCAGGACGAAGAGCAGGTGGCCAGGGATCAGCGTGCCGTAATAGGGCTCCGGGAGATCGATGACCGGCTCGACATCGACGACGAGGTGGCCGCCGAGACGCCCGACGCGGCCCTCGAACGTGCCGGTCTCGCCCTTCCGCCGCCCCGCGTCCGCCCCGGGGCCGGTCGAATGGAAGGGCGTGTACTCGATCCGGTAAACGGCGCCCTCGCCCCGGGTGATGAAGATCTCGTCGCCGTCCTCCCCCGCCCAGTGGCCGACCAGGCGGGGCTCGGACTCCGCGTCGGCATCGGTGACGATGGGGGCGCTGGAGATGACCGAGCCGCAGGCCGCCAGGAAGAAAACCGGGACGAGAGGCAGGACGCGGGCGCGGGCGGCGCCGACGCAGCGGGCGAGGCCGGTGGGCGGGTGGCTCATGGGTCCTCCTGGACTGGAGCGGGACGAGCCGGAGAGCCAGCGGGTTCCGCTCGGGGCCGGTCCATAGATAATCCGTCGGCCCGGAGCGCGGCAACGGTCTGCTCGCCGGAGCGCGGCTGTCGGGGCCGTGCGACCGGCGTCGTCCCGACGTCCCGCCTACGTCCCCTCCGTCCGGATCACCAGCGTCTCGCCCACGCGGAGCGGTCGCGGCCGCTCCATGCGGTTCCACTCCGCGAGGTCGTCGAGGCTGACCCCGTAGCGCCGGGCCACGGCGGTCATGGTGTCACCGGGCCGGACGGTGTAGCGGACGATGGGCGGGGCGACGCGGAGGGTCTCGCCGATGCGGAGCGGCCGGGGCTCGGGNNAGGCGGTGGGCGATCCCGGACATGGTATCGCCCGATCGGACGGTGTAGTCCGTGGCGCCGCCGGCGGAGGCGGGGCCGGCGGCCGCGGACCCGGCGGAGGGCCGGGTCGCCGAGCGGGCACCGGGCCCGGCGGCGGAGGACGCGGCAGCGCCGGCGTCGCCGCGTTGCGGCGGGGTTCCCCGCGTGCGGCCGGCGGGCTCGGCCGCGGTCGTGCCGGGGATGACGCGCTCGCCGGTGTCGTAGGCGGCGACGCGGCGGACCACGAGTCGGTCGCCGGGGTGGATCACGTCGCCGCGGCGGGGGTTCAGCGCCCGGAGCCGGTCGACGGAGGTGCGGTGGCGCCGGGAGATGGCCCACCAGCTGTCGCCGGACCGGACGGTGTAGCGGGTGATCCGCCAGTCGGGGAGCAGCCGTTCCTCCATGGGGAGCGCCGCCAGGCGCCCGCCGAGGCCGAGGGTGTCGATCCCGACGGGGACCCGCACGGCGCCGCCGGCCGGCGGGACGGCGCCCCGGACCAGGTGGGGGTTGAGCGCTTTCAGCGAGTCGCCTTCGAGGCCGAGCCCCGTGGCCAGGACGGAGAGCCGGACGCGGCCGTCGACCCGGAGCGAGTCGACCGTCTCCCTTCCGACGGGCTCCCGGGGCGGCAGGCCGTAGTCGGCCCGGTGCCGGTCGACCCAGGCGGCGGCCAGCATGATGGGCACGTAGTTCCGGGTCTCCCGCGGCAGGCGGCTCGCCAGCGACAGGCTGAAGTAGTCCGTGGCCGGGTCGCCCCGCTGGGCCCGGGTCACCCGCCCCAGGCCGGCGTTGTACGCGGCGGCCGTGAGCGCCCAGTCACCCGTAGCCTCCTGGAGCTCGGTGAGGTGCCGGATCGCCGCCCGGGTCGCGGCTTCCGGGTCGCGCCGCTCGTCCACCCAGTCGTCCACCCGCAGCCCCGACAGCCGGGCCGTGGCAGGCATGAACTGCCACATCCCCGTGGCGCCCGCGTGGGAGACGACCGTGGGGTGGAACCCGCTCTCGATCATGGCCAGGTAGACCAGGTCCTCGGGCAGCCCGGCGTCCCGGAGCCGGTCACGGATCCAATCGCCCCACACGGCCTCGCGCTCGAGCCAGCGGCGGTAGGTCTCCCGGGCCCGGCCCTCGGTGAACGCGTGGACGAACTGCTCGACCTGTCGCTGGATCGCACCCGGCAGCTCGCCTTCCGGCGGGTAGAGGAACCGACCGGGGAGGTCGGGGGCTTCGTCCTCCACGTCGATCGGGGGCGCGTCCTCCTCCGCTTCGATGTCGCCCTCGAGCCCCGCCTCCTCCAGCGCGGCCGAGCCCTCCTTCTCCTCCAGGACCAGCGGGGGGCCGGCCGGCCGGTCGGCCCGGGGGGCGGTGGAGCAGGCTCCCAGACCGATGAGGGCGATGAGCGCGACGAGCGCGGCGGGCCAGGGGCTACGATGCATGTCCAAGTCTGTCAGAGGGTTCCGGGGTCGCGGTGAGTGCGGACGCGCACCGGGAAAGATCGCTTCAACAGTAACCGTGAGTCGCCCGTCGTCGCCAGAGTCCGGTGGGGCGGCGAGGGGGCGGGGTCTCGATCCCCATGGGCCCCCAAGCCAGCGCATCGTCGCCCGGGTCCGTCGGTCCGAGATGGTTCGCGGGCGAAGGGATTCGGGACGGGTCATCGCCGGGACCGGTCGGCGCGAGATGGTTCGCGGGCGAAGCAATTCGCCGCGCGGGAGAGGGGGCGACGTGCGTGCGGTCGTGGCGGAAGGCCGGCCGGTCCACCGCCGGCGACGGGGGCCGCTTGCACGCCAGGGCGCCGGACGTCACCGTCAGGACATGGACCGGACGGACCAAGACGGCGTTCGCTGTCGGCGCTGCCGGCGCGTGAGATCCGGGGACGAGCTCGACCGGATCCTGTGGTGCGAGGAGTGCGTCGCGGCGGAGCGCGGCCGGGCCGCCTGGTGGGGACGGGGCCTCGCCCTCGCGGGCGCCGGGCTGCTCGCCCTGTGGATCGCCCTGGGCATCCGCCCGGGGGACCGGTTCCTGTTCCTGTGGGCCATCGTGGTCGTCGTCGCCTACGTCCTCGGCGGACGTCTCGCCCGGGAGCTGGTCTTCGGCGCCGTGCGGGTGCGGAACCGGCCCGGCGCGCGGGCGCTGGAGGCGAGCGGCGGGAGCGGGGAGTAGCGGCGGCGGGGGACGCGCGGCGCACCGGCGTGCAGGCCCGGCGATCCGGCGTCCAGGTCCGGCGATCCGGGATGGTGCGCGGGCGAACCGACCGGCGGCTGAACGGGATACGCCCGTGCCGCGGCCCGCGGGCTGATGACCGTTGCGTGCCCGCGCACCGGTCGCTATGCATGGGATCGCGAGTCCGAACCTCCCTTTCAGGCGGAATTTCCTTCGGCCCGGTGACAGAGGCCGGTGACATGGCCGGTGACAGAGGCCGGTGACATGGCCCGTGTCCCGGCCGCGAAGAGCCAGGGAGGGCGATGAATGCTCAACCCGTTCCGGCGACGCAGTCCGCGTCGCACCTACCTGTTCTGGACCATGGTGGCGGCGGTCATCGGCGGGGGCGCGGATGCCGCGATCCAGTCGGACGACTGGCTGCTGTGGCTCGCGGCGCTGCTGCTGGTCCTCCCGGCTTCGGTGGCCGTGACGATCGGTCGGCTCCACGACCTGGATCGCAGCGGCTGGTGGCTGCTCGTCGGCCTGATCCCGATCGTCAACCTGGCCTTCGGCATCTACCTGCTGGTCGCGCCGGGCACCGCCGGTTCCAACCGGTTCGGTCCCGATCCGCGGGGGGAGCCCGTCGAGGACTGGGACGGCATCGATCCGGAATGGGTCGACCGGGGCCCGATGCGTCCGTGGTTCCGGGACTGGGACGGTGGGGCGGTCCGGGTCTGCGCGTCGTGCGGGCTGGCGAACCCGACGGCGCGTCACCGCTGCGAGGAGTGCGGGGCGTCGCTGAGCGGGACGATGCCCTTCCTGCCGGAGCCGAAGTCCTGAGGGTCCCGTCCGCGGACGTCGCGCCGCCGTTCGACGGGGTGCTCGTAGAGCGGAGGGCGGTTCCGCGGCCCACCGGACGCCAAACCAGGAGGGACGCATGAGCGTTTTCGGTGCACCCGCCGGGGCCGGGTCGGCGACGTCGATCCTGCCGCCGCGGCATCCGGACGACCGGTCCGGCCACGCCCACCGGCAGCTCATCGGCTACGCCGGGCTTGCGCTGCCGGTCTCGCTGCTGCTGGTCGCCGCCGCGCGGCCGACGCCGGGGCTGCCGACGTGGCCGCCGCTGGAGTCGATCAGCGCGTACTACTACACGGGCGCCGTGGCGATCTTCACGGGGCTGCTCATCGCGCTGTCGCTGCTGCTGCTGACGTACGAGGGGTACGGCAACGAGCACGGCTGGGCGGACCGGTGGATCGCCCGGCTCGGCGGGATCGCGGCGTTCTGCATCGCGTTCTTCCCGACGGACGCCCCCGAGGGACTGGACCCGCCGGCATGGTGGGTCCCGGCGACGAGCGTCATCCACTACGTCTCGGCGACGACCCTCTTCGTGACGTTCATCGTCTTCTCGCTCTGGCTGTTCCGGAAGACGGGCGGCGGCGAGCCGGACGAGGAGAAGCGTCTGCGGAACCGGATCTACCTGGCATGCGGCGTCGTGATGACCGTGAGCGTCCTGTGGGCGGGCAGCTCCCTGTTCACCGGTCAGCCCATCTTCCTCCCGGAGTCCATCGCCCTCGTGGCGTTCGCGTTCTCCTGGCTGACGAAGGGGCGGGCCGGCCGGACCGTGGCGCGGGCCGTGAGCGCGGCCGTGCGGCCGGCGCGGTCCTCCGCGTAGGCCCGGTCCTCGACGCGGGCCCGGTCCGGTCGGGCCGCCGGCGGCTCAACGCCGGCCGGGGAAGTCCGGCTGCTCGTGCCCCCGCGGCTGCCCTTCGCACGCGGGCAGCTCGGGCGTGGGACTGCCGCCGAGGAGGTCCAGGTTCAGGCTGCTGTCGTAGACGTTGTCGGTCCAGCAGTTGCCGGTACCGGTGCCGTCCCAGAGCAGGTCGGCGCCGGGCGGCAGCGCCTCGGAGGGCGGAGGTCCGCCGGCCCCCAGCGCGATGTTGCCGGCGACGCGGAGGTCCTCGGGGAACGGCTCGACGTCGAGGGGGATCCCGGCGAGCTCGGCGAGGAGCCCGGAGTTGGCGACGCCGATGGCGACGTAGTCGTTGCCGGTCACCGCGTTGTCGTCGACCCAGACGTGGTCGGCGCCGATGACGAGGATCCCGGCGCCGGGCGGCGCGAAGTGGGCGAGGCCGTGGCCGGCGAAGCCCTCCAGGTTGTTGTCCCGTACCTGGTTACGGCGGATCCGGATCTCGGCCGCCGTCTTGACCTCGAGCCCGGGCTGGAGGACCACGAGGATCCCGGTGCTGTTGTCGTGCGCCACGTTGTCGACCACCCGGACCCGGGAAGCGGTGGACACCTCGATCCCGATGACGTTGCCGAAGGCCTCGTTGTGGCGCATGACGGCGTCGGTGCCCTGCCCGACGTAGAAGCCGGCATCGGCGTGGCCCGTGGCGACGGAGTGCTCCATGATCCCGTCGGTGGACCGGACCGGGTACAGTCCGTACTCGCCGTTGTCCTCGGCCAGGATCCGGCTCAGTCGGTACCCATCCACGCCGTCCAGGTAGATCCCGTTCTCGAGGTAGCCACGGACGACGAAGTTCCGGATCACGACTCCATCGCCCCCGTCCAGCACCATGAACGCGCAGTCGAGGTCGCCGGGGTTCGCGAGGACCGGGCGGCGGCCGTCGGCGGGCACGCCGATGATGCGGAGGCCGGGCTTGTCGATGACGACCTCCTCGGGGTACTCGCCCGCGTGGACGAGGATGGTCGCGCCGGGACGCGCCGCGTCCACGGCGTCCTGGATGGAGCCGCCGGGTCGGACCACCAGCTCGGCGTGGGCCTGGTGGGCCGATGGGCCATCGGGCGCGAGCGGGGGCGGCGGGTCCTCGCAGGCGAGGACCAGCAGGGGCAGGAGAAGGAGGGGCGGGACCTTGCTGTTGGCGGGTCGCATGGAGGAGCCTCCGGGTTCGAGGGGTGTGCCGCTCGCTGCCGGGGGTCGGGGCAGGGGGGACGGCGCGCGATCGCCTCCAACCTATTCCGTCCGGATCAGGCACGCGTCAAGTGGGGCGGGCCCTCCCTCCCGTCGCGCGCGGGCACGCTCTCGCCGCCGTCAGCGGCGCTGGATCACCCCGCAGGCCACCCGGTCCCCGGCGGCGCCGGACGGCTGGGACCGGTAGTCGTCGGCGTCGGCGTGGATGATGAACGCGGAGCCGTCGTCGTCGAAGAGCGAGCCCGTGGCCCCGGGCTGTGTGGTCACGCCGTCGGCGAGGACCTCGAACTCGGTGCCGGTGGCCTCGACGTGGAGGTTGGGCAGGTCGCCGGCGTGCTTCCCGTCCGGGTGGAGGATCCCGTGGGCGTTGCCCCGCGGCGCGTAGTGGCCGCCGGCGGCGCCGAAGTCGGGCTCGCACCGCCCCGTCTCGTGGATGTGGAAGCCGTGGGTGCCGGACCCGATCACGCCCCCGGAGAGCGTGACCCGGAGGAGCGCCGCGCCGATGGGGGTGTCGCGGACGTCGACGTTCCCCACGACCCGACCGTCGGCGGTGCGCAGGGTCGCGGTGGCGTCCGGTCCGAACTCGTCCGGGTCGTCGTCGCCGAACAGGCCGAGGTCGAGGCTCGCGCAGCCGGCCAGGACGAGCGCGGCCGCGAGGGCTGGAGCGGATCGGAGTCGGTACACGGTGCCTCCCGGGCTGGGTCAACGGTTCGGGGTCCGGAGTCGGGCAAGAACCGTGACACCGTATCCCGGGCGGCGGCCGTCCGGCCCGCGTCGCCGCCCGCGAGGGAACGGCAGTTGCGGCTCGGCTCCCACGGCGATCCTCCAACGGCGGGGCGGTATGGACGGTGGCAGCGGGCGGTGGTGGCGCGAGGCGGTCCTGTACCAGGTCTACCCGCGGTCCTACCAGGACAGCGACGGGGACGGCGTCGGCGACCTGCCGGGGATCGTGGACCGGGTCGACTACCTCGAGTGGCTGGGTGTGGACGCGGTCTGGCTGTCGCCGATCTTCCGGTCGCCGCAGGCCGATTTCGGGTACGACATCTCCGACTACCGGGCGGTCGACCTGCTGTTCGGCTCCCGGGCGGACCTGGACGCGCTCCGGGACGCGCTCCACGCCCGGGACATGCGGCTGCTGCTGGACCTGGTCCCGAACCACAGCTCGGAGGAGCACCCCTGGTTCCGGTCGTCCCGCTCGTCCCGGGACGACCCGAAGCGGGACTGGTACATCTGGGCCGACCCGGCGCCCGACGGCGGCCCGCCGAACAACTGGCTCAGCGTGTTCGGCGGGAGCGCCTGGGAGTGGGACGAGGCGACCGGCCAGTACTACTACCACGCCTTCCTGAAGGAGCAGCCGGACCTGAACTGGCGGAACCCGGCGGTCCGGGCGGCCATGTTGGACGTGATGCGCCACTGGCTGGACTGGGGCGCGGACGGGTTCCGGGTCGACGTGATGTGGCACCTGATCAAGGACGCGGGGCTCCGGGACAACCCGCCGAACCCCGACTACGACCCCGCGACCGCCGACCTCAGCTACGACCGCCTGCTGCCGGTCTACAGCACCGATCAGCCCGAGGTCCACGACGTGGTGGCGGAGATGCGCGAGGTGGTGGACGCGTACGGGGACCGGCTCCTCATCGGCGAGATCTACCTGCCCGTGGAGCAGCTCGTCCAGTACTACGGGCCGCGGGGGAACGGGGCGCACCTCCCATTCAACTTCCAGCTCATCCTGCTGCCCTGGGAGCGGGAGCGTATCGAGGCAGCGATCAACGAGTACGAGGCGGCGCTGCCCGAGGACGCCTGGCCGAACTGGGTCCTGAGCAACCACGACAAGCCGCGGGTCGCCGGGCGCTGGGGCGAGGCCGCGGCGAGGGCCGCGGCGGTGCTCCTGCTGACGCTGCGGGGCACGCCCACCGTCTACTACGGCGATGAGCTGGGCATCGGCACGGTGGACATCCCGGAGGACCGGGTCCGGGACCCCCAGGCGCTCCGCGACCCGGGCAGCCCCACTCGCGACGCTTTCCGCACCCCCATGCAGTGGCGGCCCGGCCCCCACGCCGGCTTCTCCGGGAGCGAGCCGTGGCTGCCGCTCACCGGGGACGCCGCGACGCGCAACGTCGCGACGCAGCGGGACGACCCCGCCTCCATGCTCGCCCTCTACCGCGATCTGCTGGCGTTACGACGACGGGAGCCGGCGCTGGTCCACGGCGGCTTCGAGCCGCTCCCGGGCCAGGGTCCCGTCCTCGCCTATGTCCGCGCGCACGAGGACGACCGGATCCTCGTCCTCGTCAATTTCGACGACGCCCCCGCGACCTTCCGGCCGGTGAGCCCGGCCCGGGGAGAGATCCTCCTCTCCACTGCGGACACCCGGGGCAGCATGGAGGGAGGGGTCCGGCTGTCGCCCCACGAGGCGCTGGTGATCCGGTTGAGTGCACCGGTCCGCTGAGGCGCCGCCACGGGCGGCGCGCCCGTTGGTCGATGAGACCGTTGCGCCCGGGAGCGCGGCCTCTGATCTTGGACGCCAGTCGGCATCGGGGACTCGCTCCGGGGTCCGACCGGTCGATTCGGCCGGCATCGCGGACCGCGATGCGGTCCCGGTGACGTCCCCACTCCACCCGATGCCCGCCCAGCGCGCCGACGTGCTACCCGGGTACGGACACCCGTCGCGCAGCGCGCCTCGATCCGGCGAAGCCCACCCATGTCCACGCCTGGGCCCGGAGGGGAGGCCATGTCGAACGGAGCCGGTGGATGGAAGGAACGGATCGCCGACCTGTGGGCCGTGACCTGGCCGCTGCTCCTGGTGCTGGTCGCCGTCGTGATCGCCTGGTGGTGGCTGTCCGTGCTCGCGTTCGGGGCCCGGACGACCGGCTCCCCCGGCCTCGAGGATTACGACAAGGCCATCGCCTGGGCGAAGGACCTGCTGGGTCTCGCCGGCACCCTCGCCGGGTTCCTGGGCCTCGCCGCGGCCGGGGCGAGCAAACGCTTCCGGGCGCAGGATCGCGTGGTCGCCGCGGAAGCGGGCACGCTCGGCGTCCTCGGCGGCGCCACGCTCCTGGAGGTCGGGGGTGTAGCGGTGCCGATCGCCCTGGCCGTCCTGGTGGCCGGGGTCGCTATCGAACGCGTCGCGCGCGCGGCGCTGCGCCCGGACGGCGGGCCGGGCCCTTCCCCCCCAACCCGGAGGAACAGATGACCGAAGTCCTGGACTTCCAGTCGGTGCCGGTCAATCTCGGGCTGGCCGGCGACAAGCCGTTCGCGAAGCCGGACGAGGCCGAATGCTGGCGCAAGGACACCGTTCGGTTCCAGAGCGTCGACCCGTTCACGGTGGATTTCAAGAACGAGTCCCCGTTCGCGACCGATCCCATCGAGGGCGCCAAGACGAACGGCCTGTACGAAGCCGTGGTGACGGTCCGGCCCGACGCTCCGGATGACGACCACCACTACCCGTACACACTGACGGTCGGTGGCCACACGGTCGACCCGGAGATCGTGGTCAAGAAGGACCCNNGCCGAGCTCCTCGGTCGGCGTCCCGCCGTACAGGGCGATGAAGCCCGGGTGGTCCCAAAGGTCCCGGAACCACCAGTCGTGGGCGAGGGACTCCGCGCGACCGCCGAACCGGGTCACGTAGGTCTCGAGGACGGAGACCGCCCGGTCGTCCTGCCCGAGCCGCAGTCGCGCGGCCGCCTCGAAGTAGGCGCCGGCCGCCTGCATCTCCGGCGGCCCGTGCCGCTCGAGCGTGCGGCGGGCCCGGCCGATCACGGCGGTGGCGGAGTCGACCCGCCCCGCGCTGGCCAGGGTGACGGCCACGAGCATCTCGCCGTAGCCGGTCCAGCTCATGCGGCGGTCGGCCATGCCGGTGGCGACGAGGGTATCGACGTAGGCCCACGCCGCCTCGATGGCCTCCGGGCCGGTCTCGGGACGCGACGCCAGGAGGACCAGCCGCCACTGGGCGAAGGTCTGGCTCCACGGCAGTAGTCGTCGGCCGGTGCGGCACCAGTGCTCGGCCTCGTCCAGCCGCTCCAGGTTGGCCGCCGTGCTGACGAGCTGCTCGAGCAGGTCGCCGGTCAGCTCCCGGAAGCTGTCGGCCGCGTACGCCCTGCGCGCGAAGTGGTAGGCGCCCTCGAGGTTGCCCTGGCTCTCCATCAGCTGGCTGAGCGCCCACCAGCTCTCGGGACGCTCGTCGTCCAGTCGCGTGGCCGCTCGCAGGTCGGCCTCGGCACCGGCGTACAGCCGGCGCGCCGTCTCCGCGTCCGTGTACTCCGCGAGCGTGAACCGGAGCGTGCCCCGCCGCTCCAGCACGCGGGCGCTGTCCTCCGTCAGGGCAAGGGCCCGGTCCGCGTGGCCGATGGCGGTCTCCAGAACCTCCCGGTCCATGGTGCCGGCGCCGCCCATGAGCTGGGCTTTCGTCTCCGCGGCCTCGATCCGGAGCAGGATGGGCTCGGTCCACCCGGGATCGAGGCGCTCCGCCTCCGCCAGCAGCCGGTCCGCCTCGTCCAGCAGGCCGACCCCCTGGCGGCGGTCGTTCCGCCAGGCGGCCATGGCCTCGTTGTAGAAGATCGCCCGCGCCCTCCGGTACAGGGCGAGGGCCTCGGGCACGTCCGTGCCCGAGCGGATTCGCAGATCCCGCACCTGTCGGCCGATGGCGGCCCGGATGGCGTCCGCGATGGAGTCGGCGACGTCCGTGACCACCGCGGCCCACTGGCCGGCAGGACGTGCGTACACCCAGCTGGCCCGGTGGACCTGGGCCCCGGCCTCGATGAGCTGGGCCGTCACCACCAGCTCGTCTTCGAGACGGGTCATGCTCCCCTCGAGGAGCGATCCCGCCCGCAGCGCGTCGACGATGCTGTCGTAGGAGGTCGGCTCGTCCCGGTACACCTCGACGGCGGTCAGCGGCAGCACGTCCAGCGCCGGCACCTGGGCCAACCGATGGACCACGGCCTCCGTCAGGTCGGCGGCCAGGGGCGTGAGCTCGCCCTCAACGGTGTGGTCCTTGAAGTACAGCACCGCGATCCGCGTCATGGGAGGCTCTGCCGCCCCCTCCGTGCTGCCCACCGCCGTCGGGGGCCGGATCCAGAACGCCGTGAGCAGCGAGGCGCCGATGACGACGTGGATGGCCGCTTCCCGCCGGGTGATGCGCTGTCCGCCCGCGGCACCGTGGAACCAGGCGCAGGTGATGCACGAGAACGTGCCGAACGCGATCGCGACGGTCAGCGCGGGGACGATCCAGTCGGCCCAGCCGAACTCGGCGGTCAGGAAGTCGGTGGCCTCCACGAGGACCCACGCCCCCATGAGGTAGCCGATCGTCCACTGAGGGACGCGTCGCTCGCGGAGCTGGCGGACCAGGCTTCGGGCGGGGGGCTCGTTCATGGTCGCGAGGGGTTCGGGACGGACCCGGTCCGTCCCCACACCGTCGGGATCCCGGCTCGGAGACGCCGGCAGCTCTTCCAATGTGTCGGGCGGGCCGTCCCGGATGCAAGCGCCCCGTCGGTCTGGAGGCGCGGTGGGTACCGCCGCCTTCGCCGGGCGGCTCGATCCGGCCCCGGACGGGTGCCACCGCCCCCCGGAGGGCGGTCCCGATTCGAACGGGCAGGACTATTGCGTATCGCGTCAGTGGAGCGAGGGGGCGCCGGCCGGCGCCCCCTGTCGCGTTGTGGCCCGGAGGAGGAGGAGGGACGGATGGTGGTGATCCGAACGGCGTCCGCCGACCCGCCCGAGGAGGGTGCGATGCTCGCCGGGCTGGTCCGGGAGCTCCGGTGCCTGACCCGGGTCGAGGACGGGCTGCAGGCCCGTGCGCTGTCCATCGCGGCCGACGACGTGCCGACGGACGTGGAGCGGGGGGCGCGGTTCACGTACGGCGCGGTGGACGGGCGGGGGTCGGTGACGATCGCGGTGTCGCGCCGGCGGATCAAGCTGAAGGCGCGGTGGGCGGGCGGGGATGGGACGATCAGCTCCCTGGAAGAGCGGATGCTGGTGAGCCTCGACGGGCGCCCACGCTGCGGGGAGGAGGAGTTCGGCTCCGTAGGGGAGCTCGCGACCGCGCTGGTGGGGCGGATGCGCCGTCGACTCGAGATGCTGCGCAGCGGCTGGTCCGACGCGTAGCTCCGGGTCGCTCACCGGGCAGCAGGTCGCGGCACGCGGCCCGGCGCGGCCCGATGCAGAAGCGGCGCGGCCCGATGCAGAAGCCGGGCGGTCGAGTGGGCGGTCTCAGCGGATGCCTACGGTGGCGGTCCTCAGCTGGTAGGTGCCGGAGCGGCTGTCCGCCCAGAGGGCCCGGAAGGCGCCGTCGTCGTACCCGACGAGGCCGAAGTAGTCGCCGCCCGCGGGCCAGCGACGGGATCCGGCCACGGATTCCGGACGGGGGCAGAACCCCCGGGACGACAGGGTCACGGGC
>JABAOG010004000.1_pt2 | contig 18809 bp, 17 predicted proteins | sample 7062131 | NCBI WGS metagenome assembly JABAOG01 (sample SAMN14538629, study PRJNA623070) | marine sediment metagenome | biome: marine biome [ENVO:00000428]; feature: marine pelagic biome [ENVO:01000023]; material: deep marine sediment [ENVO:00002113] | place: India: Arabian Sea | collected...
TGGCACGTTGGCGCCGGCGATCGTGATCCAGAAGACGAGCGTCAGGATCAGCAGCATGACCGGGAAGCCGGTCCAGCGACTGGTCAGCAGCCGATCGAGCGTACGGTCCAGGTCGAAGCGCGCCTTGCGCAGCCCCGTCGCGACCGAGCGCCCGGCGATCGCGTGCGCCGCCGCGTAGATGCTCTCCATCAGCGCGTCGTCGAAGGCCGGCGGCAGGCTCCAGCGCAGTGACGTGGCGCGCTCCAGCATCCGCAGGCGCGCCGACGGCACGGCGGCCGCGCCGTCATCATCGGGTGCGCCGCCGACCGCACGGTCGGCCACGCCATCGGCCGGGTGGTCCGCGCCCGCCGGGACGGCCTGGAGGCGGCCCGATGCGGCGAGCCGGCCGAGCTCGCCGGTGCGGACGGCCTCCTCGACGCGCTCGTCCGCGCTCAGCAGCCGGAGCGCGGCCCAGCGCGCGTTGTCGAGCCCGGGGAAGGCGTCGCGGATCAGCGGCGTCAGTTCGGCGAGCGCGGTTTCGACCTGAGGCGGGTGCTCGGCGATGCGGAACGGCTTCGGCCGAACCGCGCCCGCCGCCACCGCGACCACCGCGCGGAGCAGCGCCTCGACGCCCTCGCCCTGACGGACCGCGGCCGGCACGACCGGCACGCCCAGCTCCGCCTCGAGCTTCTCCGCGTCCACCGCGATGCCGTGCCGCCGCGCCTCGTCCATCAGGTTCAGGCAGACGACGACGCGGTCCGTGATCTCGAGGATCTGGAGCACCAGGTTCAGGTTGCGCTCGAGGCGCGTGGCGTCGACCACGACCACGGTCACGTCCGGACGGCCGAACAGCACGAAGTCGCGCGCGACCTCCTCGTCGGCGCTCCCCGCCTGCAGCGAGTAGGTGCCCGGCAGGTCCACCACCTTGACCCGATCGCCCTCGTGCGCGAAGACGCCCTCGGCCCGGGTCACGGTCTTCCCCGGCCAGTTGCCCGTGTGCTGCNNCCGGTGTTCGGGTTCCCGGCCAACGCGACGAGGTAGTCCCAGCCGTGCTTCGGGTCGAGACCCAGCCGCACCAGGTTGCGCGTCCGCGCCGCACCGCCGGCGTGGCAGCTCGCCGCCGGTCTCGCCATCTCACTCACCTCCCGCCGCGGCCTCGGCCACGGGCTCTCGCCGTACCTGGATCCACTCCGCCTGGTCCCGACGCAGCGCGATCAGCGCGCCCCGGATCTCGTACGCGACCGGATCGCCCGACACGCTCCGCAGCTTCGCGACGATCTGCGTGCCCGGCACCACGCCCAGGTCCAGGAGACGTCGTCTCTGCGGACCCCGGCACGCCGCCGAGAGTCGAACCACCCGCGCCGCCTGATCCGGCCGCAGCGCCGCCAGCGTCACGATGCCGGACTCCCGTACGCTCTCCGGCGGCAACGGCTCGACCGTCACGCTGCGCGCGACCATCGGCTCCAGCTCGTGCTCACGGCCGCCGCACCGAAACCGCACCGCGCCCGGCGACGACGGCAGCACCTCCACCCGCATCCGCGGGCCGAGCCCCGCCCGCTCCAGACGCTCGTAGACCTCCCGCGGCTCGTCCTCCAGGTGCACGATCACGGCCAGCTCGCCGACGCCCAACTCCGTGAGCGCGACCCCGCTCGCGGGCGGCATCGCACCATCCGGCGCGGGGATCGGGTCGCCGTGCGGGTCGTAGCGCGGATGGCCCAGTCGCGCCGCCAGCGCAGCCGCGTCCGCCGGCGTCATCCTGTGCTCCCGCACGTCCGCATGATCGTGCCACTCCGACGGCCGGACCCCCGTCTCGTCCGCCAGGTACCGCTCCCACAGTCGGTGGCTCCGCAGCACGTGCAGCGCGTACGTCCGCCCCGCCTCCGTCAACCTCAGGTCCTGGCCGGCCAAGACCCCCAGACCGCGCGCCTCCATCCGCGCGAACAGCCGCACCGCCACGTTTCGCGGAACCTCCAGCACGCCCGCCAGGCTCTCGACGCCACACGGATGGCTCGCATACTCGCAGTTGTACAGGTGCTTGAGCGCGTCCTCGATCCGGACCCGCTCCGTGTACCGCCGCAGCGCCAGCAGCCGCGCCGCGAGGCCCCTGCGCGGCCACAGCACCGCCGCGGCCGCCAGAACCACCGAAAGGAAGACCAGCAGTGCGACCTCCGGACGTAACACGATCCCCTCCATCGCTCGTTCGCCGGCCCGCGGCCCGCGCCTCCACGCGTACCTGCGCGTACCTGCGCGTATCCGTTAAGACCGGTACTTTTAGTGTAGCCTCAATTTGTGATAAGGTCAAGCGGGCGCGACGGTCCCGGGAGTCGGCACGGCCGATGCCCCACGGGAAGGCGACCCGGCGGACGGTCGGTTCGCCGTCGCGCCGCCGCGCCGCTATCTTCGGCGGTGCCGGCGGTTCTGCGGCGGCGTGCCCGGGCTCGTCAGGCGACCCGACCTCTTCCCTCGTTCCCCGCGGTCCGATGTCGGATGTTCCGGCGGTAGTGCTCGACACGAACGTGGTGGTCGCTGCGGGGTTCGCGCCGGCCAGTCACTCTGCCCGTCTGCTCCACGAGATCCGTCGTGGCGCCGTACGCATGGTGTGGAACGACGAGACCCGGCGGGAGACGGAGCACATCGTGCGCAAGATCCCGCCGCTGTCGTGGCTGGCGGTCGAGGCGCTGTACCGGCCGGAGGATCGCAATGCCGGCCCGACCGACTCCGACGCGTTTGGGTTCGTGGAGGACCCCGACGACCGGAAGTTCGCGGCACTGGCGGCGGCGGCGGGAGCCACGTTGATCACCCTGGACGACCATCTGCTGGGGGTCCGTGAACGGGCCGGCGTGCCCATTCTCACGCCCGGCGAGCTTCTCCGGCGGCTGCGGGCGCGGGAGGGGGAATGAACCCGGATCCCGCATCGGCCGGGGCCGGCGCGAGGCGTGATGCGGGCCCGTTCGCGGCCCGTCACGCCGGTCGGCGTCACCTCGTGCGTTCGACCCGGAGCGCGGCGGCGACGTTGCGGCCGATGGCCTGCTCGTGGGCGGCGCGGTTGGCGCCGACGCGGAGAGTGATCGGCCCGTCGAAGGGCGCGCGGTCGAGGACGGTGACGAGGGTGCCGAGGGCGAGGCCGAGCTCGTCGAGGTATCGGAGCAGGGCGGGGTTGTCGTCGCCGACGCGGACGATGCGGGCGGACTCGCCGGCGGCGAGGTCGGCGAGAGTGGTGGGCTCGCCCTCGTGGATCTCGCCCTCGCGGGTCGGGATCGGCGCGCCGTGGGGGTCGACGGTCGGCTCGCCGAGGGCGGCGGCCATGCGGTCGATCAGCTCATCGGACGCGGCGTGTTCGAGGCGCTCGGCCTCGTCGTGGACGAGGTCCCAACGATAGCCGAGCTTCTCGGTGAGGTACGTCTCGATGACGCGGTGGCGGCGGATCGTGCCGAGCGCGACGCGGCGGCCCTCGTCGGTGAGGCGGACGCCGCGGTACCGCTCGTGCTCGAGGAGGCCCTGGTCGGCGAGGCGGCGGACCATGCCGCTGACGGAGGCGGGCGCGACGTCGAGCCGGCCGGCGATGTCGTTGGTGGAGGCCGCGCCGGAGACCAGCTCGAGTTCGTAGATGGTCTTGAGGTAGTCCTCGACCGGGGCGGTGTACTCGTCGGCGGTGCGCTTGGTCGTCATCATGTCCGGTTTCCGCGGCGAACCTTCCGCCGGGCGCTGCGCGCCGGCGGGCAGCCCGGATAATGTCGCACGAAAGCGCGATCGAGGCCAGCCCGCCGGCGTCGTTGCGGGGCGCCGGCCGCGGCGCGACTCCCGCGGCGCCCGGCCGGCCCCCGTGGCTCCTCAGAACCGGACGCGGTAGAGCAGCGTATAGCCGTCGGTCGCGGTCTCGTCGCCCTCGCTGACGCGGGTACGGGCCATCGCGTGGCGGATACCCCCGCCCGGCAGCCAGGTGCCGTCGTCCCAGCGCAGGTCGGCATCGCGGAACCTGGGGTGGGTGTGGGGGTGGGGGGTCGGCGGCGGGACGTCGGGCGTGGCGAGCGGTGCGGGCACGCGGCCTGCGCGATCGGGTGCGGCGGCATGGTGGAGATCGGCCCGTGCGGGAGTGAGACCGGTGGCGAAATGGAAGGCGTGGTTCGCGGACGTCAGGGATCGTCTCTGGTATCTCCCGGCGATCCTCACGGCGGCCGCGATCGCGCTCGCGTTGCTCACGCTGGAGCTGGACCGGCGGTACCTGGAGGAGCAGCCGGTTGGCGGCGGGCTCGGCCTGGTCTTCGGGGGCGGGGTGGAGGGTGCGCGCGGGGTTCTCTCGGCGATCGCCGGCGGCATCATCACGGTGACGGGCATCGTCTTCTCGATCACGATCGTGACGCTCCGGCTGGCGGCGCAGCAGTTCACGCCGCGGATCCTGCGCGAGTTCACGTCCGACCGCGGGAGCCAGGCCACGCTGGGGGTGTTCACGGCGACGTTCGTATACGCCCTGCTGGTGTTGCGAGGCGTGCGCTCGGCGGGGGAGCCGGACGGTCCGTTCGTTCCGGCGCTTTCCGTGACGATCGCGCTGGGGCTGGCGTTGATCAGCATCGGCTTCCTGATCTTCTTCATCAGCCACATCGCGACGGAGATCCAGGCGGCGGCGGCGATCGACCGGGTGATGAGGGGATTGCTGAGCCGCATCGACCACCTCTTCCCGGAGTCGGTGGGCCGGGGGCGCGGCAGGACCACGGTGGAGATGCCGGTTCCGGCCGAAGCTCCGGCGGTCGTGAGTGCGGAGGGTGCGGGCTACGTGCAGACGGTGGACGATGAGGCGCTGTTCAGCCGGGCGGACGGCGGGTTGCTGATCCGGATGGAGGCCGGAGTGGGCGCGTTCGTGGTGCCGGACACGCCGCTGGTCTCGGTCTGGCCGGCGGCGGCCGTGGACGCGGAGCTCGGGGAGGCGCTACGGCAGGCGTTCGTCCTGGGCCGGGAGCGTACGCCGCATCAGGACGTGGAGTTCGGCTTCATCGAGCTGGCCGACATCGCGGTCAAGGCGCTGTCGCCGGGGGTCGCCGACCCGACGACGGCGACGATCTGCATCGACCGCCTGAGCGAGGCGCTGGTGGCGCTCGGCCGCCGGGAGTTCCCGCCGGGTGTGCGCACGGGGCGGGACGGACGCATCTGCGTCATCGCGCGGCATACGGATTTCGAGCGGGTGGTGACGCTGTCGATCGATCCGATCCGTCGTTACGCCGACGCGGATGCGGGCGTGCTACGCCGCCTGCTCGAGGCGCTCGACCGGGTCGCGGAACGGGTTCCGGAGGAGCGGCGCGAGCCGCTGAGAGAGCACGCGGCGGCCGTGGTGCGGCTGGCGGAGCGGACGCTGCGGGAGCCGCGCGACCTGAAGCGGGTCCGGGCGGCGGCCGAGTGGCTCCGTCGTGGCGCGGATGTGGGCGGCGCGGCGGCCGCGTAGCGCGTTCTCGCGCGGGGGATGGCGCCGCCCCCGGCCGCCGCGACAGCGCGGGGCGGGCGGACGTTGCACCCGCACCGTCGCTATTCCAGGTCCCTCAGCACGACTCGCGCCGCGTTCCGCCCGGACGCGCCCATGATCCCTCCGCCGGGGTGCGCGCTGGCACCGGTCAGGTAGAGCCCCTTCAGGTGGGTACGGTAGCCGGCCATCCCGGGGAACGGGCGCAGGCAGAACATCTGGCTCACGCACATCTCGAGGTGCATCACGTTGCCGCGGAGCAGGCCCAGCTCGCGCTCGAGCCAGAGCGGGTGCTGGAAGAGGCGGCCGACGACCTTTTCGCGGGTGCCGGGCGCGTAGCGCTCGAAGGAGTCGAGGATCCGGTCGGCGACGCGGTCGGCGACGTCGTCCCAGTGGCCGGAGGACAGCGCGTACGGGAAGTACTGCGCCCACAGCCACAGCACCTCGCCGCCGGGTGGCGCGAGCGTGCGGTCGACGGCGCTGAACGTCATGGCGAGGAGCGGCGGGTCCGCGGCGGGCCGGCCGGTCAGGAAGTCGCCGTAGGCGGCGTCGATCTGGCGCGTGTCGCGGCAAAGGAGCTGGAGCGCGACGCGGGCGTCGCGGCCGGGGTGGGCGGCGTAGCGAACGGGCGCGGAGAGCGCGAGGCGCAGCACCGCGCCGAAGCCGTTGCCGACGCGCATGCCGTCCGCACCGGGCGGGCGGTGTTCGGCGGGGAGCAGGCGGTGAAAGGTCTCCACTGCATGGGCGCCGGAGACGATGGCGCGGGCGGTGTAGACCTCACCGCGACCGCCCGCACCCCCGCCATGTGCGCGGGAGCCGCCGCCTGCATCGACGTCGACCCCGCCCGGTCCTGACGACGTGCCCGGCCGGCCGTACCCGATGTCGTCCGTGGGCCGTACGACGACGCCCCGCGCGCGCCCGTCCTCGACCACGATCCGCTCGACCGGCGCGTGCACGTGGACCGCGCCGCCGTGCGCCTCGACGTGCGCGGCGAGCGCCTGTGTCAACATGCCGGAGCCGCCGCGCGGCCGCGCGATGCCGCCCTCGTGGTAGAGCGGGTGCCAGAGCAGGAACGGGGCGGTCATCGGCTCCGTCGGCGGCGGACCGGACTGCGCCGCCATCCAGACCAGCGGCGCGCGGAGCTTCTCCTCGGTGAAGTACCGCGCCGCGACCTCGCCGTACGGCCGCAGGATCGTCGACAGCGCGCGCCGCCAGTCGCCGCGGAACGCACGGTTGAAGACGAACCGGCGTCCGAGCTGGAACGGCCCGGGCACGCTCAGGAACGCCTCCTTCACGAGCCGCGCGAAGGGCCGCCACTCGTCGAGGAAGCGGCGGTAGGCCTCGCCCTGGCCCGGGTACTTCGACTCCAGGTGCTCGCAGGTGCGGTCCGCGTCGCGGTGGATGAAGAGGTGGTCGCCGTCGGGGAACGGCGCGAAGAAGAGCGGGTCCAGCTCGAGGTACTCGAGGCCGAACCGCTCGAGGCCCAGCTCCTCGACGATCGGCGTGAGCCGGATCAGGATGTGGGCGCTGCCGCCGAGGTCGAAGCGGTAGCCGGGCACGATCTCCTCCGTCGCGACGGCGCCACCGACCCGATGCCGGCGCTCGAACACGCCGACCCGGTAGCCCGCCTGCGCCAGGTACGCGGCCGCGACCAGGGCGTTGTGCCCCGCGCCGACCAGGATGACGTCGTAGTCGTGTCCGGCCATCGGACTCAGGGCGCCGCCGCACGGGCGCGCGGCGACGTCGTCATGCGCGACCCGGGTGGGAAGAGGAAGAGCAGCATGCCCTGCACGACCATGAGGTTCGTAGCCAGGAAGAAGATCGCCTCCTCGAGCGGCAGCCACAGGAGCCGGACGCCCGTGGTGGTCGGCCCGGCGATGGACCAGATGCCCAGCCGGATCGCGGCGGCGTCCGCCGCCCAGAGGTACAGCGTCGGGACGAGCGAACCGAGGAGCCAGGCCCGGCGTTGCGCCCAGATGGCGGCGCCCGCGTAGGCCCATTGTGCCGCGAGCACCGGCGCGGCCCAGAGGAGGATCAGTCCCAGGTAGGTCCCGGCCTCGTGGCGGAGCAGCAGCGCGCCCACCCCGGCGAGGCCCAGGCAAGCGATGGCGCCGAACCCGCGCGCCGCGGGCGCGGCTTCCATGGGCGTGCCCACGGTCGGACCGTGGTCGGGAAGCGAGGCGGGACGGCCCGTCCCGACCCCGGGCTCGACGCCCGGCTCGCGGTGCATGGCGGCCGGCGGCACCGACGCCGTCCCGGTCGGTCGGTCGGACGTCGGGCCGGCCCATCGGTCGGCGGCGCGACCGCGTTCCCGCGCCAGCACGTGGAAGAGCCACAGTCCGGTCAGGACCGGCTGGAGCGCGAAGAAGAGGTACTCCTCCACCGGCACGTAGCCGATGGTCGCCAGCACCCGGTCCTCGCCGTAGCTCCAGATGCCACGCCCGACCAGGTAGTTGTCCCAGGGCGTCGTGTAGGCCAGCGCGATCGCGGCCACGACGGCGATGCACACGGCCGGGCGCCGGCCGACCCGGTGGCGTGCCAGGGACGTGGCCGCGAGGAGCGCGATCGGCGGCAGGATGAACGTCGCGTGGAACGCCAGGTAGCTCACGGATCGGACCGGCGCGCGGTGGAGGCCCGGACCTCCGTGGAGCCCGTGCCGGCGCCGACGCCGGGGACCGCGGCCGGGTGCCTCGGGCGCGGCACGACCCGCTCCAGCACCTTCGCCGACTGGAGCACGCCCGGCACGCCGCCGCCCGGGTGCGTGCCAGCGCCGACGAAGTAGAGCCCGTCCACGTCCTCCGAGCGGTTGTGGTAGCGGAACCAGGCCGACTGCGTGAGCACCGGCTCGGGCCCGAACGCGGCGCCGTCGACCGAGCGCAGCTCGTGCTCGAAGTCGTCGGGCGTGAGGAAGAACGGATCGATCAGTTGCGCGCCCAGGCCGGGGAGCAGGCGCGCCTCGAGCTCCTGGCGGATCCGCTCGAAGTACCCCTCTGCCGCCGCGCGCCAGTCCACGCCGCTGCGCTGGTTCGGCACGGGCGAGAGCACGTAGAACGCCTCGTGGCCGGGCGGCGCCATGCCCGGGTCGGTACGGGCCGGCGCGTGGAGGTAGAGCGAGACGTCGTCCGCCAGGACCCTGTGGCGGAAGACGTCGTCCAGGAGACCGCGGTAGCGCTCGCCCAGCAGGATCGTGTGGTGCGCGAGCTCCGGGTAGGTGCGGCGGCTGCCGAAGTACGCCACGAACAGGCTCATCGACTGGCGCACCCGCCGGACTCGCCGGTCCGTGTGCTTGCGCCGGTGCTCCGACGCGATCATGCGGGTGTAGACGTACGACGGATCGGCGTTGCTCACCACGACGTCGCAGGCGTGGACGGCGCCGTCCTCCGTCCGCACGCCGACCGCGTGTCCGCGCTCGACCAGGATCTCCTCGACCGGGCGGCCGAACCGGAGCTCGACGTCGAGCTCGCCGAGGAGGCGGACCAGTGCGTCCACGATCGCGCCGGTGCCGCCCTTCGCGTAGTGCACCCCCCACACGCGCTCGAGCCAGTGGATCAGCAGGTAGATCGAGGTGGTCGTGAACGGGTTTCCGCCGACCAGCAGCGGCTCGAAGGTGAACGCCCGGCGCAGCCGCTCGTCACGGATGTGACGTGCGACCATGCCGTACACGGTGCGGTGGCTCCCCAGCCGGACCATGGAGGGCACGACCCGCAGCATGTCCCGCAGCCGGTCGAACGGCCGGTCGGCCAGCCGGACGTAGCCGGTCTCGAAGATCCGCTCCGCCTCGGCCGCCAGCCGCCGGTAGCCGTCCACGTCGCGCGGCGAGAGCGCCCCGATCTGCTCCAGCAGCCGCTCCTCGTCGCCGACGCAGTCGAAGCGGCTGCCGTCGGGAAAGAGTATGCGGTAGAAGGGATCCACGGGGGCGAGCTCGATGTAGTCCGCCGGATCGCGGCCGACGACCTCGAACAGCTCCGCGAGCAGGTACGGCGCCGTGATGACCGTCGGACCCGCATCGAAGGTGAAGCCGTCCCGCCGGAACACGCGCGCCCGGCCGCCCGGCCGGTCCAGCGCTTCCAGCACCCGGACCCGGTAGTCGAGCGCACGGAGCCGGATGGCCGCCGCGAGGCCGCCGAAGCCACTGCCGATCACGATTGCCAGGTTGCCACTCAATCCGCAGAACTCCCGGCGCCGGTTGCAACGTACACAGCGTGACGCGTCCGGACAGGGGAGCATGCGCACCGATCCCCTCGACGTCCTCCGGTCGGAAGGTCCGCGCGCCGGATGCAGGAGCGGGACCACGGCACCGCCAATGAAGTCCGCCAGCCCCGGACGGCCGGCGCGATGCAGGAGCGAGACCACCGGCGTGACGCGGCGGTACCGTATTTGCCCGACGCGACCGCGTCGGCGGCGGAGTCCCCAGGATCCGACTCGCGGAGTGCCCGACGATGTCGCACGATGGCTCCACCCGGACGGTGACGCTCCGCCGCGCAACGCTGGGCTCGGTGTGGGCGTTCACGGGACTTTCGGTGCTCGGGTACGCCACCTTCGGCCGGCACCCCGGCTGGCTGGCGGCGGTCCCGGGGCTGACGGACTACTACGCTCCCGCCTTCCGCATCTTCTCGCTCGGCCAGGTCTGGTTCGCCTGGGCTAGCTTCGCGTTGGTCCAGGCGGTGCACGTGCGTGGCCGCTGGCTGCCCGCCTTCGCCGCACTCTACGGCATCAGCCTGCTCAGCGAGCTGGCGGGGACGAGGTACGGCGTTCCGTTCGGCGCGTACCGGTACAGCGAGCTGTTGGAGCCGATGTGGCAGGGTCGGGTGCCGGTCGCGATCCCGTTGAGCTGGTTCTACATGGGGGTGGCGTCGTACGCGCTGGCGCGGGCGGCGGTACCGGATCGGCCGCTCGCGCGGGTGCCGTTGACGGCGGCCGTGCTGGCGGCGTGGGACCTGGCGCTGGACCCGGCGATGAGTCGCGTCACCGCGTTCTGGGCGTGGGAGGAGGCGGGGCCGTACTACGGCATGCCACCGGCCAACCTGCCGGGGTGGTACCTGACGGGGCTGGCGCTGGCGGCCGTGCTGACGGTGATGCGTGCGGACCGCTGGATCCGCGCGGTGCCCGTGGGCTGGTACGCCGGATTCTACCTGGCCAATCTGCTGCTGCCGATGGGCATGAACGCGGCGGCCGGGTTGTGGGGGGCGGTCCTCGCGCCGGCGGCGGCGCTCGTGTTGGTGGCGGCCGGCGCGCGTCGGGTCGGCCGCCGCTCGTCGTCGGCGATACCCGTGGGGGCGACGTGAGCGGCATCGGCCTGGACGCCGCACTGGCGGCGGTGCGGGAGGGGCTCGTCGGGGCGGCACGGGAGGCGGAGTCGCTGGGGCTGCCGGCTCCGCCGCCGCGAGGCCATCTGATCCGTCCGCTGGCCGGGTACGTCGCGGCGCGCCGGATGGCCGGGGGCGCCGTGTCGGACCGGCTCTGGCGGGCGCTGTTCTCCGTGCAGCTCGCGCACGAGGCATCGCTGGTGCACGACGACATCGTGGACGGCTGCGCGACCCGTCGGGGCGAGCCCAGCGTGGTCGCGGCACGGGGCGTCGGCGCCGCGGTCGTCGCCGGCGACCACTATCTAACGGCGGCGTACCGGCTTGCGGTGCGAACGGGCAGCCTGGCGTTCGCGGACGTGTTCGCTCGTGCGGTGGAGCGGACGGTGGCGGCCGAGGTCGAGCACGGCGCAGCGGCGGGCCAGGTGCTCGGCCTCGAGCGTTACGGCGAGGTCGTGCTGGGCAAGTCGGGTGAGCTGCTCGGCTGCGCGATGGCCGCGGCGCCGGTGCTGGCCGGTGCAGCCGACGCGGACCGCTGCTTCGAGCTCGGCCGGCGCATGGGGCTGCTGTACCAGATGGTCGACGACCTGCTGGACTACTGCCCGGCGGCCGGGTCGGGGAAGCCGGCGCTCGGCGACTACGCGCAGCGCCGGTGGACGTGGCCGCTCGACGAGCTGCCGGGCCGCGGCTTCGGCGGGGATGCGGCAGAGATCGTCGATGCGTTCCATGCCGACGGCCCCGGCGGCGGGCCGGCGCGCCGGTGCCTGGCGCGGCTGGACCGCGTCGTGGAGGAGCTGCTGGAGCGGGTAGGTGTGGTGCTGGGGGAGGAGGCGATCATCCGCGGCCTGCTGATCGGCTGGCGGGAGCGTGCTCACGAGGCGGTGGAGCGGCAGGCGTCGCACGGGGCGATCCCGGCCCCGACGCGTTCCGGGCGGGTCGTCGCCGCCGAACGGGCGTACGCGGCCGCCGCGCGTGGGGACACGGTCACCACACGGGCGGCCTCCGCGATCGCCGCCCGGATCCGCGAGCGGGTACCGGACGCGAGCGACTGGGCGGCGTTCCTGGGGCGGCACAGCCGCTCGTTCCGCTTCGCCGCGCGGCTGTTCCTGCCGGGGGAGGCCGAACGCGTCGGCCGGGTCTACGCCTACTGCCGCGCGACGGACGATCTGGTCGACTGCCCGGCGGGCGAGGCGCCGGAGGTGCTCGAGGCGATGCTGACCGAATGGTTGGAGCGGTCCCGCCGCGCGTACCAGGGCCGGACTTCCGGCCTGGGGCTGGTCGACCGGGTGATGGGCGAGATGGCCGGGGCCGGCGTGCCCTTCGGCTACGCGGCGGAGCTGGTCGAGGGGATGCGGATGGACCTGCGCCGTGCGGGCTACGAGACGCTGGTCGATCTCCGGGTCTACACCTACCGCGTCGCATCGGTGGTCGGGCTGTGGCTGACCGAGCTCTTCGGCGTGCACGACCCGGCCGTGCTCGCCCGCGCGGCGCAGATGGGGCACGCGATGCAGCTCACGAACCTCCTGCGCGACGTGGGCGAGGACTGGCGGGCGGGGCGCCTGTATCTGCCCGCGGCTCTGCTGTACCGCCACGGTCTGGACGCGTCGGACGTCGGGCGCATGTGCCGCGGACAGGCGGAGATCGGGCCCGGGTACGTGGCGCTGGTCGAGGAGCTGATGGCCGTGGCCGAAGAAGACTACCGGCAGGCGTTCCGGGCGATCCCCCGGCTGCCGCCGTCCTTCCAGCGGCCGGTCGCGGTGGCGGCGCATGTCTACCGCGGGATCCACGCCGCGATCCGGCGCAACGGCTACGACAACCTGAACAGGCGGGCGTACACCACGGGGCCGCGGAAGCTGGCGCTCGCGGCCGGCGCGCTGCGGGAGCTGCATCGAGAGCGGAAGCGGAGCGACGAGCCGGCGCAGGCGGCGGCGCGGCCCGGGCCCCGACGCGTCGCCGCCGCTTCGTCGCGGGCGCGATCGGCATGAGCGGCCTCGCCACGGCCGCGGCGAGGCCGCCGCCGGCGACCCTGCCGCGCGGCGATGGCTGACGGCTACTCGCGCCTGGCGCTGCGAGCGTTCGACCTCGTCTTCGGTCCCTGGGAGGCCCGGCGCATCGCCGCGGTCCGGCTCGCGGGCCTGCCGCGGGAGCTGCCGCCGGACCGGCCGCTCCTCATCGCCGCCAACCACGTGAGCTGGTGGGACGGCTTCACGCTCCGACGGATCCACCGCCTGCTCCGCCCGGATGCCCCGATCTACACCCTCATGCTCCGGCGCGAGCTGGAACGCCATCGCTTCCTGGGCCGGCTGGGCGCCATCGGGATCGATCCGGACTCGCCCGCCTCCGTCTCGCACGCATTCCGGCTCCTGGAGCGGCGGGCGCGGGAGCGGCCGGATACGATCATCCTCTACTTCCCGCAGGGCCGGATCTGGCCATCGTTCCGGCGGCCGCTCGGCTTCCGACGCGGTATCGAGCTGGTCGTGCGCCGCCTCGCGCCGGCGGTCGTGCTCCCGGTCGCGCAGCATCACGAGCCGCTGAACGCCCCGGCGCCGACCGTGTTCGTCTCGGTGGCCGGGCCGCTCGACGTCACCAGCGCGGCCGTGACGTGTCGCGAGATCGAGGCGGCGGTCGAAGCTCAGGCGGACCGGATCCTGGCGTTCCTGAGCCGGCACGGCGAGGATGCGGCGCAGCGGTGGCCCGGGCCGTTCGATCCCCTGCCCGCGCCGCCCGCGGCCGTGCGGAGGACGGAGGGCGCGTCGTCCGGTCCGGGCTGACTCACGCGCCCGGGTCGGCCCGCGGCCGCATCGTCAGGCGATCTTCTCGACCCGCCGTGCCCAGCGCAGCCAGGCAAAGGCGCGGATCTCCTCGAGCGCCCGGGCGGAGATCGGCTCGTCGGCCTCGATCGTCATGAGCGCGTCCTTGTGGCGGCCGGTCCGATCCACCCGCATCGTGGCCAGGTTGACGCCGTCCTTCGCGAGGATGCCGGCGATGGTGGCGATGGTGCCGGGCTCGTCGTGGGCGAGGACGACGAGGGTGTGGTAATCGCCGCCGAGGGCGACGGGGAAGCCGTCGATCTCGGTGACCTCGATGCGGCCGCCGCCGACGGAGGCGCCGCGGACGAGTGCCCGCTCGCCCCGGCGCNNTGCCCGCTCGCCCTGGCGCTCGACTTCGAAGAGCGCGGTGTTCGGGTGCGCGTCCTCGCCGAGGTCGACCTTCTCGAACTCCCAGCGCAGGCCGGCCGCTTCGGCCTCCGCGTACGCGTCGCGCAGCCGCAGGTCGTCGGGCGGCAGGCCGATCAGCCCACCGAGCAGCGCGCGGTGCGTGCCGTGCCCCTCGCCGGTCGCGGCGAAGGAGCCGTGCAGCCGGATGCGGGCGAGCTCGGGCGTGCCGCCCAGGATCGCTCGCGCCATGAGCCCGAGCCGGCACGCGCCGGCGGTGTGCGACGACGACGGGCCGACCATCACGGGCCCCAGGATGTCGAACAGCCCCACCATACGCTCGTTCCTCCGTTCAGCCGCTGATCCCCGTCGGCTGCTTCGACGGCTGGATCTGGACCAGCCGTCGCGCGGACGGCGTGGCGGCCAGCCCGCCGAGCGCCGTCTCGCGGTAGGCGACGGGCAGCTTTCGTCCGACCTCGCCCATGACGTCGATGACCTCGTCCGCGGAGACCGGGAAGTCGAGGCCGGCGAGCGCCATCTCGGCGGCGGCGATGGCCTGCATGGCCGCCGACGCATTGCGGTAGATGCACGGGATCTCGACCAGTCCGCCGATCGGGTCGCAGATCAGGCCGAGCATCCCCTGGAGCGAGAGCGCGACGGCGGTCGCGACCTGCGGGTTCGTCCCGCCCGCGGCCCAGGTGACGGCGGCGGCGCCCATCGCCGCGGCGGTCCCCGTCTCGGCCTGGCAGCCGCCCTCGGCCCCGGCGAGCGAGGCGCGGTGGGCGACGACGCCACCCACGCCGCCGGCGACGAGCATCGCGTCGACGAGTCGCTCCTCGTCCAGCTCGAGGAACTCGCCGACGCCGATCAGGATCGCCGGGAGCACGCCGGCGGCGCCGGCCGTCGGCGCGGCGACGATCAGCCCCATGGCGGCGTTGACCTCGAGCGTCGCGATCGCGCGCGCCAGCGTGGCGGTGACGCGCGGGCCGAGCAGCCGGGGTCCGTCGTTCCAGAGCCGCGCGGCGCGGCCGCCGGTCAGCCCCGAGTGCGAGCGGACCTCGCCCTTCAGCCCCTCCTCGATCGCCGCGCGCATGATGCGGAGCGTCTGGCGGATCCGGTCGCGGACCTCGTCCGCCGGCCGCCCGCTTTCCTCGACCTCGGCGGCCAGGACGACCTCGGGCAGCGTGCGCCCGCCGGCCGCGGCGTCTGCGATGAGGGCTTCGATGGACCTGTGCATGCTTCGCCTTCGCCGTGGGGTGTGCCTATATCTATCCCGCGGGGCGGGCGTCGTGCAATGGTGGGCGTCGTGCAGTGGCGGCCGCGGTGCCCGGGCGGGCGCCGGCCGGGGCGAGCGCGAACGGCGGCGGCACGAGCCCGCGGCGGTGTGGAGCCCGGCGTCAGAACACGAGCGGGTCCCAGAGCCCGTAGCGCTCGGTCTTCGGCCCGCGGGGCAGCGCGAGGGCGGTGGCGGCGAGGCCGAGGAGGCTGGCGGCGAGGCGGGCGGCGGGCGGCGCGCCGGCCACGACCCAGGGCGCGATCGCGACGACCAGGCCGAGTGCGACGTTGACCAGCCGCGTCGCCCGCACGACCTCGCCCATCGCGACGACGCTGGCGACGACGATGAGTGCGCCGGCGAGGTGGTTCACGTCCGCGGCGCGGGCGTCGACGCCGAGCGCGCCAGGCAGCGCCATGAGCGCGACGCCGATCGCGGCGGAGAGGACGAGCGTCCAGGGGTAGCTCATCCCCCAGAGCGAAGCGCCGAGCACGGCGCGTGGCCGCTGGGGCAGCTCGCGGATCGGAGGCGTGCGCTCGTCGTGCGTGGCGCCTTCGGCGGGCCCGCCCTTCCAGAACGCCTCCCACAGGGAGGTCCCGCGCCGCTTCGACTGGAACAGGTGCTGGCCCATGGCGACGACCTCGTCGACCTCGAGCGGGATCATCGGCAGCATGATCGCCGCGGCGAGCAGGCAGAAGGTGCACCACGCGCCGACCACGACCGGCTGCGAGACGACCAGCGCGATGTGGATCAGCCCGAGCGGGATGACGAGGATGCCGAAGAAGGTGACCATCCAGGGCATCGTCCGCCAGCGCGCGGGGCTGCCCATCCAGCCCATCAGGAACTCGAGCGTGTAGGCCGCGGCACCGAGCGCGGCGTCGGAGACGGGCCACGTGTGCGAGAGGTCCGAGTTCAGGACCCGCTCGGACCCGGCGCCGAAGAACGGGTCCCAGGTGCTGTCGATGTACCCGAGCTGGTACGCCGCCAGGTAGCGGGAGACGAGCCAGCCGGCGAAGCCGAGGGCGATCATGATCCAGCGCTGCGGCCAGCTCGACGGGTTGTAGCTCCACCCCGGCGGGGTGGGCGGGCCCATCTTCATGTACAGGATCATGTTCGGCATGCCGGGGATGAGCACGGCGAGGGCGATGACGAGCGCGCCGACGAGCGTGTCGTTGAGGTACGCGGCGGCCGTGGGCGCCCACAGCACGATCGGCGCGAGGGTGAGCCAGATCCCGACGAAGGCGCAGCCCCAGAGGCTGAACGGGCGGTTCGGCGTGAGCGAGCGCCAGCCGAAGATGACGAGGAGGATGCCGCCGAGCACGTCGCTCCACGTGGTCAGCGCGGCGCGGAGCGCGGTGCGAGGGTCGTCGCCGAACCAGGCGCCGCGGCCGCCGCTCGGTCGGCCCCAGAGGTCTTCGTGGCCGTAGCCGAGGCTGGCCGGCGCGGCGATGAGCCAGAGGCCGAGCAGGATCAGCGTCCAGTAGACCCAGAGCGTCTGTTCATGGTGCAGCCGCAGCCGGTGGAGGCGCGCCTCGCGCTCGGCGCCGGCGGGAGGCGCGCCCCGGCCGACCCGCGCCCGGCGGATGCGCCGCTCCGCACCGGGTCGGGTGACGCCACGCAGATCCATCCCGTGCCGGTCGATCCGCTCGGGTTCGCCGCCGGCCTTGCTGCTGCCGCCGTGTCGGCCGCCGTCCATTCGTGCGTCGCCCGCGTCCGCCGCCCGCGCCTCAGGCGGCTTCGGGATTCCAGAACTCGCGGTAGTCGGGCGGCAACTGCCGCCCGATGTGCATGCGCTCCTCGTCGCTCNNGTCGCTCAGCACGCGGCCGAGCGCGTGGAAGACCGCCCGGGTCGCGGTCGTCGTTTCGGCGCCGTCGGGCAGCCCGGCCTCCTCGGACACGCGCATGAGGAAGTCGGGGAAGTCGAGCTTCTGCACCCTGCGCATCGCGCGCACGTGTTCGGACGGCCCGGACGGGGCCGGCCAGAGCCCCTTCAGCTCGTCTGGCAGTTCCTCCTCCACGTGCCGGGCTTCGGGCGCGGAGAGCCGGTGCGCGAGGTGCCAGAACACCGTGCCGACGACGGCGACTTCCCGGGTCGGGTCGTCGCTGCGCCAGCGCTCGTGCAGGGCGGCCCAGAACTCCGCCGTGGACGCTCGCGCCATCCTGCCTCCCCGTGGAGACGCTCCGCGGAACGGCCCGGGCGCCGCCGGGCCGGGAACGGCATCGTCGTGCTGCAAGCTCCGAGCCCCTCCACGGGACCGGCGCTCGCACGCGCGCGCCGGCCCCGTCGCTTCCGCACTGCGCTACGGCGCGACCGCGTGGAAGGCGACGTCCTTCTCTTCGTCCATCACGGTCCGCAGCGCGTACTCGCTCTCGAAGAGCAGCAACGGCGCGCCCCTGGCGTCGTAGACGAGGACGCGGCCGTAGCCGCGGGCGATCCTCGCGATGTCCCGGTCCGCGCCCACCACCCAGCGCGCGTGGCGGAAGGGGAGCCGTTCGAGCGTGGCCATGACGTTGTACTCGTGCTCGAGGCGGTGCAGCAGCACGTCGAACTGGAGCTGGCCGACCGCGCCGACGATCGGGCTGGGCCCGGCGCTGGAGTCCTCGTAGAAGACCTGGGCCGCCCCCTCCTCGGACAGCTGCCGCAGCCCCGTGTCCAGGTGCTTGCGGCGCAGCGGGTCGGGCACCCGGATGCGGGCGAAGTGCTCGGGGCTGAAGCGCGGGATGCCGCCGAACCGGGTGGCGCCGTTCGCCGAAAGCGAGTCGCCGACCCGCAGGCTGCCGCGGTCGTGGATACCGACGACGTCGCCGGCCCAGGCTTCCCGGACGGCGACCCTCTCCTGCGCCAGGAACTGCTGCGGCGCGGCGAGCCGCACGTCCTTGCCGCTCCGCACGTTCTTCACGACCATGCCCGCCTCGTAGCGGCCCGAGACGACGCGGACGAAGGCGATGCGGTCCCGGTGCTTCGGGTCCATGTTCGCCTGGATCNNGTGAAGTGCGGGTCGTCCGGGCGGACGGCGCCGTCGCTCGCTTCGCGCTCCCGGGGCGGCGGCGAGAGGTCGAGGAACGCGCGCAGGAACGGCTCGACGCCGAAGTTCGTGAGCGCGCTGCCGAAGAAGGTCGGCGCGACGTCGCCCGAGAGGAACGCGTCGCGGTCGAACGCGGCGCCGGCGAGGTCGAGCAGCTCGATCTCCTCGCGCAGTCGGCCGAGCGCGTCCGCGCCGACGAGCCCGACGAGCCCGGGGTCGTCCACGCCGACGACGCGGGCGGCGGCGCGGGTCGCGCCGTGGTCGCCGCCCCGGTCGAAGAGGTGGACCTGCTTCGTCACGCGGTCGTACACGCCCAGGAAGTGCGTGCCCTTCAGGATCGGCCAGGTCATCGGGTAGCACCGGATCCCGAGGTCGGCCTCGACGTCGTCGATCAGCCCGAGCGGGTCCTCGCCCGGCCGATCGCACTTGTTGACGAACGTCAGGATCGGCGTGCGGCGCAGCTTGCAGNNGAGAAGTCCTGGTGGCCCGGCGTGTCCAGCAGGTTCACGCGAAACCCCGCGAAGTCGAACTGGAGCACACTCGAGGTCACGGAGATGCCGCGCTCCTGCTCGAGCTTCATCCAGTCGGAGGTCGCGTGCCGCGCGGCGCGGCGCGCCTTGACCG
>JABAOG010004009.1_pt2 | contig 18796 bp, 10 predicted proteins | sample 7062131 | NCBI WGS metagenome assembly JABAOG01 (sample SAMN14538629, study PRJNA623070) | marine sediment metagenome | biome: marine biome [ENVO:00000428]; feature: marine pelagic biome [ENVO:01000023]; material: deep marine sediment [ENVO:00002113] | place: India: Arabian Sea | collected...
CAGACGAAGCGAGGAGCGGCCGTCTTTCTGCTGCTTTTCGTCGTATTGTTCCTGGTTGGTGGCGGCATCGCCGCGCAGGTTGTATTCGTACCTATCACCTGGGCTGTCGCCACCCGCATCAACAAGCCATTGAATTTTTGGCGGCGGGTTCTTCCGGAGAACGGCCGGACACTACTGGCAAAATTATGGCCTGTGTTCCTTTCCGTAGGATTGGTATCGTTTACCATTGGTCTTACTATCGCGGTTTTTGGCTACATCCCTAACATTAGCGACCCTGAAAGCATTCTCAATATTTGCTGGGCCTTTATCTTTGGCGGCGGCTTAGGCATGTTCCTTTTAGCCTTTGTGACCGGATTTGCCCACGACATCCAGGAAATAAGCGACCCTCAACCGGTGTTTTCCACAAAATGAGGCCGGTAAAGGATAAATAAATGGAAACATATAAAAGCATTGTTGTTAACCAAAGAGGCGGGCCAGAAAATCTGAAGGTGGTCGAGAATGAATTACGGCCGCCTGCCGCCGGGGAAGCCAGGATTCGCGTCATCGCTACCCCAGTTTGCCAGGATGACATCGGGGCCAGGGTCGGCAACCGGCCCTTTTTACCGAAGCTGCCGTTCGTGCCCGGGTACGCCGTCATCGGCGATGTCGATGCCATAGGTGATAGCGTCAACCATGTTGCCGTTGGGGACCGGGTAACGGCGCTGATTAAATATGGCGGCTATTCAGAGTATCTTTACTGGACGGCCGATGAACTGGTACAGGTGCCCAAAACGCTGGATCCGGCCCAGGCCATCATCCTTATCTTGAACTACCTGGTCGCTTACCAAACCTTACACCGGGTAGCCAGGGTAAAGGCAGGCGACAAAGTCCTCATCGTCGGGGCCAGTGGTGGAGTCGGAACGGCCTACCTCCAGTTGGGAAAATTGGCCGGGATTAAAATGTACGGCCTGGCGACCGCAGCCAAGCATGGCACCCTGCGGAAATATGGCGCGATACCGATTGATTATCGCACCCAGGATTTTGTAAATGTACTCCGGCAGGCAGAACCGGATGGGATTGACTTTGTTTTTAACGGCATGGGACCAGAGCTTTTTAGACCCGGGATGGCTGTCCTAAAAAGGGGCGGCCTGTTAGTACATTACGGCGCCCCGCAGAGTTTTTCAGATTTTCTTTGGCTGATTGCCAAATTGCTTTTTTACAACATCCTTCCGAACGGTAAGAAAATTGCAGGCTACGGCACCCACCGCCTGGGCGTTGACCTCTTCCGGGAAGATTGGACAAAGCTATTCAGGCTATTGGCAGACGGCCGGATCCAANNCTGGAAGCAGCCCGGGCCAACGAACTTCTCGAAAGCGGCCAGGTCACCGGCAATCTTGTGCTCTTGGCTCCTGCATTCCTGACAGAGAGCCAACCTGATGAAAAAACGGCCGAATCGACCCCACTATTTACTTTCAATAAAGTATAACTCGATACCAATCAACTGAAACGAAAGCGCGAGGTGGTAGAGGATATCTAATGCCCAACCTCGCGCTTTTTACAAAAAAAGCCATGAATCGGCGAAGCNNTGGCCTAATCCATCTGGTGTTTCAAATTCAGTTAATGTCCTTCCGGTTCTTTGTCCGGAGACCGACGGCCGATTCGCTTACGGATACTGCCGTTGCCGTTTGTAGAACGGCCGTTACCAACCTTGACCGTACTCATCTTTTCCGCCTCAGACTCATCCAGATAATAAGCATTTTGATAGTAGTAATAGTAGTAATACCCATCGCCACGTGGCGAGAGGCGGTTAAGGACAGTGCCAATAACTTTCGCCCCGACCTCATTCAACAAATCATTCACCTGTTGAAGCTGCGCCTTTTTAGTACGGCCGGCATCCAAAACAATTAAAACGCCATCCGTCTGAGGACTCATCAAAACAGCGTCCGTCACAGCTAAAGCCGGCGGGCTATCCATAATAACCATATCAAACTGAGAACTCAGCTTATTTAATAGCGCCCGCATCTTGGCCGACCCCAACAGTTCCGACGGGTTCGGTGGAATAGGACCACTTGATAATATATGCAGCCCATGCGACACCATAGCCGGTTTTTGAATAAACTTCTTCAATACCGCCAACGTTGCCGATTCAGAATCATTCACATTATATTCCAACATCAAGTTGGTCAATCCCTGATTCTTCGCTACCCCAAAAATCTGGTGCTGTTTCGGCCGTCTTAAATCCGCATCAACTATCAATACATTCTTCCCGGCTTGGGCCATCACCACCCCTAAATTCCCAACCGTCAGACTCTTGCCTTCCGAGGGGTTTGGGCTGGTTACCAAAATAATCGAATGCTCCGGTGCGTCAACCGCTGAAAACTGAATACCAGTCCTCAAAACCCGATAAGCCTCTGATATAGGCGACCGGGGATGCGACACAGTGATAAGTCGATCATCTTCCGCATCAGCCTTAATCCGGGCAATACCCGCTAAAGTCGGTAAATCAGTCACCCGGTTCACATCATCCGGCGTGCGAATGCTATCATCCATATACTCAATCAAATATGTCACCGAAGTAGAAATGACCAGGCCGATAAATGAAGCCAGGACAACCAGAATACTAACATTAGGACCAATCGGTGAGCGTGGAACAAAAGCTGGTTCAACCAGGGTCAACGAGTTAACCGCGCCCCGTTTGGAGTTTGCGATCAACTGACCATAAGTCGTTTGCAGATTGGCCAACCTCGATTGAAGTTCATCAATCTCCGCTTCCACCTCTGAAATCTGGCGGGCGCTGAACAAGGTAGTTAGCTCTTCTTGCTTTTCAACAACCTGCTCTTCAGCCTGGGTGATTTGCAATTCAAGCCGGTCTAACTGCTCATTGATGAATGCCTGCCTTTCTTGCTCATCTTGCTCCTCACTTGTCGGGCTTTGTAAAATCAGCTGATTGACCAATTCATTGGCTACAGCGGCTGCCCTTGCAGGATTTGTATCCACTACTACAATTTCCATAAGTTGGGTGTTTGGAACAGACCGGGCTGAATATTCTGGCAGCCAGTCCAGCCCCAACGCCTCCATTGTCGCCGTCCGAATTGGCGCTCGCCGGGAGATATCAGCATAGGTCAAAGCCAGCTGCTGGCTAACCCACAACACACTGGTTACCGGGTTCGGATCATCGATAATCGACTGACCAATTTGCACCGTAGCCTGAGTTTGGAACTGTTGGGGTTGTTGTTTGGCAATAACATAACCAGCGCCACCAGCCAAAACCGTTGCGGCAACGATCAACCACCACCATTTGCGAATTGGTATTAAAAACTCCCTAATTTCCATAATTTTATTCCGTTAAGTAGATATTTGAAATGATTTGCAACTTTTTTACGCAGAAACCAGGGGTAATCGTTTACAAAAGTGTTCATTCATTTCCGATAATGACTTAAACCATTGTTGAAATTCTAAAAACTGTCTCAATCATACCATTGCTTCGTTAAGTAAAAGATTACAAATCCTTGGGAGGTTACGCCAGAGCGTGACACCTCAGTCAAGCCTCCCGGAGGATGCAAAATCAGCCTAACGGAACAATCGGAACAAGGCCAGTATACTCTACTAATCAACATTATGGCAAGTATAACAAAAAATACAGCCTCACCCTTTTTTGGCCATAAACATCATTGCCAATCGGCCGATATGCAGCAGTGGTCCCGGCCATAATCGAAGCCGGGGATAGTTCGCTTCAATCTCCTGACGGGTAGGAAACAACCGGCTTCTAATATAAAGGAATTTATCCCTTCCCTTCAACCGGCTTATCTGATAAAGGTGCTTTTTCAACCAACCACTACGCTGACCATGTCCTAACTGGAACATCGCCAGGTTGAACATTTGCATTTCATCCGGAGAAGCCGGTTTATAACTTCGATCCCTGACCTCAAACGGGACAGGCGTCCCAAACCAATTTTGGGCCAGTTGCAAACAATTTACGAGAGCCAGCCGAGCCTGCCACTGTTGGCTTAACGACACCACCTCAGACCAAAGCCCCATATTTTCAATCCGCTGGGCCAAAAGATGAATATCATAAAACCAGATGAGTCGAAGTTCATTAATATGCTTATAAAAAATGTGTAGACAGGCATATACCAGGGCGTCGACCGGGTTAAGCGCCCGAAATGGACGATCCAACAGATCTACTCGGTCAGAACGGCCGAAAATAACATCAGGCTCAATACTTTCCACTAGTTGAGCGTGAGATGTCAAAGCCCAATGAAGTTCGACCACAAATCGGCGATCTTCTTGAGCAACAGCCGGTAAAAATTCTTCATCACAAGTCCAGCCCATCAGCCCTCTGCGGTCGCCCCGCTTGGATCGATACCCGTTTTTTAAGAGCACCTCTCTGGCATTCTCCAACGAATTCTTTGGAACCAGGATATCAATATCGGCCGTTGGTCGTTGAAAGACATCACTATAAACAATCTCCCCCAATGCCGCACCTTTCAAAACCAGCGGCTCGATACCGGCTTCTCCCAACCACTTGAGCAAATTATTTAATTGAGTACGCCGAACCATTATCCGGGCAACTTCCTCGTAATAAGTCGCCCGAAGCGCAGCAAATATTTCAGTTGGCGGACAGACACTTTTATCATAAGTCCGTAAGCGGCTGAATAAAAGCGAACTGAGACCATGTTCCTCAATCGATCTCAACCATTTTCGCCAGGCATCCAGCCCAATTTCGGGCGGCTGTTGCTGTTCACCCCTCATTAATCGGCAAAACCAATCCCTCAAAGCAGCCGGCCAATGACCAGCAACCAAGTCTATCAGGTCAGGGGAATTATCGTTTGGGTTAATACTCCAATTCTGGGTATCCATCATATTAAATGGCCCATCGCTTGCCGGTACATCGTTGTCATTCTCTGGGCATTCGCTTCAATCTTAAATTTTTGAACCAGTCTTTGTTGTCCTTCATCCGCCAGACATTCAGCCTGCTTTCTATCCCGAAGCAGTTCATACATACCATTAGCCAGGGCTGTTAGGTTATCTGGGGGAATAAGTTTCCCATTTTGGTTATCCTCTACTAACTCCGGTACACCGCCAACATTCGTGGCCAGGATGGGAATACCCAACGCCATTGATTCTAAAACAACCATCGGACACCCTTCCCAACGGGAAGAAAGAACAAAAAGATCGGCCGCTTTCAAAATATGCGGCATATCCGTCCGAAAACCCAAAAACCGCACCTGATCCCGAATACCAAGCTTCATCGCCAACTCAACGATAGCATTCTGAAGCTCACCTTCGCCAGTAATTACCAAAACTGGCAGCATTTCATTGTCAGGACTTCGTCGCCGGTATTTATCCAACAAAGTCACCATCGATTGCAAAAGCAGGTCAAACCCTTTTGCCATACGAAAATTACCTGAAGCAAAAATAACCGGCGTTTGCTCATCCAGATTTAATCGCTGCCTGATCGTGTTTTTTTCCTCGACCGTCCTTAAATAAGCCATTTGAATGCTGTTATAAATTACAGTAATTTTATCCCGGGTTTGGGGCTGCCAATCTGCCAACGATTCCGCTACTGCCTGGCTGACAGCCACAATCTGGTCAAAGCGAGAATAGATAAATCTATCCAGCCATCGGAATACCGGTCGTCTTCGCCGGTTCGTCACACTATGCTCAGTCAGGGCATATACCGGTCTGTTGGCAAAAAGAGAAGCTAAAGCGACAAAAAAAATAATTGGCCAGCCATGAGCATGGACAACATCATAATCCTTCTGAAGCCTTACCAACTTAAATATAACCCATGGATCATATTTATGGCCCATATGGAGATGTTGCAGCTTTATCCCTTCCGCTTCCAACAACTCCCCAAACCAACCTTTTTCATAAAATATCGCCCCATTCACCTCATTACCGGGTAATTCGGCCAGAGATGGCAGTAAATGCCAGAGGGAGGTCGCAATGCCTCCACGACCTAAAGTGGCCGCTATATGTAGAATACGCATTTTTAAAGAATAAAAAGCCTGGCTTCTTTAAGGCTAATGCATTGATTCAAAGCCATTTAGAAGCCAGGCTTTTTTGTCAAATCAATCACCCGGCGCCGGCTGCAAAACAGGCAAAATACTGTTATCATGGATCAATTCATACGCCCATTTGTCATGCGGCCGTTCCAGGTAAATCAGTCCTTCTTCATTCAAGAACTTAACATTACTATATTTTGCGTGACGATAATCAATTACTTCGCCCCCTTCAATCGCCTCAATAACCTGGGTAACGCCTTTTTCAATAGTCCATCCAGGTTTGAAATTAAGCTCTCGACTAATCTTATCAAAATTGACCCGGTAATTACGCAAATCGGTGTCTGCTCCCATATTCAGCAATTTCGCAGTTGGTACAAATCCGTGAATCAACTCCCCAATTTGGGCAATCGTATAATTCTGGTCGTTTGAGCCGACATTATAAACTTGATTACTAACCTGAGTGAGAGGCGCTTCCAAAACCTTGAAAACTGCCAGCGCCGCATCATCAACATGAACAAAGGGCCGCCATTGGCTGCCGCCAAAAACCGTTATCTCCTCATCTACCAACGCCTTTGCCGTTAGCAAATTTACAACCAGATCAAACCGTGTCCGTCCCGAAAGACCATAAATTGTCCCAAAGCGCAGCATCGTCGGTGCGAAGTCCGAACTTGCCATCCTGGACAACACCTTCTCTGATGCAATTTTACTTTGCGCATAAAGCGAAACTGGATTCAAGCCTGACCGTTCATCCAAAATCTCATTACCGGCCCCATAGACCGAACAGGTACTGGCAAAAATAAAACGGCCGACATTAAACCCCTTGGCAACCTCCGCAATCATCCGTGTCGCCATCAAATTCACTTCAATTGTCAAATCTTCATCAATAGCGCAAGCCGGATCCCCCACAATCGCTCCCAGGTGAACGACGGCGTCAATATCCCGCATCGCCTCCACGACCTTATCCACTTGTCGGAAATCAGCCTGTATTATTTCCAGGTTCGGATGGTCGAAAACATCCAAAATTGGTTCAGTACCATACAAAAGCAAATCCAAAAGACGGACGTTATAACCGCTGTCTAACAATTTTGGCAGTAAGGCTGAACCAATGTAGCCAGCGCCACCAATGACCAGGACATTTTCGACTTTGTCGTTCTTTGCTTCCTTGTCAAACATACGCCGCTCAACCCGAACAACATTGGACCAGAGCAAAGCCCACAATCGGGAAACCATCACCATTGCCAGGGTAAATGCCCAGGCCATAACCCAGGTCCCACGCGGCAGTTGCAGAGCGTCCCCAAGGAAGTAGGCCAGAAAGCCAAAAATGACGTANNCCCGCCCTTTCATAACTGTTAAAATAATCCCAAAAAACAGCATTCCCGTCAGCGATCTGCGATTGTTGAAAAGAAAACAGATAAACAAGCCGGATAATTAATGCCGTAACGAGGGCAAAGTTTACCATGACAATATCGGCCACAATTCGCAAAATCATTTGGGGGGTGAGCCGAAAAGACCCAATTTTTAGCACAATATTACCTCCTGCAGCTTTGCAAGATCATAATCTACCAATAAATACAAAAATGCAATTGGTACTAAAGTAAACCCAAGCCTGGTTTCCTCTCTAAATTTCGTCATTATACCAGCCAAAAACCAGAACTTAACTCACAATACGGCCCGAACCGCTTTGGCCGACTCAAAAATCCGGCGAATCGCCTGACAAATACCCATAATAATCTCGTCTGAAATGTTTGACCAGACGGGTAAACTCAAGCTCCGTTCGGACAAGAACTCGGTATTACGCAAGCCATTAGAAGAATATGCAAAATGCTTGTAAGCCGTTTGGCGATGTACGGGTGGTTCATAATATTTACGAGTGTCAACATTTTCCGCTTCCAACGCCAGTGCCAATTCATCCCGGTTCAGACCAAATTTCTCCGGATCAATCGTTATCGAGAAATCTTTATAAGAATTGCGGTTACCAACCTTGACTTCCTGGAACGCAATACCCGGTATCTGTCCCAACTGCTCGTGATAAATATCGATACTATTGTTACGACGAACGGCCGCTTCTTCCAGCATCTCCAGGCTGTGCAAGCCCATCAAAGCATTCAATTCCGGCATTCGGGCATTCATGCCGGCAAAGGCGCTGTCATAATTACCACTGTTTCCATATTCTCGGCCGATTCGAATTGACTCCGCTAAGTCATCATCATTTGTCGCCACAATGCCGCCCTCCCCCGTAATAAGCAGCTTCGTCGGACTCAGACTGTAGACTTGAGCATCACCCTGCGGTCCGACCGGTACACCTTGATAAAGTGCGCCAAAGCCATGCGCAGCATCAAATATCAATTTCAAATTGTGTCGCTCAGCGATGTCTTCAAGGGCTTCAATATCGGCCGGATTACCGAAGTTATGAACCGCCACAATCGCAGTCGTTTTCGGAGTAATTGCCGCTTCGGCCGCTTTCGGATCAAGATTGGTTGTCCCAACATCGACATCTGCAAATACCGGTTGCAAGCCATTCCAGACCAATGCGCTGACCGTCGCCATAAACGTAAAGCTTGGCACAACTACATCCCCTGTTAATCCCAGGCATTGGTAAGTCAACATTAAACCTGTGGTACAGCTAGAAACAGCAACCGCATGTCTGACACGAAGATGATTCGCAACGGCCTTTTCAAAAGCGCGTAAATGCTGCCCCTTTGTCACCATCCCGCTATGCAAAATATCTTCAATACCATCACTCATCTTACTCAAATTCGGCAAGACTGGATTTACAATATGGATTTTATAGTCGAAGAGGGGGGAATTGCCTAAAATTGCTGGTAAGGTACTCATTAATTTAATTATATTTCATCTAACTTAAGATTATTATTACAAAGAGTTGATATCAGCTATTTGTTAACTAGCGTATAGGTAGGTAGGTATAAATATTTGAATTGCTCACATGAAAGTTGCCCAACTCACTTAGCAAGCAGCCAACAACACATTGTCTAATCAGAAAGCCGCTTACTCCAAACCGTCCGCACAATTCCGCTACTTATTTGCGGACGGTCACTATCTAAAAAGACGTCACTTCTCCTCAATTTGTTCCAAAATTAATCAAAGTGAGTATAATACCTAAACAGAGAGGCCAAGCTTAAGTTCGCGTTTATTGCCAATTTCTCGCCTAATTGCCATTATTAGTGATTGCCAGGCTCATTTTGCAAACCGCACAAATCATCAGCAATCGATATCATCAAATAAGTCGGATCGGCTCCGGGGCCATGGGAGCGGTCTACCAGACCAAAGATCGTCTTTTGGGGCAGGATGTGGCCCTTAAATATGTTATTGCCGGCGAAGAGATGGCCATGTTTGAAGAAACCGAGCCGGCCGATTATCGTCTGGCCCTGGTTCAAGAGTTCAAAATACTCTCCTCGCTGCGCCACCCCAACATCATCTCCGTTCTCGACTACGGCTTTGACCGCTACCAACAACCCTTCTTTACCATGGACTTCCTCTCCGGGGCGGACAATATTATCCAGGCCGCAGAAGGCCGCTCCCTGGAAGAAAAACTGGCGCTGCTGATCCAATTGCTGCAAGCTCTATCCTACCTCCACCGCCGCAACATCATCCACCGCGACCTCAAACCGGACAATGTTCTGGTTAAAGAGAACCAAGTTAAAGTGCTTGATTTTGGCCTGGCCGTTGCCCGCGAGCATATTAGCGAAGAGTTTGGCGGCACTATCTCCTATGCCGCTCCGGAAACATTGTCTGGACAGCCGCCCAGCCGGGCATCGGACCTCTACTCCGTCGGGGTCATTGCTTACGAAATGTTGGCCGGTCGTTATCCCTTTGACCGCTCCAACATCGCCTTCCTCCTTACCAAAATATTAAACGATCCCCCAAAACTGGATGCCCTGCCACTTCCGACAGAACTCAAGGAAATATTAGGCGTCCTACTTGCCAAACGACCTGAAAATCGCTATCCCTCGGCCGAATCAGTCATCAACATTTGTGCTGCTGTGCTGGGGCAAGATTCGATTGTTGAAACGGCCGCTGTTCGCGAAAGCTTTCTGCAAGCTGCCTCTTTTGTCGGCCGTGCCGCAGAATTAGAATCACTAAAAACCGCCCTTGATCAGGCCAACAGCGGCTCCGGCTCCGCCTGGCTTGTTGGCGGCGAGTCCGGCGTCGGCAAATCCCGCCTACTGGACGAACTCCGCACCCACGCCCTCGTTTCCGGCGCCCTGGTTCTCCAGGGTCAGGCCATTGCTGAAGGCGGCGCGCCCTACCAAATCTGGCGTAGCGTCCTCCGCCGCCTCGTTCTCGAAGCCGACTTACCTGACCGGAATGCCGGTTTCCTCAAAGCCCTCATCCCTGATATTGACACCTTGCTGGACCGGGAAATCCCCAATCCACCCCTCGTCGATCCCCAGGCCGCCCGCAACCGTCTCATTGATACTATTGAAACACTTTTCACTGAGATTGACACCCCCATTGTCCTCCTGCTGGAAGACATCCATTGGTCAGCCGAAAGTCTGGCGGTGTTGGAGCGATTACTCCACCATATTAACCAGATGCCGCTGCTCATTATCGCCACCTACCGCAACGACGAACGGCCGGGTTTACCCAATGAACTGCCTCAAATGGAAGTGATTAGGCTCGAACGGTTCGCCGACGAAACCATCACCGAACTGAGCGTCTCAATGCTCGGCAGCGGCGGCAACCGTCCCCAGCTGATCANNAGCGGCGGCAACCGTCCCCAGCTAATCAAACTGCTAGAACGGGAGACCGAGGGCAACGTCTTCTTTATCGTTGAAGTCCTGCGAGAACTGGCCGAAGCCGCCGGAAACCTGGCCGAAATCAGCCAGATGACCCTGCCTCAGAGCGTCTTCGCCGGTGGCGTTCAAAACATTCTCCAACGCCGCCTCTCTCGTGTTCCGGAAGCCTATCGGCCGTTATTGGATTTGGCCGCCATTGCCGGACGCGAACTCGACCTGGCCGTCTTGCAAGGCATGGCCAACGGTCTCAATCTGGATGATTGGCTCGAGCGCTGCGCCAGTGTTGCCGTCCTTGAAGTCAAGAACAACACCTGGCGCTTCGCCCACGACAAACTCCGCGAAAGCGTCCAGGCCAACATCGAAAAAAGCGATATCGTCCGAAATCACCGCCTGGTCGCCGAAGCCACTGAAAAGATCTATCCTGACCAGCCCGATAAGGCCACCACCCTGGCCAATCATTGGTATGAAGGGGGTAACGAAGTCAAAGCCGCCCACTATTCTCAGATTGCCGGTGAATTCGCCCTCCAAAACGGTGCTTATCATGAAGCCATCGGCTATCTAAAACAAAGCCTGAAATTACACCGGGATATTGGCGCCCCGGTCGAAACTTTAGCCCACATCACCCAGGTATTAAGCCTGGCCCACCGCGACTCTGGCCAACTCGAAGCCAGTTTAAATTATGCCAATGAATGTTTGGAACTGCTGGGCTGGCGGCTGCCTGGATCCCCTTCAGCCATGGGCCGAGCCTTTGTCGGCCAAGCCTTACGCCAGTTATGGAACCGGCTGACCTTGCGTGACAAAGCCGGGCAGCCGAATCTGGCTACCAAAAAATATCACTCCGCCACGGCCGCCCGCGCCGCTGAAATCGCTGCCACCGTTAATTTTTTCAACACCGATCAGATTGGCACCCTTTACTATACCGTTATCGGCCTCAATATGGCCGAACGGGCCGGCCCAGACGCCCTTGAAGAGATCGCCCGCATCTATTCCAACCATTCCATTATTGCGGGAATTATATCGCTTCACGGACTTGCGAAAACTTACATCCGATTAGCAGAAGAACGGGTTGCCAACATTGACAACCCTGTCACCACTGCCCTCATTCAACAATCCATAGCCACGTATGAATTTAGTCTGGCCAATTGGGAATCTGTCCTCGAAAGATTTGACCTAGCTATTGAACTTACCCAAAAGGCTGGCGATAAGCGTAATTGGGAAGTCGCTTGCCTTAGCAAAGGCATTGCCCTGCACCTACTCGGCCGTTGGTCAGAAGCAATCGACCTTTGTAAGGAATATATGGATTCAGCCGAAGAACGAGGCGACAATGAAACCCAGGCCTGGGGCCTTGTGGGGTTGGCTTCCGCCTACCTTCGTCAAGGCCAACCAATGATAGCCCTGGTTCATGCCAAAAACGCCAGGGATCTGCTGCTCAATATTAAAGAAGCGGTTGGCCACATTACGATTCACGGCCTGCTGGCTCAAATTTATTTACGACAGGCTGACCCCGAAAAGGCTGCCCAACACGCCCAAGAGGCCATGACGCTGATGCAAGCCGACGCTCCGACAATATTTACCCCCTTTGAAGGCTACTGCGGCGTCGCCGAATATTACCTGTGGGCCTGGGATCATAATCCCAAAGAAGAAAATCGCCAACCTGCCGCCGACGCCTTGAAGCAGTTAGGACTATACGGCCGTACTTTCCACAACGGCCGACCCCGCCTTGCCATCTATCGCTCCTGGTTCAATCATCTCGACGGCAAGATATCCAAAGCCCAGAAAGAGGGTCAAAAAGGGCTGACCCTGGCCCAACAATATCGCATGCCCTACGACGAAGCCCTGGCCCACCTCCATCTCAGCCGCACCTATCCCGACGGCGATGAACGAAAGCAAGAACATCTTAAATTAGCCCAATCCATTCTAAGCGATTTGGGCGCGGATTATGAAAAAGAGCTGTTATTAATCAGCTAAGTAGAACAATTCGGCAAATTGTCTAACAGGAGGAACATTATGGACAACATCACCATCGTTGGTGGCGGCCTGGCCGGTATGGCCGCCGCCCACAGTCTCTTAGAAAGAGGTTGCAAAGTCACCATCTACGAAGGCAGCGACCGCCTGGGCGGCAAAGCCGGGTCCAGCATCGTTGACGGTGTCTACGAAGACCACGGCTACCACGTTTTCCCCCCCTGGTATCTCAATATCTGGCAGCTGCTCAACAAGATCAATGCGGCCGATAATTTCATCAAATTCAACGGCTACTTCCAGCTTCGCGCCGGACAATTCCCCAAATTCCGGGAACTCCAAAATATGACTTCCCCAATCTGGGCCATTCGCAACCTCTTCGCCGGGATTCTTCGCCCAGCCGACATGGTCCTCCTCTACTACACCGTACTCGACATGCTCAGCCACAAGTTCGACAAATCCAACTTCCTGGACGAGACCTCCGTCATCGGTTTCATCCAGTCCCGTTTCTACCGCGATCTTGAGGTCGTTGATGAACTACGGGAACTTATTCTCAAGGCCTCATCCTCGCCCGGCTATTACTTTTCAGCTCGCACCTTGCAGACCGAGTTCAACGCCATGCTCGAATACTCGGAGTATCTGTTTGCTATCACGACACGAAGTCTCCAGCAAGATTTTATTGATCCCTTCAAAGCGGTCCTGGAACAAAACCCCAATTGCACCATTAAGTTGAATCAAACATTGACCAAAATGATCCCGAAAGACGGCCGAATCGCCCAACTAACCTTCCAGGACAAAAACGGCCAGGAGTACATCGAAGAAATCGACTGGCTGGTAATGACCATCCCCTTCAAACAGCTAACAGATTTGTTAGATGTACCCTTGTTTGAACTCGACCCCGACCTGTTCCGCCTCAAATACCTCAACGCCTCCCCAATGGTCGCCCTGTCCATCTACACCAAAGAACCGATACCCGACCTGCCCAAAGAACATGTCATTCTCAGCCAGTCCAAATATGGACTCTCTTTTATCGACATTGGCAAATCCCGCCCTGGCTTTGAAGGTAAAACCGTCCTCAATGTCGTCGCTTCCGACTACATCTCTCTCATCGGCGTCCCCGACGATGTCGCCACCAACGCCCTTATCACCGAAATGGAACGCTACGTTCCCCATCTTAAGGACAACATCGAACGTACCTATCTCCAGCCCCACCTGGAACAGCCCCTCTTCCAAAACGATGTCGGCGCCTGGGAGTACCGGCCTGTCTCTGGGGAAACAGGCATCAATAACCTCTTCCTGGCCGGTTCCTACTGCCGCAACCCGATTGATCTGGCTTCCATGGAAGGTGCTTTTTCATCCGGGTTGATTGCGGCCGAATCGGTACGAAAGAGTTTAGGCTTAAAAGAGCCTGTATCCGTTCTCCAGCCTAAACGAGCCAATCAGTTCCTATTAACCTTACTAAAATATATTCTATGGCCTGGAATTGTCATTACCAAGCTCTGGGTAACCTTGACGCCCGGCCTCAGCCGCAAAGGAGTCAGTCGATGAACCTGCCAAGATACATTAACCGCAACTACATTTACCCACCTCCCTACACCTGCCAGAACGTCATGATGTACTGCTTCATCGTTGGCGGCGACAAGGACAAAATAAATGCCCTCCTGGACAAAACGCTCAACCTACCCGAAAACAACAAAACCCACTACTATGCCCCCACCCATTACCTGATGCTAACCTTCGTCCACATGGAAAAGGTCATCGCCGGGGGTGCTTTTGCCAATCGGGGATTTAGCTCCGAAACAGAATTAGCCATCTGGGTTCCAACACTAGCCAAGAAGAAAATCCTGGGTGAATGGGTGATTGACCCGTTCGCGCCTAAATTTTTCACCCCTTACCTCATCATCGACAATCCTGTTGGACTAAGTGGAGGCAGAGAAATATACGGTTATTTTAAGGAGTACGGCCAGCTCAAAGTAGCCGCCTCGCCTGAAACCATTGACACCATGACCGTCAGCGCCTTTACTCTCAAAACTTACACCCCTGAAAGCAAGGCTGGCATGTACCGCCTCATGACCCTCACCAAAATAGAGGACGGCGAAGCGCCAAAAGGCCAATGGAACGATTTAGGCGATGTCTTCGATCACGCCATGAATCACCTCAACCCCCACCTACCCGACATTAAATTACCAGGTGGCCTCTTCAAAATGTCGATTCCCCAGGTCTTTCTAAAACAATTCCGTGATATCGTCAATCCCGAAGACGCTTGCTATCAAGCCGTTGTAGAAGCCGACGCCCGCGTTGACCGCTTTACCGGCTGGCTGCTGCCCGGCCGTTACAGCCTCCGGGTCAACAAACTAGCCGGTGTTCCCCTGGCCGACGATCTCGGCCTGGTCGGAACACAAGAACCACTCTTCCAATACTGGCTCAATCTCGACATGACCCTCAACAACGGCAAAATCATCTGGCAAGCATCTTAGGGCAAGGAAATCAGGTGATGTTTTGAAATTAGTCTCTGCGAGAATACTTTTGGGATAGAGTCTAAAATACCTACTTTATCAGGTTGTTTTTTTAGTTGACGGCCAAATTGAATAGGAGTATGATTTCGGGGCGTATTTCTCTCTGTTTCTTTTTTTGTATATAGAAAACGAATAACTATCGGCCAGTTTAACCTTTGACAGTTTTTTTTGGCTGTCATCTTAGCATCTCACCCATCCCAGGAGGTAAACCATGTCAAGAAGGATTGTTTATACAGTCGTTGTATTCGCCTTAATTGTTTTACTTATTACCGCATTTCAGCAAAAATCGGGGGTAGCAACAGGAAGGGAATCTACATTTACGAAATCGTTAGGCACCCAATTACAAACGGCCGAATCATTGTTCGAAGGTTTTCCGGACTTTGGTCATATGGTCACTCCTCAAGAATATGACACTACATACGCCGCTGATATACCCATCTTTCGTTTGAGCCAGGATTATCCGGACGACATGCCTCCCGATAGTGAACTGCCATCAGTTTTAGACATTGATTTCACCACTGATTGGGAAGATTACGCCATGAATATCCGGGAGTATTGCTTTGAAGGGAACGTTGGCAACTCCAATATTGAGGAGGATTGGCGACCGGAAAACAATACCGAGCGAGACTGGTATCATATTCCCTGGCTCCATTGGGGGCCAACCGGCACAGAAGGTTTTCATGGTCTGATTTTTGAAACGGCCGTCTCCCCCTTCCAATTAGCCGCCGGACAGGTAGAGCCACAATACATCTACGCCATTACCATTGTCAACGGCTATGGCGGTTATACCTTGGGCCAGATGTGGGCTGACCCGCTCAACCCGGATCGGATGGCCACGGACCGGCGTTCCGGCGGCGGCTTCCCGGTGGGTACAATATTCTGTAAATTGCTTTTGACCACTGCCCCGGTCGAACAAGTCGATTACCTAGAAAATCCCATCGAATGGACCGCTTATATCCTGGGAAACCCGGAAATTGTCTACTCCAATCCGGAGGCATTGACCCGGACGGTTGGAAAAGTTCGCCTGCTGCAAATGGACTGGATGGTGCGAGATGATCGAGCAGAGGAGACCGGCTGGGTGCTGGGAACCTTCGTATACAACGGGACCCTAAACAATGACTCCCTCTGGGACAATCTGGTCCCGTTAGGGTTACAGTGGGGCAACGACCCGGACAACACTGAAAACCGGATCACCCCCTATCCCGCGCTCGAAACCTTTATCAACGACGAGCTCCAGGAAACAATTATCAATCCTTCTGAAGATGTCCCGCCGATGCATTTAGGCTGGAACGGCCGTCTAAATGGCCCGGCCGATCTCAACACCTCCTCCTGCATGGCCTGTCACGGTATCGCCGAATTTCCAATGGTGACCAGCCTGGTAGCGCCTGGTATGGTGCCCGCTCCCGGGGCCCAGCCCTCCCAACTACCACCGGCTCAAGGTGGCTCAGAGGCCTGGATGATCTACTTCCAAAATTATCCCGCCGCATCGGCCGTCGATGAAGAATATGCGACCTCAACTGATTTTTCATTGCAAGTCGGTATGTCTTTGACAAACTTTTATGCCTGGGTTGACCAGCAGGTTGGTGGGGAGTTTGCTGAAGAGTATGAAATAATTGTAAATACGATCAGTCGCGGCGGTCAATAGGAGGTCTCCCATGTCTAAACCATTACCCTTTGTCTCCCGATTTCAGAGGGAGGCTGCGCGCAGCCTGTCCTTTTATCTAAACGGTAAGCCGGTAACGATTTCTGATCCGGACCCATCCTTACTCCTAATAGATTACCTTCGCTCGGACGAAGTTGGGTTAACCGGGGCTAAGAAAGGCTGCGGACAAGGCGGCTGCGGGGCCTGTACGGTGATGCTTTCCCATTATGACGCTGAAAAGGAAGAAGTCCACTACGAGGCTATCAACTCCTGCCTGCGTCCAGTGTGTTCGCTCGATGGCATGGCAGTCACCACAGTTGAAGGAGTAGGCAGCGTCAACACGGCCGTCAGCCCCGTCCAATACCGTATCGCCAAAGATAACGGCTCCCAATGCGGCTACTGCACCCCCGGATTTGTGATGAACATGCAGGCATTTCTGACGGCCAACCGGGAACGGCCGATCACCAAAAAAGAGATTGAGGATCAATTTGACGGCAATATTTGCCGCTGCACCGGTTTTCGGCCAATCCTCTACGCAATGAAAACTTTTGCCACCGATTGGACGGCCGAAGACGAGGTCGGAACACCTCCCTGTGTCATCGACCCGGCGGCTGATGTGGTTCAAAAAGACGACCTAAACGCTGACTTTCCCGATGAATTAATGCGCGGACCGCGACCCCTATATTTTGCAGAAGATGGCTATCATTGGTACCGGCCCGTCGACTTACGCAGTTTTCTGCGGCTGTTGCAAAGCTTCAAAAACAAACAAGATGTTCGCTATGTCGTCGGTAACACCTCAATTGGAGTCTACGATAAATACACCGAAAACCCTCATATCCTGATTGACATCAATCACATTAGCGAACTCCACCAGCAGCAAATTGGAGAAACAGAACTGACGGTTGGCGCGGCTGTCACCTATAGTCAGTTCCTCAAATTCGTCGAGAAAGCTCAGAAAAGCTGCGATAAAGATGCCCAGGCTGGATTGGATGTTCTCCATTATATGGCCCGCCGGACGGCCGGAACGTTGGTACGGAACACGGCAAGCCTTGGGGGTAACACAATGTTAGTTGCCCGGCATGTCAATACCGGCGAACCATTCCCTTCAGATCTATTTACAGCTTTATGCGCCCTGGGGGCCGAGGTAACAGTCCTGTCGGCCCGCTGGCGCAAACCCCGCCGCTATGCCATGCTGGACTTTGTGGATACTTACCAGAACGACAAGGCTGTTTCTGAAGAAGGGATTATTCTCTCTTATCATATCCCCTACACCCAAGCAGGAACCTTTGTACAGGCCTATAAAGTTGCCCGGCGACAGGTCAACGCCCATTCCATTGTCAACGCTGCCTTTCATATAAAATTGGGGGATGACAATTCAATATCGGCCGCCTCGCTTATTCTAGGCGGCATTGGACCGGTCGCCTTTCATGCGGCCAACACCGAAAAATACCTCAGAGGCAGGAAATTAACCCCCAGAACCCTATCCACTGCCTTAAAACGGCTGGAGTCAGATGTGACCGCCGTCGAAAACAAATATGCCTCCCGGCTGCAAGCCCTTGAAGCAACCCTCTCAGAGGGTTTTACAGAAGCTTATAAACATGGATTAGCAGCTTCCTATCTGTATAAGTTTTTTGTTTATGTAGCGGAACAGGTGGCGCCAGGTGAAATTTCGGCCAAAGTTCAGTCCGCAGGAAGTGAATTCGCGCGCCCGCTGACCTGGGGTACTCAGACGATTCAAACATATCCAGATGAGTTCCCGGTCAGCAAACCGATGATTAAGCTGACCGCCTTCCTCCAGGCAACGGGAGAGGTTCGCTACACCCACGATCTACCCCTCCCATCACGCGGCGTGCAGGGGGCATTTGTGACCAGTAGACAGGCCCTGGCCTCATTCTATTACACGGTTCCGGACCAAGACGGCCGTCCGAAATCGGC
>JABAOG010013576.1_pt1 | contig 18751 bp, 13 predicted proteins | sample 7062131 | NCBI WGS metagenome assembly JABAOG01 (sample SAMN14538629, study PRJNA623070) | marine sediment metagenome | biome: marine biome [ENVO:00000428]; feature: marine pelagic biome [ENVO:01000023]; material: deep marine sediment [ENVO:00002113] | place: India: Arabian Sea | collected...
TCCACTGAGTCGGGAACGATTTCCAAAGACTTTGTCAGATGGTGAAGCGATTGATCTAACTGACCGGTTTTCTTCAATAATTGACCGAGGAGGAGATGGAGATTCGATTTTTCATCATCCGATAACTGATCAGAATTAAATTTGAGAGCTTTTTGTGCCGTCTGGACTGCCATGGAGATGTGCTCTTCCTTTGAATAAAGCCTGGCTAGTTCCATCTGGATTCTGGGATGATCCGGGATGTTAGGCACCAATTTCTCCAGGGATGCACGCGCAATTTCTGCGCCCTGAGCTTGATTCACTATCCTGATCCGCTCCAGGATGAGATCTATATCGTCAGCGTTGACAGCCAAGACAGCATCTATAGCATGGATTGCCTCAGTTTGATTGCCCAATCCGCTGTATGCCCACGCTTGCATGGTCATTGCATCCAGATTGTCGGGCTTCCGTTCCAAAACGAAGTTAGTTTGTTTGAGTGCTTGCTGGAAATTGCCTTGATGTAAGGCGATACGCGCAAGGATAAGCATTGCATCAATATGATCTTTATCCAGATCCAGTGTTCGTTTTGCCATGATGCTGGCTTCCCTGGTCTGATCCATGGATTCATGAGCCTTGGCTAATGCGATCCACATCCCTGGGTCACGTTCGTCGAGTTCAATTCCTTGATTGAGAATCTCGATGGATTTATTGAGATCACCCCATCCAAGTAAACTTTGGCCATACAATTTATAGTGCGATGGGTTGTTCGGCTCTATCTGGCATGCCTTATCCAGGTGTTCGAGGATTATTTGTCGGGCCTCGTCTTCCGGATATTTTGAATTTTCATCCAATATTGCCTGCTCAAGCAGTCTTGCAGCCTGGGCATGCCACCTGGCTTCATCGGACCAGATCGACAGTGCACGGTCAACAAATTGGAAAGCTTTTTCATACTCAGCAGATCTTTCCAACATACGTGCTTCCAGGGCTAAATACAGGGGGTACGCAGTTTTTCTTGGATTAATGCTGGCTTCGTGTGATCTTTGAGCGGCGTGATATGCGTTTTCTTCATTGTCTCCGATCAAGGTCAGTGCGATCTGTGCCCAAAGGTAGGGCGGCATCTTCACATTTCTGCGGTAATTATTGAACAGATCGAGAGCGTATTCCTTGGCTCTCATCCAGTTGCCTGAGTCCCGCATGGCTCGTAATGCTGATGCCCAATGCTGAGGACTCGGAGCCAACTTCAACAATTTATCGATGCTTTGTTCATCCGAAGTGAAGGCTGCGTTCCCCCTTATTGACCATTCCTCGAGATCGTGGGAAAGAGGTAGTGGTGTGGTAGGCTTGCTGCCAACGCTGTTCTTATAAGCAGCAATGACTTCACGCAACGATTTGAATTCCTGGTAGGTGTTTTGACTGATGGCTGATTTCCCGGGTGCATATCTGATTGAATCAAGGTCCTGGTAGAGATACTGGTACTCAGCCTGTGTGACAAGGGCCTTGAAGAGCTCAATCTGGCTCCTGATTTCAGACGGTGCCAGTGTGGTCGCTTTCCGAAGCAGGTACATCGCTGGTGCCCATTGGTGCAACTCGAGGGCAGCATTTCCCACAGCGATATAGGTTTCTGCTGTGAATTCAGTGTTTTGCTGATTGCTGTCATCGATCTCTGTACTTAGCGGTTTTCCAAGTTCAATGTTGTCGAGGTTCTTTAAAGCAGTTTTGAGTATTTCAGTCGCATTATCCAGGTCTCCTTTGCGGGTCAACAATCTGGATTGGTTTCCGAGTACTCGTGGATGGTCAGGTTGTTTCTCAAGTGCTGTCGTTAATGCTTCTGCAGCTGCAATTTCATTGTTATTCTCCAGGCTCAATTCACAGCGCATGCAATCATACGTCAGAAGTTCATCCATTGAAACATTGGAATCGATGATTGTTTCTGCATTCGGCGCAAATTCCTGCAATATTTTTTCTGCCTGTAAATAATTGCCGCAAGCTGCAGTCAGTTCACTGGCAATACCTTGGGAAGCCAGGTCATCAGGAGCGATAATTAAAGCCTGTTCCATGTAATCTAGGGCTTCATCAATATCCCCAAACTGTCGATGTATCTTTGCGGCATACCTGTAAAGGCTGGTATCAGAAATGTTTTCCTGCAAAGCACGTTCAATACTGACCAGTGCTGCCTGGGTTTTATCCATTTTGATCAACAGGTCGATCTTTTTGGTGATGTAATCACTGCTGTTGCCGTGGATCGAACTCGCTTTGTCGAGTGCATCAAGTGCAGCAGGATAGTCTTTAGTTACGATATGAGCATGGTAGAGTTTGTTGTACAGATCGAGCCTTTTTTCTTCTTCCTGTAAAGAATCTGATATCTCCTCTGCCGCCCGCTGGTATCCAGAAATTGCCAGTTGAGGGAAATCCAGGAGCATCATTCCATCGGAAGCAGCTATCAGATCATCGGCATTTGTGGATGGAGCTTCGATCACATTGGAGTAGTGTTTCTTTGCCAGGTCAAGATCGTTTTGTTTCTGATAGATCTTGGCTAACTTAATTTCCAGGTCCTTCCGATCGGGAACGAGTTCAACTGCTTGCTGATAGGCTTTGATTGCTTGCTGATATTCTTCAAGCTGGATTGATTTTCGAGCAAACCAGGCAAGGTTTTCAACATTGTCCGGAGCAAGTGATTTTGTTGTCACCGCACTCTGGAAAGCCTCATCCTGAAGCCCCGATTGAATATAACCATCTGTCAATGCCCGGTTGACTTCCAGTGATTTGGGAGCAACTTCTTTTGCCGCCTGTAATGCCGCCAGGGCAGTTTCTGGCTCACCAATTTGCATCGCAGTGATGCCTAAACCAAGGACCAGGCGTGTCTTCCACTCGGGGTCGTCCACGAGTGTGGTCTCTAAAGCCTGACGATACATTTGATAAGCATCCTCAAAATTGCCATCAGTCGCCAGTAATTCCGCTTCATAACCAATTATTTCTGGAAGATTTGGTTGTAGACCTTTGAGAGTATTCAAAACCTGGTAGGCTTCCTGGGACGGTACGCCACGGGCAATCAATGCCTGCAGGTAATCCAGATATACCTGGTGATCTGTCGGTTCTGTCTGAATGACGATTGCCAGAGGTTGAACTGCTTTCTCCGTCTTTCCATTACGGATCAGGATGTCAGCATATCGTTTTGCCAGACCTGCATGTTGAGGTGCTTCAATAAAAGCTTCTTCGTATATTCCCTCTGCCCTCTTGAAATCATCCTGGCTTTCATAGATTTTCCCGACCTGCATCCTGATTTTTGTCAGTAGTGGAATACCTTTAGTTTGAATTTGTTCCCTGGCTGAACCCAATGCTTTCTCGAAAATCGATAATACATCACCGTCCTTATCGTTCTCCTGGGTGCATTCACCAAAACGGAATAAAATTTTTGCGGAATTGGGTAATGCCTGAACTGCCGTCTGCAGAGTTTGATATTCTTGTTTGTGATCGCCTACATCATGGTACAGATCTGCTAGACCTGTCCATACCTCTTCAGCATCAGGAGAAAGTTTTGCTGCCTGATTAAAGTAATCTTCTGCAAATTCGTAATCCTTTTTGTGTCGATAAATGTTCGCCAGGCAAATCAATGTTGGAGCGTAATCATCTTTGATGCTCAATGCCTGTTTGGCAGCGTTTTCAGCGTGTTCTAAATCACCGGTTTTTATTGCCGTATAAGCTAACCGGTTCAAATCGTCCTTGTCAGGGGAAGCCTGGGACTCGACCACGCGCATGCGTTCATTGAGAGCCCGCTGGTAATCACCTGCTGACTCGAGAGTTGATGCTAATTCCTGTACCAGGTCGATCCGGTCTGGATACAGTACGGTGCTGTACTCGAGAGAATCAATTGCGTTGTAAATCTTCGGTGTGATCTGATCTTCATCTGTTTGCTCCCGGAGCAGCGATGATGCCCATTTAATATATTCCGGGTTCTCTGGATCCAATTCCTGAGCTATCTGGACAGCAGTGACCAGGTCAGAATACCACTGGTGATCCGTCAGGAAGGGAATCAGGACATCGAAAAATAAATTCTCGGACCCATTAAGGATCTGTAAATTGACCTTGTTGTTGATGGTCGTCAGTAATCTTTGCGTGAATGCATAAGCAGTTGCCTGGTCATTCATATGCTCTGCCAGTAGGGCGCGATTTAATAACACAAAAGGATTGTTTTCGATGAACAATCGTTTCGCACTTTCACGTGGAAACATTCGATCACTCAATTCCATTGCTTCATTCAGCAACCCATTGGTGTAAAGTGTCAGGATCAGTGTAGAGACAGGTGTGACCAGGTTTTTAGAAATTGGTGGGTTGAGTCGGGATGCCAGGCGCAATCCCGTCTGGACCTGATTGCTTTGGATTGCGTGTTTGGCAGCACTGCAAACCAGGGCAGTATTTAAATCATTGTTTTGTTCAATAATGCGAAGGTACGATCGCAGACTTTCTTGATTGGGCTTCGAGTAAGAATTGATCTGGGTGAGAATTGTTTCATCAGCCACCATTTTGGCGACAGTTGGAAGGTCTTTTAAATCCGATAGATTTGAGGAAGACTGGGTTTTGATTTTCTCTGCCGCTCGCATCGCCAGTTCAGGATAGGTTTCATGGATCTGTTCAACATATGCCAGTTGAGAGGCAACGTCCAGCTGGTTCAACAACTCTTCCAGGATTTCCAGGTGGGATTCGAAAGATTGGGGGTTGCTGATGATCGTATTTACGATTACTTCGACGGGTAATCCAGCCTGGTGAAGCTCCAGCAAGAGGGTTTGAGAGAATTTTGAGAGCGAAAAAAGACAATTGAGGGCACTTTGCCAACCACGTGGAAATTCTGATTTTGGAATGTAAACGGATAGAATGTTGGCAATTGGGCTTTCCCATTTTTTTAATTCACGGTAATGTTCATATAATCCAAAAGCAAGCAGACCTGCTTCTGTATATGAAATACTGGTAGAAGGGGATTCAAGTAATTTTTCGTAGACCTGGAAACTGCGTTTCCTGATATTCTCGGGAAGTTTATTCTCCATCAGGGGTTGGAAATCTTCTTCAAATAGGGAGGAATCATTACACCGAACGGCAATAGCTATGGGTTGAGAGGATTCTGGAGACCAGGGAACGCTGGTCAGTTTCCCAATGAACCGTTCGCTGGATATGGATTTCCAGAGCAGAGTATCAGACTTGAAACCCCGCACCACCCATGGCAAAGCCTGTGTTGGAACCCAATCTTTTAGGATATTGATCACGGATAATTTTTTCATGATAGCACTTAACTGAATGAAACCAGGAATAAAATGGCGATGACCATCATCAAGGATCCGATAATCACCAGGAATGCGCCAATGCCAGATGTCGTCCGGACAAGTTCATTAGCGGCTTCCATTAGATGTGAGGCATTGCCGATCAACCCAGATAAGCTGTCCCCCAGACTTTTCGTGGTTAATTTAGCCGTATTGCTGGTGATCATCCGGATGTCTTTACCGATAGATCGGGTGATCAAAATGATCAACCCTGTTGTAAAGGTCAGTGTTCCTAATGTGAACAAGACCGTTGCCATAAATGAGATCATTGAAATCCTCCTCGAATCAAGCCCATAAGAAATTCTTGATAGAATTGAGTGCAAGAACTATGCCGCAAGCCAAAATCTGATGAAGCTTACTCGTCCAGATGCAGCTTTTTTTTCGATTTCCACAGTATTTGTTCAGAAATCGATTGAATCTTGCTGGCTTGGGATTCAAGTATTGACGGATTTCCCCAATGTAGATAAAATCTGTCTGGTCAAATTGGTGTCGCCACGAAGTTAGTGGCGGCATTTTTACGCAGATTAGATTTTACAACCAATGGTCTTGTCCCCAATTTACATTCTGTGGATACGTCCAAAGGGTAAGCGAGGACTTGAGATGACGGAACAGCCAGAGCTTGATGTAACTCTTATCGAAGAAAGATATGTTGAAAATCTTCAGGCGGTTAATGTTGACATTACCCGCAGCGGTGTTCAGAATATAACCAGCACAAAAGTAGATTTCCACCAGGGTGGAGTCGGGAACATCCAGGCAGAAGAAGTCAGTTTGACCCAGGGTGCGGGTGGAATTGTCGAAACCGTCCATTTTCAGGTCAGTGATGGTGGAGTCGGTATTGTCCGAGCCCAAGATGCTGCAGTTGAAAATTGTGGCGTGCTTTTCCTTTTCGGTGATCAGATTGAAATGTCGGATTCTTATTCGTCTCTGATCGTTGCCCAGGAGGTCAAGGCAGAGAAAATCAATACCAAAGTGTTATTAGCTGGAACTGTCGAAGGGAATGTAGAAACGGTATTCGATACACCCCGAGCTCTTTTGGCTGGACTAGCTGCTGGCGGGATGATTGGTGTGGTATTGCTGATCAGCCAGCTTCTCAAAAAGAAGAAATAGTAGTATAAATTGTCGACTATGCCCGGATAAATCACCCCGGGTAATAAATTCAAGGAACGAAGGTAACCTGGGTGGTCCAGGTGAGAGGCGTTCCGAGGAAGGAATAAATGGATAAGATAGTATTAGAAGCAACAAAAAGAAACAAGATTGGAAAACAGGTTCGAGCATTGAGACGACAGGGGAAACTCCCGGCAGTCATTTACGGGAAGGATGTTGAATCTCTCCCGATATCTCTAGATTTTTTGGAAGCCAGCAAAATCTTGCAATCGGTCAGTGGAACGACTCTGGTGACCATCGATGTTGAAGGTGAAGAATATGCTGCTCTGGTGCGTGAACGCCAGAGGGACGTGTTGTTGAGGGATTTACTCCATGTAGATTTCCTGGCTGTTTCTCTGACAGAGACTGTTCGAGCACAGTCAAGAATTTCTATTGTCGGAGTTGCTCCAGCGATCAAAGCGCAAAATGCGGTTATCACCCAGGTGATGGAATCATTGGAGATTGAAGCACTGCCGACGGATCTGATGGAATTGGTTGAAGTTGACGTCTCTGGTTTAGAGAGCATTGGTGATACCGTTTTGGTCAAGGACATTCCATTACCAACCGGTGTGAACGTCATTGATGATCCTGATTCAACCGTTGCCGTTGCCTCTGCTCCTGAGATCCTCGAGGTTGAGGAAGAAGAGGAAGAAGAGGAAGAACTCGAATTGGTTGAAGGCGAACCCGAAGTGATTGAAAAGGGGAAGGCTGAAGAAGAGGAAGAAGAGGACGAGTACGAATAAAGGATTTTCATTAATCCCGCAAGAGTTTTCTCTTGCGGGATTATTTTTTAAACATGGATAAAAAGCTTTTCGAAATTTTAGTTCTGGGTGGAATCTTCATCATTTTGATCACTGGATGCTCCCAAATGCCAGATACGGTCACTGGTACACAACCACCTGCTGATATCCAGGGCACTTCCGCATCTGTCTTTGATCTAATTACCAGTGCTGAAACCCGGCAATGGGCAGAAAGTGCATCTGCCAGCAGTGAATACTCGGAGGATGACTGGTCAGCGGATCAGGCTTCTGGAGCCCCAGACACAGACCGGTGTGGCGATTACCAGACAGCTTGGGCATCAGCAGCAAGCGATTCGATCAACACACTGGTCCTTACTTATACACAATCTGTGTACCCCCAGGCTGTTATTGTCTACCAGACTTTCAATCCTGATCAGGTGACGCAGATCCGATTGATGGGTGATGATGACCAGGAATCGGTCATCTACCAGAGTGAACCCCGGCAAGTCGATCAACCCTGTCCGTATTTCCTTACCGTGATCGTTGATAATGTGAAATTTCGTGTTGATCAAGTTGAATTGACAATCGATCAATCCCAATTGGGACTGGGTTGGAATCAGATTGATGCTGTCGAACTGATTGGTGAAATTGAGAGGTAGCTGGAACGATTCAAATCAGTTCAAGAGCTTCTAACAGCTGAACAGTTATCCTTGCACTCGCACCCCATAATGTCTCCCCCTGAAATTCATTAAAATAAATAACCGGTATCGAAACGTTTCCAGACTCTAATTCTCTTCTCTCGATTGTGCGATTGCGTTCATCCGCCAGCCAGCCTAATGGAATGGAGAATGCCCGGCTGACCTCACTCCTTTGTAATTCTAGCTCATAGGGCCAGGGGATCTTGCCAACAATTGGAGTGACCATGTAGTTTGTGATAGTGAGAATATCCCGCATTCTTCCCAGTATCTCTACATCCTCTGGATTAACGCCAATCTCTTCATGGGCTTCACGTAATGCAGCATCCAAAACGCCATTATCTCCCGGTTCGAGAGCACCACCTGGAAATGCAACCTGACCGCTGTGGCGATCATCCGGGTTGTGTGTACGCCGAATGAATAATATATGCCAGTCATCCTGCATGGGGATAAATGGAATCAAGACGGCAGCCTGGCGAGCTTCTCCAGTGACAACGCCTGGAGGATACGGCGATTCGTAGTCCTGGTTCGGTTGGATGTTGGCTTCCAGGCACCGGCGGATTTCCTCTTCGGAAATCGAAATCATTCTTCTATTTCCTTCTCAGTCCATTCTATAGGTCGGCTGAAGATCAGAAAGCCCGTGTGCGCAACCATTCTGTCTTCTGGACGGAAGGTTTTGAATAATGGCTTATAGTATCTCAACATGATTTCACAGACTTCGGTGAAGGCGAACTGGTTGTGGTACAGTGCTTCTAACAGTAAGATCACCTGGTTATTTGTCGGCAGAAGACTTCCGAAGTAGCCTCCGGGTTTGAGGGCGCTCCGCGCCTGGTTCAGATAATCTTCCGGGTTGGGAACATCCAGGAATAAGGAGTCAATATTTTCTTCGATAAATCCGCTCTGGATATCATGATTGTGGAAAGTAACCTGATTTTCCAGTCCAAGTTTGCGTATATTCTTCTCCGCTAGTCTCTGGACTTCCGGGCGGACTTCGTAGCTGTAGACATGCCCTGAGGCACCGACCATCTTTGCGAGTACAACTGTTAAACCACCGGATCCTGTCCCGGCTTCAATTACACGCTTTCCCGGACTGATATCCAGGTTCATCAGGATGTAACCTATATCTTTAGGATACAGAATCGTTCCAGATCGTTTCAGGTTCAGCAGGGTATCATTCAGATTTGGCTGCAGTAGATAAAAAAATTTGCCAAGATGGGTGAATATACGGGTACCCCAGACCTTACCGATCAAGTCGTTGTGCTCGATTTCCCCAACATGGGTTTGCAGTTTCTCACCGGGTTGCAGATTGATCAGTAAATTCTTACCGCGCGGTCCGGCCAGCAGTACCAAGTCATTTTCTTTAGAATAATTATCTTCTGTCATATCCAGATGATTGTAACAAAAATATGGTGGATGCATTATTTTCAGCATCCACCGTTTAAATCTTCGTAAATGGTTCGAGTTTATGGCTCTAAGTGTTGGATGAAGTAATCCGTAATTGTGTTGTATACTTTCACCCGATTTTTATACTTCAGAACGTCATGCCCTTCATCTTCGAATACCAGGTAATCTACTTCTTTACCTATGCTTTGCAAATGTTCTACCAGGTCTCGGGATTCTTGTTCAACGACCCGGGGATCGTTCTTCCCCTGGATGACCATGAGAGGGCATTCGATCTGGTCTAAATAAGTCTTTGGAGACCTTTCGATGAGAAATTTTCTCTCCTCTGGCTTATTCGGATTTCCAAGTGAAATCGCAAAATAAGGCTTCCAGGTCTCCGGGATGCGCTCTGAGAAAGTGATCAGGTCGAAGGGACCGAACATGTCGACGGCGGCTTTCCACAGTTCGGTGTGCCGACCGGCTAATGTTAAGGTCATATAACCGCCGTAGGATCGACCGACAACTCCTGCTCGACTGACATCCAGTCGTTCGTCCTGTGGAAGGATCTCTGTCATCGCATGAACATGATCTAAGCGGTCTGCTCCACCCCAATCGCGATCCACCCGCTTTGTGTATTCCAGTCCATAGCCGGTACTGCCGCGTACATTCGGTACGAAGACTGCGAATCCGTTCATCGTTAAAAACTGGATCAAGGGCATGGAAAACCAGGCAAAATCCGGTCGTTCCTGACTTTGCGGACCTCCATGAATATAATAAACAATTGGTCTGGGGCCTTCGTATCCGAGGACATCCGCTGGCATATATATGCGGGCACTGATCCTGAGACCATCGAATGATACGAAAGATGCATCTTCACCTTTGGAAAGCTGATCGCCTGAGATGCTGAGAATTCTTTCCCTGGTATGCCGTACAACTTTGCTTCGATCGGGATTTTCAATTGTGTAAATTTGAGTTGGTGAGGTTGCGGTTGAATGAGATACTGCAAAAGAATCGGTTGCCTTTTCATAACTGATGTGTTCTAGCACCCCATTGGCGAGCTCTCCCTGCCCGACCAGGACATTTTCTAACTGAAACACATGCAGCGTTTCTTCGTAAGTCCCCTCATAGACCCAATCAACTCCATCTATATTGTAGGCAAGTGAATAACGATTTCCAGTCAGGTGTTCCAGAGGTCCCATTTCACCCATGCCATGGTGTTGGGTACCTCTAACTTCAATTTTTTCAACTTCACCAGGGTTTTCGAGGTTCATATATCCCAGGCTTCCTTTATCTTCGATCAGCGTAGTATTGAAGATGATCGCCTGGTCATCTTCAACGAATTGAACGGAGTGGATATTGTTCAATGGGATTTCCTGGCCAGGTTGACGCTGATCGAGTGGTACACCGATCAAACGTTTTGTTTGCAGGGTATTTTTATCCCACAGGTAAAGGACAGTATCACCTATTGTGTAACCTTCACTGATCGCCACTTTTGAGTGGTCCTCTGAGAAACCCGTTGGATAGCCGCCATACATGCTCTCATAAAGGTTTGTCAGGGTCGCTGTTTCGAAGTTTGCGACAAAAGTGATGTTCCTGGCTTCCTTATGGGATGCCGCGAACAGGTAACCAATCTTTTTATCGATATCAAATCCTCCCATGAACACCTGGAAGTCTTCCAGCTTGTCTCCAAACGCTGGTTTAGGATAACCCCCCTCAAGCGGGATTTCCATGGGCTGATATTTCTCGTCCCCATCCTTGTCGATATTAACAATGATTTTATCCAGCTCTGGAAAGACGAAAAATGACTCACCGTTGATCAGATGAGGATTTTGAAGAGCGATCTCAGGCGGCAGCAGCGGTTCAGGTACACTTCCACCATAGTCCATCACATACAGGCTCAGGTGACCGCTCAGATTGCTGATGAAATAAATCCGATCACCAACTCTCTGTGGTGTTAAAAACAACCGGGCTGATAAGAAAGATTCGATTCTTGCCATAAATTATTATCCTCATTTCGATTAAATTTCGTTAGTAATATTGGTCTCGTGTCATGCTGAGCCAGTATGCCAGTCCCAGGAATACAAACCCGCCGACGATCGCCAAGCCTAAGTTCAACGGTCCATACGAAAGGAACTGCACACCTAAAGAATTAGAGACCCCATGCCCAACCCAAAACCCAAACAAAGAGGCAGCAAGGTAAACTATCAGTTTGAATAAACCCCCACCTCTCCAGAGGTGGAATACTGCCACCAGAAGAAGTGCAATGATTGAGCCGAAAATGATGCTTGGAATAGTCATGTACCAGGTTCTTTTTGATTAATGATCCATATTCACGTTTCTGAAATATGCATTTCAGATTCAGATCGTATCAAGATTTGATTTCAGCCACTCCCGGTTTTCTTCATCGTCTATTTTCTCACCGATCTTGTGAGCGATCCTTAAATGCTGTTCTTTCTTGTCAGTTTGATCCAATACTTTGTATGCTCTGGCGAGTGCTTCATGCGCAAAAGCTAAATCGATTGCGCCAATACTTTCCTGCTCGCACCACATTAAACAATACTGCGCATGCCGTAGGGCTGCTTCCCCGAAACCAAGGATTGAGTAAACGCGTGATATCTGCCATTCGCCACGGGCGAAGTTAATCGCTTCCCCAACAACTCCCCAGTGGTATCGGGATGCATGTGCTGCGTGGATCATCTCCTGGTTTTCGACTTCTGTTCGTTCGTCCTGCTCCATTAAATCCCAAACGCGATTGAACAGGTCTGCAGCAAATTTACGCTGAATTTTATGGATATCTTCAGATTTAGCCTCATCCATGCAGTTCCTCCTGGAGAGCGTTCTGGATGATTCCGCCACCTAAACATTGATCTCCATTATAAATCACTGCAGCCTGTCCGGGGGTGATATCTCGTAAGGATTCATCAAATTTAACAAAAACTGACCCATCTTTCTGCGGTTTTACCCATGCAACAGCATCTCTGGCTTTATAACGGATCTTTACCTGTGCACGGATTGGTTCCTCAGGCGGAGAGCCAGCAATCCAGTTGAAATCGTCGGCGGTTAATGATCTGGAACCTAATTCTTCTTTGAAACCGACAATCAATGTGTTACTCCTGGTATCTTTGCGGATCACATAATATGGCTGTGGAGCGGCGATACCCATCCCGCGACGCTGACCAATGGTGTAAAATGGCAGTCCCTCATGTTCACCGATGATTTCACCTTGAAGATTGGCGATCGGTCCGGGTTTGGCAATCCCCTCAACGTTCCGGATCAAAAAATCCTGGTAGGATCCATTCCCCAGGAAACATAAATCCTGGCTGTCCGCTCGATCAGCAACCGGGAGATTATAATCCCGTGCCATTTCTCTGACCTGGTCCTTTGTATAATCACCCAGCGGAAACAGGGCGTGCTGCAGTCTGGCCTGGTCCAGCACGTGCAAAACATACGACTGGTCTTTCCGAGTATCAGCAGCACGGTAGAGTTCGATATTCCCATCCTGACCGACAGCCAGACGTGCATAATGACCGGTTGCCATATATTCTGCACCGAGAGCCTTAGCCCGATTTAATAAGAACTCCCAGCGGATCGTCCGGTTGCAGACCAGACAAGGATTGGGCGTAACACCGTCCTGGTAGCCATCGACGAAGTAGGTCACAACCTTCTCGCGAAATACATCTTTCGCATCGACTGCATAAAAAGGAATATTTAACTTACCTGCGATTTCACGAGCCAGTGCCATCGAATCCGGTGTGCAGCAGCGGTTGTAGATCTCTGAGCCTGGTTCGCTCCATAAACGGAGCATCATGCCAATTACCTGATAACCGGCATCAACCAGCATGGCAGCGGTGACAGAACTATCGACACCGCCGCTCATGGCGACGACAACACGGGAATTCCTGGGTATTTCTCTCATTTTAAGGAGGATAAATTCCTGGCTTTTTCAACAGCAGTTGGTAAAACCGAAAGGAATCCCTCGACGTCTTCCCGGGTGGTATGTTTCCCAACTGTTACACGCAACCCCCCCAATGCGTCGTTTGCGGAGAGTCCGAGGGCTAGTAAGACGGATGACGGCTCCGGGTGACCCGTTTTGCAGGATGACCCGGAAGCACACGAATAACCTTCTGTGTCCAGCAGCATCAACAAATTATTGCTATCCAGCTCTGTGAAGGCAAAGCTGGCGTGATTGGGCAGCCGATATTTTGGGTGTCCTGTCAGTACTGATCCATCGATCTTCCCCAGCACGGTTTCGATGATCTGATCGCGCAGCTGTATGTTATGCAGGTGATAGGATTCCTGGTTTTTTCGGATGTGCTCATACGCTCTTGTCATTCCAACGATCAGCGGTATATTCTCGGTCCCCGGACGCAGGCCAAACTCATGCGATCCACCTGTCATCACAGGGTCGATTTTGACCTTCTTGGATTTGAATAAAACCCCGATACCTTTGGGTCCGTAGAATTTGTGCCCTCCAAGGCTGAGCAAGTCGACATTCAATTCCTCTGGTTGGACGGGTAGATGTACGCCGCTCTGGACAGCATCCGTATGGAAAGGGACACCTCGCTCCCGGCAGATCATACCGATTTCTTGGATCGGGTTAATCGTCCCAATTTCATTATTGCCATGAATGACACTGACAACTGCCGTAGAGTCTCGCAGTAAATTTCGAACTTCTTCTGGATCCACCCTGCCTTTTCCATCCACAGGTATGAATTCAACTTCAAAACCGTAATTTTCCTGTAAATCGAGTGCGGTTTTCAAAACAGCCTGGTGTTCAACCTTCGTTGTCAGGATATGATCCGCGTTGCGGTGGTGTTTCTCTGACATAGCTGCCCCCCGTAATGCCAGATTATCGCTTTCTGTCCCGCCGGAGGTGAATAAGATTTCTTCCGGCAAACAATTTAATAGGACTGCAAAGGTACGTCGGGATGCATGCAATGCATTTTCAGAAGATTGTGCATGCTGATGAATGCCAGAGGGATTACCATACACCTGTGTGAAATATGGTTCCATGGCATTAAATACATCTTCATCCACCGGGGTGGACGCTGCATAATCCAGATAAACATTCTTGTGATTTCTCATGTGCCGTATTATAACTCAGACAATTAAGGTGGGAATAAGTTTGGATCATTTAATGATTGCAAATCACTCCAAGTTGAACCCCTGATGATAAATGCCTTTGATATAATTATGGCAGTTTTGAAAAATAAATGACACGGAGGCGGCATGACAGAAAAGATCAAGTTTGGTACGGATGGTTGGCGAGGACGGATTGCAGAAGATTACACTTTCGATAATGTTCGTCGATGCACCCAGGGATTTGCTTCGTACCTGAAAGGTGAAAATGGTGAGGGCAGTTGGGTAGTTGTGGGATACGATAAGCGTTTCCAGGGTGAATTTTTCGCGGAAGCAGTTGCCGAAGTGTTGGCGGGTAATGGTTTCAATGTTCACTTAACAGAAGGAGCCACCCCGACCCCGGTAATCTCGTATTCCGTGGTGGAAAAATCTGCTGTCGCAGCAGTAAATGTGACCGCGTCACATAACCCACCCTGGGATAACGGGTTCAAAGTTCGCGACGAGAATGGTGGAGCGATCGCACCGGATGGCTTGAAGAAAATTGAATCCCTGATCCCTGAATCAGTGGAAGAAGTTGAGCAAATTGATATCGAAGACGCAGAAGCGCAAGGATTGGTTGTTCGTTTTGATCCAGCGCCTGCATACATCGAGCATATCCAGGAACTTATCGATTTGCAGCCGATCAAAGACGCCGGATTGAAGGTGTTAGTCGATCCGATGTGGGGAAATGGAAGCGGATGGTTCCCAAAACTGCTGGCTGGTGGAAAAACACAGGTGGAAGAAATCCACAATCACAGAAACCCCATTTTTCCCGAGATGACCCGCCCAGAACCGATTCCACCCAATGTGGATGTTGGTTTAAAGAAAACTGTTGAAACCAATTCGAATGTGCTGATCATCCTGGATGGGGATGCAGATCGGGTAGGGGTTGGTGATGAGAACGGCAATTTTATCGACCAGCTGCGAGTGTACGGTTTGTTGGCGTTTTATCTTCTGGAAGTGCGCGGACAGCGCGGTCCGATTGTAAAAACACTCTCGACAACCACCATGCTCAATAAATTGGGAAAAATCTATGANNTCGCACCAAAAATGATCGAGACGGATGCAATGATCGGTGGTGAGGAATCCGGTGGTTATGCATTCCGTGGGAATGTCCCTGAAAGAGACGGTATCCTGGCTGGATTGTTCATTTTGGACATGATGGTCAAATTAGATCGAAAACCTTCTGAACTGCTTGATTTGTTATTCGAAAAGGTTGGCGCTCATTATTATGACCGCATCGATACGCCATTTGAGGGTGAACGGGATGAAAAAATTGAACGCATTCAATCCGCAAATCCGGAAACGATTGGTGGTTTGAAAGTTACTGGGCTTGTGACTACGGATGGCTTTAAATTTACCCTCGAAGATGGTGGCTGGCTGCTGATCCGATTTTCCGGAACAGAACCTATCATCCGCGTATATACTGAGACGACACAAAAAGATAAAGTCCAACCTATCCTTCAGGATGGGCTGAAGATTGCTGGAATTGGCTAATTGATTGATTTGGTTTTAACAGACACACATTGCCACCTGGATTTTAAGGCTTACCGAGCCGATCTAGACAGGGTTATCGAACGAGCCGTAAATGCAGGTATTGCGCGCATCTTAACAATGGGTATCGATGTACAAAGCAGTGAAAGCGCACTCCGACTGGCTGAAAAGTACCCCGAAGTATTCGCGGCGGTTGGAGTACATCCTAATACAGAACTGGATTGGTCCGATCGTGTGACCAGTGATCTTGAAAGGTTGTTGGTGCACGAAAAAGTTGTTGCTGTTGGCGAGATCGGGCTGGATTACTATCGCGATCACACAAATCATGAAATGCAGCGAGCTCGCTTTAAGGAACAATTACACATCGCCGCCAATTTCAATCTGCCTGTGATCATTCATAGCCGGAACGCGTCCCCTAATGATCATTCGTGTATGGAGGATGTGTTGCATACTTTGGGAACGTGGCGAACAGATACCTTAAACCAAAAAGATGATGGACTCCCATTAGGTGTGCTGCATTCATATTTTGGTTCGGAAGAAGAAGCAAAACGGGCTTACAGTCTCGGTTTTTATACAGGTATCACGGGTCCGGTAACGTTTAAGAATGCTGAAGACCAGCAGGAACTGGTGAAAAAACTGCCGTTGGATAAACTACTGATTGAAACAGATGGTCCTTTCCTGACCCCTCATCCGCACCGGGGTAGGCGAAATGAACCCTCTTATGTCAAATTTATTGCGGAGAAGATCGCTGACTTGAAAGATTTACCGCTGGAAAAAGTTGCAAAAATAACTTCGGAAAATGCGCAGCGGTTGTTTAATTGGAGTTGATCAGTTGACGGATGTGAATTTGTTTTCGATCGTAGAAGAACCCCTGAAGAATATTGAATCCCGGATGAGGAATTTATCTGACGGTCATACCGAGGAGGTCAAGGCAGCTTTAGATCACATCCTGTCATCCGGGGGTAAACGTGTACGACCAGCTGTTACCCTATTGATGGGTTACCTGTTAGGAGCAGAGAAGGAAATATTGATTTCTCTGGCCGCGGCTGTCGAGCTGCTCCATACCGCCACACTGGTACATGATGATCTGATCGATGGTTCTCTTCTCCGCAGGGGAATTCCTACCTTGAATGCTGAATGGTCTCCATCTGCGACAGTATTGGCCGGGGATTATGTCTTCGCCAGGGCAGCAAGACTGGCAGCGGAAACCGATTCTGTCGAGGTGATGAAGATATTTGCAGATACACTGGCTACGATCGTCAATGGGGAGATTCAGCAGATGTTTTCAAGCCGTGGGACCATTGATCGTAAGGCATACTACGATCGGATTTATGCAAAAACAGCATCCATGTTTGTTCTCGCAACCACAGCAGCAGCGATCGTGGCTGATTCGCCCAAGGCGATTTACGATCTTGCCCATACCTTTGGCTATGAAACAGGGATGGCATTCCAGATTGTAGATGACATCCTCGATTTTACCGGCGAACAGTTAACGATTGGTAAGCCTGTTGCCAGCGATTTGCGCCAGGGATTGATCACCCTCCCGGCAATTTACTACATCGAAGAACACCCGGGCGATCCGGATATTGAGCTGCTTCTGGCAAGCGCCTATCCCAGTGACGATTTAGTCGATCGTTTGGTTGAGTCGATCCGCAAAAGTGGAGCGATACAGCTTGCTGTAAATGAGGCGAATGAATTTGTATCGAGAGGGATTCAGGCGCTTAACCAGCTGCCTGATGGGGAAGAGAAAGATTCACTCAGAGGGCTTGCAGAGTATATCGTGGCAAGAGACGTATAAAAATCGCCGGCAAAACCGGCGTTTTTTTATCAAGGTGTTGGCAGGTTGTAAAAATTATAGACAGCTTCAGATAATTGTGCTATCAGTGCAGATGATGGATCCCAAAGCAGTTGTTCCGGGTGGTACATGAAAATTACAAATATATAATTTCCGCCGGGTGTATACACGATACCTGCATCGCCGATCAAATTTATGATCCCACTATTGGTGACCCAGCCGTGTTTATGGGCGATTGCAGTTGTCTCTGGGACGCCCGCCTCGATCAGAACACCGATTTTATTATTCTGCAGATAAGTGACAATGGACTGGCATTCATTCTGAGTAATCCTGTCTGGGAATACTGCCACCAGTGCTCCTCCGCCGGATTCAGCGCATTGGTACAGGTCTTCTAATAACATCCCCATATCCGAGGCGGTGGTCTGGTTGTATAAGTCGGGAAATGTCGTCAGGTCTTCACGCTGATTTGCTGGCGTTTCTATAACATCCAGCAGCGGTGCTCCCTGATAAAAATGACCAGCTAAAAAGGTATTCTCGAGCCCAAGCTGCTGCATTTTCTCAGTGACGATTAATGGAGCCCGGTTGCTGTCGATGACCCGTTCCATAAGCCAGTCCGCAGATTCATTGCCGGACTCAAGGATCATTTTTTCGATCAGATTTGTGGTTTCTGCGTCTGGAGCAGCGTTAAGTTCACTGTAAACAGAGATCAGGATGGGAATTTTGATGATGCTGGCAGTTGTAAATGCGATATCCGGATTAACACTGACATCTGCACCGTTATTCAAACCAAAATGAATCTCCTGGGAAGTCTGCAGATCGAGGATATACATTCCCAAAATACCATCAAACCCGGAAAGATCGATTGTCTGGCGGACTAATATTTCCAGGTTATCGAAATTGGGTTTTGGAGGCAGGGTGTTCTCCATCGGTAAATTGACTGTTCGATGGGAAACAGAGCGTAATGCGGTTTCAGCTGGAAGTATTGCCCGTTCTAAGTCAAGAGATGTCCCCAGAGAACCTGGCTGAAATTTAACCGTTCCCGCGATGGGAATTGCTGGTGAGGCCGGTTGATCATATCTGCTCGAAACCTCTTCCGTCAAA
>JABAOG010010776.1_pt2 | contig 18716 bp, 17 predicted proteins | sample 7062131 | NCBI WGS metagenome assembly JABAOG01 (sample SAMN14538629, study PRJNA623070) | marine sediment metagenome | biome: marine biome [ENVO:00000428]; feature: marine pelagic biome [ENVO:01000023]; material: deep marine sediment [ENVO:00002113] | place: India: Arabian Sea | collected...
CTCTGTGGCTCCGTGACTCTGTGCGAGGCCAAGGGTCCAGCGCGGGCGGGGAGTGTCAGTCGGGCTTGCGGACCCTGGCGGTGAGCTCGGGGCTGGGGTGGATGTGCAGCCGGCCCTCGTCGGCGTCGATGAGCAGCGGGTCGCCCTCGTTCACCCAGGAGAAGAGGCCACCGACGGAGACCAACGTGGGGATGCCGGCGTGCCGGAGGAGGCGCGCGCCGAGCGAGTCGTCGCTCATCGGATCGGCGACGACGACCGCCGACGGGCGGCGGTCGAGGATGTCCAGGCAGAGCAGGCCGCCGGGCGCCTCGGCCATGAGCAGCGCGCCCCCCGGCCGGACCAACGGGCGCTCCTCGAGGTTCGCGTAGACCAGCCGACAGAGCGCCGAGATCTCCGCCGCCCGTCGCTCGAGCCACTCGAGCTCCTCGCCGCTCGCCGTCTGTAGCGGGGCCAGGGCGTAGCGGCGCGCCAGAGCCCAGAGCCCGGCGGCGACGCCCTTCTCCTCGCACTCCTCGACGGCGGTCCGCCGGAAGCGCTCGTCGGAGAGGAGCAGGCGAACGTTGGTGAGCTCGCCGCCGAGCTCGCCCCCCTCGCTCTCGAGGAGCGCGTCGATGCGCTGGCCGAGGCGCCGACCGACGGCGGCGAAGGCATCGCTGACCTCGTCGCTGTCCGGCCGCCGGTCGAGCTCGCCGACGACGCCGAGGGCCCGGAGCAGCTCCGCGCGGCCGAGCGCCTTGCCCGGCACGAGCCCGCGCCCCTTGAGCCGCACCTGCCGGTTGGCGCTCCGCCGAGATTCGCGGGCCGCCTTCCTGCGAGCGCGCTCACCGCGGAGGGCGAGGGCGAAGGGGGCGACGATGGCCGCCGCGAGGGTGACGTCCGCTTCGGAGAAGGGATCGTCGGCGGCCCGCTGCAGCACGACCACCCCGAGCACGTCGCCGTGGCGGAGGATGGGCAGCGCCAGGAAATGAGGGAAGCGTTCCTCCCGGAGACCTTCGACGGGGGCGAAGCGGTCGTGGCTCCGGTCGTCGGCGAGCACCACCTCCCCGGTCTGCGCGGCGGCGCCGGTGATGCCCTCCCCGACCGCCAGCTGCACGTTGCCGACGGCGACGCGGGTGAAGCCGACGTTGGCGCGCATCACCAGCAGGTCCTCGTCGGCCGCGCTCCGCTCGCGGAGATAGACGCTGACGACGTCGGCGGGCAGGAGCGCGGCGACCTCGCGGCAGAGCCGGTGGAGCACCACGCGCAGCGGCTCGAAGGCCCGGCCCTCGTCGTGGAGCCGGTGCAGCCGCTGCACTCGCTCGTCGCCCTGGACTCGCGCCTTCATGGTCCCTCTAGGTGACCTGTCGGGTCGGTCGCATCAAGACGTCGTGGATCTCGACGCTCGGGGGCGCGGCCAGCACGTGCAACACGCTCTCGGCCACGTCCCCCGGTCGCAGCGCGCCATGCTCGGCGTAGGTCCGCTGCGCCTTCTCGGCGTCATCGAAGTAGACCGAGTGGAACTCGGTCTCCACGTAGCCGGGGCTGATCGCGGTGACCCGACAACCGCTGCCGAGCGAACGCAGCTCCTTGCGAAGCCCCTCGGTGAGGCTGCGGACGGCGAATTTCGTGGCCGAGTAGACTCCGCTGCCCCCAGGGACCCGATGAGCCGCCATCGAGGCGATGTGGATCACGTGGCCGTCGTCGCCGCGGCCGCGCATGTCGGCCAGCGCCTCGCGGGTGCAGACGCAGAGGGCGAGGACGTTCACCTCGAGCATCTCCCGCCAGTGCTGGGTCGACCCGCTGGTGAGCGGCGCCTCGTGCCCGAGCCCGGCGGCGTTGACCAGCACGTCCACCCCACCCCACCGCTCGCGCACGGTGGCGAAGAGCGCCTCGATGGCGTCGGTGTCGCGCACGTCGCACTCGAGGGCGAGCCCCTCGCGGCCCTCCACCATCGCTTCCAGCCGCTCCTTCCGCCGGGCGGTGACGACCACCTTCATGCCGGCGTCCATGAGCCGCTCGGCGATCGCCTTGCCGATGCCGCTCGATGCGCCGGTGACCAAGGCCACCCGACCGCGCCATCGCTCGAGATCCGTCATCCGTCCTCCAGGATCTGCATCGCCGCGTTGTGCCCGGCGGCGCCGATGACCGACCCGCCCGGGTGGCAGCCAGCGCCGCAGGCGTAGAGCCCGCCGACCGGGAGCCGGTGGGGCACGCGGTCGTCGAAGCCGAAGCTGTTGTCGAGGTGATGGATGTGACCCCGGGACAGACCGAATCGCTCCTCCAGCGTCGGCGGCGTCAGCGGATAGGTGTCGACCACCAGGTCGCTCGTGCCCGGCGCGAAACGATCGGCGATGGAGAGCAGGTGCTCCGCGTAGCGCGCCTCCTCGGCCTCCCAGCTGGTCCCCTCGAGCTCGTAGGGAACCCACTGCACGAAGAGGGCCGCCGAGTGCCGCCCCTGGGCGTCGGAGAGGGAGGGATCGACGGTGGTGTGGATGTACCACTCGATGGCCGGGAATTCGGGGAGCTTGCCCGCGCGCACGTCCGCGAAGGACTGACGCAACACGGCGAGCACCTCGTCCTCCTCGGGGAGCAGGTGGATCGTCCCCCGGTGCTGGCCCACCTCCTCGGGCAGGCAGGTGAACTCCGGCAGCGCCTCGAGGCAGAGGTTGAGCTTCAGGGTGGTGCCGTCCCGGNNGCTTCAGGGTGGTGCCGTCGCGACGCCAGCCCTCGACCTTCGCGTCGAAGTCCGCGCCCAGCGGGGCGAGCTCGGCGAAGCGGAAGGGATCGGTGCCGAAGACCACCACCGGCGCACGGAGCGATCGACCGTCGGCCAGAGTGACGCCGCGGGCGACGCCCTCTTCGACGTCGGCGGCGACCACCTCGGCCTCGGTCTCGAAGGTCACGCCCGCCTCCCGGGCGGCCTTCTCCAGCACGCGGGCGACGGTACCCATGCCGCCCTCGACGACCATCCAGGTGCCGTCCGCCCCGGGCAGCCGGCACATGTTGTGGATCAGGAAGTTCATCCCGGTGCCGGGGGTGTCCCAGTCGCCGTGCAGCCCGGTGAAGCCGTCGGTCACCGCGTACATGGCCTTCAGCAGGTCGCTCTCGAAGCCGAAGCGCTCGAGGTAGTCCCCGATGGAGCCGCGGCAGAGACCCACGAAGGCCTCCCGGAGCTCGGGCCGCACGAAGCGCTCCGCGGTCTCCTCGATGGACAGCGGCGGCGCCATCCACGCCGGCCCGACGTCCTCGCGGAAGGCGTCGAGCTCGGCGGCCAAGCGCTGGTCCGCCTCCCAGTCCGCCTCGCCGAAGTGGGCCACCATCTGCTCGCGCAGCGCCTCGCGGTCGGAGCCCATCAGCAGGTAGCGCTCACCGGTCGTCGGCAGGAAGTAGTGCGGGTCCCGGCGGATGAGCGGGATGTCCACCTCGAGCTTCTGCACCAGCTCCGGCGGCATCAGCCCCAGCAGATACGCGCCGGTCGAGCACTGCACGTCCGGCGCCTTGGCGAAGGGTTTCTCCGTGCGGGTGGCCCCACCGAGGATCGGGGCGCGCTCGAGCACGTGGACCCGGCGCCCGGCGCGAGCGAGGAAGGCCGCGCAGACCAACGCGTTGTGGCCGGCGCCGACGATCAGGACGTCATGCATCGCGCCGAAGGCTGAAGCCTCCGGCCGCCGATGTCACGCGGCGATGCGCGCCGATCGCCGGGGGAAGGTCAGGGGCATGCCACCGGCGGGGCTGAGGGTGAGATTTCGCCGCTTCGTGTAGTAGCGGGCTCCCTTCACCAGCTGGGGGATGCGCTCGGCGAGGAGCGTCGCGAGGACCACGCGCATCTCGTAGAGGGCGAAGGCCTCACCAATGCAACGGCGGATGCCCCCGCCGAAGGGGAAGTAGCGGTAGGGGCTGATGCGTTTGCCGAGGAAACGCTCGGGCTCGAAGCGGTTCGGCTCCGGCCAGATCGCCGGGTCGAAGTGCGCGAGCAGGATGCTGCAGCCGACCACGGTCTCCGCGGGCAGATCCCAGCCGGCGACGGTGCGCGGCGCCTTGAGCACCCGACCGACGCCCGGGACCACCGGGTGGATGCGGAGCGTCTCCTTGGCGACGGCGGTCAGGTAGTCCAGCTCGAGGATGCGATCGGGATCGACCACGCCATCCGGGAAGATCTCGTCGATCTCCGCGAGCAGGCGCCGGCGGACGTCCTCGTGCAGGGCGATGCGGTAGAGCGCCCACGACAGAGCGGTGGCCGTGGTCTCGTGACCGGCCACGAGCATGGTCATCAGCTCGTCGCGAATCTCCGCGTCGCTCATCGGCGTGCCATCGGAGTGCTCGGCCTGCAGCAGCAGGGAGAGCACGTCCTCGCGGCCTCCGGCGCCCTGATCTCGACGGCGGCGAATCATCGCCTCGAGCAGCTCGCGCACCCGCGCGCGCCGGCGCAGGAAGCGCCCCCAGGGCGAGAGGGGCCCCAGATCGCGCTGGAAGCCGGAGACGAGCAGCTTCGGATCGTCGAGCGCTCGAAGCGTATCCACCAGGAGCTGGACGAGCTCGTCGTCGGTGGTGGACGCGATGCCGAAGACGGTCTGCAGGATCACGTCGAGGGTGATCTGCTGGGTCACCGGCTGGGTGGCCGTCACCGCCTCGCCGGGGAGGGTCTCGAGCGCGCCGAGCGTGGCGTCGCGCATGACCTCTCCGTAGGCCTTCATCCGCTCACCGCGGAAGGGCGGCAGGAGCAGCCGCCGCTGCTCCAGGTGGGGCTCGTCGTCGAGCACGAGCACCGAATGGGAGCCGAGGAAGGGCTCGAGGAGCTGGTTGGCCTCCCCGGCGTGGAGCTCCCGCGCCGGGCCCTTGAAGATCTCCTCGACGTAGTCGGGGTGCGAGACCTGCACGAGGGGCCACATGCCCGGCAGCTGGATGGTGATGATCTCGCCGTGGGCCTGGCGAGCCGCCTGCAGGAAGGCGATCGGCTCGTAGAGGAAGGCGAAGAGCTGCAGCGGTCCCGGCGCCCCGGGCCCGGGTGGCAGCGCCTCCCCGGACCGGCGACGGGTGCGACCGACCTTGGCGGCGGCGGCGGCGGCGAGCTCGTTCAGCATGGCTCCACCATAGTGCGAAGGCCGCTCGCCCTCGACCCTCAGTCGTCCGAATCGTCGTCGTCGTCGTCGAGGACGCGCTCGGCGAGCGCTTCGATGTAGGCGCCCACGTTCTCGACCTCGACGACCGTCGAGCCATCGTCCCCGCGGGAGAGCAGCTTCCCTTCGCTGTAGAACCAGTCCCGATCGTGCTCGCCCTTCTTGGCGTAGTCCCGCTGCCGGGTCAGGTAGCGAGCCTTCGCGAAGCTGCCCGGACCATCACTGTCTGCGGGCCACGGGCGGTCCTTCCCGAGCTCGACGGTCGCGAGCACCAGCAGCCGGTGGTAGAGCACGCCGCCACCCTTCGACTCGACCAAGTCACCGAAATCATCGATGGATTCGGGCGGGAGATGGCGGTGGAGGAGCGCGGAGAGGATTTCCACCTCGCTCTTGCCCCTCGAGGACTCTAGAAACCCCTTGTCAGCAGCGATTTTGGAATCGTCGACGTCCAGGATCTCGTAGAGGCGCTCGAGCCAAGGCAACGTTTCGGGGGCCATCGCGTCTACAGATACCACAGGCGAACGAACGATGGCGCACACGAAGAAAGAGCAAACGATGGCGGACCCCTGCAGGGGCGTGAACCGAGGGGCGGAAGGCTGCCCTGCGGAGCGCGAGCGCGTTTGTCACGAAGGGCGCCTCACGGCGGGCGGCGATGCTGCTAAGGTCGCCAGCGGTGTCCGCTCCGGCGAAGGCCGGGCCGAAGCGAATGGAGGGCACCGACCGTGGCCCCGCCTCGTGTGGCGGGACGGGGCCGGAGGATGGATGTGAGGATGAGCGACGTGGAGACGCTGCCGGACGAGGACGAGACCCCCGACGACCCCGAGGTCGAGGAGGAGGACACCGATCTGTCCGACGACGAGCTCGCGGCGGACGCGGACTCGGCCAACGAGGGCGACGAGAAGGCCAGCAGCAAGGCCGAGAGCAAGGCCTCGAAGGCCCTCGCGAAGACGAAGAAGTCCTCGGCGATCGACCGCCGCGATCCCTTGGCGGTCTACATGCGCGACGCGCAGCGCTATCCGCTGCTGACCCGCGAGGAAGAGCACGAGCTCGCCGTCCGCTATTTCGAAGACGGCGACATGGACGCGGCCCGCCAGCTGGTCACCTCGAACCTGCGGCTCGTGGTGAAGATCGCCTACGACTACCGGCAGGCCTACAAGAACCTCCTCGACCTGGTGCAGGAGGGGAACATCGGCCTGATGCAGGCGGTGAAGAAGTACGACCCCTACCGCGGGGTCAAGCTCTCGAGCTACGCCGCCTGGTGGATCCGCGCCTACATCCTCCGCTACATCCTGAACAACCACCGGCTGGTGAAGCTGGGCACCACCCAGGCGCAGCGGAAGCTCTTCTTCAACCTGAAGAAGGAGAAGGCGAAGCTGGCGGCCCAGGGCATCGAGCCGACGCCGGAGCGCATCGCCGACAAGCTCGACGTGCCGGTCAAGGACGTGGTCTCCATGGACCGCCGCATGTCCGCCGGCGACGCCTCCCTCGACGCGCCGCTTCGTGGCTCCGACGACGGCGGCCGACCGGTGAGCCGCCTCGACATGATGAGCGGCGAGGGCCCGGCCTTCGACGAGGTGCTCGCCGACGAAGAGCTCGGCGACATGCTCAAGGACAAGATCCACGAGTTCGGGGACACCCTCGACGGTCGCGAGAAGGTGATCTTCGACAAGCGCCTCGTCGCCGAGGACCCGCTGACGCTGCAGGCGCTCGGTGACGAATTCGGCGTCAGCCGCGAGCGGGTGCGCCAGCTGGAGAAGCGCCTCCTCGGCCACATGAAGACCTTCCTCCGCAAGGAGCTGGGCGAAGCGGTGGACGTCTACGAGGCGACGTGAGCGAGCCCGCCCTCTGGGTGGTCGCCACCCCGATTGGCAACATGGGCGACATCACCCTGCGCGCGCTGCAGGTCCTGAAGAAGGCCGACCGGATCCTCGCCGAGGACACCCGGCGCACGGGGGTGCTGCTGCGCCACCACGGCGTCGAGGTGCCACTCGAGAGCTTCCACGCCCACAGCTCCGAGGAGAAGCTGCAGCGGCTGGTCGAGCGACTCGACGCCGGCGAGGTCCTCGCGCTCGTGAGCGACGCGGGCACCCCGGTGATCAGCGATCCGGGAGTCCGCCTCGTCGCGGCGGCGCGAGAGGCGGGCCACCAGGTCTCCACCACCCCGGGACCGAGCGCCATCATCGGGGCGCTGAGCATCGCCGGCCTCCGGGCGGATCGCTTCCTCTTCCTCGGCTTCCTCCCCCGGGGCGCGGGCAAGCGACGCGCCGAGGTCGAGGCGATCGCCGCCCGGGCGGAGGCGAGCGTGCTCTTCGAGTCGCCCCAGCGCCTGCCGGCGCTGCTCGCGGACATGGCCGAGGCCATGCCCGATCGCCGGCTGGCCGTCTGCCGCGAGCTCACCAAGCGCTTCGAAGAGGTCGCCCGGGGGACCCCCGCCGAGCTCTTCGAGCGCTTCGCCGAGGGGGCCAAGGGCGAGGTCACCGTCGTGGTCGAGGCGGTGGATTCCGCGGCCCCGGAGCTGGAGGACGAGGCGATCGAGGGCTTCGTCCGCGAGCGCCTGGANNGGCGAAGGCGCTGGCCAAGCGCTCCGGGCTCAGCGGCAGCGAGGCGTACGATCGGGTCCAGGCCATCCGCGATGGCGTCGCGGATGGGGATTCCGCCGCCGAGCCGTGATAGGGTCCGAAGCGATGCGCCCGCGTATCTCCCTTCTCTTGGTCGGGGCTCTCGCGTTCGTCGGCTCCTGTGGAGAGGCGACGCCCGAGCCGGACGTCGGCTTCTCGCTCACCACGCTGGACATGGAGCCGCCGGACGACCTCATCTGCGTGAGCCTCTTCATCAGCGAGGAAGGCGGCTCGCCCGCGCCCCTCTTCGTGCGGAACCTCTCCTCACTCGAGGACCCGGACGAGGACGGCGATCCGGAGCTCGTCGTCGACGCCCTCCCCGCCGCCGGGACCCCCTTCGAGCTGGTGGTCGAGGGCTATGCCGCCGAGAACTGCGGCGGCGCCATCGCCTACATCGGCCGCAGCGGAGTCCTCCGCCTTCAGCCGGGCGAGCGCCGCTTCCTGGAGATGGCCTTCTACGAGGTCCAGAGCGCGGAAGCGCTCGTCCGCGGAGATCTGCCCAACAGCGCGATCCTGCCCAGCGCGACCGCCCTCCCCGACGGCCGGGTGCTCCTCGCCGGCGGCTTCGTGAACCTGACGGCGGGGGACGATTGCCCGACCGGAGCGACCGCGGGCAGCTGCTTCACCGCGGAGGCCACCTCGGATGCGTGGATCTTCGACCCGCCCACCGGCCGGTTCTTCCCGGTGGCGGGCGGGATGGGCGCGCCCCGCGGTGGCCACACCGCGACCACCCTCGAGGACGGGCGCGTGCTCGTGGCCGGCGGCGCCGCCGCCATGCGGATGGCGATCGTCCCCGGCGCCAGCGGGACCTCGGCGGCGATCTTCATGGAGCCCTACGACGCGGCCGGAGAAGCGGGCATGGCCCACGCCTCCTTCGAGCTCTTCGAGCCCGAGGCGAACCCCGAGAACCCGGCGGACGACCTGGACCGGAACGGTGACCCGGGCCGCGGCGGCTTCGTGGGCAGCGCGAGCGACGCCGGCGAGCTCGGTCCACTGAACCAGCAGCGCTTCCTCCACGCCGCCGCGCTGACCGCCGACGGGACGGTGGTCCTGGCCGGGGGCATGGGCGAGGGCGCCTCGGACACCTTCGAGCACTTCGACCCGCAGCGCCCCGGCGGCTACGGCGTCTACGACAACACGGGCTCGACGCTCCGCGTGCCGCGGATCGCCCCCTCGGCGGTGGCGCTCGAGACGTCCGCCGGCGCGTCCCAGGTCTGGATCATCGGGGGCACGGTCGCCCGCGCGAACGCGGACCTGGCCGAGATCTGGACGGTCAGCGACGACGTGCTCAGCGGCGTGACCGTGCCCGCCACCACGGCGGCGAACTTCCCGGCCCCCGAGGACGCCGGCACCATGACGAAGCCCGATCGGCCGCGCTTCTCGCTGCTGCGACCGCAAGTGGCGCCCCTCGGCGGCGGCCGCGTGGCCATGGTGAACGGCTGGTACGGGCCGCGCTGCCCGACCGCCACCGAGGCCCCCTACTTCCCGCCGGCTGGCGAGTTCGGCGTCCTCTGCCCCAAGAGCAGCGGCGCCGACTTCCGGAACTTCACGGTCGACGCCGACGACGGAACGACCGTCGAGTGGCAGGCCTCGTCGAGCCGCTTCCAGTCCTTCGGGGCGGTGGCGGTGCTCGCCGACGGGCGGGTCGTGGTGACCGGCGGCGTCGAGGACGAGGCGCTGATCACCTCGAACGATCTCTCCATCTATCGGGCGGAGCCGGCCGACAACGGCAAGCCGGTCGCCGCCGGCGCCCAGAGCCTGGCCAGTCCCCGAGCCTTCCATGCGGCCGCGCCGCTCCGTGGCGGTGGCATCATGGTCTTCGGCGGGATAACGATCACCAGCGGCATGACGGTCCGCGAGCCGCCGACCGCCGGCGAAGCCTTCTTCCTCTGAACCCGGCGGTCGCGAGCCGCCGCTTCTTGACCCCCGAGCGGCGGACTCTCTAGGCTGCTGCGGATGAGGTTCTGGGTCGCCCTCGCGTCGCTCTGCACGCTGCTCGGAAGCGGCGTGGCCGCGGCCCAAGACGATCCGCTGCGGCTGATGCGGGAGCCGGGCTCGTTCACCGACGTCATCGACGCCGCCGACGAGCTGGACCCCTACGACCTGAACGTCCGCCTCGGCTTCCGCCGGTCCAAGGAGCGGGCCACCCTCCAGCGCCAGACCACCGGCTCGGTGCCTTCCTTCGCCGACGTGGCCGACTGGGAGCGAACCCGGAACGTGCTCGAGCTCGGCCTCGACCTGGCGATCTATCGGGACGTGGCGCTCTACGCCCGGCTGCCCTTGGTGCTGGTCGACAACCGCGAGCTGACCCCGGTGGGCGCCGCCGGACCGGTGATGGCCTACCCCGGCGACGCCGACGGGCCGCTCTTCGACCTGCCTTTCTCCTCGCCGGATCGTTCCGGCCTCGAGCACCTCGCCGTCGGCCTGGCCTTCTCGCCGATGAACCAGGGGCGCCACCGCTGGCAGCCGACCTGGACCATGCTCTTCGAGGGGCGCTTCTCCATCGGCGACCTGATCGAGCCCTGCGCCGCCGGTTCCGACTGCGGCGACGGAGTGAGCGACGGTACCCACGCGATCCGCTTCGAGAACCGCCTCTCCCGCCGCTTCCGCTACGCCGAACTCTATGGGGGCCTGGGCCTCCACTTCGCCTGGGCCGGGCGCGCCGAGGACCGCTTCGCCCCCGGTGGTCAGCTCAGCGGCTACGTGCACCGGCGGCCGCCGATGCGCGGCTTCCTCACCGCCGGGATCGAGATCATCCCGTGGGAGGAGCGAATGAAGTGGCAGCGGCTCAGCTTCGACCTGCGCGCCACCGGCACCTACGTCTCCGAGGGCCGCGACTACTCGCAGCTCTACGACGCCCTCGGCACCAGCCAGCATCGGCTGCTCACCACGCCGAACTACGAAGGCATCCAGCCGACGATGGGTCCGAGCTACGACCTCGAGGCCGTGCCCTTCAACGGGCTGACCGACGTGCAGGCCCACGGCGAGCTCAGCGGGACGGTCGCCGTGGAGATGCAGGCGGCGAAGTACGTCCGCTTCCGCTTCTCCACGACCCTCACCTACGTCTCACCGCACTTCATCACCTTCACCGACGCCTGCAACACCGGCGCCGATCCGGACGGCGAGGACGACCCCCGCATCGGCGGCTCCATCGATGGCGCCACCGGCGAGCGCGTCGGCGGCTGCAACGACGGGATCATCGACCCGCACTACCGGGCGATCATCGACGCGCCAGGGCAGCGCTTCCGGATCGACGACGTGTTTCGGACGACCTTCTTCGTCCACGCGACCGTTCAGTTCTGATCGGTCTCGGCGCTCGGCTCGTCTCCCTCGCCCTCACCGTCCTCCGGCCCGAGGATCGTCGGCGTGGGGATGACGAGGCCGAGGAGGGTCCGAACCCGTGAGCGCAGCTCCTCGGAGGGATCCGGCTCGGGCTCGACCAGGAGCGCGACCGCCCGCGCCCGCTCCCAGAGCGCGCGGAGCGCCGCCCGCTGGCGGCTGACCACCTGGCTGTGGGCGATGAGCTGCCGCTGGAGCTCGGCGCCCCGCTCGGCGTCCCCGTCCTGCGCGGCGAGGACCCGCTGCCGCTGGATCTCATGGCCTCGCGTTCGCTCCTCGGCGACCGAGTCCAGGAAGGCCGAGAGCGCCTCGATCCGCCGGTCGAGGGTGCGACTGGGCGGCTCGTCGTCCCCCGCCTCCACGAATCCGGTCCGGAGGGCGCGCGCGAGCTCGATGTTGCCCACACCCTCGGTGGTGTCGGTGGCGCCACCGACGAGCGAGCGTCCCGGGCGCAGGGGGATCGCCGCGGGCCGCTCCTGATCGTCGAGCGCACCGTCGTAGACGCGACCGAGGCCGCTGAGCTGGGCGAAGAGCGTGCGCCCGTCCGGCGCGACGACCACGTAGGACTCGCCGGAAGCATCGAGCACCAGCGTCCCGGCGGGCGCGCCGATGCGGAGCGAGGGCCGACTCGAGCCGCCCATCGGCGGCAGCTGCGCGTGGAGCGCTCCCTTCGCCAGGTAGACCTGGGCCGGCGCCTCCTCCCCGACGGCCGCGCGGCTTCCCGGGTCGAGGGTGATGCGCGNNGCGGCTCCGCGTCCGTGGCGACCTCGAGGATCTCGGTGTCGATCTCCCGGCCCCGATCCCAGCCACTCACCACCACGGCCAGCGGCCGCTCCTCTGGCTCTTCGGGCGGCGGCTCACCGTGCGGGTTCACCGGCTCGGGCTCGGGCGGCTCGACCTCGGGCTGCGGGTCGGGGTCCGGCTCCGGGTCCGGGTCGCAGGTGCAACCCCCGAGGGCAAAGACGAAGAGCAGGAGGACGGCTCGAGGGAGCCCCATCTCAGTCGCCAGCGTCGGGGTCGGTCGCTCGGCCCTCTTCGGCCGCGGTGATGTCCGCTTTGTCCACGCGCTTGGTGGGCTCCCCGAGCAGCTCGGTGGGCAGCTCATCGGCGGCGAGCGCCTCGCGGGCCTCGCCGAGCTCGCGGCTGGTGTTGCGCAGGCGCTCGGCGAGCACGCCGAGGAAGCTCCACAGGAGCTTCACCGCGACGTCGTGGTCCTTGCGGACCATGTCGAAGAAGTCGCGCCGTTTGATGTGCAGCAGCTTCGCGTCGTCGAGCGCCGTGACGCTCGCCGAGCGGGTGGCCTTGTCGACCAGCGCCATCTCGCCGAAGTGCTGCCCGGGGCCGAGGTCGACGATCATCGTCCCGCCCGAGTGCACCTTCACCCGGCCGGTGAGCACCACGAAGAGCTGATCGCCTTCGTCGCCTTCCTCCACCACGATCTCGCCGGCCTCGTAGTTGCGGACGTCGGTGATGTTCAGCACCCGCACCAGCTCCTGATAGGTCAGGAAGCGGAAGAGGGGCATCTGGTGGAGGATCTCGAGCTTGAGGTGGACCTCGCGAGTGAGCTTGTCGAGACCGGCCTCGTCGTCCGGCACGCGAACGACGACGGCGGTGATGTTGTCCTTGCCGCCGCGCTCGTTGGCGAGGTCGATCAAGTGCTGGGTGAGGTCCGCCTCGGGGACTTCCTCGAAGAGGCTCTGCAGCTCGCTCTCCTCGAGGTAGCCACTGAGTCCGTCGCTGCAGAGGAGGAAGCGGTCGCCGGGCAGCACGTCGAAGTCGAAGACGTCGACCTCGACGCTCTCGTAGACGCCGACCGCGCGGGTGACGGCGTTCTTGTACTGCAGCTTGTCGATCTGCTCGCGGCTGAGCTTGCCGCGCTTGAGCAGCTCGTTGATCAGCGAGTGGTCCTCGGTGAGCTGATGGACCGACCCTTGGCGGTACAGATAGATGCGCGAGTCGCCCACGTGGGCGATGAAGCCGCGATTGCCGATGACCAGGAGGCCATCGATGGTCGTGCCCATGCCGCGCTTCGACTCGTCCGCCTGGCCGGCGGCGTGCACCTGCGAGCAGGCGGACTGCACGCTGGCCTCGAGCAGGCGGAGGATGTCCTTGCGGGTCGTCCCTCCGTGCCCTTGCTCGAATTCGACCAGGGCGTCCCGCTCGGCGGCGATGGCGTCCCGGACGACGCGCGACGCCATCGAGCTGGCGACCTCGCCGGCGGCGTGGCCGCCCATGCCGTCGGCGACGATGTAGAGGTTCAGCTTCTTGTCGACCAGGAAGCTGTCCTCGTTGGCGTCCCGCACCCGGCCCACATCGGTGGCAGGCCAGAAGCGAATCCCACCCTCTGCTTTGACCGGTTCCGTCATGGGCCCGGGCATTGTCCTGGGGTGGCCGCCGCAATGCAACAGTCCCATGCGCCCACCGGCGGCGCCCCGACATTCGCGGCGATTTTCCGCCCGATTGGGGTACAGTCCCGCCCATGCGCGCGATCGCCACCGCCCTCTTCCTCGCTCCTCTCGCCCTCGCCTGCGGACCGTCGATTCCGCCGGCGCAGACCCTGACGAGCCTCGCCGAGGTGATGAACGAGCCGGTCGACGACGCCGACGAGAGCGCCCGCTTCAGCCAGCGGGTGCAGACGGTGGTCGAGAACGACTCGCTCCAGAACATGAGCCGACAGGAGGTCGAGGACGCGATCGGTCGCGGCGATCCCTGCTCGCGCCACCCCCGCTGCATGGAGAACGGCTTCGACGGCGACGACTGGTTCTACGACGTGGGCGCGCTCGGCCAGGGGTACCCCGGGCCGGTCCCGATCCTGATCGTCGGCTTCGACCGCGAGGGCAAGGTCGTGAAGGTCTGGAACCTCAGAACGCACTGAGTAGCTGGGGTGTGATGCACACCCCCGTTCATCGCTTCGGACGGTCGCCTGGCTGCGAGCGCCGTTACGACACCAACGCGTCCGCCCGCTCGATGCCGGCTGTCGCTGCATCGCCGCGTCGATGCGGGCGCTGAGCTCCACCAGCTCTGCGATGACTTCGTCCCCCCGGTCGCAACGTCGTCGATTCCCCGTCCTTCAGGGGCGAAAGTTCCTTTCGGCTGTGACGTTTTCGTCGCCGTCAGAAGGGATTTCGCAGCACATCCCATACCTACAGGTCATGGTCGAGAGGCCGAGTCGGAAGAGGAGCATCGGCTCCCAGTGGGCATGCGCTGACCCGCGAAGCCAACGCAAGCCCAAGCGTGTGCCGACACCGTCTCGAGTTGCCCGTATTTCGAATGGGTCGGAGCGACGCCATCGGGGCTTCGGAGACTGAGCCTTGCTTGGAATTGGCACCCCGGGGACGACCGTATTCTTGGATGTCATTCGCGGTGATGTCGTGGGAAACGCGCGCGTTTCGTGGCACTCTTTCCGCTCCTGAGGGGACGATGAGCCGGCGCGAACTCGACATCATCCGCAAGCACCCATGGATGAGGGGTCTTCGCAACGGCTTGGCGGCAGCCGGGGTCGCGGCCGCGCTCTCGGCGGCGCCGGCCGAGGCGCAGGAGGGCGAGCGCTTCGTCGAAGGGGGCGCGTACCTCGGCTACATGTGGGGCGAGGGCGGCGGCGTGACCTGGGGTCTCGAGGCCCGTGGCGGTGCGGACTTCTTCGGGGACGGCTGCCAGTTCGGGCCGGAGTTGACCACGGCCGGGGTCGCGCGTTTCGGCTTCGTCGACCTTCGGCCCCAGCTCAGCGTGGGTGGTCAAACGGGGCTGGTGTTGGGCGCCGGCTCCTTCGTGACGGAGCTGAGCCTCGGCTATCGCTGGGGTGAGGGCGGTGGCCTCGTCCTGCCGCTCGGCTTCGAGCTCCAGGTCTATGCCGCGCAGACCTATTTCCGGGCGGATCCCGTCCGCCGAAACCTCGGGACCGGCGCCGGCGTCTTCTTCCCGCCGCGGCTGGGCTCGGGCACTTGCGTGGTCGCTGGCCGGGCGCTCCACGACGACGAGGGCCACGCGCCGCTCCCGGTGGTCGCTACGCTCGCCGACGGTGTGCCGCCGAGAGATCTCGACCCGGCGGTCGCCGACCGGCTGACCCGCGAGTGGCTGCGGCGCTCGAGCGCGGAGTGGGCATCGGTGCCCGCGTTCCTCCAGCTGGCCGAGCAGCTCGCGATCGCTCGCGCGCCGCGAGCCCTGGTCGAGCGCGCGCTCTCGGCGGCGCACGACGAGCTCTCCCACGCGGTCGGGACCGCTCGCTGCGCCGTCGTCTACGGCGGCAGTCCGGTCGATCTCGGCCGGGTCACGCCACGAACGCGGGCGCCCGCGCAAGGAGCGGCCGCGCTGCGGCGTCTCGCCGTGGAGAGCTGGGTCGACGGCTGCCTCGGCGAGGGCCGGGCCGCGACCGCCGCGAGCCGCGAAGCCGTGTCCGCTCGAGAGCCGAAGGTCCGTGAGCTCCAGCGAACGATCGCGCAGGACGAGGCGCGCCACGCCGCCCTCGCCTGGGACGTGCTCCGGTGGGCAGTCGCCGAAGGCGGCGACGACGTTCGCGACGCGCTGGCCGCCGTTCGGGCCGCGAGCCCCCACGAACGGACCGGGGCGGACGAGGACGCGCCCCTCGCCGAGCACGGGCTCTTGCCGGAGAGCGAACATCGAGCGCTCGGCGCACTTCTCCGCGAGCGCGCCCTTCCCGCGCTGGATGCCGTGCTCGTCGCGTGAGCGATCGAGACGGGGTCGAAACCCCAAGTCTCATCAACCCCGTCTCGGTACTCCGTCCGCCGTCGCGTGCCTCAGAGCGAGCCGGAGCAAGCGAGGGCCGCGGCGCGCAGCCGCTAGCCCTCGCTACCCCGCGCCCTCGAGCGCTACGGCTGCTCACGGGGCGCTGAAGCTGATCAGCTCCAGCACCTCGTCGACCACGATCCCCACGTCGCGGGCGAAGGTCTTGTAGCCCTTCTCCTCGTCGAGGGGGTTGTACTCGCGGAAGCGGACGGTGTCGTCGAAGGTGCCGGCGTCGACCTCGATCGGGCCGCTGCCGACGATCTTCACCTCGTCCTCGGCGAGCCCCGGAGCGACCTCGGTCGGGAAGCGGTCGCCGGGCCTGGGATCGGCCGGCATCAGGATGCCGGGCGCGTTTCCGGGCTCGTCGGCGCGCCACGCGCCCTCGTGGCTGACGATCTCTCCGTCCTCGTAGTCGTCGACGTCCTCGCCGNNCGCGCTCTTCGAGCACCCGGGTGGTCACCCCGGCGACCACTTCGGTGTCCGCGAGCATGGTGATCTGAAGGGTGACGAGCTCGTCGTCCTCCTCACCCTCGAGATTCCATTGCCACCCGACCCCGATCGGGAAGTAGGCGTTGGTGTCCTGCAGGCTGAAGCCGCCGAGTGCCGGGCCACAGTGCTCGGCCGGGTCGAGCGCTCGGGCGGACACCGCCTCCGAGCTCTCATCGACCTCTTCGCCCGGGCCGCCGAACGCGCAGCCCACCACGGTGAGCAGGGCACTCAGGCCGACTGATGCTTGGTTCCTCGTCATGATCCCCTCCTGGTGACTTCTCTGGGCACTGGCGGGTGCAAGCCGATTGCCAAGATGTAGGAGGGACACGCACATCCAAGTGGGGCATTTGGCGACGGGAAGGCCCCGGTGGGGACATCGCGCCACGCCCCCTCCATCACGATCGCGCCCGAATATGCGCCCTCGAGGGCCTCTCCAAGAGCGGGGAGATGCTGCGCACCCAGACGCCGCCCATCTGATCGAGCTCGGGGCCCCAAGGCGTGCATACGCTACCCTCCGCCGCGATGCTGGAAGACATCTCGATCCCCGTGCCTGGGGGAGGCACGCGCCCCGGTGTGATCGCGCGGCCGAAGGGCGACGGGCCCTTCCCCGGTGTCGTGGTCATTCACGACATCACCGGCTTCAAGCCCGACACGCGCCGCCACTGTCGGCGCTTCGCAGAGGCGGGCTACGTCGCGATCGCGCCGGACCTCTACGCGGGGCGGATCGGCTGCGTGGTCCAGACGTTGATCGACAGCTCGGGGCGTCGGGGCGGCAAGACCCTACCGATCCTCGCCGCGACGAAGGACCTCCTCGCGAGCCTCCCCGAGGTCGACGCGGGGCGGCTCGGGGTCACCGGATTCTGCATGGGCGGCGGCTTCGCCCTCGTCGCCGCGGCAGACCATCACTATGCGGTCGCTGCGCCCTTCTACGGAAACACGCCCGAGAGGAAGGAGCGCCTCGAGGGCATCTGCCCGACCCTCGCGCAGTACGGGGAACGCGACCGGCCCTTTCTGAAGCACGCCGAGCGCCTCTCTCGCCACCTCGAGGCGCTCGGGGTCGAGCACGAGGTGATCGTGCACCCGGACGTCGGACACTCGTTCATGAACGATCACGGCGACGTCAGCTACCGCCTCGGGAAGCACCTCCCGATCCACGCCGCCTACGACGCCGAGACCGAAGCCGTCGCGTGGGAGAAGCTGCTCGTGTTCTTCGACTCGCACATGCCGGCATCGGCGAAGGCGTAGCCGGCTCCTCGGAGCTCCCCCTTCCAGCCGTCAGCCCCCTCGAGGCTTTGGTTTCGCAGCAGAGGCGTCGAGAGGCGTCATGTGACCTCCGAGACGGCGCTCGGGGAAGCGGCAGCTCATCGCCAGCTCTTGCCGAGCGCTGCTCGGGCGCTAGCTGGCGATGCTGACGCGGTCGCGACCTTGGTGCTTGGCTTCGTACATGGCGGCGTCGGCGCGCGCTTCGAGCTCGGCGGCCGTCTCCGACCCGTTCCAGCGAGCGACGCCGATCGACACCCGCTGGTCGACGGCGATCCCGTCGCCGCCGTCGAGCGGCTCCGCCGCGAGGGTGCTGCGAATGCGCTCGGCGACGATCGCCGCGTCCTCGAGCGTGCAGGACGGCATGACGACGACGAACTCCTCGCCACCGCGGCGAAAGAGCATGTCGCGTCGGCGGATCGACTGGCGGACCACGTCGGTGAAAGAGCGCAGCACCCGGTCGCCCACCGCGTGACCATGCGTGTCGTTGACCCGCTTGAAGTGGTCGAGGTCCATCAGCAGCACCGCCACCCCGGGCTCCCGCGCCTCTCGTAGCTCCTCCTCGAGGCGAGGCATCAGATAGCCATGGGTCCAGCTGAGCGTCTGGGCGTCGGTGATCGCCAGTCGCTTGAGCCGCGCCCGCTCGATCGAGCCGGCGATGCAATTCGCGAGGAGGCGACCGAGCACCAGATCGTCGCCACTGAAATGTCCCTTGTCCTCGGCCGTGACCGAGAGGGCCCCGATCACCTCGCCGAGGTTGGTCAGCGGGACGATCAGCAGCGAGCCGATGGTGTAGCTCTGCTTCTCGAAGGCGACGAAGCGCTCGTCGGACTGGGCGTCGTCGAGGCAGACCGCTTCGCCGCGCTCGACCGCCCAGCCGAGCACGCCCTCGCCCGGTCGGAAGCTCAGCGGTCGCTCCTCGAGGCCCGCCCCACTGCGGGCACCGCAGAGCAGCTCGGTGCCGCTCTCGTCGAGGATTCGGATCGAGGTGTGCTGCGCTCCGAAGATCCGCAGGGCCGCGTCGGTGGCCGCAGCCAGAGCATCGTCCAGGGGCAGCTCCCCACCGAGGGTGGACGTCAGCTCGAGCAGGGTCCGCAGGGCGACCTCGGGATCACGCACCCGAGGAGTGTTCTTTCCCTCCGTCACGAGCACAAGGAGCGTCCCCGAAACG
>JABAOG010001090.1_pt1 | contig 18689 bp, 16 predicted proteins | sample 7062131 | NCBI WGS metagenome assembly JABAOG01 (sample SAMN14538629, study PRJNA623070) | marine sediment metagenome | biome: marine biome [ENVO:00000428]; feature: marine pelagic biome [ENVO:01000023]; material: deep marine sediment [ENVO:00002113] | place: India: Arabian Sea | collected...
GAGCCCGAGGAGCCTACGGAGTCGAACCCCCGGCCTGACCGGACGATCTCCGTGTACACCCGGATCCACTTGGTCGATGGGAGGTACGAACACTATCAGGAGGTGGGCGAGAAGCTCCTTCCTGGCACGGAGGGCAGTTACGGACTCGATGAACTGCCCTTCCTTGCCCTCCGCTGGACCAAGGTGGACGGCGAGGACTACGGACGTGCGTTCGTGGACGACTACTACGGGGACCTGAGGTCCGTCGAAGGACTCTCCCGGTCCCTTGTGACCTTCGGGGCTGCGGCCTCCAAGGTCCTGATCTTCGTGGACGACACTGGGTACACTGACCGCAACGAGGTCGCCGGAGCAGACTCCGGTGAGGTCCTCGACGGTCGAGCCCAGGACCTGTCGGCCTTCCAGTTGGATAAGTACCCCGACTTCCAAGTCGTCAAGGCAGTACTGGACGACGCCCGGAAGCGACTCGAAGAGGGCTTCCTTCTCTTCTCGGGACTGCGTCGAGACGCAGAGCGAGTCACAGCGGCTGAGATCCGTGCCATCATTCAGGAGCTTGAACAGGCCCTTGGGGGGATCTACTCGGTCCTCTCCCAGGAGCTTCAGCTTCCCTTGGTCAGACGCCTCATGAGGCTCATGACCCGAGAGGGAGTGCTGCCAAAGCTCCCGAAGAACACGGTGCAGCCCGAGATCGTCACTGGTGTCGAGGCCCTCGGAAGGGCCAACGATGCCGTGAGGCTCGAACAACTCTACGCTCTGGTCACGCAGACCTTCGGGCCCCAGGCAGCGGCGGAAATCTTCCGGCCCACTCAGGGCGCACGGGAGTTCGCCAACGCCCTGGGCGTCGATGCGGACACACACATCCGCTCCGAGGAGGAGATGGAACAGAGGCGGCAGGAGGCTATGCAGATGCAAGCTCTCCAGGCTGTCGGACCAGAGGCAATCCGTCAGAACGCACAAGGAGAACAAGAGAATGGCTGACGCCAAAGCGAACCGCCCGGTGGACGAGAAGTCCCTCCTGCTGGAGAAGAACTTCAAGGCCGCAGGGCTCAAGGGGAAGGTGGGGGATCTACCCATCGCCTCCAAGATCAACCCGAAGACCCGGATGAAGGAGCCCCGTCAGGTGACACGCTCCGTTCGTACCGGGAACGTCATCGAGACCCGCTAACATGGCCGAGCATCGGATGGACGGGACACCTCCCGTGGAGGATCCGACGCCTACTGAGGCCCCCGACAACGTCGAGGTGGTCAATGGAGAGGCCAGGGTCAAGACTGGTGAGGGAGCCGCAGAGGCCCTCCTCGCCGGGAAGTACAAGAGTGTCGAGGAGTTGGAGAAGGCTTATGGCGAGCTTCAGCGGAAGCTGGGTAGCCAGACGCCACCTGACTCCCAGGAGGATCCCCCGGCCCCCGAAGGGGACGACGGGGACGACGGGGACCCACTGATCATCAACCGGTCCTCCGGAGAGGAGAAGACCGCTGAGGGAGTCATCGCTGAGTCCCTCCAGAACGGAGACGAGGAGCTTCCGTATGCTGCCCTGAAGAAGATGGGGGTCTCCAAGGAGGCCGCCGACCTGATCGCCAAGGGCATCGAGGCAGAGTCTTCCTCCTTCCGTTCCGAACTCTACCGGGTGGTAGAGGGCAAGGACAACTACGGGCCGGTCTCGGAGTGGGCATCGAAGAACGCTGACCCCGACGAGCTTGAGGCCTACAATCGGGCTGTAACGACCGGCGATCTGCCGACCGCCCGACTGCTCCTTCGGGGCCTCAGGGCCGCTTACGAGGCGGCTGAGGGCTCCACAGAGCCGAATCGTGTCAGAGGGTCGAACACCCCTCGGGCCACCGGGGCGAAGCCCTATGGTTCCCAGGCGGAGTGGATCGCTGACATCAACAACCCGAAGTACTCGGAGGACCCATCCTTCAGGGCTGAGGTCATGCGCCGGGTACAGGCATCCCCCAACCTCTAAGGTACCATGGGACTCATCGGCAAGATCGTGGACGGACTCGGGAAGCTCCTCGGGGGTGTTGACGAGCTTGTCACATCGGACGAGGAGCGACTCAAGGTCAAGCAGCAGGTCGCAGAGGTGATCTCACCCCTGCTGGCCCAGGCCCAGGAGTACGAGGTCAGGCTGCTGGAGGCCAAGTCTCGGCTGATCGAAGCTGAGATGAAGTCTGACTCCTTCCTCGCCAAGAACTGGCGACCGTTCACCATGGTTGTACTCGCATCCTACATCGTGGTCTCCACCATCGTGGGGGCCGACATCCCTGACCGGATGTGGGACGTATTCTACCTCGGCTTCGGAGGCTACATCGTAGGCCGGAGTGTAGAGAAGACTGCCGGAACCGTGGCTGCTGCCGCGATGAAGGCGAAGGACGGGAAGTAAGGGGTCCGCCTCCTCCCCTCTTCCCTTGGGGGTCCCAGAGTGCTGAAACCACCTGGGGCCCCTACTCTCGGATGGACCCCTCGGTGGCGAGGGAGCGGGCTGTAACCCCGTGGGCACTGCGCCGAGTAGGTTCGACTCCTACCCGTCCGACTTGAAGTATCGGGGCCGACATGGCAACGACCAGAGCGAAAGACCCTCAAGGGGAACCTCTGGCACCTGGGTTCGATTCCCAGCGGCTCCACTGTCTGTACAAGTACTGGCTGGCCGGTTACGACCGACACCCATGCGGGGAACACACAGACGCGCAGGACTCCGTATGACCCTAGGGGCTCCAAACGAGCAGGGCTGATAGGCCCACCCGAAGGTCCAGTCACTAGTCATTACCACAGGAATGGAACCATGTCGAATGCGACTGCTTCCCGCCTGGGTGAGGACGATGACGGCGGTACTATGGACGCCCTCTTCCTGAAGCTGTTCTCAGGAGAGGTCCTCGCTTCCTTCCGGAAGAAGACCATGTTCCTTGATAAGCACATGGTCCGGACGGTGAGCGCCGGTAAGTCCGCTCAGTTCCCCGTTGTCGGTCGCGCCTCGGCCACCACTCACGCTGCCGGAGCCGAGATCCTCGGCCAGGAGATCAGGCAGAGTGAGGCCGTCATCTCCATCGACGACAAGATCGTGTCTCACGTCTTCGTCGATGAGCTTGATGAGGCCATGAACCACTACGATCTCCGTTCGTACTACGCTCAGGAGCTTGGGAACGCCCTCGCTCAGGAGTTCGACAACAACGTCGCCCGCTCCATCGGCCTCGCCACTCGCGCCACGGCGAACCTGACCGAGCTTCCGGGCGGAACGACTGTCACCTCCGCCACCGCCAAGACCGTCGCTGACGACCTTGCTGGTGCGATCTTCGACGCGGCCCAGCAGCTTGACGAGAACGATGTGCCCGACAGTGATCGGTTCTGCATCGTCCGTCCCGCGCAGTACTACCTGCTGGTCGAATCGACCACGAAGGGTATCCACCGCGACTACGGTGGAGAGGGTTCGTACGCCGACGGTAGCATCGTGCGTATCGCCGGTATTCCGATCTTCGCGTCGAACAACCTTCCGATCACGGACATCCGTACCACGACCAACAACACCAAGTACGAGGCCGCGTTCGACACGACCGCTGCGTTCGTCTGGCACAAGTCGGCTGTCGGTACGGCCAAGCTGATCGACCTCGCCGTTCGGGCGGACTACGACCCCCGCCGGTTGGGTTGGCTGACGGTCGCCAAGTACGCCATGGGTCACGGAACGCTGCGGCCTGAGGCTGCGGTCGAGATCCGGACTGGCGCACCCACCGCGTAAGGGGGGTGAACCATGGCTCGTAACGACCAGATGACCGTTGAGGTCTTCAAGGGACAGGTAGCCGAACTCTGGAACCTCCGTCTGTGGGGGAACCGGGAGACGCTGACCNNGTTTCAGGTGTTGGACCCCGGCGGCCTTGCGCGTAACGTTCTCCTCCCCACGGAGAAGGACGGCCTCGTGATCATCGTCGCCAACAACGCCGATGCGGCTGAGAACCTCGTCGTGAAGGAAGACTCCGGTACCACCACCATCGCTACGGTGGCACAGGACGGTGTCGGTATCTTCATTTCCGACGGGACCGGTTGGGCTGGCTTCACCGTCGCTGGTGTAGTCACCTGATCTAGCAGGATCCCACGGGGGTGGGGAGCCTTCGGGTTCCTCACCCCCTTTTTTTGCTTCTTACACGCGAGAGCATCATGCCTCAATTCTCCTCACTGGTCGCCACGACCGAGACGGAAGCCGTCAACGAGATGCTGGCGGCCATCGGGGAGGCTCCCATCTCCGACCTCGACACTGCGACCCACCCCGACGTGCTGACGGCGATCACTGTCGTGAAGCGGGTCATCCGTCAGGTCCTCTTGGAGGGCTGGCGCTTCAACACGGAGTTGGGTTGGGAGGTATCCCCCACGACTACGTACTCGTGGACTGACACCGACGGGCAGACGACCACACTCAACGTCTTCGAGCCCCCGAGTGACCTCATGGCCTTTCAGGTCACCCGCACCTCCGCCCAGAAGGACCTGCGCCTGGACGTTCGTTCCAGCCGTAAGTACCCCGCAGGATCCGGGGGGACCACCATCTTCTACGACTACGGCGAGAACAGGGACGGCCTCGACTCCGACGGCTTCGACTACCTGTACATCGACTACGTCCGGTTCGTGGACTTCACGAGCCTTCCTCAAGTGGCCCGCACGTACATCGTCGCCCGTGCTACCCGCGAGTTCGCGGAGTCCATGGGCTCTCAGTCTGCCTCGGTCTGGGCCGAGGAGGACATCCTTCGGGCCTACCGCCGCCTCAAGCGTGAGGAGGGCATCGTGGACCGGAAGAACTTCATCGACAACTGGGAGGCCTACGGGATCCTCGGAGCCCGGCCTCGCCAGAGCTTCATCTCAACCTCGCAGCACGACTCGCCCAACTGGAGCAGCTAATGCCTAAGCTCAGAGACACCTTCGTCCCGGTTGGTGGGGTCTCTCAGGAGCCCACTGACCTCAGGGACGAGACGCGGGTGGCAGCAGTGGAACAGGCTGTGTCTGATCCGTACCTTGGGCTGGTCAAGAGGCCTCCATTCGAGTACTCTGCCGCCCTCCCTGCGGGTATCACAACGGCCCTTGAGGCCACCGAGGGGAAGGTCGCCGTCTACGAGCGGCCCAATGGGGACAAGTACTGGATCGTCGTAACCTCAAGCGGCATCTCGGCTTACAACTACAGCACCGGGGCCTCCGTCACTCTCGATGACGAGAGCGCCTCCTACCTGACCAGCGGCACGGACTTCGAGTTGCTTCAGGTGGGGAACGACGAGATGTGGGTCGTCAACAAGAGTACGACCGTAGCCCGCACCGATGACACCACGGACCTTAGGACCCCTCAGGCCATCGTGTACGTCCGTGAGGCTGACTTCGCCACCTACTACAAGGTCAAGCTGGATGGTGTGGAGGTAGAGTACGTCACCAACCAAGCGAAGGCCCCTGAGGACCGGCTGACTGTAGGAACCGACGACATCGCTGGGTCCATAAGGTCTGCCCTGATCACAGGCTTCGGGGAGACCGACTGGACCTTCACCCGGTTCGGCTCCACGGTACACATCCAGCGGGTCGATGGCTCGAACTTCACCATCACTGGTGAGGACGGGCTGGCTGACCGAGGGATGGTCATCGTGAAGGACTCCGTGCAGCGGTTCGAGGATCTCCCTCTGCGCTGCAAGGACGGCTTCATCACCGAGGTCACTGGGGACCCTGGGGTGGACGAGGACAACTACTGGGTACAGTTCAACGCCGAGGGTGAGGATGACCTCGGGGTCTGGGAGGAGGTAGCCAAGCCGGGTACCTTCTACAAGCTGGACCCCACCACCATGCCCCACGTTCTGGAGTTCCAGAAGCCTCTGGAGCAGGACCTTGAGGCTGAGGCTGTCGGGCCCACTCCCCTTGCGGGCCTAGGGACTCCGACTGTAGAGACGTTGTCCAGCATTGGCTGGGCACTCAATGGCTCAGGGACTCCCCTGGACGTGGCTGCCACGCAGCACCTCGACTACCTCGAAAACAGCATCGCGGCAGTCTCCAAGACAGGGGACTTCAAGGTCTACTGGGCCCTCGACACTTCGGCCATGGCAACTGGTGCCTACGCCAGGGTTCAGGTCATCATCGACTCTGTGACGGAGTACGAGGTGGAGTACGCCAAGCGTGATGCCATGTACTACGGCAGCACCACCATCTCAGACCACGTCACCACGGGGGCTGGTTCCACCGTGCAGCTTCGGCTGTACTACGGGGACACCACCACCCCGGCCCTTGGGTACCGTGCGCTCCTCTATGCTGGAGGCAGCCCGTCGTACCCTGGTGAGACTGGGCATGACGCCACCTTCACCTATGGGGCCCCAAGGACCATCACCTTCACGCCGGGTACGATCTATCCTGGGGATTGGGAGACCAACCTCCAGATCGGCGCGGACTCCTTCACCTACACCGTAACGGGGGCTACCGAAAGTGCAGCCACCGTTGCCGCTGGGTTGCAAGCACTGGTCGATGCCGATCCTGATTGGACTGCTACTGTTAGCAGTAATGTCGTATCCATTGTTGCTAGCTCTGATGGTTCCGCCCCGGCCATCGTCGCACTGACTTCCACCTACCCGAACACGACCAATGTCTGGTTCCCAGATTCGGCCCTATCCGCTCACGTTGGGGACGTACTCCGGAACCTCACCACAAACTCCGAGGGTACCATCACCTCCGTGGATGGTGAGACGGTCATTTGCTCCGGGGGACTATCTGGTGGCACTCGTGCTACCATGCTCGACGGAGACCAGTTCGAGATCGGTGTTGCAGGGGACTACTTCGGGTTCGGACCCGGCACCTGGGGAGACCGAGAGGCCGGGAGCCTGGACATCGTCCCGTTCCCATCCTTCGTGGGGTACCCCATCACTGGGCTCTTCCTCCATGAGGGGCGCGTGGGTATCCTCGCACGTACTCATGTGGTACTGAGCCGGTCTGCGGACTACTACCAGTGGTTCCGTCAGTCGGCTAGGGTGCTACTCGATGATGACCCAGTGGACATCACGGTGGCTGGACCCTACGCTGGTGCCTTCGCCTCCGCCTTCTCGTGGAGCGAGCGCACCTTCCTCGTGAACGAGTACGGGATCTTCCTCTTGCAGGGGGACCCGTTCCTCTCGCCCCGCACAGTCGCTCTGCCCTTCGCCGGGCGGGTGGCCAGCACCACCTCGGTCAAGCCGCAGGTGGCGGGGGACATCGCGTTCTTCCTGAACGAGACCCCCAAGGGCGTACAGATCAATGCGATCTCGGTAGGTGAGAACCTCCAGATCCGCACAGTCTCCATGAACCGTCACTGCCCAACGTACATCACCTCCGGGTCGAGCTACGCCATGGCGGTGGACGCTGACTTCAAGCTGTTGGTCGTCTCCAACGGCACCGAGTTGTACTTCATGCGCTGGACCGACGACGGTATGGTCGCATGGAGCAAGGCATACCTCGACATCTCTTCGGAATAGACCATGGCCAGATACTACAAAGACTTCAGTGCCCTGTCACAGGGGAACACGGATGTCGCGTCGATCTCGGCTGACGGTTGGTCTGCCATCTACGACAACAGCGGCTTCGGTACCGGAGAGCTAGAGATCGTGGACGTGGCCTCCGAGGAGATCGCTCAGACTCAGGCCCTCAAGGCCACCTTCGGGGCTGGCTCCGAGGCTGTCTGGTTCCTACTGGACGAGTCGGACGCGACCTGTGGCGAGGAGTGTGACCTCCTGATCCTGACGAAGCCCAGCGCCATTCAGGACTGGGCTGCCTCCGGGGCGATGGCCCTCGTGAACGCCAACTACAACGGCGGCGCTGAGAACGGCCACGCGGTAGGTGTCGGGACCAACACCCCTTCGCTCCAGTACTACATGGAGCTTCGGNNGTTCCGAGAACGGCCACGCTGTGGGGGTAGGTACGAACACTCCGGCGCTCCAGTACTACATGGAGCTTCGGCGTCAGAGCGGTAGTGAGAACGTCGTGACTTGGTACGCCGGTACCTACCGCTCCGATCTCGACGACAACGTGGGGAACGAGTGGTGGTGGATCCGGGTGCAGCAGGACTCCAACTTCTCGACGGGTACGAACACCCGGCGCATGAAGGTCTGGAAGTACTCGGAAGCAGAGCCCGGTACGTGGATGAGAGAGGACTCAGTCCTCGGCTCGACCTACGACTGGCGGTACTCCACCTTCCCCTCCCCGGTCAGCACCGGCTTCGGCTTCGCCCTGAGGCCTCACGATTCAGCGGGCTCTACCGCCCACATCGCTGGGGTCTGGGGAGCCACGACTCTCGCCGAGGCGTGGACAGCCAGCGAGGCTGACGCTTCGGTCACCCCACCGAACAACAACATCGACGACGTGTCCATTGTGGATGGCGTCGTGACCACCATCGTGCGGCCCCAGGACGGGAGCGCCCTCCTGGCCACGATGAACTTCCCTGTGTTGGCTGACACCTCCGAGCTTCACCTCGATCTGAAGTGGACGGAGACGGAGGCGGCCAACCCCATCACTCCTCCATACTCGGGGTTGATCGATTGGCTAGTCGCCTACGACGGCACTACCAAAATCACCGTCACCGACAACGGCGATGGTACAGTCAACATCCCCGCAGGGTCCGAAGGCAACGACATCGTCTTCGGGATCCCCTACACCTTCAGTGTCACCCCCACCCGCGTGTTCGTTCGAGACCGCGACGGGAGGGTGGCGGACATGGATCGCCTCTCCTTGAACTACTTCGAGGTCTGGTGCCAGGGTACTGAGTTGAAAAGCTCCGTAGCAGCCGGTAAGGGCCGAGGCCCATACACCGGAACCTGGGACCTGACCGACGAGGAGTACGATGAGATGGTGAAGATCCCTGTCATGGCCGACGCTGAGGACGCAGTACTCACCATCACTGACACCACCCCCTGGGCCCTTGCGATCTCTCGCTTCGGCTGGGAGGGTAGGTACTTCCCTAGGACCCGGAGGGCCCGATAATGGCACTTGGAGCAATCCTGGCCGGAGCCCAACTCGCTATCGGGGTAGGGAAGGCCATCGCTGGCCATCAGGGCCAGAAGAAGCAGTACTTCGAGAACAAGAGGGCAGCCCTCAGGAACCTTACGCTGACCAACCGCGACCTCACGATCCAAGGGATCGAGCGGGAGATCGGGTTCAGACAGGCGACCGACGAGGCAGCCCTTGCTACCCAACAGGCCCTCGGGACCTCAAGGGCGGCTGCGGCTGCCTCAGGGGTCACAGGGGCCTCGGTGGAGGCCATCGACCAGAGTCTGATCGGGGACCTCGGTCGCTTCCGGTCTACCACCGAACTCAACTACGAACTCTCACTCGACCAGATCGAGCGGCTGCGTGAACAGGCGGGGGCTCAAGCCCTCAGTCAGATCCGCAGCGTTCAGCGGCCCAGCCTCGCGGCCACGGCCCTGAAGATCGCGGAGTCTGGCGTTCAGTTCGCCGGGCTCGCCCGAGCCAAGTTCCCCACAGTGAGCTAAGATCATGCCCAGAGTACAGGTAAAGAGCCCCGTAGGGGCCCAGAGGATCCAGCCTCAGGCGCAGCCTGTGAGCCGGTTCGCTCCTGCTCCGGTCAATGAGCTACAGCAACTGGCCGGGGCACTTGCGAGCCTGGAGCCCTCCGTGGGTCGCCTTGCGGCCCAGGAGATCCAGAGAGAGAACGAGCAGGACTTGGCCGAGGGGCAGCGGGAAGCCCAGCGGATCATGGAGGAGGAGGAACTCTCCTACCGTGAGGCCGTGGAGCAGGGGCTGATCCGGAAGGACCAGAACCCGTGGTTCCGTCTCGGTATGAAGCAGCAGTTCGGAGAGGTCGCCGCCCAGGACTATGGGCTCGCCCTCCGGGCACACAAGCAGAACCTCCTGGCCGCAGGGGAGGATGACCCCTCCATCTGGGATCAGGAGGAGGCGACGTTCCGAACGCAGTGGGTCGAGCAGAACATCGGTTCCGAGAACCGGGATGCTGCCTTCGACCAGACGTTCGCGGATGCTGCCAACAACATCGCCTACGGCCTGGGCGTCGAGTTCGGACGCGGGGCCGGTGCGAACGCAGAGCAAGCGGTGATCGACCGCAGCTTCCAGCAGGTCATGGGGGCCCTAAGGGCATTCGGGGAACCGGACGCCGATCTTTCCCTCATTCGGGAAGACATTACCTCCATTCAGGATATGCTCATCAACCAGATGGGCATGAGTGGGGCCGTGGTGAATCGACAGGCTGTGGCAGCCATCGCTGCCTACGCCATCGAGACCCAGGACTATCAGGCCCTGGAGCTTCTGGACCCGGAGACGGGACTCAGGGGCGGCACAGGGCCCTTGGGGAACACCTCCTACGCGGTCGAGGCAGTCGATCAGGCCCGCCGGGAGATCACCCGGAGGCGTGAGGCCGACTGGGTGCGGGAGGACAACGCCCGGAAGCGGGACGTGCAGGAGCGGCGTATCAACGCGGTGAACACCTTGGTCGAGCAGTACCAGAGCCGAGGTGCTATCTCCCAGGATACTGCTAACACCCTGGCCCTCCAGTTCGAGGCCCTCTCCCCGGAGACCGCCAGCTACATCCGGCGTCTCCCAGCCACCGTGGCTGCCGAGGGACTCTACTCCAACCCGGCGCTGACCGACCAGATGGCCGACGGGATCCTCACCGGCACCACCGGACTGGAGGACATCGTGGCCGCAGTCGGGAACCAGCGTATCTCCAGCGACGAGGGGTTCTCCCTCCTTGGGCGGCTCTCTCAGCTTGAGGGCTACCGGGCCGCCACCGCTTCGGACGGGAAGAAGTTCGACATCCTGACCGACCCTTGGTACACCGAGCGTGAGTCCTCCTTCCGGAGGCTCTCCGGTGCAACCGACAACATCGCAGAGCGGTTGCTCGATCCCGATGAGGAACGAGCCATCGTTACCCGCTACACTGACGCCGTCTCCTGGGTGGCCCGAGAGGCCATGGAGTACCAGATGTCCCCTGAGGGACAGGCGGCCACCAAGAACCAGCAGCGGGAGTACATCAACAACCTCTTCGATCAGGCCCAGGCCATCTGGTACGCCGGAGAACTGGACCCAGCCGAAGCAGCCCGTCTACCCTATCCCACCTTCACCCCTGAAGAGGCAGCCGAGGTTCGCCGTCGCATCGACATCGCGGAGCCCCTGACCTTCAGGCAGAGCGCCATCATTCGCCAGTTGGGTTACGACCCGACCAGCGTGGAAGACCTTCTTCGTTTCATGGATACGTCCAACCCCTAAGGTGAATCATGTTCGAGCCTGAATACCCCCTCGACGATCTCTTTCCCGGTCAGGTTCCTGACCCGGAGGAGGATCGGAGGCGACAGCAGGAGGCTATGCTGGTCGCCCGCAGACAGCGTCTGCTCGCCAGAGGGGACACTACTGCCGACATCGGCGCAGTACCGGCCCCACCGAGGGTCGATAGCATTGGGCCCGCCACCGGGCCTATGCCTGAGGAGGACGACCGGGGCTTCGTCAGGAAGACCTTTGCCGCTATGTCCCGTGGGGCCCTTGAGGCCGTGGACGAGACGGTGGACTTCGTGACCCCTGGGCTCGACGTGAACCTCTTCGCTGACGAGGGGGAGGACGGACTCCTCTTCAACCTCCCTAAGGCCCCTGAGGGCATCGGATACGGACTGGTGGAAGGCTTCACCCAGTTCGGTGTCGGAATGCTGGGGGCCGGGAAGTTTCTGAAGGCTACCGGGCTGGCCCGCAGGGCGGCCCTAGGAACGTCACGGATCCTCCGGGGTACCCAGGGGGGCAGGGCAGCTATCGCTGGCCTTTCTAGGGTGCCTGGAGTGCGTCATATCGCCTCCTCGCGGACCATCGCCAGGATGGTTCCCATCGAGATGGCCTCCGCTATCACGGATGCCGTGGCATTCGACCCGTACGACGACCGGCTCACTGACCTTGTGAGCGGGCTCACGGGTGGACGCAGCGATGCGATCCTCGGGTGGCTCGATGCCGACGAGGACACCCCTGAGCTTCAGGCCCGTGCGATGGCCGCCCTTGAGGGTGCGCTGATCGGTGTGGGTCTGGGCGTCACCATCGAGGGAATCTGGCGCGGGCTGCGGATCAAGAAGATCCGGCAGCAGATGCAGTCAGGTGCCCTCTCCCCCGAGGAGGCCCAGGCGGCAGCCCGAGAGGTATCGGCTGCCCCGCTTCCCAATGACGACGCCATCGCCGTCTTCCACAACGCGGACGGCACACTGACCGGGCGGGTCAAGCAGACCGGGGACTTCTCGGCAGACCCGACGGGCTTCGTGCTTATGGCCCGGAAGCGGGAACACGCGGCCTGGGGGCGTGACCCCATGCCGACGGATCTGGACTACNNTTCGAGCCGGGTGAGGATGTCTTCATGTTCCACGCCACCGCCGCGAAGGGGAAGATCATCGACAACGGTCTCATGTCTGCATCCGAGGCCAACGTCGAGCAGAACCTCGGCGGAGGGGGTCAAGGGATCTCCGTGACGTGGAGCCAGCAGAAGGCTGAGACCATCGCTCACTTCACCCGTGGGGCTGCCATGGTGGCCCGAGGGGACATGAGGATCCCCAGCGAGGTGGTGGATCACTTCGGGGACACCTTCGTCTACGACAACCCGTTCATCGACATCATCGACGATACGGCGCACACCTTCCTGAGGAACGAACTCGGGATGTCTGAGGCCGACGAGATCATGGGCGGGCGGTCGTGGGAAGATTGGCTTCGGGACGAGGGCCTCGGATCCACCACGAAGTACGATGATGCGCCGGACTGGATGGTGGATGAGTACGAAGCCGCCGCATCCATGGATCCGGATCAGGTGCTTCGGCGACTGGACGAGGTCGTGGAGCGGTACGCCGCCCGTGCGGGGTGGACCGTCGATGAAACCCAACTGTTCGTGGGCCGCCTCTACCGGTGGTTCGACAACATCCAGCAGGACGAGTTGGCCAAGTCGATCACCGACGCAGCCGACGACTTCGAGTTCTTCCGGCGGTACAGCCAGTTCGATCCCGATCAGGTTGGGGTCGTACAGGTCGCCGTGCGGAAGGACGTGGACTGGAGGACTGGGGACATCAGCGCCACTGACCAGAACCGGTACTCAGCCACTGTCATCGAGGAGGAGTTGGAGATCCAGTTCCGCTCGACTGACCGACGCCCCTCGGAACTCATGGAGGTCGTGGAGCGCATCGACCTCGCCAACGAGGCCCAGGCTGCTGCCATGAATCAGATGATTCGCCAGCGGCTGTCGGGCATCTCTGACATCCCCCAGGCCAAGCTGAACCAGACCGTCAGGAACATCGGGGAGAAGCTGGCCCAGGGTGTGGACCCGTTCGGCTCCGAGATCCAGCAGGAGCTTGGGCTGAACCTGGGGCTGTACATCAAGACCTACGAGGACTTCGTGAAGGTCTCACAGGCCATCACTGAGTCATTCCCCGAGTCGATGAGGGCCGCCCGCGCACGAGCAAGGGACGGCTTCACGGACTCTACCTGGGACGCCACCTACCAGCGGGCCGCCCAGCGGCTGGCTGACATGACCGGCACCCAGTTGGAGGAGATCGAAGAGTGGGCCCGGCGCACCTTGACCCCGGACGCACCTCAGGATGAGGTGGCTGACCGGGTTCTCTCCGCGACCATGCTCATGAATTTCCTCGGGCAGGACATCAAGACTCTCTCTGACGCCGCATACTTCGCGGCTGATGCTTCACCAGAGCGGGCCATGCTGGGGACCACCCTCAGCAACGTGACCCGAATCTTCGCGGACATTCAGGTCCGGGTGGCTGGGCTCCAGTCGGAGTCGGGCCGAATCCTGAACAGCTTCAAGCTCCGGGGCATGAGCCCGGAGGAGTACGCTGAGGCCCTCAAGGCCGGGAATAAGGGCGCACCCTCAGACCTCGAAGCGGGCCTGGGGACGACCTTCACACCTGAGGAGCTTGACGCCCTCACGAAGTCTCTGGTGCTGGCCAACGGAGACCCCGAACTCATTCGGGAGACCATCATCCACATGGCCCGCCTCATGAAGGAGCAGGACGCAGCCTTCACTGGGAAGGGAGTCTTCGAGAAGGTCAACCGGTACCGGACGGCGATGATGCTGTACGGGCCGAAGACTCACGCCATCAACGTCCTGAACAACGCGATGGTGGCCGCATGGCTGCCGTTCGAGAACATCGTGGCCGGGGGCCTGACCCTCGACAAGACGATGCTCCGGTTCGGGGTGGATCAGTACACTGGGATGATGTCGCATCTGGCATCCTCCTTCAACGCGGCCCTTGAGGCCTTCAGGACCGGGAAGAACATCCTGGCCCCTGGGGCCCGAGTGGACGAAGGGATCCTCGCGGTCCCGAAGGCAGTATCCAACCTGGGCCGTCTCTTCAACGGGTTTGTGGACTTCCCTGGTAGGGCCCTCATGTCTGCCGATGAGTTCTTCAAGAACGTCAACTACCATGGCTACGTACACGCCCAGGCTCTGGAGCGGGTGCGGAAGGAGGCCATGGAGGCAGGACTAGAGGGAGCCGCAGCACGGGACTTCATCGCCCGCAAGACCACCGACATCCAGAAGAACTCGGTGGTCACCGATGCCATGGCTGACATGACAGGGTTGCCCAAGGGGGCCGCTCTGAACCTGAGGGCCATGGACTACGCCGCGTACGGCACCTTCACGAACGACCTCCATGGCTGGGCTAAGAGCATCCAGAACATGGCGAACGAGCATCCCTCGATGCGCTTCGTGATGCCGTTCATCCGGACGCCCATCAACCTCGTGCGCTTCTCCATGGAGCGGACACCGGTACTGGCACTCGCCATGGACTCGCATCGTGAGATGCTGGCCCAGGGTGGGCGGCAGCGGGCGATTGCGCTGTCCCGTGAGGCCGTAGGTACCGCCATCTGGGGTACCGGGGCCATGCTGTACATGGGTGGTCACATCACCGGACGCGGCCCGACGGACTACGAGATGCGGAAGCAGTGGATGGACGCCGGGAATCAGCCCTACTCGTTCAAGGTAGGGAACCGGTGGATCAGCTACGCCCGTGTGGAGCCCCTGGCTACGGCCTTCGGGGTTCTCTCGGACGGCTGGGAGATCGTGAACGAACACGACGAGGGTGAGTTCTCTGACGAGTTCAGTCAGGTTGCTACGGCGGCCATCGCCGGGATCATGGCGAACGCCTCGCAGAAGACCTTCATCCTGGGCCTGACGGACGTTCTGAACGCCGTGTCGGGGGATGACCCCCGCAAGGTGGAGCGCCTGATCGGGAACGTGGCCACCTCGTTCTCTCCCAACTTCCTCTCGCAGTTCAATCAGGACCCGCACTTCAGGGAGGCCCGTGGTCTCTTCGAGGCCATGAAGCGCCGCCAGTTCTACGGCACGGACTCTGAGTCCCTTGAGCCCCGCAGGAACATCCTCGGGGAGAAGGTCCTCAAGCCTGTCGGGTTCCCTGGCCGTGGCTTCCTGAGTGCAGCCAACACGTCACTCAATCCCTTCACGGTATCCTACGTGGATCCGGAGAAGGCCGACATACAGCGACAGCTTATCGAGCTTGGTCGCCGGATGCCGTTCCCGCAGCCCACCAGGGGCAACGGGGCCATTGACCTCCGCGACCGCGACCGGTGGGACGAGACGGGGAACCGTCAGAGCCCGTACGACCGGATCCTTGAGATCGTGAGTGAGGGACCGGGGAACCGACCCCCACTCCGACAGGCGCTCGAAGCGTTGCTTCGTTCCAAGAAGTGGACCGAGGCCAGCGGTGGAACCCTTGAGTTCCCAGGGGGTGAGCGGTACGAACGTGCTGCCGCCCTCATCCAGGGCTACCACCAGTTGGCTGAGAGACAGGTGTACGACGAGTATCCTCGACTCTTGGATGAAGTCAAGGCAGTGGCGCAAGCAGAAGCCGACGCGATTCGTGGACGCGAATCCGACCCTGACATCATCGAAACCCTGAGGAGGAACTAGTCATGGATGACCCTACTTTCTCACCGGAACAGATCGACCCCCTTTGGTTGATAAAGGCAATCACCCGCCTTGAGACCAAGATGGATGCTATCCTCCACATCGAGGCCCGCGTCACGGCCCTGGAGAGATATAAATCATGGCTGAGTGGCGCGGTCGCCATGGCGGGGGCGTTCGGAGCAGCCCTGGGGTGGTACCTAGCCAACAGCATAGGGTAACGAACCATGAGCGACCGCATCAAGAGACAGCAGAGCCTCGCAGAGGAGCTTCAGGACCTCGTGTTGAGACACGCACGGGAGAAGCTGAAAGACGGAACCATCACCGCCGGAGAGTTTTCGACCGTCGTCAAGCTCTTGCAGGACCAGGGGTGGACGTTCGACCCCAACGAGCTTCCGGCGGACCTCAAGACGAAGCTGACTCAGAACATCGACCCGAACAGCCTCCCGAATCCGGAGGACTACGGTATCAACGTGGAGGCGTAAGTGTATACCCAGGAACAACTTAAAGAGGCAGGACTCGACGACTTCAGGGTCTTCCTGATCGAAGTTTGGGCGTTCCTGGGCCTCCCCCGGCCCACGCCTGTGCAGTTGGACATGGCCTACTGGCTCCAGCACGGGCCTCGCCGGGTCATCCTTCAGGCCTTTCGGGGCGTAGGGAAGTCGTGGCTCACCGCCACCTACGCCCTGTGGTGCCTGTTGGTGGATCCGAACTTCAAGATCGAGATCATCTCGGCCTCCGGCTCCCTAGCGGAGGACATCTCGAAGTTCATGAAGGACCTGATCAGGGACATGCCGCTCCTTGAGCATCTCCAGGCAGACGAGGGCCAGCGGGCCCGTGTGATCTCCTGGGACGTGAAGGGAGCCGGGGTCTCCAAGGACCCCTCGGTGAAAGCCGTGGGGATCACCGGACAGATCACGGGTACTCGTGCCGACCTGATCATCGCAGACGACATCGAGGTCCCGAAGAACTCCTTCACGCATCACCTGAGGGAGAAGCTCCGGAACCTCGTCACTGAGTTCGACGCGATCCTGAAGCCGGGAGGGCGGGTGGTCTACCTTGGGACCCCTCAGGTCGAGGAGTCTCTCTACCCGTTCCTGAGCCGGAAGCAGGACCCGAACACAGGCAGTCCGCTGTACACCACCCGCATCTGGCCCGCTGAGATCCCTGAGGATCCAGCGAAGTACGGGGAGAACCTCGCTCCGTACGTGGTCAGGCTACCTGGGCCCCCCGGAACACCCGTGGATCCCGACCGGTTCGACGAGATCGACCTCGCGGAGCGGAAGGCTTCCTATGGGGCCTCAGGGTACAGCCTCCAATTCATGCTGGACACCGAGTTGGCCTCGGTAGACCGGCATCCACTCAAGCTCTCGGACCTCATCATCCACGATGTGGACCGGGATATGGCCCCATCGAAGATCGTATGGGGAAAAGACCGCCGATTGGTGCTGGAAGACCTCTCCGCAGGGGGCTTCAGCGGCGACCGGTACCACAAACCCGCCTGGGTGGCCCCAGAAATGGTGCCCTGGCAGGGGAAAGTCATGGCTATCGACCCCTCAGGGCGTGGCCGGGACGAGTTGGCCTACGCAATCGTGGGTCATGTACATGGAATGCTGTACCTGATGGACCTAGGAGGCTTTCAGGACGGCTACGGGGAGGCCACGCTCTCGGCTCTGGCCGAGGCAGCGGGGCGCTGGAACATCAACGCCGTGATCACCGAGAGAAACTTCGGTGGCGGGATGTTCGAGCAGCTTCTCACGCCCTATCTGATCCGCGTGAACAAGGAAACGTGCATCGACTGCGCCCTCAAGGGGCGAAACGAGTGCGAACACAAGGCTGGGCTGATCGATGAGGAGTACAAGGGGTGGGCTTCGGGCCAGAAAGAGGTCCGGATCCTGAACACCTTGGAGCCCGCGACTCAGCAGCACCGCCTCGTGGTGGACCGAAGGATCATTGAGAAGGACATCGAGATCCAGAGCAGCCACGACCGGTCGAAGTACAGCTTCGTGCAGCAGTACACGCGGATGGAGAAGACCCGAGGGGCCCTGCCCCACGATGACCGGGTCGAAGCAGTCTCGATGGCGGTGGAGTACTTCACCGAACGTATGGCCATCACACAGGACAAGGCGCACGAGGCCAGAAAGCTGGCTCAGTGGCGCGAAGTCGAGCGTGAGTTCATTCGGGATGCCATCGGGGCAAAGCCCAAGAAGCCTTCGTACATCAACCTCTAGGACCATCATGCCTCGTAGACACTACCCGCCCGCCAACCCGGCGCGGCTCTACCAGCAGTACCCCCTGGAGGCGGGGGGAGGCGGTGAGGGGGGCGGTGGATCGGTCGATCTTGCTGACTACTACCGGAAGTCGGAAGCAGACGACTACTTCGTCATCGCTCCTGCCAGCACCCCGGCTGCTGGGGACATCCTCTACAACATCGACGGGACCGACGACGGCTGGACCCTCCTGCCCATCGGGACCGACGGGTACGTGCTCAAGGTGGCCACAGGGTTTCCCTCCTGGGCCGTCAACAACGCCGATGACGCCGACACACTCGACGGGCAGCACGGCACGTACTACCTCGACCTAGCGAATCACACCGGACGGCTCCCCTCGGACGAGAACCTGCCCCTGCTCCCCGACGGCAACGTCATCATCGGGAACGGGGTGGACAACTCGACCAGGGCGCTGACCCTGTCGGACATCACGGCAGATGCAGGATCCCCGGAGAACTACATCTTCAACGGGAACATCCAGTTCATCACCTCCTACTCGACCGCCTCCGGGTACAACTACCCGTTCTACTCTGAGGCC
>JABAOG010001078.1_pt1 | contig 18668 bp, 22 predicted proteins | sample 7062131 | NCBI WGS metagenome assembly JABAOG01 (sample SAMN14538629, study PRJNA623070) | marine sediment metagenome | biome: marine biome [ENVO:00000428]; feature: marine pelagic biome [ENVO:01000023]; material: deep marine sediment [ENVO:00002113] | place: India: Arabian Sea | collected...
GCTTTTATTTCTTAGGTAGCTTTAACCCTGCCATTTTACAGGAGTGATTGCTCTTTCTACCAGCCAATTTCCTCCACCCGCATAATGATTGTAGTTCCGTATCTGGTTGTCCGATCTCAACATACCAAAGGCATTAATGAGATTGCTCCTGACATGTTAACATCAGGAGCAATCATTCTCGTATTACCGGTTATTTACGTATCACCTATGGCATATTTTCGGAGCTTGTACCGTTTATGTTATAAGGTTCCTTTTTCCCAGGATATGGGTTACAGATTGGGCAGCAGTACAGATGCTGCGAGCACAAGGAAACCAACAAAGACAAACCAGNNGACAAACCAGAATGCCTGGGCAGTTAGCACAGGTAGTTGGATCAAAACGCCGAGAAATCCCAGAATTGCCAATACAACTGCTACATAGAAAGTGACATTTTTAGGTGCTGAAAGGTTCATAATATTATTCCTCCGTGAATAAATATGAGTTTGCAATTACAACCCCGGTATTCTTTTAGAGTTTCGGTACAAACAAAATTTATCCTTATTTATCTAATTTGGGGATTTTCAAAACCATGCCAGGTTTAATGAGATTAGGATTATCACCAATAACCTCTTTGTTTGCCTGGTAAATGATCATCCATTTGTCCTTTACAGCCGAATTGTAATACTTGAGAGAAATATGGCTCAGGGTTTCTCCTGCTTCAACAGTATGTTCAGCAATGATTTCTTCCTTTTTTACCGGTTCTTGGGAAGCTATTTTTGATGTGCGTTGCGGTGGTTTAGGGGGGGCTGTTCTTCTTGGTTTTTTAGGTGTGGGTTTTTCTATCGGTTCTCTTCTTGATTTTTCTTGAGGCTTAAGCGCTGGTCTGGATGCAGGCTTGGTATCAGGTTTTTGAGCAGGTTTTGGAGTTGGCTTCGCAACAACTTTAGCTGCTTTGGCTGGTTTAAGGATCGACTTAATGCTATTTAGTGCTTTTTCTTCTTTTTTGCTAATTTTTTCACCCAAGCCTAAAGCGCCTTCCCCTGCAGCTTCTGCAACAGATTCTGCAATACTTGCCAGGAATTCTCGATATTGTTTCGCATCTGATAGGGAAAGCTTCTGTTGAATCAGGTTATTGATTTCCTCAAGCACTTCTTCGGCTTCAGAAAGAGTGGCTCCCTGAACATCGCGCGATGTTTTGGTTTCGTCCTCTAATACCTCTCGGATAACTGGACTCGAGGCCGTGTAATTCTTGATAACGTCCTTAAAGGCTTTCGATTCCTTCGCTTTTGTCATCAGGGCAACATTTCCATCTGCTGCACTCAATGCAGCAAACACCCAATCGGGTCCATCCTTTATCCGCTGCCATTCCTCTTTTGAAAACTTCGATTTTACTGCCTTCATATCCTCTCTTTTCTAAAAAATTGTTGATGAAATTATAATCCTGAATGAATAGTCGGATTAATGAGCTTATTTAATTTAGGATAACATCGAACACAGGACGAAACTATCCCCTTTCGGTAACATTTTCTTTTGACTTGATTGCTACATGTTGTGAATACTAGCCTTGAAGATGGATGAATAAAAAACAGTAGNNCACTTTGTCGGAATTATTATCGCTAAGATACGATTTTTTTTAAATCAGCTGATTTCATCACAGCTTTAAGATGCATAAAAATATTCCGCTTTAATTGGCTCACGAACGATCAAACAACTTACCAATCATCCCCATGATATCATCTACTGCTGAGCCATCCTTGTCCCTATCTAATAAACCTTCTATCATTCTCAACATATCTGGATTGGATTGTCGTGCGATCTGCTTTTGACCACCAAGGAATTCTGTCAACATATTTGAATCAAAACCTCGATCTTTTTGTTGCTTACCCAAACTCCCCAGCAACAAGGGGGCTGCGATTTCCAGGAGTTGTCCGGTTTGGTCACTTTTGATCCCCGTTGATTTTGCAAAGCCTTGTGTAACAACGGATTGTTGGCTTCCGAAGATATGTCCTAGAATACCCGCACCATTCCCAGCCTGTGGATTTTCCAGAAAACCGCTTACGTCCTTTAAGATCGATCCGTCATGATCTTCAGCCAAAGCATTATGTAATGATTGAGCACCATCGGGATCGGAAGCATTTTTAGATAAAGCAGATACTAAGAGAGGCATCGCAGACGATAAGGACGATTTTGTTATTTCTGTATCCGCTCCAATGATCTGGCTAATTTGGGAGATATTGTCTTCAGACAATTGATTCATGATTTGAGATGTTATTTCATCAACTTTTTTCCTCCATTTATGTTATTTTTGAAATTAGTATATAAGACTGATATGCGTGTTCTATATCAACTTGTAGTTTGACTATTTCCATCGATGTGATTTTTATTGAGTGGTAATTATATATTGTTGAATAGTGTCTATTACAATGACTTTCAGCTGGGAGATTTGCACAGGTTGAAAGAATTCAATATATTTTACCATCCATCATGATAGGCTAAAAAACCTTATTTGTATAAGTTGAACCCGGATACAAGTAGATACAAGGGAGTGATACCCAAATGCAATTAGCGGTTCCGCTAAGTAAAACGTTTTCCCCGCTTATAACTTGAACTTTCTACTCGCAAAAAAAAGCACCACTTCTTAGAGATGTTTTCAGAGCGCCCCCGGTGCGACTCGAACGCACAACCGTCGGATTAGAAGTCCGGTGCTCTGTCCATTGAGCTACGGGGGCATTTTTTTATCTGGCGTTAACCGGCCGTATCCCTTTGTATACCCTGATGCCGGAAATCGTCCGTAAAATCATCAAGGGAGGGCGATTCAGCCTGTCTCCCAAATCAACAGCTGTAAGAGGTGTATTCCCATTTACCAGGAACAGGCGGAAAATTGCCTCCACAAGGGAGGTTCGCTCAGTTATAAAATCATCACGATTGGCATAGTCTGTGATCAATAAATGCTGCAATCCGTCTACACGCTGCACTTCTGCGGTCTGTGGATCAACCCAATCGACTGTATCGTTTCCCTTCAATTTGGAAAACAGCTCCTGGTGTTCCGGGCTGAGACAGGAAATCATATGGACGCGCCATTCGCGATCGTTTTGCTTCCACCAATCATAATCAATATGGTACAAAGTGTCGAGTGTCGGTTTTACCAGACTGAAACGTTTCGTTTCCGTCACAAAGGAGCTCCTCTTCTATCCTCTAACTGGTCACTTCAGAATCATCAAAGCGGTAGTGCAGATCACCAACATGGATGAACCACGGTCGAGACTCAAGCAATGCCATGATCGGTCCGGGTGGACAGCGCCGGATCAGGTTGACTGCAGCATACAATTCGGCAACATGGACATGGCTCTGGGGGTTCAACTTGGATAATTCACGCACCATGTTGACCACAACACGTTCGAACGGAAGCGATGATTTCTTCATGGTATCCCAGGCAGCAACTAATGCATCCAGGTCCGGGATTGCAATTGCCATGCGGTCATCATAGGCAGCATTAACGATCTGCTTGAGCATCGCAAATACCACCCCACCATCTGACCCGATCAGGGCAGTCTTTACCCAATCCCTGCTCGAGCGCTGGGAGTCAATATCTACCACCACTTCACCCAGGTTTTTACGGCGCGAGATGCGGACATAGCTTCCAGGCATCAAACCTTTAGATTCATACCAATCCCTTAAACCGTAGACATACCCTTTCTCACGGACTACCCATCCGGGGAATTTTTCCTTATTATCTCCATCTACCAGAATGAAGCGAATTCTCGGCGCTTCATATGCGGTTGGGAAAAGCGATTCCACCCGAGGTGAAAGGGGCAGCGTGCCGGAAAGTAAATGCGGCAGCAGCAATCGGATCGTGACCGTATCCAGTTCATGGATAGATTTGTCCGATGGACTGAGTTCATCATCCAGTTCTTTCTCCAGACTCAGCATTTCACTGGACAACAAACTGCGGTCATAATCAATCGGCTCATATTGTAAATATTGCGGTGTCTCTCGTACCGCATCTGGCTCAAGCCGGTTCAAAAACCAGAGAACTTCTCCGGCTGGACCGACCTCATCAAATCGATTATCCTCCTGAAGCGCCAGATCCAGAGAGAATTCGACTAATTTTGGATTTTCTTCAACCTGACCGAGTTCGATCTGATCGATCAAGTCTGCTGTTTCTGCGGGACCTCCACCAGCCATATCCAGGACGGCTTCAGCGAGATTCAGGTGTCCTGTGTTGACCTCAACCAGCAGAGCACGCGGGAACCAGCGCCCGGCAATTCGAACGAATTCCTCGTTCTGTTCCAAAACATCTTCCAACCGGGAGATCAGCGTTTCACTGTGGGTATCTAAAACATCTTCCGGAGACGGGGTATCATCTCCGCCAATATCTACTGGCTCATTGAGAACATGGTCTTCCAGTTCAGCAGCGAATTCTTTGGTTTCACCGTTGTCAAAGGAAACCTCGATCACGGAGAATTCCCCAATGTTTGGGTTTTTCCCTTCCCTCACACCAACAACTTCTCCCTGCTGCCATTCCAGCACAGGGAAAGATAAGACCTGCCCGGGCTTATACGATACTTTTGGAAGGTAAACCTCACCACCGGCTAATTTTTTATCCTCAAGGGCTTTGAGTTCACGCTTGATCCTCTCCTCTACCAGGACAGTGATCAATTCTTCCGGGGGAAGTGGTGTTTCTACTTCCAACAGGTGCGCGTATAAGAAATCAATATCTTCGCTATTAACCTGAAAATCATCCCAATAGTTCTCTCGGAGCGTTAACGATGCTGTCTGCATAATCCTCAACCTCTTGGGAATTTATTACTGATCATTTTCATATCTTGTTTCATTTTTAACCAAACTAATATTATACTGCACTTATAGATTGTCCGATAAGTACGAATTCAAATTTGATCAACAGGTACCGAACATGATACACAAAGAATGGTCTTTGCTAACCAAAATCGACGGTGAATTCAAAGCCAGCGTGATCCAGGGTCTGCTTCAAGCTTCTGATATCCCATCTCAACTGGTCCAGGAAGGTGCCGGCAGAGCTTACGGTCTTACGATCGGTCCGCTGGGCGAGGTGGAGATTTACGTACCTGCAAACCGACTCGAAGAAGCGATGCAAATTCTGGATGACTACGAATCTGGCGACCTCGATGAAGATCCAGGAGAATGACCTTTACGGAAATTCTTCGTAGAACCAATCCATTGGATTGACCTGAACACCATTGACAATGATTTCCCAGTGCAGGTGGGGTCCCTGTGAACGACCCGTATTCCCAACCAGACCGATCAATTGACCAGTTTCAACCTGATCCCCGGGTTTGACAAAAGTCTCAGACTGGTGCAAATATCCCGTATACAATCCCCAGCCATGATCAATTACCGTCGCGTTGCCGCGCACTGCCAGTGAACCGGTGAAAACCACCGTTCCCGCTGCAGGCGCCAGGATTTCGTCACCGACTTTCCCGGCGATGTCCAGACCCGTGTGGAAGTATTCGTAAGCACTTCCGTTATATGACCTGCGGTTTCCAAAAAAAGACGTCCAGCAATCCCCGGTCTCCAGGCAGTAGCTCTCCGGCAGAGAAGATGGCAGATGGAACCGCCCCTCCCACTGCTTCTCCGCTGTCTGACCTGAGAAGATATCCATCCACTGCTTGTCCTCCGGTTCGGTTATCTCGGGATCAATCAGATCCTGATCGACAACCAGACCTGCCTGGTAAGGATAACCAGCTGAGGCTACTCGTACCATCTGGTGGTATTCGAAGATCTCTCCTTCCCCATCATCCACAGCCAGTTTTAAATCGTAGAGTCCTGGGTCTGTCATCGCGTGAATGCCTACCAGGGCAACCAGGTCACCATCCGCTGTTGGGAAGAAATCAAATGAATTTTCCAGAATTGATCCAGATACCAACAAATCTGGTCGGCTGGTGTCAATACGGATTGTGTTTGCCTCTCCCTGGACTAGTGGTGTTTCACCAATCGCCATATCCTCGATCATCGTCGGCAGGGCACCTGGTCCTGGATCTTCCCCGGCAATGAATAATATTTCTCCCGGGACCGTAGTCCATCCGCTCTGTAAAGATCGAGAGTCCAACATAGACCAGTAGTTTGCACCTTCAATTACAGACTTTTCCAGGAAAGTATCCCCTTTTCCTAACACCCAGCGCTTGCCAGGTAATTCCAAATCATCATCACCTTGTTCGGGAATAATTAGATTTTCGCCGGCGAAGACCTCATAAGGAGATACGATCTTGTTTAAACGGACCAACACATCCTCTGCAAGTTGATACCTGCCGGCAATGGAGGTCAGGGTTTCACCATATGGTACCTCCAGGGTGGTCAGTACACCAGAAACTCCATCCAATCCCGGTATGATCAGGCGATCACCAACGTTAATATTCCCGGCGTCAGAGATACCGTTTGCACTGATCAATTCATCCAGCGAAACGCCAAACCGCTGGGCGATCCCCCACAAATTATCACCGAACTGGACTATGTAGATCGGATTCTCTTCGGGATCTTCTTGTGCTGAAACACCTCTCACTGCCAACAGCGCGGCGAAAATAATCACGAAAAGTGTGAGAAATTTTTTAAGATTTGAATTCAAATTCCAGTTTATCTCCAACTTCAAAATCGTCATAATGTAACGGTAAGGTCTCTAAAACATACTGGGCGGGTTTGGATGGCGTCAGGATTGAGCGCCATTTCCTGGCAATTTTCTTGTCGACAATTTCCATCCGAGAATTGATCCAAAATACCGCGATGTCAAAATTCATAAAGAACATGTGGATGCCGGTATCGACCTTTGAATCCCGTCCATAAACAAGCATCAGTCCTTCACCACGTCCTAATTTCCGATAAAACATCAACCCTCTGAAGCGAGAAAACAATGTGTCGCAATACTTCGCCTGGATGGGACGATCTACTTGACGGGTTTTATTCCGAACGATGACTTTATTCATTTTTCATCTTAATCCACAACCCCCCAAGTTAGCGGGGGGGTAAAGGAAAACGTCAGGTGAAGTGTAATTTCAGCCTGCAAGATTCCGCGCTAAAACATTTTCAATACTGCTGACCAACTCTTGAGGGCTGAACGGCTTAGAGATATAGTCATCCACTTTGGCTATGTGGAGACCCAATACCTTATCGATACTTTGAGCCTTTGCAGTAACCACGATCACGGGTATCTCTTTGGTCAATTCATTCGCACGCAACTGCTGGTAAACGTCCCAACCATCCATGTCTGGCATCATTAGATCCAAAAGCACTAAGTCTGGAAGGGTTTCCTTTACTTTTTGCAGACCTTCTCTACCACCTGGAGCACCGATCACTTCAAATCCCTTGCGGGTGAGGATCAGCCGTACGAGGTCGATCATCTCTTCTTCGTCTTCGATGCAGACTACGGTTGTCAGGTCATCCGACATTCATTCCTCCACGCCCATCAGCGGTGATGCTACGCTAGTTTACCATAAGTCATGCCATTATTAAAGTAGCTCAGGTTGGCGTTATTACTGATGGTTACGATGCTATTTTATAAATGCTGTACTGCCCTTGCCACGACTTGTTGCCTTGACTATAATCGGGGTTTGATACTTTGTGATGTGTAAACTGTAAATTCGATCGGGATTTACGCGTTACACATCATGGGGTTACTACTCACCGAAGAGGACAAATAATATGATCGATGTAAACAACTTGCGAAAAGGGGTGACTTTTGAGTTAGATGGGAATTTGTACAAGGTCGTTGAATATTCTCATCATAAACCGGGGCGTGGTAAGGCAACGATCCGCATCAAAGCTAGAGATTTGCGCAGTGGTGTCAATTTAGATATGACATTCAACTCCGGGGATCGGGTTCAGGACATCCGCCTGGACCATCACAACGTTCAATATCTTTACAACGATGGGGATTTTTATTATTTTATGGATCTGGAGACGTACGAACAACCAGGAATCAGACGAGATGTCCTTGAAGAGGTGATCCCTTATCTCAAAGAGAACATGGAAGTCAAATTGACCTTCTATGAAAATGAACCCATCGATGTTGATATATCTACAACTGTCGATCTGAAAGTCGTCAGGGCAGAACCTTCAGTCCGGGGAGATACCGCAACTGGTGTGACAAAAGANNGAGACCGGACTCATCGTTGATGTGCCCGGATTTGTGGATGTTGGCGATGTGATCCGGGTTGACACCCGGGATGGCAGTTATGTGACCCGGGTCTGACTAGACGAACTAATATAAGGATGAAAATCTGTAGGTCTCATAGGTATTCTTGGGTCAACATCCTCCTAAGATCAGAAAAACGGTTCAGATAACCAAATCTCGAACCGTTTTTCAATATATAGATTCAAATTTGGGGGATCGAAAAGACATTAGCCGATTTCATTAATTTAATATATAAAGTGGATTATAAATTTCTTTATTTGAATCTTTGAGTTCACTGGCGTGCTATAATCGCGTGCATGAGAACACCAGCTGGAAAAGAATGTAAATATTTTTACGGAGATTATCACCGCGGCCGGGAGGTGGAAGAACGCCGATTATTAGCGGATTCGCATCCCCCACAACAATGGCAGCCATCTCTTTGTTTTACCTGTCCTGTTCCCTCCATATTACGAGCGAATGCCTGTGAACATATGGTTCTACATGGTAGAGTAGAACGCCCATTATTCGTACTGCCCAAAAGAGTTAAAATATCCGCATATTGTTCGAAACATGATGTAGAAGTTGATGAACCTCATATTGGATGCGGTCAATGCCACTCAATACCGCTAGTTTTCACCGGAGAAGACCGTGAACAAGGTTCTGCTTTTTGATCTTGACGATACACTCTTAGTAAACAATATAGAGCAATTCATACCGGTTTATTTCCATAAATTCGCCGAATTTATGGCCGATACCGTTCCACCGGAAGCATGGATACGTGCATTAAAGAACAGCATCGAGGTCTTTCAAAAAAATCTCGACCCGAGATTTACCCTGCAGGAAGTCTTCGATAAAGATTTCTTCCCTCAACTTGATGTGGAACCAGAAATTTTGAGGGCAAAAACCGATCAATTCTATACGCAAGTTTTCCCAAACCTGGAAAAATTTACCCAAACAAAACCTGAAGTACCAGGGTTGATTAACTCGCTTGCTCAGGCGGGTCACCAGATTATCCTGGCTACCAATCCACTTTTCCCCAAGAAGGCAATTATTCACCGATTGAAGTGGGCTGGTTTCAGCGATGATTTGTCCATCTTCGAATATATTCCGTCCTATGAAACCTTCCATTTTGGAAAACCTCATCCAGAGTTCTTTGCTGAACTCCTGGGAGTAATTGGATGGCCTCAGTCTATTACTGTGATGATCGGAAATGATATACAAAATGATATCAACCCGGCACAATTGATGAATCTACACGTTTATCATGTTAACCCTGATGCCATAATTGATAGTTCAATCCCTTCCGGACCAATATCCGATTTACCCTTTTTTATAGAGAAGATCCAAAACACCCAATTTGATGAACCACTGGATCCCAGGGCAATATTAGCAATTTTAAGAAGCACCCCAGCGGCAATTTCTACTTTGCTGCAGTCTATCGATGCAAACACAATGAGCGATCATCCCCTCTCGGATGAATGGGGCCTCACGGAGATTTTCTGCCACTTAAGAGATGTAGATAGAGATGTCAATATCCCCAGGATTGAGAAGGTACTCCATGATGAGAAACCCTATCTGACTGGCATTGACACGGATAAATGGGCGGAAGAGAGAAACTATCACCTGCAAGATGGAGAGTTGGCATTTCAAGATTTCATCAACAATAGAATCAGAATGATCGAATCAATTCAGAACCTTACCGACATCGAATGGAGGAGCCAAGCCCAGCACACGATATTGGGACCAACTGACCTGAGAGAGATCCTCGAAATCATCACCCAACACGACCGCTTGCACATCCGGCAGATAATCAAGACAATCGAGATTATTAAAAAAAATCAGCGAGCCTTCTGATTCGGCTCGCTGATCAAATTATTAGGTGAATTTACTTCGGGGGAATCACCAGTTTCATTCCAGGTTTGATCAACCCGGGGTCGTCACCAATAACTTCCTTGTTTGCCTCGTAAATTTTCATCCACTTGTCTTTCACAGCAGAACCATAATATTTGAGGGCAATTTCGCTCAGGGTTTCACCTTTGACGACTTCATGTGTCTTTTTGGAGCTCATTTTGCCCATTTGTGGTCGTTTTTTATAATCCATACACCTCTCCTTTTTTAATTTTGATCGATATTATACTGATTATAAATGATATTCGGTCAGATATGAATAACTCAATTTTCCCAATACTGTGAAATATCCATGGTTGACCTATCGATTAATATCCGGTGGTTATGATGTAGAATTCTCGGTGCCAGGAATAACCAGAGACTTTAAGAAAATTGGTATCAATCCATGCCTAAAATTATTATTCAATAATTTTCCGAGCTCTAATGATTGCCAGGTTTCTTCAGATTAATTTCTCGATTTTATAATTGTTGGTTTCCATGCGTATTTCTAATCTCTGACAATAGAACTAAACACAAATGCAGTGATCAGACCATAAACCAGATAACCAATTAAGAGCAACCATTGATCTATCCCAAGAGCAAAGATTTGATCTGATTGTCCCAGGAAAAGCGGCGTAAGTATCAGCCCACCAATGACCCACCAAAACACGCCGTAAATCAACCCACCGCTCAGGGCAATCGTCCAATTGTTCTCAAACTTACTGGCGATGACACCATAAATCCCGCCAGTTATCGCACTGATCACCATATGGATGATCAATCCGAGAAATGCACTTTCCGCACCGAGGATGGATCCAATTTGAGCGAGCATTTTCATGTATCCTATCAGGATCCCGAATAAGACTCCCCCTGCAAATCCAGCTAAAACCCCGTAGACCACATACATACCGAGTGATTTTGATTGTGTAGTTGTTGCAGTTGACATTTGCTTCTCCTTATCCTTTACACTTATGAAATACCTACAAAATGAACTCAAAAAAAACCTGACAAAATCTTTTAGGATTTTGGGGAAATTTTTAGAAAATCATGGTATTGTCAAATATGAGTATACTCGATGGATACGACCATAATTACACGGAGGAAATTTTGAGTAGTATATCATTTAATTTTACCAATAAAGTAATTTTAATTACTGGTTCTGGAAGAGGAATCGGTAGAGAGATCGCAATTTTCTTCGCAAAATGCGGTGCTGATGTTGTTGTTAATTTCTTCCGCAATCGAGAGCCCGCGGAAGCTACCGCAGAGGAGATCCGCAAACTCGGACGACGCGCAGTGGTAGTCAGAGCTAACCTGGGGGAGATGGACCAGATTGACACTTTATTTGATGCAGTAAGGGATACTTTTGGTTACATCGACTATTTCGTCCACAATGCCGCTTCGGGATACAACCGCCCAGTAATGGAACAGCGACCGAAAGGTTGGGATTGGACGATGGACATTAACGCCCGATCGTTCCTGTTTGCATCGCAGCGAGCGTTTGACATGATGAAACCCCGCAACGGTGGTGCAATCGTTGCGATCTCCAGTCCAGGAGCTCAACGCGTACTGCCAGATTACGTGGTCGTCGGTGCCAGCAAAGCAGCCATCGAAGCGATCACACGCTACCTGGCGGTGGAATTCGCTCCCTTCAATATTTCTGTTAATGCAGTCTCTCCTGGTGTCGTTAAGACGGATGCACTGCAACATTTCAATACGATCCGTGAAGATCAGGATATCTTCGAAAATGTCATCGCATCAACACCGGCAGGGAGACTCGCGTCTCCAAATGATGTTGCCCAGTTGGTTGCCTTCCTGTGCTCACCAGCAGCCCAAATGATCCGCGGTCAGGTGATCACCATGGATGGTGGTTATACCCTCCCCGTAGAAGGGATTCAATATAAATAAAAAAACAGCTGGCAATTTCACCAACTGTTGTGGATTTTAAAAAATACAAACCACTATACACCTACAAGGATTGTGCGAGCAGGAGCTCCATCTGCATCTTTGATTTTTAATGGCAGACAGTACATCGTGTATCTGCCCTGTTCAATACCTGAGAGGTTCAATCCTTCCACGACTACCACGCCGGCTTTCAATAAAATTTCATGTGTGGGTTTAGTGGTGTGATATGGGGCAACAGACAGATAATCAACACCAATGAGTTTTACCCCTCTTTGCACGAGGTAGGCAGCAGCATCTGCACTTAATCCCACATAATCCGTGTTAAATTCAAACTTATCCTGGGTCCACATTTCAGAATTTTTCGTTCTGAATAATACTCTCCGTGTCCGAGGAGGGATATTCGCTTCCACAAGGACCGCTTCTGTGATCACATCCACATCCATCAGGTGCTGCACATACGCTCTTCCAGTTAGGACTTTAATCGCCAGATTGTCAACAGTTTCTCCCCCGGAAATAAAGTGGTGAGGAGCATCCACGTGGGTGCCTACATGAACTGGAAATGATACATGAGAGACATTAGAATCAGCCCCATTTTCAATCTTGCTGATCTGGGTGATCCTGACTTTGGGATCCCCCGGCCAGGTGGGTAATTGTTCGCTGATGGTCAAAGTCACATCATACGTATTCATAATGATGCTCCCTTCCTAAATTCTTAAATGGAGTATATATGAATGTAAATAAAAAAGCAAACAATTTTGAAAAAGAAAGATATTTTTTACTTCCGCTTACGAATAGAGCGGAAAAACTCTTGACGCCAGTTAATTCCCTGTAAATACGCCATTCTCTTCGACATACGGATGGGAATTAAATTAAAGTTCCTTGGAATGGTGTCGATCGAACAGGTGCGGTTGGTAGCCAGATAGTCCAGCCAATATACTGAAACTGGAGACGTCGGCAGGAAATATTCCACAAAAATTGTGATGTATTTTAATATGGGGGGGGATACATGCACCAATCTTCGACGGATTCCTGTCTTTTTCATGACTTGCAGAACGGTTTCATTAAATGTGAGGAATTCCGGTCCTCCAAGTTCATAAGTTCGATTGTTGGTATTCTCATCCATCAAGGACCAGGTCATACAGGTTGCCAGGTCTTCAACCCAAAGTGGCTGGATGAGTGTCTCGCCGTCGCCGGGTATTAGAAATACCAAAGGAGTAATGTGCATAATTTGTGCGATTGCAGTTGTGAAACCGTCATCTTTCCCAAAGATTATTGACGAACGGAAAATCGTATGATCGAAATTCCCTCTGCGCACAAATGTTTCAGCAATAGCCTTGGCTTTAAGGATTGGGTATGCAGAAGAGCGGTCAGCCCCTAGATGGCTGAGATAAATTAGACGGGTCACATCAGCCGCAGATGCTGCCTGAACGATGGATCTTGTACCCATCACGTCCACCTGTAACAAATCTTCCTGCGCTCCCCTTCTCTCGACCCCGGCAAGATGATAAACCGTATCCACACCGACCATAGCTGCTCGCAGGCTTCGTTCATCCTTGAGGCTGCTCACTGCAACCTCCACGGGGAGACCAATTGGCAAATCAGGGGAAGTTTGTGACGGTCTTAATAGCAATCGTACCCGGTACCCAGCATCAACCAGATGCCGGACAAGTACCTTACCTACAAATCCCGTTCCACCAGTGACTAATATCATCAGAAATTATTGTCCAAATCCTAAGCTCGCAAGATTATAGCATGGGTAAATGGCATACCTCTTGCACGATGATTACTTAGTTCAAGACTTTAATTATAAGGATATTTACGCATGAACGAAACCGCAAACAGCAGCTTGCTCGGCTTCCATTACTTCAATAATACAGAACACTTCAGTCAAAATGACCTGGAAGTGTGGTTACCGGTGCTTAAATCATTGAATGTATCCTGGTTACTATTGCAGTCTCCTACCAACCGGGCAATCCCTGAATTCTTTATCAATGAACTGATTGCCGGGGGTATTACTCCTGTTTTACAGTTCCCCGAACCGATCCAGAGATTGGATGCTTACGGAGATTTAGATCTGTTGATTGCTACCTATGCGAAATGGGGAATCAAGCATTTAATTCTCTCTGATCAGCCGAATATGAAGAACTCATGGAAGCCCGAATCATGGATCAAAGAAGACCTGGTAGAGCAGTTCACTTACCCGTTTATGAATGTTGCCAATCAGGCAATAAATCAGGGTATGAAGGTCTTTTTACCCCCACTGGTTCCTGGCGGTGATTATTGGGATACAGTTTTCCTGTGGGAAGCCCTGAAACTGCTGACTACTGAAGCACCGGAAAATATCAAGAACATCGGGATATCTGCCTCGACAGATATTTACACCCATGACCTGGAATGGGGAAGCGGGGGTCCGGATAATTGGCCGATCATAAAACCTTACCACGAACAGGGTGATCACCAGGATCAGCGAGGATTACATATCTACGAGTGGTACGACGCTATCAGTAAAGCGGTTGTCGGTCAATCCCTGGAAATCTTACTGCTCAACATCGGAAAATCACCGCAATCAGATATCAGCACTGCACCATCCGATCAGGAAGAAAATACATTGGCGACGGTTTTTGGTCTCCTGACGAAAAATCCTCTGGAGTTAAATAAAACTCTCCCTCCGTATGTTCTCGGTGGCTTTATCCACACCCTGACCTCCGATAGTGGAGAGATAAAAAGTTGGTTCAAACCGGATGGTTCTCCCGCAGAGTTTACTACCTCAATCATTGAAAACTATACCGCTGAACTGGAACTTCAAAGCAATGAACGCAAGACTCACCCGATAGATCACTACCTGCTTCTCCCAACATACGAATGGGGTGTTGCCGATTGGCATCTTGATGTCGTCAAACCGTTTATCAAGAAATTCCAGCCAACGATCGGTTTCAGTGCTCGAGAAGCCTCTTTTTCTCGTAAAGTTACCGTATTAGGTGGACACCAGGTATTTCCAGAAGAAATTCTGAACAAGCTTAGAACCTCTGGTTCGGAAGTACACCGAATTGAGGGGGATGGCACAGAACTTGTATCAAATATCAGTAAGCAGATAACCAATTAGGAGTGTGGTCCATGTATCAGCAATCGAATAATGCACCTACCAGGCCAGTAAAGATCAAAAAGGAAAAATCTGAAAACTCGACTCCGATCCACAAACCCGTTTTAAAAGTGATGGGACTGGGTGGCGGCGGAAGCAATGCGATCGATCGAATGATCGAATTTGGGATTGAGGGAGTTGAATTTATCGTTGCCAATACCGACCGACAGGCACTGGAACAGAGCCTTGCTGATAAAAAGGTCCAGCTGGGTCCTAAACTCACCCGCGGCCTGGGAGCTGGTGGCGATCCTTCGGTGGGTTATAACGCTGCAAAAGAAAGCTGGAGAGAAATATCTGCCGCCCTGGAAGGTGCGGACATGGTCTTCCTGACTGCAGGCATGGGAGGCGGCACCGGAACTGGCTCAATACCAGTCGCTGCCAAAATCGCTAACGAACAGGGGGCAGTGACAATTTCGATCGTTACCACACCGTTCTCCTTTGAAATGGGTCGCCGGCAGAGAAATTCACAGGCTGGTCTTGACCTCCTGCGGAAAAACAGCGATACCCTGATCACAATTCCGAACGACAGGCTGCTGTATGTCATCCAGGAACATATCCCGCTTGACACCGCTTTCCGCTACGCCGATAACATACTTCGCCAGGCTGTTCAGGGAATCTCGGAATTGATCACGGTACCTGGATTGATCAATGTGGATTTCGCACACATCCAGCGCTTGATGTCTCTCGGCGGTGGAGCACTGATGGCGATTGGTCACGGCAAAGGCGAAGACAAAGCACTCCATGCGGTTCGAGAAGCGCTTGAGCACCCATTGCTCGAGTCCGTTTCTCTCGAAAGTTCTGCTGGCATTATTGCCAACTTTACAGCTGGAAATGATCTCAGCCTGATCGAAGTCAGCGATGCTCTGCAGTATCTGCAGGATCGTGCCAATCCCAATACGGAGATCGTCATGGGGGCGATCCAGAATTCCCACATGGAAGACCGCACACAGGTGATCTTAATTGTCACCGGGTTAGGAGCAACACCCATCGAGAGCGTCCTGCAAGGTTCCGAAAGGTTGAACCGGTCGAAACATGTCAACCGGCGGGCGGTCTCCCATAGTTTATTTGATGATAGAGGAATCAAACCAAAGAGTCCACAAAACCTGGACCTTCCAGCATTTCTAAGAAGGTGAATGAATGGCTGCAAATAAATTAGACAAAAAAGTCTTGGACGTCCTTCTCAAGAAAATTTACCGGTCACACCCCGATTTTGCAGATGTAAAACCCNNCCAGAAAGTTAAGGGAGAATCCTCGACAGACTCGAACAATTTCTTGTTGATTTTCTCGACATCCGCTGATGGTCCTGGTGGTCAGAAAATCAAAAAAAATCTGAGGGTGGTCGTCAATTCAAATGGCAAGATCATCAAAAAATCAGTCTCAAAATAATCGCCTGGAACAGGAGAGGAAACAATGGAAGTTAGAAGCTTACTCGAAAGAGCAGAAATACAATTCTGGAGTATTTTTGTATCGATCATTGATGATTCAGTATTTTTACAAAGTGCAGTAAAAAAGGCGGTTATGTTTATGGAAAATGAAAAAGTAAACAGCTTCCTGGCACAACTCATGGTTGTTTGTGTTATTTCACTGGTAATTGGATTTTTCTGGGCGGTAATATTTGGTTTGGGGTAATCCAATTTAAATATACTTTTCGCATCATGACGGGGTTGTGGATTCGTTATAATCTTCAACCCCTTTGTTTATTAAAATAACAGGTGAAAGTACGTATTTCTGGTAGAATAATTTTGTTCGAGATTTTCCAACCGTTGGGGTTTTATTACAGGTGATCAGGCTATCATATTATCTACGAGGTGATTCGATTAACCGTGAATTCAAAATCGCTACAGAGTGTCGGAAAGCTGATCATCATTCTCTTTTTTACATTAATTTGTTTGGTCATTGGGATCCAAATCGGTGTTGTCTTTAACCGTAATTTTACTGAAAACGCCCCCTCTGTAACTCCAACCTACACTGCTGCGCCAGTAATCCAACCAGAAACCAATCAGAACAATTTCCTGATCGTATATGTGGATCGTATTCAGGCGAATCGACCGGAGCTTAAAGGCGTCTGGTTGGTGGTCGGGATTCCGGGTGAATACAGGTACACTTTTCTGCCAATATTCCCATCTACCGGTTCGGAAGCCAGTGAGATCAATCAGGGAATTTCAGGTCTCTTTAGCATTGAAGAAGACGGTAGCCTGAGCACGCAATTCTTAAACGAACTCCGTAAATACAACTATTTCTGGAATCACTTCCATTTAATTGATGATATCGGGATAATAACTATTTACGACCAGCTAGCCAGCAGCAGCAATCGGGATATGAGTACAACGGGGTCACAAATATTAGCTGAAATGCAAAATTGGCGCAACTCACCTGAAAACACGATCACTCAACAGCATCAGCTATTTGCAGAGATATGTGATGGTGTCAGCCAGGTGCGTCCAGAGGCAAATATCATCCAGATCCTGGAGCTAAACCCGGAGCACCTGTCCACGGATATCGGTGATGAGAAGATCATATTCGATTGGTCGCAAATCAAAATGGATCCGTCGCGGTTCCAGTGTGAATTTCCCAGTCTAAACTAATCCTCCATTGATCAGGGGGATTTCTTCTCGAACTTGGGTTCTTCCTGGGTCAGGTTCATTAAGGAGGGAGTGACTGCAGACTCCTGGATCCAGCCCTGGTTGCCCCCGATATCAACATACCACCAGTATTCTTCACCCGTCGCCATAACTCCATCGATTCCTTTGGTATGGGTAAGCACACTTCCCGATGTTCCTGAAGGGATCCACTGTAGATAATTTTGATTGAAACCGGGTCCTAACCTTAAATACTCGCTGTTTGACACCTGGAACGGATCCCCGAAGGAAAACGTGGTTGATTTGACTTCTTCCTCGATTGCCACCATCATCATACCGTTGGCAACCCAGCGTTCACAGCCAGTTACGATATCTGCTTCCTGTGCTGATTCCGGTATCGCGGTCTGCGCGTCAGGTTCGACGCCGCTTCCTGATATGTACGGGAGGTAAACTAAAAACTGTCCGCAAGGATCGGAAGGATTATTCACTACTCTACCCTCGATCCACAGAGGACTTTTCACCCACATAGTAGAAGACCCACCGCCATCCAGGCTGACGCCGTCCGTGGCCCCTAAGATGAATTCAGAGAATCTCCCAAGCATTCCAATCGTCATCCCCTCAGATACACCCGGATTCCGTCCATCGACAACGATAAAATAGATAAATTCAGAATTATATGCTATCGCTGTTCTTGGATCCTTTACCTCAGCCTGGGGATTCCCCAGAAATGAATTTACCTCACCATTCTTGAGGAAATGAAATCCTCCCCCAATTCNNCACCTTCCCAGACATAATCTGGAGAGATAGTGCAGTTATTAATTTTTTGGGCAATCGCGACCCGGTCCCCGATGTGAACATTATCCCGCACAATACTCTGCTCAGTCCCTGATGCGGAGATAACGATCTGATCAAAACCGATGGGCGTATTCCCCTGGTTATTACGGATTTCGATTACGGTTCCAAAGGGTGCATTCCGGGCTAACGCCAGAGTAGTTGGAACATCCATCTGGAGGACAACTTCGATCCCCTCGTTATTCGT
>JABAOG010000731.1_pt1 | contig 18655 bp, 18 predicted proteins | sample 7062131 | NCBI WGS metagenome assembly JABAOG01 (sample SAMN14538629, study PRJNA623070) | marine sediment metagenome | biome: marine biome [ENVO:00000428]; feature: marine pelagic biome [ENVO:01000023]; material: deep marine sediment [ENVO:00002113] | place: India: Arabian Sea | collected...
GACGACACGTTGTTCGCCATGGCGCCCGGAATCGTGAAGTATCACGCCAGCAACGGTCGCCGCCTGGTGAGCGTTCTTCCCGAGTAGGGGAGAACGACCCGCCCACGTGTTCATCGATCGGGTTACAGTCCACCTCCGCGCCGGAAATGGCGGTGCGGGGGTGGTGTCGTATGTGAGAGCACGCGGCAAGCCCAAAGGCAAGCCGGTCGGAGGTTCGGGCGGTTCCGGCGGCGACGTGTACATCCGGGCCGACGAGGCGGTCCCGACGCTCCTGACCTACCAACGCAATCCGCATCACGCCGCCGGAAACGGCACGCACGGTCGGGGCGATCTCCAGCACGGCCGGCAGGGCGACGATCTCGTGCTGCGGGTTCCGCTCGGTACCACGGTGTTCGACGAGGACGGTGTGATGATCGCCGATCTGGTGAAGCACGGTCAGCAGGTCAAGGCGCTCGAAGGCGGTCGAGGTGGATACGGCAACGCTGCATTTGTTTCGTCCAAGCATCGTGCCCCCTCGTTCTCTGAACAGGGTGAGTACGGTGAGTCCGCCTCGTTCGTGCTCGAGATGCGGCTACTGGCCGACGCCGCTCTCATCGGGTTTCCCAACGCCGGCAAGAGCACGTTGATCTCGGCCGTGAGCGCGGCACGACCCAAGATCGCCGACTACCCGTTCACCACCCTGGAGCCGAATCTCGGCGTCGTGTCGATCGGAGAGCGAGAGTTCGTCTTTGCCGACATCCCCGGCCTCATCGAAGGGGCGTCCGACGGCAAGGGTCTTGGACACGAGTTTCTCCGGCACGTCGAACGTGCTCGGGCCCTGGTCGTGCTGCTCGACCCATCCCCGGTACAGACTGCCACTCCCGAAGAGCAATACCGGGTGCTGCTCGACGAACTACGCAGTCATTCCGATTCGCTCACAGCCCGCCCGCGCGTCGTCGCGCTCTCGAAGGCCGACATTGCAGAAGAGAGCGTGGGCGAACTTGCTGAGCGAATCGGCGAAGACTCCGTGTTCCCCATCTCTGCCGTGACCCGGGTCGGGCTCGAACCGTTTCTCCACGCCGTCGCCGACGCGGTCGATCGGGCGGTGCGCGAGGAGCCCGAGAGGGAGGGGTTCCTCCTCCACCGGCCGGTGCGGGAAGCATTCGAGGTGCACGCCACTCCGGACGGATGGGAGGTGACCGGTCGGGCGGCCGAGCGGGCAGTGCGCCTCGATGATCTCACGGTTCCCTTGACGGCCGACTTCGTGGCACGCCGTCTCGAGCGTCTCGGGGTCGACGAGGCCCTCCGGCGTGCCGGCGCACTGCCGGGTGACGAAGTACGAATCGGTGATCTCGTGTTCGAGTTCGAAGAGACCGGCGAGGAGGAGGAATGACCGGTCACCGGCCGCTTGCCCCGGGTCTGTCGATCGTGGTCAAGGTCGGCTCTTCCAGCCTGACGATGGGTGGGGGCGGGATCGACGAGTCGGCCATCGCCCAGGTCGCTGCCATGATCGCTGAAAGCTGGGGGGCGGGTCATCCGACGGTGCTGGTGTCCTCCGGCGCGGTTGCCGCCGGCTTGCCGGCACTCGGCCTGAGCGAGCGACCACGCGATGTCCCGGGATTGCAGGTTGCCGCCGCCGTCGGACAGAGCAGACTCATGGAGCGGTACACGGCGGAGTTCGCCCGGCACGGATTGGTGGCCGGTCAGGTGCTGCTGACCAAGGACATCCTGGCCAACCGTGAGCAGTATCTGCATGCCCGCCAGGCCCTCGAGCGGATGCTCGGTGAAGGTGTCGTACCGATCATCAACGAGAACGACACCGTCGCCGTCGAGGAGTTGCGGCTGGGGGACAACGATCGTCTGGCCGCCATCGTTTCGCATCTCATCGGTGCCGGCCTGCTGCTGTTGCTCACCGACACCGCCGGCCTGTACTCCTCCGATCCACGATTGGCCCACGATGCCGAGCTGCTCTCGGCCGTGCGGCACACCGACGACGTTCTCGACGCCGTCTCCCGGGGCCGATCCGGGCCTGTGGGCTCGGGAGGGGTCGCGACCAAGGTGGCGGCAGCGAGGATGGCGGCGTGGTCGGGGATCCCCACCATCATCGCGCAGGGTCGCGAGCCGGCGGCCATTCGCGACGCCGTTGCAGGAACCTCGACGGGAACGTGGGTCGAGCCTCATGCCAGCGGGCTGTCGGCCCGCAAGCTCTGGATCGCGTTCGGTCTTCCGTCGTCCGGGTCGGTCAGCGTGGATGATGGGGCCCGTCGGGCGATCATCGCAGACGGCGCCTCGCTGCTTGCCGTGGGCGTTACCGGCGTTCATGGTGATTTTGCCGTAGGCGCTGCGGTCGAGGTGCTGGACGGAGGTGGGAGCATGATCGCCAAGGGACAGGTGCAGATCGATTCGCCCGGACTACGCAGGGCGCGGATCATCGACGACACAGAGGGTCTGGTGGTAGTTCACCGGGATCAGCTGGTGGTGCTCGTCACCTGAGCCTCCATCAGTCTTCGAGTGTCCGCTCCCGGTACCGTTGTACGCCGAATCCCAGGTGCCCGATTGCGGCGATGATCACGAGAATCGTTCCGATCAGACCCCAGGGTCCTGCTGCCTCCGAGGGTAGGGGCCGGCCGGTCTCGAGGACGGTGATCGTTTCGACCAGTACATACGTCTCGCCGCTCCTCTCCGGATCGTGGTAGACGAACGTGCCGGTCGCTTCGACGATCGGTCCGCGCTGGCGGTAGCCACCGGGCTTCCCTGCCGAGAGGACCGCTCCCATCACTTCCTCGCTCCCGCGCAGGGCGATGCCGGTGTTGCCTCCTTGCAGCAATTCCGTTTCGAGCAGCGGTTCGTCGGCGTAGGGATCATCGTTCAGTTGGATCCACACGGCACCGGCATGGAATCCGAAGTCGCCGACCAGTTCGCCCCGAATGGTGACCTCTGAACCGGCCCACTCCTCGGGATCGCTCAAGAGGTCGATGGCCGGGATGGCACCGGCGTCGGGGGTCAGGCCGATGAATGACAGCACCACGACGGCGATCGCTGTGACGGCCCTCACGACCGACCCCGCACCAGCGACAGGATGAATCCGCCCAGAGCGAACACTGCGATGAACTCCAGCCGACCGGCCCACATCTGTGCTATGTAGATCCACTTCAGCAGTGTGGGCATGGAGGCATCGGTGATCCCGACCGAAAGGCCGACATTCGCCCCTGCCGAAACCGACTCGAAGAGTGCATGCTCGAGCGGATAGCCGAACGCGATCCCGGCGATGGCTCCGACGACGTAGAGGCCGACGTAGAGAATCGTGATGGTCATCACCGAGCGAGCCATGTCGCCGTGCATCGTCCTGGGTCCGTTCTGCCAGAAACGATTGGAGATCACCGACCCCTCCGGGAGGAGGGCCGCCCTGATCGTGTTCACGAACCCCTTCGTCGTGAGGCCGACGCGAATCGCCTTCACTCCGCCGGCCGTCGACGACCCCATACCGCCGAGTCCCATTGCCACCACCATCCCGGCGAAGGCCAGACCTGTCCAGAGCCCGAGGTCGACGGAAGGAACGGTTGCGAAGCCCGTTCCCGTATGAGCGGAGAGGATCTGGAAGAACCCCTGACGCCCGAGTCCGAGCCAGTTCGTGTACAGGCCGGTGGCGGCGAGACCGAACATCGTCACGACCATGGTGAGGCCGAAGGTCGCGAGGATCGTGCGCGTCTCCAGGTTCTTGAGGATCGCCCGCCGGCCTCGCCAGAGTGCGTAGTGCACTCCAAAACTCAGGGCCCCCGCCACCATGAGAACCGACGTCACGGCCTCGAAGGTGAGGGAGTGGTAGTAGCCCAGGCTCGTGCTCATCGGGGCGAACCCGCCGGTGTCGAAGGCGGCCATGAAGATCGTGAGGGCATGCAGTACCGAGCGGATCGGGTCGAACCCGAGAACGAGGTAGCAGATTGCCCAGAGAGCGGTCACGCCGAAAGCGGCATGGACCAGACTGACGGTCCAGATGAACCGTGCGGTAGAGGTCACCGAGGGGAGTACCCGTTCATCCCGGGCTTCGCCCTGGTAGAGCGCCAGAACGCCACTGCCGGCCAGGAACGTGAGTGCAGCGAGCACGATGCCCTGGCCACCGAGGAACTGCAGGGCGCTTCGCCAGACATTGACCGCCGGCGCCAGGTGATCGAGATCCTGCACGACGGCCAGACCGGTGGTGGTCACCCCGCTCATAGCGTCGAAGTAGGCGTCGAGGAAGCTGCCGTAGTGCCGGCTCAACGCCAGCGGGATCGCTCCGAGCGCCGGGACGATGAGCCAGGCCAGCGCTACGACCACGATCCCGTGATGCCAGTCGAGCCTGAACTCACGGGGCCGCCACGGCTCGGATGAAAGGCTCAGGATCCCGGTGATCCCGATCATGAACATGAACGTCGACACCGAGTGCCAGTCTTCGTTCAGTGCGGCCAGGATCAGCGGAATCAGCCCGGCGATGGCTACGACATACAGGATGCGGCCGAGTTGGAACGCTATGAGCTTGAGATCCTCGGGCGCCGGTCGAAACAGCACGTCACAGAATCCAGGTGACGGCAAGCGCAACGATCAAACCGGCGAGACCGAGGGCGATCACGATCACCACCTCGAACACGATGCCTTCGACGGCCCCGACCGCGTACTGCAGGAGGCGACGCGATCTATCCGTCATTGCCGGCTCCGGCCTCTGTGGCCGGGCTCGCCGACGGCGGTATTTCGACCAGGGCTGCTCGCAGTTCGTCCTCTGCCTCGACCATGCACACGGCGAGCACCTTGTCGCCGCCGATGATGAGGGTTTCACCCCGCGGGATCAGCATCTCACCGTCGCGCTGCACGGTGACGAGATTGGACGGCCGGGGAAGCTCGAGATCGCCGACCCTCCGGGGTGCCACCTCTTGAGGAATCTCCACTTCGATCAGGCTGATCGTGCCGCGCTCCAGCAGCGCGATCCTGACCAGCTCACCCACGTCGAGTTCCCGACTGATCACCCTGGCCACCAGATCGGTGAACCCGACGACCGGCACACCGAGGGCATCGAACGTCGGATGGTTGCGAGGATCATTCAGACGGGCGAGCACCCGTGGAGTGTCGAACGCCACTTTGGCCAGCTGGCAGGCGACGAGATTGTCCTCGTCACGGCCGGTGAGGGCGAGAAGGAAATCGGCGCGACTAGCTTCCGCCCGCCTCAGCATCGACACCTCGGTACCGTCTCCCACCAGGCACAGAACGTCGGCCTCGTCCGAGACCTTCTCGGCCTTGGCGGCGCTCTTCTCGATGACGATGACGGAGTTGCCTTCCCGGGCGAGGCGGTGCGCCAGGTAGCCGCCGACCTTTCCGCCTCCCACAATGACCACCCTCACGTCCTCTCGCCCTTCGCAAGATAGCGGTGGATCCTCGAACTGACCCCTTCCCGGGCTGCAGCCACGACGAGGTCTCCCGACTGCAGCTTGGTCTCATCACGGGGGATGACGGTCACCTCGCCTCTGCGGACGGCGGCGATCCTCAGCTCGTAGTCGATCTCCAGATCTGAGACGGCCTTGCCGTCGGCTGCTTCGCCGAGACGGAACTCGACCACCTCGACATCTCCGGACGGGAAGGTCAGATGGTAGGTGAACTCCTCTTCGATGATTTGCTCGAAGATCACGTTGGCGATCAGCTTGGTCGCCGTCACGTGGTGGATGTTCAGAGCGTGGTAGCTCTCCTCTCGAGCTTCGTCGTACAACCGGGCAATTGCCCGGGGGACCTCGAAGACCGCTTTGGCGATCTCGGTTGCCATCAGATTGACGTTGTCCGAATCGGTGACCGCCAGGAAGACGTCCGCCAGTTCGATGCCCGCCTGTCGCAACGTGTCGACGTCGAACGCCTCACCCTGGATCACGGTTCCGTTGAAGCTGCGTCCGAGGGCTGCGAGTCGGGACGGATCGTGGTCCACAACTGTGACGTCGTGCGCCTCGTCCGAGAGCCGGCGGGCGAGGCTGCGTCCGACCCGGCCGCTGCCGGCGATCACAACGCGCACGGCTCACTCCCAATCATCAGACGGCTGATGATACGACGAAGTAGCGGTTTCGACGGTATCGGTGTGCCCTCAGCGCTTCCAGAGATCACGGGTGAACAGCAGCAGCACGGGAAAGATCTCGAGCCGGCCGGCGATCATCAGGAACGAGAGCAGCCATTTCCCGGGATCGGGTACGGCCAGGAAGTTGGAAGTGGGGCCGACCACGCCGAGCCCCGGGCCGATGTTTCCGAGCGCCGACGCCACCGCCGAGGTGGAGGTGACGAGATCCAGTCCGGTGCCGAGGCGTGACTCGATCAGACCCAGCAGGACGGTGCCGGTCATGAAGAGGAACATGTAGAAGAGGAAGAAGGACTGTACCGATCCGACGATCGGGTCGGGGACCGCCTTTCCTCCGAAACGCGTCACCAGTACCGAACGCGGGTGCACGAGCCGGCGCAGGTCGGCTGCGGCCGCCCGGGTCAGCACCGCGACCCTGAACGTCTTGACCCCACCGGCGGTTGATCCCGAGCTTCCACCCAGGAACATCAGTCCGACGATCAGGATCTGTAGGCCCGGCGCCCACGCTCCGAAGTCGGCGGTGGCGTAGCCGGTGGTCGTCATGATCGACGTCGTCGTGAACGCCGCGTCGCGGAGTGAACCGTGCCATGCGTCGGTCGCCCAGATACCGAAGGCAACGATGCACATGGCCGCCACCAGCATGACCGCGTAGAGCCGGAATTCGGCGTTGCGGAAGTACTCACCGGGTTTGCGAAGGGCGCGGAAGTGAAGGGCGAACGACGCCCCGGCGATGAGCATGAAGGCGGTGATCACCCACTGGGTGTAGGCGCTGAAGCCGGCGATGGACGTTGCCTCGGTGCCAAAACCTCCCGTAGACATCGTCGTGAAGGAGTGTGCGACGGCCTGGAAGAGGGACATGTCGCCGGCCCAGAGCAGCAGGGTCTCGAGGGCGGTGAAGGCAACGTAGATCCACCACAGCCGCTTCGCCGTCTCCCGGAATCTCGGGGTCAAACGGTCGGGTTGCGGTCCGGGTGACTCGGCTTTGGCGAGTTGGACACCACCAACCCCGAGCAGCGGGAGCACGGCGATGGAGAGGACGATCACCCCCATGCCGCCCAGCCACTGGGTACCGGCACGCCAGATGAGGATGCCGTGAGAGAGCACACCCGGGTCCGGAACAACGGACGCGCCGGTTGTGGTGAAACCGGCCGCAGTCTCGAAGAAGGCGTCGGTGATGTTGTCGATCGAGCCCGTGAAGAGGTAGGGGAGCGTTCCGAAGAAGGCCATCACGAACCAGGCGAGCCCGACGGCCGCGAAGCCCTCCTTCGTCGTGACCACGCCGGGTCGTCCGATGTACCGCCACGCGACCGCGCCGACGGTGGTGGTCACGAGGGCGGCGAGAGCAATCTGACCGGCTTCGACCCACTCCTGGTAGCCGAGCGAGACGAGGGCGGCCGGGATCATCGCGGCTCCGCTGGCGACAACGACGGCCCCGATGATGAACGAGAGCCGGCGTCCCATGGAGACCTGGGACGATGCCGAGAGGGCGGCGGAGATCGACATCAGCCGGTGAAGAGTTGCTCGACGTCGTGTATGGCCGACTGCAGGGCGAAGATGATGAGGCGGTCGCGGGCGTGGATCTCGGTGGCGCCGTGGGGTACCAGTACGTCACCTTCGCGATGGATGCCGCCGATGATGGCTCCCGAGTTGAGGTCGAGTTCGCGGAGGAGTTTGCCAACGGCGCTGCTGCTGGCGGCGACCTCGATTTCGATCGCTTCGGCATCGGTGTCTTTGAATGTGGCGACCGAGTGGATCCGGCCACGACGAACGAACCGGAGAATGGCGTTGGCGGCCGCCAGACGTGCGGACACGGCTGCGTCGATCCCGGTCCCGCCGAGAAGACCGACGTAAGAGATCCGGTTGAAGCGAGCGACCGTCGTGGCGGCGCCGAGGGCTTTGCCGACCATGCAGGTGAGGGCGTTGACATGGTCCCAGCCGGTGAGCCCGATGATGGCATCCTTGCCGTTGACGCCGAGTTCCTCGAGGACGGTCGGATTGGTGGGATCGGCGCTGAGTACCAGCACGCGATCGTGCTTCTCGGCCAGTGAGCGGCAACGGTCGCCGTCCTGGTCGATCATGACGACGTCGATTCCCTCCTGCAGCAAGTGGTCGGCGGTGAGTTCGGCGAGACGGGTGGCGCCGACGACGATTGCCCGGCGGACGGGTTTCTGGTGGACACCCATGAATTCGGTGGCGTCGTCGAGGTGGCCACTGGTCGTCATGAGCAGCACGTGGTCGTGTTCGTGAATGACGGTGTCGCCCCGGGCGACGATGGTCTCTCCATGCCGGACTACGGCGGCGATCACCCATTCCCAGGTGCTTCCGGCACGGAGTTCCGCCAGGTGTTTGCCCACCATCGGACTGTGCTTGCGGACGATGCCCCCGACGAGCACCAGATCTCCTCTGGCGAACTCGATGAGGTCCGAGACCCCGCTGTGGCCGATGAGGCCGACGATCTCGCGCGCAGCCATCTCGCCGGGATCGATGACCACATCGACGCCCAGGCCCGTGAGGCCGGACCGCAACTCCTGGTCCTCGATGCGGGCCACCGTTCGGCGTACGCCCATCGACCGAGCGGTGTGACAGGCGAGTGCGTTCGCTCCGTCAGAGTCGGATACGGCGATGAGGAGATCTGCCTTGCGGATGCCCGCTTCCTCTAGTGAGGTGGGGCTGGCGCCGTTGCCGACGATCACGAGGGCGTCGACTCTGTCCTGCAGGCGTGCTGCGTTCTGTTCGTCGCTTTCGATCACGACGACGTCCTGCCCCTCACCGGAGAGGCGCGCGGCGAGGTAGGAGCCGACGGCTCCCGCTCCGACGATGACGATTCTCATGGGCTGGATGGCGTCTCCCCAAATTGTCGCCCGTAGGGTAGTACCCGGCGGTCCTGCGGAACGCGACAACTACACTCCGCCCGCATGATCGATCAGATGGGTTCCAGCGCCAGGAGAGCAGCCCGCGTTCTCGCGTCCGTTACTCCGGCTGTGAAAAACCAGGTGTTGCTCACCATGGCATCGACCCTGGAAGCGGGGGTCGACGCCATCCTCGAAGCCAATGCGCTGGACATGGCGGAGGCGCAGTCCCAGGGAATCGGGGGAGCCTTGTTGGACCGGCTGGCGTTGACGTCCGACCGGGTGGCCGGAATCGCTTCTGGCTTGCGGAAAGTAGCGGGGCTGCCGGATCCGATCGGGACCGTCACCGGTGGTTGGGCGCTGGTCAATGGGATCAGGTTGCAGCGCGTGCGGGTGCCGCTCGGCGTGGTCGCCATCATCTATGAGGCGCGCCCAAACGTCACCGCCGATGCCGCCGGGTTGTGCTTCAAATCCGGCAACGCCGCCCTCCTACGCGGCTCTTCGTATGCGCTCCAGTCGAACAACGCGATCGCGGGTGCCCTCCGGGAGGCCCTCGCAGCACACGACCTGCCCGCCGACGCGATCCAGTTGCTGCAGGACACGAGCCGCGAGGCGGCGACGGCCCTGATGCAGGCCAAAAGCTACGTCGATCTGCTGGTTCCCCGGGGAGGTCCCGGGCTCATCTCGGCCATCGAGCAGCACGCGACGGTGCCGTACGTGATCGACGGAGCCGGCAACTGTCACGTCTACGTCGATGCGTCGGCCGACCTCGACATGGCCGCCGAGATTGCCTTCAACGCCAAGACCCACCGTCCCGGCGTCTGCAACGCCGCCGAGAAACTCGTGGTGCACGCCGATGTGGCGGCCGAGTTCCTGCCGGCCATCGCCGCCCGTCTCGTCCAGGCGGGTGTGGAGCTGCGTGGGGACGAGGCGGCACGGGCCCTGCTGCCAGATGTCGCTCCTGCCACAGAGGACGACTGGCCGACCGAGTATCTCGATCTGGTCATGGCCGTGAAGGTGGTGCCTGATCTGGACGCGGCCATCGATCACGTGCGACGGTTCTCGAGCGGCCACACCGAAGCGATCGTGACTGGCGATCTCGAGGCCGCCGATCGCTTCGTTCGCGAAACCGACAGCGCCGTCGTGATGGTGAACGCCTCGACTCGCTTCACCGACGGCGAGGAGTTCGGGTTCGGTGCTGAGATCGGGATTTCGACGCAGAAGTTGCACGTGCGCGGACCGATGGGCCTCGAAGCGCTGACCGCCGAGAAGTACGTTCTGCATGGGGAAGGCCAGGTTCGTTCATGAACACATTCGACAAACCCGCCGACGTGCGAGTAGCACTCGGAGAAGCCAGGTATCTCGCCGACGATCGCATCGCCCAGGTCGTGTTTCTCGCCGAACGCCTCGGGAAGCCGGTGTTGATCGAGGGGCCGGCCGGAGTGGGGAAGACCGAACTCGCCAAGGCGCTCGCCGAGGTCCATCAGCGCCGTCTGGTGCGTCTGCAGTGTTACGAAGGACTGGACGAGTCCAAGGCGTTGTACGAGTGGAACTACAAGAAGCAACTCCTGCGCATCCAGGCGGACCAGGGGTCGGACTGGAGCCGACTCGAAGAGGACATCTTCAGCGAGGAGTACCTGCTGACCAGGCCACTCCTCGAAGCGATCGCCTCCCACGAACCGGTGGTGCTCCTCATCGATGAGATCGACCGTGTCGAAGTCGAGACCGAAGCGTTGATGCTCGAGGTGCTGTCCGAGTTCCAGGTGTCGATTCCGGAACTGGGAACCCTACAGGCGGTGTCTCAACCCCTCGTGCTCTTGACCTCCAACAACACCCGGGAGTTGTCGGAGGCCCTCAAACGGCGCTGTTTGTTCCTTCACATCGGCTATCCGACCGTGGAGCGCGAGAAGGAGATCCTCCTGGCGAGAGTCGAAGGTGTGAGTGAGCACCTGGCCGAACAGGTGGCGCGAATCGTCCGGAGTGTTCGGAGCTTCGACCTGAAGAAGGCTCCTTCGGTGTCGGAGTCGATCGATTGGGCGAGAACGCTGATCGCGCTGGGAGTCGACGAGGTGGGGGAGGCGCACGTCACCGACACGCTTCACGTCCTGCTCAAGTACCAGACCGACATCGAGCGGGTGGCCAAGGAACTCGAGGTATGAGCTCGGCGGCATGTTGCTCGACGTTCTGACCGGGTTCATCCAGGAGTTGAGGTCCGCCGGGGTTCCGGTGTCCATGGTCGAAGCCATCGACGCTACCCAGGCGCTCAGGCACACCGATCTAGGTAACCGATCGGCGTTCAAGTCGACGCTCGAGGCGACGTTGGTGAAGAACGTCCGCCATCTCGAAGCATTCGACACTGCGTTCGAGGTGTACTTCGCCGACCACCGGCCCGAACCGGAGCGTCCAGTCGAAGAGCGATCGACCGACCGCGGGACACCCGGTGAGATTCGATCGGGCGCCGGCGGTGACCCCGACCTCGACCAACTGCTCGAGGCGCTGTACCAGGCACTGCTGTCGGACGACCTCGGATCGTTGCGCGCACTCGTGCGCAGGGCGGTAGACGAGTTCGCCGGAATCGAACCGGGGCGTCCGGTGGGTGGCACCTACTACCTCTATCGCACGCTGCGCCGGCTCGGTGTCGACGGGATGCTGGATCGGTTGCTCGAAGCAGAGGAAGGGATGGAGCGATCCGATCTGGAGCAGCGACTGCTGCGGGAGGAGTACGAGGAACGGATCGAGCAGCTCCGAGAGGAGATCCGCGATGAGATTCGCCGCCGGCTCGTCGCCGACCGTGGACGGGAGGCGGTGGCGAAGACGCTGAGGAAACCACTGCTCGAGGACGTCGATCTGATGCATGCGTCGCGGGCGGACCTGGCGCAGATCGAGCAGGTCATCAATCCGCTGACCAGGAAACTCGCGGCGCGCCTCGCTCACAAGCGCCGGCTTCGTCGTTCGGGGCGTCTGGACTTCCGTCGCACGATGCGGCGTTCTCTGTCGACAGGCGGGGTTCCGCTCGAACCACAGTTCAGAGCACCGCACCCGATCAAGCCGGAGATCTTCCTGCTGTGTGACATCTCCGGCTCGATGGCGACGTTTGCCCGTTTCACATTGCAGTTCATGTACGCCATGTCGAGCCAGTTCTCGAAGGTGCGTTCGTTCGCCTTCATCGATGCGCTGGACGAGGTGACCCCGTACATGGAGGTCGGAACAGATTTCCCTCAAGCCCTCGATCGCATCGCCTCGGAGGCGGAGGTGGTCTGGATCGATGGCCATTCTGACTACGGTCGATCGTTGGAGCAGTTCTGGACACGATTCGGCGGTCACCTGACCAGGCGCTCGACCGTGATCATCACCGGCGACGCCCGGAACAACTACCGGGACGTCAACGGAGAGATCGTCTCCCGGCTCGCTGAGGTGTCGCGCGCCGTGTACTGGCTGAACCCGGAGCCGGAGGCCTACTGGGATACGGGAGATTCGGTGATGGGAGCCTACGCGCGCTACTCCACCGGCGCATATGAAGTGAGGAATCTCCGGCAACTCGAAGCCTTCGTGGAAGAGATAGCTCTTCCACCGATAGGCCGGGTCGCCCGTCCCGTGCCCCACGAGCCGGGACCGGGGCGCTTCTGGCGCCGATAGGCATGTCGAGCTAGTCATTCTGCGTTTTGTTCGTATAGTCGGAAAACCGCGTAAAGATGTAGGCTCCTGCCGTCGATATGAGATTGATGGTGGTTCGAGTCGATGATCTCCCGAACCACCGCATCTGCCCACGCGACGGGCAGAGGCGTTCTGCGAGGAGTGAGCTGTGGCGCAACGTGTGCTGGTGGTTGAGGATTCAGCGGTGATTCGGCGCCTGATCGAGGTGTGTCTGCGGCCCGCCAGCCTGGAGGTCGTCATGCGGGAGGACGGTCCCACCGGCCTCGAATCCGCTCTGAACGATGACCCCGATCTGCTGGTGCTCGACATCGGACTTCCCGAAATGGACGGTTGGGAGGTCCTGGACAGGCTCCGTTCCGACCCGCGTACCAAAGCTTTGCCCGTGCTCGTTCTAACCGCCCATGCCGAAGAAGAGTCGAGGCGCCGTGCCGACGAAGGCGGCGCCGATGCATTCGTGACGAAGCCGTTCCAGCCGAACGACTTTCGCCAGGAAGTGCTCAATCTGCTGGCACGTCCACGCTCGAGGGTGAACGTCTAGTCACAGCGGCCGACCGCCGATCTCGAGTTCTCTGTTCCGGATCGTCCACGTTTCGTCGGTGACCGAATCGGCGAGGTGCTCGTCGTGGGTGACGATCAGCAACGCGCCCGGATAAGCCGTGAGAGCTTCCTCGAGCCTTTCTATCGATGGGAGGTCGAGGTGATTCGTAGGCTCGTCGAGCACCAGGCACCAAGCTCCAGTGCCCATTCCGAATGCCATCTCGAGCTTGCGTCCCTCACCCGCCGATAGTGAGTCGCTGGCGAGGATTCTGGCGGGATCGCTTCCAAGGGCAGCGACCAGCTGCAGGACTCGACCCCTCTCTCCGGCGGTCAGGGCCATCAACCGTTCGATCGATCGCCGCGTGTCGTGCGGAGCGGTTTCCTGAGGCAGGTACAGCATGCGTCCGGGGTCGAGACCGGAGTGTGCAAGCAGCCGGCCGAGCAGCGTCGTCTTGCCCGATCCGTTGGGTCCGTTGAGCCGGACTCTGTCTTCCCGGCTCAATGACACGTCAACGTCATCGATCAGCGGTGTGGAACCCACCGATATAGGGCCCCGATAGGAGAGGGGGCCGTGTCTGCGAGACGGCTCGAAGCCGAAGAAGATGTCTCCTCCCCGTTCTCTCGCCGGTGCGAGTTCTTTTGCGCGGGCGTCGAGTCGTGCAGCAGCCGCCCTCGTGGTTCGAATCCGGCGGGCGCCGGCGGTGTCGCCCTTGGCAGCCTTGCCGGTAGCGGCGGCCGAGTGGGCGTCGTGGTCCTTTGGGCCCGACACGCGGAAGCTCCGCTTCGTGCGGGCCCGTTCGCGCTCTGCCGTCCTGCGATGATCGGCGAGCCGGCGTTCGGCCTTGCGGCGTTCGCTCTTGACCCTGTCGTACTGGGCCATCTCTTGTTGCCTCACCGCTTCCCATTCGAGGCGGGCCGTCGAGTACGGTGCCCGCCACACGGAGAGGCTCCCGCGGTCGAGCTTGAGCGTGGTGGTGGTGAGACGATCGAGGAAGCGCCGATCGTGGGAGACGATGATCCCGACCCCGGTGTAGCTTCGCAGGGCTCTCTCGAGGAGTTCCGTGGCTTCGCGATCGAGGTGGTTCGTCGGTTCATCCAACAGAAGTACGTCCGGCGCGCCGGCGAGGACGGCGCCGAGTTGCCAGCGTTTGCGTTCGCCGGGGGAGAGGGTGTTCCACCGGTCGAGGTCCGCGGGGTCGAGACCGAGGGCGTGCCGTAGTCGGTAGTCGGCCCCATCGACTGATCCGGCCAGGCAGTGGACGGCGGTGTCGGGGTCGTCGACGTCCTGGTGGCACCATCCGACGGCCCCGTCCACATCGACCGAACCTCTCTGTGGAGCAACCTCGCCGGCCGTCAAGCTCAGCAAGGTCGTCTTGCCGGAGCCGTTGGCGCCGACCAGGCCGGCCCAGCCGGGGCCGAGGTCGAAGGTGACGTCGGTCAGAAGATCGACGGCGGATGAGTGCGAGTACGAAACGGCGTGAAAACGGACGAATGGCACGAGAACCTCCCGGTTGGTCGGACTGGTCAATGTGCCGTGCGCACCTACGCCTCCGCGTCGTTCGGCACCACCGTACCCGGGAAGCACGACGCCATGCGGTGGTTTTCGAGAGCGACCGGCCCTTCCGGTGCGCAGCGCCGTCACCGAGACTCTGGTATTCGATTGCGTACGCCGCCGCAGGTGTGCGCCGTTCGTCGGTGGATTCCGTCTGATGTGACATGCGCGGTAAATTGCGCAGGTCGGGGGATCACATACCGCAGACGCCAAGAAAGTTGTCGTGTCCAGGAGGACTCATGAAGGTAGCCATCAATGGTTTCGGCCGTATCGGAAGGGCCGTGTTCCGGATCATCGCCGAGCGCAACGACCCGGATCTGCAGGTCGTGGCGGTCAATGATCTGACCGACGACGACACCCTGGCCCATCTGCTCAAGTACGACTCGGTGTTCGGCCGCTTTCCCGGAACCGTCGAGGTCGGTAGCAACGAGATGCGAGCAGGCGGACAGACGGTCGCCATGCTGATGGAACGGGACCCGGCCGCGCTGCCGTGGGCCGAGCTCGGCGTCGACGTCGTGGTGGAGTCGACGGGTGTCTTCCGCGATCGTGCCTCGCTGGAGAAGCATCTGACCGCCGGCGCCAAACGGGTGCTGCTGACGGTTCCCGCCAAGGACCCGGTCGATGCCACCGTGGTGCTGGGCGTGAACGGCGAGACGATGACCCCGGACACCAAGCTCGTGTCCAACGCGTCGTGCACGACGAACTGCCTGGCGCCGCTGGCCAAGGTGCTCGACGACGCGTTCGGCATCGAGCGCGGCCTGATGACCACGGTCCACGCCTACACCAACGACCAGACCATTGCCGACAGCCCGCACAAGGACCTGCGGCGGGCCCGGCACGCAGCCGTCAACATCATTCCGACGACCACCGGTGCCGCCCGTGCCGTCGGCAAGGTGCTTCCGCATCTCGACGGCAAACTCGACGGCATGGCGATGCGCGTTCCGGTGCCGGACGGGTCGATCGTGGATTTCGTCGCCGAACTCAAGACGGACGTGACGGTGGACCAGGTCAACGCCGCCTTCAAGGCCGCCGCTTCGGGCGAGCTGAAGGGCATCCTGGAGTACGTCGAGGATCCGATTGTGTCGTCCGACATCATCGGCAACCCGCATTCCAGCATCTTCGACTCGCAGTTGACCGCGGTGATGGGCGGCAACATGGTCAAGGTCGTGTCCTGGTACGACAACGAGTGGGGCTACTCGAGTCGTGTCGTCGACATGCTGTCGGTCATGGCGGATCAGTAGACCATTCGCAGGCACCTGATGGGAGCCGCCACGGCGGCTCCCATCGTCGCGCCGGGGGCCTTCTCCGCATATACGGAGTTCGATAGGCTGACCATGGCGAGGCGACGGCGGGCAGAGGAGTCTCCGTGCACACGGTTCTCGCCCTTCTTGTTCTCGCTTCGGCGCTGACGCCGCTCGAGTCCTGTCCGTTGATGCAGNNGTCGATTTCGAGACCCCCATCGGTACGGAGGTGATGGCGGCGGACTCCGGGACCGTCTCCTTCTCGGGTGTGGTGGCAGGGAACCGCACGGTGACCGTCGATCATGGCGGTGGCCTGAAATCGAGTTATTCCTACCTGGTCGCGGCGAAGGTCGAGGTGGGAGAGCACGTCCGCCGGGGAGACCTTCTCGCATTGAGCGGCGTTGCGCACGGCGAACCGGCGCTGCACTTCTCAGTCCGGGTCGCCGGAACCTATGTGGATCCTCTCCACATGTTCACGTGTTCGACCTTCGATGTGTCCGCTGCGCTTCGGCTCGTGCCGGCCTCCCGAAGCGGCCGATCGACCGCCTATCCTGGCGGTCGTGAAAAGGGGCATCCTCGGCGGAACGTTCGACCCACCGCACATCGCACATCTCCTGGCGGGCGAAGCCGCCTACCGGCAGCTCGCGCTCGACGTGGTGACGTTCATTCCTGCCGGTGATCCATGGCAGAAATCCGACTCCACCGTTTCGAGAGCCCAGCACCGTTTGCAGATGACCAGGTTGTCGGTGGACTCCGTTCCGTACTTCGAGGTCGACGACGTCGAGATTCGGCGGGAGGGTGCCACATACACGATCGATACCGTCGAGTCCTTCCGCACCGACGAAGTGGTCCTGGTCCTGGGCGCTGATGCGGCCCTCGGTTTGAGGACGTGGCATCGGTGGCGAGATCTCGTCGACCTCGTCGGGATCGCGGTCGCCCCACNNAGGCATGAGGTCGAACGTGCCGTTCCGAAGCCGGTTGAATGGCTCGACATGGCTCTGCTGAACGTCAGTTCCACCGAGCTGCGCCGGCGAGCCGGGGCCGGATCGAGCATCCGGTTCTACGTCTCGGACGGCACTTGGAACTACGTCAAGGAGAGCGGGCTGTATGGCTAGAGGTCGACGGCGCAGGTCGGGGAGTATCGACCTCCGGCGTGCCCAGTCTCGTCGTGAAGCGCAGCGCGATGAGATGTCGCGGGCAACGCAGATCGCCACGCGGCGGGTAGCGGTGGCGGCAGCCGTGGCCATCTTCATCGTCGCCGTCACGATCATGGCGACGACCTGGGCGAACCGGGGAGGCGATACGACACCTCCCGACATCGATGCGCCTTCCGACACGGGTGCTGCGGTCTTGATCGGACTTACCGACCAGTCCGACGAGCTCGTGTCGATCGTGCTGATCGCTTCTCATCCGGTCGAGCCTGCTCGCCTCGTGCTGTTTCCTCCTTCGCTTGCGGCCGTGCTTCCGGGCTACGGGGAGCGCGACCTCTCCGACTCGATCATCTTCGGAGGCACCGACCTCCTGCGCCTGACCGTCGCCAATCTCCTCGGCATTCGCATCGACGCGGTGGGGGTCGGCTCGGTGCAGGACTTCGTTGCTGTTCTCGATGGACCCGTTGATGTCGACCTGAACTCACCGTTGATCGTGGCCGATGCGCAGGGTGAGACGGTTGTCTACGGTCGGGGAGTCGCCGAGCGCAGCACGCGTGATCTGGCGCGTTTGCTGTCCGAGCAGGGGGAGGGTGATCAACTGGCCTGGCTCGTACGGCAGGGTGCGGTGTGGGAAGCCATTCTCGATCGTGCGTCTGAGGACGGCGAAGTCCTCGACGGCGTCGTCGAGGTCGCCGGCGTGGGGACGGAGGTGGCATATCAGGCACTGTCGACGGCGGTCGTCGCCGATCCGCTCCGTATCACCGCCGTCCCTGCCAGCCGGGCAGTGGGTGTGGGCAGCGACGCGGAGAGGTACATCGTCTCGACGGACGAGGGGGCGAGCTTCGTCGAGGAGACCTTTCGCTACTTGCAACTGGCGGAGGAGCCGCGGGTACGAGTCGAGATACTCAACGGCAACGGACTCGTGGGAACCACCGGTCCGGTTGCGAGGCTCCTGATAGATGCCGGCTTTCGGGTGGTGTTCACCGACAACGCAGACCGGCAGGACTACACGGCGAGCCGGTTGATTGCCCAGGGTGCCGAGCATCAGGATGCCGCCGTGGCCGTTCAGCGCCTGCTGGGCACGGGCGAGGTGTTCCTGGAACAGCGTCAGCCCAGCGGAGTCGTGGATCTCACTATCATCGTGGGATCAGATCTCGCTACTCAGGGGTGACGACAATCACAGCCGAAGTCGATAGCTACCGCACCGCCCGGCACATCGCCGACATCCTCGATGACAAGAAAGCCGAACACATCACGCTGCTCGATGTGTCCGATCTGATCCAGATCACGGAGGTCTTCGTGATCGCCACCGGCAATTCCCGCCGCCAGGTTCTCACCCTCGCCGACGAACTGTCGATCCGGATGAAAGCGGCCGGCCGCCGTCCGTTGCGTACGGAGGGCGAGGAGGACGCGCTTTGGATGCTGATCGACTTCGGCGACGTGGTCGTGCACCTGTTCCAGATGGAACCCCGCCGCCATTACGATCTGGAGCGTCTCTGGGGAGATGCTCCGCGGCTGGAGTGGGAACCGGCGGTGGTCGGCGAAGGCTGAAGCGGTGGTAAAGTACCCGTCCCACCGGGGGCTGTAGCTCAGCCTGGCAGAGCACT
>JABAOG010002844.1_pt1 | contig 18642 bp, 30 predicted proteins | sample 7062131 | NCBI WGS metagenome assembly JABAOG01 (sample SAMN14538629, study PRJNA623070) | marine sediment metagenome | biome: marine biome [ENVO:00000428]; feature: marine pelagic biome [ENVO:01000023]; material: deep marine sediment [ENVO:00002113] | place: India: Arabian Sea | collected...
ACCTTGTCGATGGTATGCCGGTCGCGGACTGTCGGTGTCGGCCACAGGCGTTGCCCGGTCGCCTTCTCGTGCTCGAGGTATACGGCGTCGGTCAGCGTTGTCCCCGGTTTCGACTTCCACAGGTCGGTGCGTGCGGTCGCTTTCCGGCCGCCGCGGGCGTCGGTCACGGTGGGAGTGGGCCACGATGAAGATTCGATAGCGTAAGTGCGGGGCACCAACGGCGGCCGCGGGAATGCTCGCCCATTCTGTGTCATACCCGAGTCCGGCCAGGTCCCCGAGAATGTCGCCCATTCCGCGAAGAGCGAGCCCTGGGACGTTCTCCACGAGGACGTAGCGGGGTCCCATTCCGCGAACCAACCGGGCGAACTCGGGCCACAACCATCGGTCGTCTTCCTGTCCGAGTTGCTTGCCTGCGGTGCTGACGGGCTGACAAGGGAACCCGCCTGCGATGAGGTCGACGGGCTCGAGGTCGGCGGGGTTGAGGTCGTGCACATCTCCGTACCTTTCCACATGGGGCCAGTGTTTCGCCAGGACCCGGGTGCACCAGGGGTCGTTTTCGACTTGCCACCGGACGGACATTCCGGCCCGTTCCAGGCCGAGGTCAAGGCCGCCGATGCCTGCGAACAGGGAACCGACAGTGAGGGGGGCGGGTCCGGTTGCTATCCCGGCCGGTTTGAGGCGGGCTCCTTTCCCTAGGTCGCCCGGGTCCGTTCCCGCCCCCTTGCTCACGTCTTGGCCCATTCTGTGAGGAGGGCCGAATGTACGGCTGCCCAGTCGGCCCGGTCGAATACGGCGAACCCGTCAGACGTGCCCGGTGGCATGACCCCGAAGATGAAGGGCCGCTGGTCTGACTTGGGGGTCGCGCGGTCGGACTGTGCTCGGGCGTGGTCATAAGCGGTGGCCCACACCTTCGCGCGGCGGCCTGTTATCCCGAGCCAATATGCACCGGCCGGGCCTTCGCCCTCCGGTGTTTCGCTGAAAAGCTGATCGACCAGCGATGCCTGCACCACGACCAACTGCCGGTCGGGGAAGGTGGGCACCAAGATTGACCACGGCGCCCTGGCCCATTGTCGGGCCATGCGTTCCGCCGCCGCCCACGAGTCGGCGAGGCGTTCGACTTGGGCTCCGGATTTGATTTCGGCCCGCCACGCTGCGGTGCGGGTTTCCTCATTCGCTTCGCGTCCCCGCCATTTCTCGGGGGTGGCGTCCATGAGTTTCCACCAGGCGGCCGCCTTGCGTTGCCCAGCGCGCCGGTTGCGGCGGCCGATACATGCCGCACATTTGCACGACCGTTTCGGCCGTCCAGTGTTTGGACAGTTAGCCGTCGACACGTTCAACCTTCCATGTGGTCACGATCCCAATGTGGGCGTCGGCTTCGTCCGGTTCCACTTCCCGGTCGATTTCGACGGGTTGCACGTCCAACGCTCGCAACGCTGGCCGCAGTTTCGACACCAGGAACCGCATTTGCAGGGCGCCTCGTTGCTGAAGGTAGCCGAGCGCCTGGGGCACGGTCGCGCCCGGGCCCAACCCGTTCAACGTGTCGGCGAGGACCCGCGCGACTGAGAATGAGTACGCGCGGCTGGGCTTCGACTCGAGGCCGCCCCGCGTTCCGGTCAGGCTGCCCCCCCGTGGGATCAGTTCGGCGGCCTCGGATTCATGTTCGCGTCGAATATCAGCGAGGGCCTTTTCAAGGTCGCGGACAATGTGCACCATGTCGGCCAGTTCGCCATCTTCGACGGGGGCATGTCGGAGGGCGTTGGTCGCTTCGGCAATGGTGGCGATGAGGACCCGCCATGTTGGGATCGGTGGCGCGTCCAGGTTCATATTGCTTCCATCTTGGCCACGTCGACCTTGACCCCGTAGAAATGCTTGGCCCCTGCCTCGGTGCTTTCGTCACCAACCCGCGCGACGCGGCCTTCAATCGTGACCCGCACATCGGTGCCCAGGTCCAACCATTCGGCGAGCAGGACAGAGAACGTCGACACTGAAACCTTGACGGCCTCGAGCGGTTCGGGCATTCCCTCAAGTTGCGGTTGGTCGGTCATGGTGGCTCCTTCCTCAGTTGTGGGACCGGGGTTGGTCCCGGGGTGGTCAGTATAGGGGCACGTGGTTTGCCCATGCGGCGACGGCGGCAGCGCCGGCGCCAAGTTGTGAGGCGTCAGTCCATTCCCCCACCCAGGAACATTTGCGGCAACGCAACCGCCAGACGCGAGTCGACCAACATAGGGGGCAGCCGGAACATTCGGCGAGATGACGGGCCACAGCGGCACGGCCTCGAGCCCGTAGGGTGGGTTGCGGGTAGCGGCGGCGATCCACGTCGTAAGGGTGAAACCCGTACGCGCTCACAGGATGCCGAGCCAGTCAAGCCACATGCCGAACAGGTAGCCGGTGAGGAACGCAAGGCGGGTGGCGTCGGTCATATGGGCACTCCTTCCGGTTCGGTCAGGTCCCGTCCGGTCATTACTGGCCGCCATTTCGTAACGTGGCGGTACTCAACATGGGCTCGGGCAGCCGGAATCCGCCGCCCGAACACGTCTTTCGCCTGGCCGGTTCTCACCTGCTCGGCGATCCGTTCGGCTTCGGCCCGGTCATACGGGTTGAGCGCCTGGAACGATGGCCCATCGTCCAACATGCGGACCTGATATTCGGTCAGATACTCACGCATGGCCGCCCCCCATGATCTCGGCGGCAGTCTCACCGGCAGACGCCCGCAGGAACACCCATTCAGCCACCACGGGGGCCGGGTAGTCAGTGATTCGGGCCTGGTCGATGATCCAGTCGCGCAGGTCGGTTGATTCGGTGCCGAGCACGGCCAGAATGGTTGCCATCGTTTCCTCGAACTTGAGCGCTTCGCGAAACGGCACCCGGGCCTCGATCGCCGTCGCGGCGACCCGGCCTGTGGCTCGCATGGCGCCCCCTAGCGTCGCGGTTACGGTTCGGATGGTTCTCATGATCTGTCCTTCCATCGGTCCTCAGACCTGTCCTCAGACCTNNCGGCCACCGTCCACACTGTCGCGGCCCGCCCTGACGGGGTAGGCCGCGTTTGTCCTGAATCCACCACGGCACCAGACTCCACAAGCTCGAGGCGGCGCGGGCGAACCGTCGACGGGTTCATACCCAACGCCACCGCGAGCTCGTGGTCGGTTGCCCCCATTCCGCCCAGGGCAATCAGGTGGTCGAATACTTGGCGGCGACCTTTCGCCGAGGTCGGCAGGATCGCCTGCGCGGCCGCGGCCTCGGTTGGCCGTGCGTTGCGATGTTGATAGGCGTGGGGGCCGTCGAACTCTCGGGTCGCTGGCCGCAATGGTCGGCGGTCGCATTCGTCGCAGCCACAGTTCGGATGGTGCCACACGTTACAGGTGAGGCACGCCCAGGTCTGGGACACGGGGTCGAATAGGTTGACGTGCCCGCGGCGGGGATCGTGGCCCGGGTACTTGTCCCCATGTTTCACAGGTTGCCCCGTTCTCGGGCGTCATGGACGGCCACCAGGACCCCCGCGGCGAGTGCTGCGGCAACGCCGCGCACGCCATAGCCTGCGACCAGGGCGGCGGCCCCATATGCGGCGAGGAGAGCGGCGGCGATTCTCATCGGTAGCCTTCCCCCGGTTCAGCCCATTCGGCGATGAGGTTCAACCCTTCGCGTGCCTGCACGTCGGTCAGCACGTCAGGCCCGGCCGCGTCCGCCTCAGTGGCGGCGCCGATTTCTTGACAGACCTCCAGATAGTGAAGGCGGGCCGACTCGAGAGTTTGGGCCGCCGTAGATTCGTCCAGGGCTGCCATTTCGACGTTCGGGGCGACGGCCCACAGGCTCGCCGCTTTGACCACGTTGGCCCAACCCCGCGAATCGGTGGGACGGTTGGTCCACTTGCCGGACGGCATTTGGAGCAGATTCTCAGCGGGTCGCGATGCTGCCGCGCCGTCATCATCGTCCACGGCCAGGTTCAAGGCGGCCGTGAGGGCGTAGCGTCGCGCATAGGTGATCGCTGACCCTACGACTTGAGCCTTGCCGCTGGCGGCCATGGTCAGGTCGCCGACTTCCATCTGCTCACCCGTCGCGCGGCAGGTGATGACAGTTCGGACGGCGGGCCCGTCGTTGGCGGAATGCACTTCCTGGTGAGCGGCGAGCCCATGTTCGGTGAGGACCGGGCGGGCCGCGTTCAACACCTGCGCCAGGTTGGCGTACTTGTATCGGTAGCTGCCGCCTGAACTTGTGGGAATGTCCGCCACCTGGTCGGCGATCAGTTCAGGCATGGCGGCGAGGGCGTCACACCATTTGGCGGCGAACTCGGGCGAGATGCTGCGGTCGGTCATGCGGTGCCCCCTCGGAACTGGGTGAGCAACGCGGCGCGCACGGCTTCGACCTCGAGGGCGGCGTCGTGCTCGGCGCCGGCATCGGTCAGCGCCTTGTCGATGATCATGTTGGCGATGATGTCAGATGCGAGGCGCTGGGCGGCCTCGGTGGGCATGGTGAGCAACAGGGGCCCGAATCGCAGGTGGGTGACTTCGGCCGAGACCAGGACGTGACCTTCGGCAACGTGGGCGGTGATTTGCTGCACGGGTGGCTCCTTTCGCGGGGGCTCATTGTAGTCGGACAGGTGGGCGCGCGATGTGGTCGCGCGGGTTACGGGTGGTACACGATGCGGATGGCTCGGCTGCCTAGGCGTTCGATGTAGCCCTTCTCGGCGAGTTTCCGCAGGTGCACGGCGGCGGTGGAATGCGAGTTCAGGTTGAGGCGCACGGCCAGGTCGCGGACGGTGGGCGGGAATCCTTCGGTGGCGATGAACTTGCGGAGTTCCTCAAGGGTGCGGAGTTCGGCTTTGGTGAGTTCGGGTCGGTCAGTCATCGTTCATCCTTTCGACTTGGTAGCGGGCGGCGAGTGCGTGGGCGCATTCGTTGTCGGGTTCGCCTGAGTGTTCACGGCCCCAGCGGCAGGTACAGGACCAGGCCGGGGCGCGTAACAGTTCGGCGCGGGTGGCGGGTAGGGCGGCGGTGAGATAACGGCCCGAGGCGCCTTGACTGACGAACAGGAACCCATACGGGTCAGCGGATGCTGGCCGCACGCGGCCCTGTTCGATGAGGCGGCGGGCCTTCTCGACACGCTCGGCAAGGCTCACGCAACCTCCTCCATGCGGGCCCGTATGGCTGCGGCAGCCTTGCCCGCCTTGTGGTTCGCCCGTTCGTCGGAGGACAACATGAGCAGGCCGGGGCATCCGTTCCCTGGGCACGGGGACGCGCCGGGGGACAGATACACGCGCACCCTTGAGATGTGAACGTGATAGGTGGCCCGGTCGAATACCAGGGTGCGCTGGTCCATAGCGAGCCGGGTCGGGTAGTTCTCATATGTGGGGTCGTTCATCTGGCGAACCTTTCAAGCTCACGGCTTCCCAGTCCGGCCTTGATGAGGACACGGCCCCACAGGCGCAGCCGTTCGATGGCTATGGCTTCGTTTTCGGTTGATGGGCCCAGTTGGTCGATGGACCGCAGCCGGACCAACCCTCGCAGGGTAAGGTCGTCAAGCTCCCATGGGTTGACGGCCTGGTGGTCGCAGCGGGGGCAATCGTCGTACAGGAAGGCGCCGCGTTTCGGGTCGCCTTCTATCGGGTGGGGCCGGTGGGTCATATGGTGGCTCCTTTCTCAACGGCCAGGTCAGCCAACGCGCACAGAATGGCGGCCATGACGTGCGCGTCGACGGGGGGCAGGGTGTCGGTGGCGGATGGTCCGCCATAGCAGAGTTCGTTCATGGTTTGGTAGGTGCACACCTGGGGCCGGTCGTTCAGCACGTCGTCGTACCAGAGGACGGGCAGCCGGGTGGGGCCGAGGGGGCGCAGGGCCAGCACTTCGATGCCGCCGCCAATATCTTCGGTGGTGGCGCTCAGCCGTTGTAGGCGGGGGAAGTCTCGGGCGGCGGCGGGAAGGCTTGAGATGATGGCAGAATATCGGTCGGTCATCGGTTGAACCTTTCGGCGAGTTCGGCCCACACGGTTTCGGCGATGCGGGCTGATGTGGTGGTGGTTTCGCTTTCGATGAGCCAACCGTCGTGCACGGTGATCAGCCAGGTCCCGTCGGCGAAGTGGCGGGTGGCCCAGCGGTGGGTGCCGTCGGGGGCTTGGGGGCCGTGGGGCTTGCGGCCGATGATTTGGGGGGCTGCGGTTGTCATGGTGGCTCCTTGGTTGGTGGCTCTTGTTTCCATGGTTTGATTATCGCACATTTGGGCGCAGGCGTCAAGCCCGTTTGTGCGATTTACGGCAGGCGGGGGGCGTATGGGTCAGCGGTGAGCGTGCGGGCAATCTCCGCGCCCACCTGCTCAAGTTCGGCCCCGTCGTCCATGAGGGCGTGCACCCTGTCGGCGAGTTCGTTGAGGCGACCCTGGCCGGTGACCATGATGTGGATTCCAGTGAAGTCGTAGCCGATGGCGGCGGCGCCTGTGGCGATGGCGTCGCGCACGTCGGGGCTGATGCCGCCTTCCTGTTCCCATTTCTGATACATGGCGTCGATGGCTTCGGCAGCGTCGACGGCTAGGCGGGCCACGTCGGGGTCGGGGTCCGGCCATGTCTGAGTGGTTTCGGTGCGGCTGCGCCAGATGAACACGCGGCCCATGGTGAGCCGGTGCCCATACTTGGCCCATTTGGCGATGGCCTGGGCGCGGGCTTTGGTGCGGGCGTCGGGGGTGTTCTCGCCTTCGATGGTGATGGCCGTGGTCATGGAGGGGACCCGGGCGCCTCTGTCGGGGTAGTCGATGGTCGTGTCGGCTGCGACAACGTAGGTGGTGGTGGTGGTCATGGTGGCTCCTTTCTCGGCCGAGGGTTAGAACCCGGCCAGGGCGAACTGGGCGTCTTCATATTCGACCCGCCAGCGGCAGTCGGCCGAGCAGTAGAACAGCCAGTCCTCAAGGTCAGCGGTGCGCTTGTCGGTGTGCTCCGGTTCGGCACGGTGGCCGCAGCATGAGCACAGGGCGGGCCGCAGTTCGATGGTGTCGCCAACCCGGTCGCCGCGGAGGGCGATTTCCCGGGCCTGGGCGCCGTCGAGGATGACAGGGGCAGAGTTGCCAACGGGGACCATCGGGCCGTGGCAGTTGCGGCAGATGGTGTCGAGGTCGGCGTAGCTTTCAAAGATGTCGCAGGGGGCGCAATACATGGTGGTGGTTTCGGTGGTCATATGGTGGCTCCTTTCCATATCCTCAGTATCGCACATTTGGGCGAACGTGTCAACCCTGGGATATGAGAAACCCCCGCCAGGAGGGGGACCGGGAACGGGGGAACATTCGCCGAGCCTAGGCGGGGGTTCTCAGTTGATGGCCGCATGCGGTGGGAGGCATGGGGCCCCCACAGTCTACCCCTTGCCCGCGTTCCAGGCGGGCTCTTCGGAATAGGCGCCCGCTTCGTACACTTCGTAACTGAGGCCCCCCGAGTCGACCGTATCGAAGGTCGCCGATGCAGACAGCCCGGCCTGCGCGCCAACGATCACAGCGAGCAACGCCTCGAGCAGGTCGAAGTCATTCGCTGAAGTGAAGTGCGCGACCAGCACTACGGCAAGCCCAGTCAGCAAGGCGATCACCCGAGCCCATCCGCGCCCCAGGTTGAATAGACGCTTGGCGAACTGGGTGAGGATCAGCGCCGCAGCGCCGGCGCCTGCAACGGTGAGCAGGTCCGCAGTTGATAGGGTGACGGGTTCCACGTTTGCCTCCTATTCGTGGTGGGCGTCAGGGTTGTCTTCGTGGGCTTTGAGGTTGGCCGGGGTGACGTAATTGTGAGTGTGTGCGGCCGCAGCGTAGGGGTGGGAGTGAGCAACGGTCGGGTGGGTGTGGTTGGTCGGCGCGTAGGGGTGGTCGTGGGTAGCGGCCGGGGGATAGGCGGCGGCGAACAGGAACCCGAGGGTGAGCCCGTCGACCTGGCCTGTGGTGGGCAGTCCGGCGTCTCCCTGGAACCCTTGAACGCCGGTTTCAGTGTCGCCACCGAAGTCGCCGTCTGCGCCTCGCGGATACCCGGGCCCGAAGGGGTCCCAGTTGCCGAGGTCGTGGCCCAGCACGATGAGCGCCGCCTGCACGTCCGCGACGGCTTTGCCGTTGTCGCCTCGCTTGAGTGTCATTTCGTCCTCCGCTTGCTCGAGGGGGATCCCGTCAACCGTCGCCCAGTCTATGCCCGAGGCCAGGTCCGTCCGGTGGCAATCAATCTGGAAGTGCATGGGGTCCTTGATTGACCACCAGCGGCCGCCCCATTCCCAGGGCCGGGCCCCATTATTCGTCCGAATGCGTTCAACTGCGCGCACCATGGCGGGCGGCATGTCAGTGAATCGACCCCACTGGAGCAGCCCTTCCTGGTGTTGTGTTTCGGGATCGTCCAACGCGCCGATTACATGGCGGTAGCCGTTGGCAGATGGGTTGAGGTCAATCGACGTGCCATGGGCGTGGGGGCTAGTCCGCGACCCGCCTGTGATCTTGCGGCAGGCGACGGTTCCCCCGGCCGGTTCGCGGAACCTGTAGTCCCATTTCGCCAGGACCGCCGCCAACGCTCGGAACGCTTCGACGGTGGCCGGATGGACTAACAGGCCCACTCGCTCATTCGGCCAGCTTGCCGAGGCGAGGAAGTCGACCCGCTGGGCGGTCGCCCACGAGCATTTCAGGGTGCCCGTGATATTGAAGGCCGAGTCGACGCCCGCGACGATGAACTCGGGGAACTCTCGGCGCATGGTGGCGGTTGAAATGCCCATCACATGATCCAGAGCCCGCCGAGGCTTTGGTGTGCGGCGGCGGTGGCGTCGTTCAGGGTTTGGATTAGCCACCCGATGATTCCGCCGCCAGTGACCCCGCCTGCTGCGGCGGCGCCCACTGTGGTCCACTTGAGCCGATCCCAGCGGCGCTCCAGATGAGCGACCCGGGTCTCGAGCGCTTCGTCGTGTTTCGACAGTTTCGACAGGGTGCCGATGACCCCGGCGTTGATCCCGTCGTGGTTCTCACCCTCGAGCAGGCGGGCAAGTCGGCCGAGTTCATCTGCGACGGGTCGCAGTTCCTCGCGGACCATCTGCGCGACCACGTCTGAGATGAGCAACCGGACGGCCTGGTGGCTCGGTTCGTCGCGTCGCTCCCCCCCGTTTCGGCGTTCCGGTCCTTGATATGTCATACGCCAATCCTACTTGCTGTGGTCATGGTGTCACGGTCAGGTCGCCGGAACCGCTCGAGGCGGCCGCGGCCACGCTCGCGGCAAGCATGATCCAGTCGACGTAGTTGTCGCCGAATCGTTCGTGGTTGGGCCAGGTGAACAGGGTGTCGGTGCCGCTGTCGGCGATGGGTTCCTGGCGGCAGGCGTCGCGGAGGTCGTTGCCGACAACCACGGTTTCGGTGAGGGTGGCCGCCGCAATGTTGATAGCGTACCGCATCCGGTTTGAGCCTGCCCCGTGTCTGATCAGGTTGCCGGTGATCATGTTGCGGGCACCTGTTCCGGCCAGGTAGATGCCGTCGGAAGTGTCGTCGGTTGTCGCTGACGCCTTGAGGATGTGATTGTTAGCGATCAGCGTTTCGGTGACCCCGTTGGCGTAGATGCCGTGAAGCCCAGCCGAGTCGACAGAGTTGCCCGCGATCATGGCGTAGTCGCCCGTGGTGTAAATGCCATAGCCGGAACAGTTGAAGACCTGGTTGTTGGTGATTCGTGGTTTCTCGACCAGGCCGGAAACGTCGACCCCGTGCTGGAACCCGTCGATGAAGTTGTCGGCAATGAGGGCGTAGTTTCCAAGCACCTGGATACCGTCGTTCGGGTCGGTAACATTGGCGCAGGTCATTCGATTGCTGGTAACGGTACAGTTGTCGGTGCCAGTCTTCACACCGTAATAGACAAGATCGGTTAGGTAGTTATTGGCGATGATCGCTTCGTCGCCGCCGATTATGTCGATGCCGTAGGCGACGCTAGTTATATGGTTGCCGAGTATTTGCAAACCGTTCGTGACCGTATTCGTTTGGATTCCGTAGTCCCAAAATCCGTCAACCACATTGTCTGAAATGATGACTTGCTGCGACTGGCCGACTTCGATTCCGGCTCCTATGTTCGACGCGTAGTAGCCGCGGATCTGATTGCCGACGATTACGAGGCCTCCGGCTCCGGCTGTGATCTGAATGCCGGAATCTTCGGAGGATAAACCGTTGAGTTCAATCTCGTTATTCGCGATCGTGCAAAAGTCGGAGCCGAGTACGTCGAGAATGCCGAGAACACCACCGTAGATCGTATTGCCGGAAATAATGCATCCTTGCCCCCCGTAAGAGATTGCGCCATAGACGGCAGCGGTCGTAACAATGACGTTATCGACAATCCTCGAGAAGTCGCAGACAGAAAGGTAGATAGCAGAATAGGCCGCGGTCGGTGCGAACCGGTTTCCGGTTATGATGGTCCGGTCGTAGTTACCTCCGACGATGCCGTACCCGTTCGTCGAGATATAGCAGTTCTCGATTCGGACGCCGTGACCGGCGATTCGAATACCGTATACGGTCGCCGCAGACGCGTCGATCACAAATCCGATATCGCGAACGGTCGTATTCGCTCCCACCCTGAGCAGTTCGTCGGCGCCCCCATCGTTGTCTTGGTTCCGGATCACCGTTTGCCGTTGGCCCATTCCCTGAAGGACCCCGCCGTTGGTTTCGGTGAAGTCGATCCCGAACCCGCCCACAACGGAAACATTGAATTCACCTGATGAGAGGACAACCCGGCCCCCGGCCGCCAGTCCAATGGCTGCGTTGATTTCCTCGTGGTCATCATCTCCGTCGCATTTGAAGTCGGCCATCTGCCGCTCTTCCTCGCGGGCAGTTGATGAAGCGACGAACACGGTCGGCAATGATTCCTTCGGGTGGGAGTGGTCGCCGACTTCACCTGTCCCGGCTTCGGGCTCGAGTTCGTCCTCCAGCGCCTTGTATGCCTTGAGCAGCCGGGACACGGCTTCGGCCTGGGCGCTGGGCCCGGTGAACACTTCAGACGTGAAGTCGACTTCAAAGACGGGGGGCTCGCCGCCTTGATAGGTGATCGACCGGCAACGGCGCGCCCGTTTCGGTCGCCACGATTCGGACAGGGTAACGGTGATCGTGTCGAAGGGTCGATAGTCGCGCCAGGGTTTCACGTTGGGCTGCGCGACGCGCAGCTTGAGGCCGTCCGTTGTCGCCGCCGCTTCGGCCAGGCGGTCGGTTGCGAATGAGGTCAGGGCGGTGCTATCGAGAATGTCGCGCGACCCGAAGAACCTTTCGACTCGGCCTACCGCGCCGGATAGGTCTGAGTTCTCGGCGGCTGTCCACAGGCCACCCTTCCCGACCACATATGCCCAGTTGTAAGGGGCGCGCCGTTTCACGAGTGGGCCGACACGCTCGAGGCCGTCCCGGTTGAGGACGGCGGGCCCGTCGTTTGCCGAATGGTCGGTGCCGCCGCCGCCCGGGTTGAACACGTCGAAGTCGAACTGTGAACCGCTCCACCAAATCCGGTGTTCGTAGCCCCACTTGGCGATTACGGCGGCCACTTGCGCGTAGGTTTGCCCGAGGCGGATTCGGATGGCAAGCGCCGAGTCGTCCCAGGCATTCCCGGCTGAGTCAAGGGCGTCGGTGAACGTCGGGTTGAGCCAGGTCAGTTCAGCACGGCCGGGGGCGTGGTCGGTGCCTGCGTCGTCTAACAGGTCGCCCCATATCTTCCCGACGGTGGCGGCGGGAAGCCCCTCGGACAGGACCGCGTTGTCAGCCCATAGGGTGGGCGATGTGCCTGTTTCGGAATAGCGGAGCCCGACCTGGATTTCCTCGAGGCCGTCGGGCACAGTGAACGTCACGGCGACGGGGGTGACGGTCGAGGGGGCGACCGTCACCGGGTTGCTTGTGATCCATGGGCCACCAACCCGCTGCGCGACGGCTCTGATGGAATGCGATGAGGCGTCGGCGTGGTAGGCGTCCATGGTGAACGTGTACGTTTTCCCGGCTTCAACCTTGACAGTCTGGCGGAACCCGTCAGCATCGTCGGTGCCTGAGTTGGTCGCCCACTTGATAGAGGCGGTGCCGGTGAGTGGGGCCACCGTGTCGCGTTCCCAGGTGGCGAGGTCGCCAACAGGTTCCCACGGGTCAAGGCCCGCGCTGCCAACCCCCGTGTCCACGTCGTCAACGTAGAAGATGGGTCCGTTGCTGCCGTCGTGGTGGTCATACTGGAACACCAGGTCGAAGGATTCCTGGTCGGTGCCCATGGTCACGTCGCAACTAAACGACTGCCATGTGCCGTCGCTCGAGCCCCCGGGGAGCCCGGTGTGGCCTGCGATGGGGGCCACGTTGTCAAGTTCGGTCAGGGCGTAGTTGTTGTAGATGTATCCGGTTGAGTGCAGGACCGCGCCAGCGCCAAGGCTCACGGCCATCGTGTACCGTTTGCCCGCTGCGGTGGGTTCCTTCAAATAGGCGGTGATGGTGAGCCGTTCCCCGGGCGTGCAGGGGACGGTGCGTTTGAATCCTGAGTGGCGGGTGGAGGGGTCGCAGGCGAAAGCGTAGGTGCCGGTGCGAACTTCGGCTGTGGAAACTTCAAACGATGTGGGGGCGCGGAAGTCGCCAGATGCGGACGTGGGCGCCCAGTTGGTGGTGTCGCCAAGTTCGGCGCCCCAGTTCTCATCTTCAAAGGTTTCGATGTCGCCGTTCTTGAGGGCGCTGATGGAGGGCCCGCCGTAGATGTGGTCGGGTTGGACGGTGGGGTTGGCGTCATAGTCGAAAGCGATGGCGATCACGTCGGCGAGGGCTTGGGCCATGCCGTCGACGTGAACCTTGACCACCCGGTCGCCTTCGTCGGTGTATTCGTCCTCACGTCGCAGGCACACCCAGTCCTGAAGATGGGTGGCCCCGTCGAATAGGCGCAGGATGGAGACCACGTCGTTCGTGTGGTCGGTTTCGTCCGTTTCTACGATCTCGGCCAGGTGCGGATGGTTGGGCTCGAGCGTGAACCACCCGGGACCGCCTGACCCGGTGTCGCGCAGGCTCCAGTCGACCACGCCGCGCAGCGGGAACTTGCGGGCGAAGGTCCCGAGCCATGGGGGTGTCCATATCTCGAATCGTTCAGCCATCGGTTACCGCCATTTGTCGTAGCCGTCGACTGATACTGAACCGCCACCGGATACGCTGACGGCGTTGCCGCCCGGGTCGAACTCAATCCACCACGGGTCCGCGACGGTCAGATAGTTTGAGTAGTCGGTGCCGCCTGTGATCTTGACGCATGTGCCGGCGCCAATGTCGACCCGTACCCCACCCGCAGGGAGTGCCCCGTCGATCTGAATGTAGGAACCGGACGCGGTGTGAGTGAGCCGGGTGTTGGTTCCTCCGGTGAGGTCAACCACGGCGTCGGTGATCGGTGCGTTGCCGCCGAACGTGATCGTGGGGGAAGTGAGCCCGGTGCGCGCCTGGCCCCGCCAGAATGGTTGGGGGCATTGTATGGGGAACAGGAACACGTCCCGGTCTTGAGTTGGGGCAGGGTCCCCGGCCAGGTAGCCGTCGATTTCGACTACGCCCTGATGTGGGGCGTCGCGTTGGAGGGTGATCGGTGCGCCCTGTTCACCTGCGAGCAGGTCAACCACCGCGCCCAGGTTCTCGTAGAAGTGACCGGCCGGGCCGTCGCCATGGGTTACAGCCCCGGCCGAGTTGGTCCACCGGACCTGCCCCTCGAGCATGAGGTTGGCGCGGCCGTGCCATCGGCGGGCCACTTCCGCGTCGCCGTGGGAGAACAGGACCCGGGGCGCGCGACCACGCATTCCCGCTTTGAACTCTGACACCAGGCGCACCATGCTCAAGTAGTCGGACAGGGAGGTCAGGCTGCCGCCCTGCGGGCCCGCTTTCCACAGTTGGCTCATAGTCCGGCGCCCCCTTCTATGTCGAGTAGCAGGCCGCCCATGATGACCCCCGCCTGGAGTTCCTCTTGCAAGGTGCCCGCATGGGTTGGGTTGTTGATGGTCAGGTTCAGGGTGTTCTGGGCGCCGCCTGCCGTTTGGGTCAGCATGTGGTGCGGGACGACAACGCCGGGCGATGTGGGGACGAACATTTCCGCCCCGGCTTCGCCCACCATGACCGCCTCGTTCGCGGATACGAAACCACCCGCAGCGAGACCGCGGCGACCTTCGATTGCGTCCTTCGCTGAGAAACTGGACGCCCGTTGCTGTATGCCCTGCTGCCTGTATTGTTCGGTCACGTTGATTACCGTGTCGACTGTCATGCCGTCGAGAAGGCCCAGCGACTCGAGCAGGTCGGCGACTTCATCTTTCGAGAGGCCCAACGCGATGCCGATGGCTTCGACCTGACCTGTGATTCCTGACGCGTCAAAGGCGTCGAGTCCGGCCTGAGCGTCGAGGCGGGCTTCGGCCAGGTTGAGCATGGCGGCTGCCCATTCGTCAGTTCCGGCCTTGCCGTCTTTCTCAAGTTCGGCAACTTTCTCCTCGGCGGATTTCAGCGAATCCATGGCGCGGACGGCTGCGAAGGTGGGATCGGCGAAGGCTTTCACGGCTGCCGACAGTGACTCTTGGGCGTCGGTCGCAGCGTCCAGGGCCGAGGCCAGGTCGGTGATTTCGTCGGTTGTTTCCCCCGCTGCGTCGGCTTCGTCCTCGAGGGCGCCCGAACTATCGTCCGCGGCGTTGGCCTGTTCCCAGGCTGCCCGGGCAGCGTCGCGGCGGGCCCCGTCCGCGACCTCAAAGGCGACGGCTGAACCGAGGGCCGCTTCGATTTCCTCAAGGGTGGCGTCCCCGTTCGCGTAGGCGGCGGCTGCGTGTTCGTAGGTGGCTTCGGTAAGGAGGGAGATTTGGTCTTGGGCGTATCCCTGTTCGCGGGCATGGTCCGCGACAGCCTGAGTTCCTGCGGCGATGGCAAGGTTGCTGCGGCCGGTGGCTTGGGCCAGTTGGTCGATGGCGTCGGCGCTGAGGGTGCCGAACTCTGCCATCCAGTCCAGATGGTTCGCCATGGCCCCGACCGTGTTGCCGCCCTCTTTGGCGGTGTCGCGAATGCCGCGCATGGCGATGATGAGGTCCGCGGACGTGCGGGCCCCGTCGTCAAAGATGCCCGCCAGCTTGAGCCCGATCCATGACACACCTTCGATGGCGTCAGCGGCGAACCCCATCGCCCCCGTGAGGACAGGCCCGGCCGCTTCAGCGAGGGCGCCCAGCGCGGCGATGGCGCCCTCCGCGGCGGGTACCAGGTTCATCAGTTCGGGCTCCAGGCTTTCGCCGACTCCGATGGCAACGTCGGTGATCTTGTCCTTCAACAGGCCCATCTGTTCGTTGAAGGTGAGCAACTGCTTCCCGGCCACTTCCTCAGTGACCCCCGAAGCTGACCGCAGGTCGGCCTCATACTGGCGGATGGCGTCAGACGTGCCCAGGAGGGCGATGATTTGCTGGACGCTGCGTTCTTGGAATCCCAACTGTGAGAGGGTGGCCTTGCGGGTGGCGTCAGACATTCCGGCCGTGGCCTGTTCCACATCGCCGATAATGTCGGCCACGTTTCGCATGTTGCCCTCAGCATCGAACACGGCAATCCCGAGCCGTTCAAACTCGGCGGATTCCTCGAGGGCGGCCCGCTGAAGGTCGCGCAACACGATGGACAGGGCTTCACCGGCTGCCGCACCCTTCAACCCCTGGTCGGCGTACACGGCGAGAACGGCGGCGCCTTCCTCCACATCTTTATTCAGCACCCGCAGCGATGCGCCGGCCTTATTGGTGAGGGCTTCGGAGAACTGTTCGACTGAGGCGTTGGCGAGGGTGTTGGCTTTGACCAGCACGTCCGAAACGCGGGTCATGTTTGACAGGTTGGTTTGGGCGTTGTCAGATGCGAGCCCGAGGGCTGACTGGGCGTCGGTGAGCAGGTCGGTCGCGCGGGCCATATCGAAAGCCCCGGCCTGCGCGAATCGGGCAACGGTGGGTAGGGCCTCGATCGATTTCGCAGCGTCCAACCCGGCCGAGGCCAGGAAGAAATAGGACTCGGCCGCTTCCTCCGCGCTGAACTTCGTCGTGCGGGCAACCTCGCGCGCGGCGTCGGACATTTCCTGCCGCATGGCTGCGGACACGTCGCCCATGATGGCCGTCGATTTGGTCATGGCGGCGTCGAAGTCCGCGAACGCATTGATAGACGCACCGACACCTGCGGCGGCCAAGCCGGTCAGGGCGGTGCCGACGAGGGCGGCCTTAGTGGCGAACCCTGACAGGGACTGGGCGGCGTTGCCTAGTCCTGAACTGAACGGGCCCGTCTTCGCGATTAGCTCAACGACTACCTGACGGTCAGCCACTCATTTCGCCTTTCTGCCTGGGCCACAGGATGGCCCGCAATCCATGTTTCGAGCCGGGTGTCTTTCGGGCCCCTTCGATCATCGCCTCGAGTTTCTCGCAGCCGGGGCAGCGGTCGAACTCGGCCACATAGGGGCCGGGCTCCATCGGATTCTCGGGCCACTCCCACCGGAACGTCGCGCACTTCCCACATTTGGACCGTTGCGCCAGTGACCAGGCCAGCGCCTTGGCCCGGTCCTGGTCGGTCCACTCGGCGGGGCCCCCTAGGAAATGCCCGTGTGGGATTCCTCGTGGGGCGCAGTAGTCGAGTTCCTCTCGGAGGTTCCGGTCTTCCCGGTAGCGTCGCGCGTAAAAGGGACATCTCGCACCACCCGGTTGGCGGCCATGGCCGTGTTGAACACGCGGGACACTTCGGCGTCTGTCCACTCAGCCCACAGTTTGCGGGCTTCGTCCAAGGTGAAGGTTGGTTCGGCTGCACATTCGGCGATGAGCAGGGGCCCGAACTTCGCGGCCTCATAATCAAGACCGGACCTGTTGTCGATGGGCGTGGGCGGACATTCGTCAAGCATTTCCCGAAACCGTAGGGTGCCGCAACCCTGAAACCGGAACGTGACCGTTTCGGCTCGGATGTTGGTTTCGAGTTCGGCAAGCCGTTCCTTCAACCGGGCGGCCGTAATGGTCGGCGTGCGGTCGTTGGTTCGGGTTGCCTCTGCCTCCGCGTCGGTGATCTCGGCGCGGAGGCGGGCGTGTTCGGTAGCAAGTGCCGGGTTCAACAGCACGTCGCAGGTGGCCTCGTTGGGCCGCTTGCGTTGCAGATACTCGCTAGCGGTGGTCATGGTGGCCCTTTCTACGCGGCGAGCGCGTAACCCTCGGTCGTGTCGTCGGTGATTGCCAGGACGGCACGCCCTCGGAAGGTGACGGTGCGGCCCATCTGGTTGATGGCCGTCCGCGACACAACCTGAATCGGGATGATGTCAACCACGTCAGCGATGGCCCATGTTCCAGGCGTGGCGAGCCCGTATGGTGCAATCGCCAGATACCCGGCCGTGTTGCGGGGTAGGGTCGCCCATGCGGTGTCCTGCGCGGCGGGTGACTGCCGGTGGAACTCGATCGAGGCTTCGTCGCCGCCGTAGGTTCCCGGGACTGTCTTGTCTCGGCGGGAACTGCCGTCCGACGCGTCAACCGTCCGCCCGGTTTCGGGAATCTGGAGCCCGTTGTCCACGATGAACCCGGTCAGGTCGGTGCCTGCGTTGAGCTCGGTCGTGGTCGGTGCGGTCGGGGTTGAGATGGTGGCGACGTACCAGCATTCGATGGTTTCGGCGCCGATGTATCTGGTGCCCATGGGTTACCCTTCCTGCTCAGTGTTGGCGGGTTCAGCCTTCGCCGCCGCCTTGACCTTGGCCCTTCGCCATCCCTTCGACTCGAGGCCACCCGCAACGGTGAAGGCCGACTCCGAAACGGTGGCGGTTGCCTTCAGCTTGGGGTGTTCGACCAGGATGAACTTTTCCACGATGCCCTCCTTCGCTTGTGGGCCGTGCTCAGCCTAACCGACCTGCCCGCCGCAGGTGAGCATGGTGTGGGTAGGATTCCCACAGGATGACAGTCCCCGGTTGGCGATCCCGTCCCCATGCTCCCCCGCTGCCTGACATTGTGGGCATGTCTGAAATAGCTGACCGGCTCGAGGTGCCCCGCCGAAATGTGGAACGATGGCGGGAACGGGGAGTACTGCCGCCTGAAGACTGGCGTCTGGCGTCAGGGCCCGTATGGCTTTGGGTGACGGTGGAACGGTGGGCGCGGCGAACGGGTCGCCTCTAGGCGGGAGTCGTCCACAGTTCGTAGGTAGCGATTGAGTAGAACAGGGGGACCGGCATGTCGTCGTCACGTTCAACAGGTCCGGTGGTGAGCGGTCGGCGCTGTATGACCTGGCGGCCACTGATCGTTATCGGGTCGTTCAGGATCGCAGCCCGGCACACGTCCGCGACCCATTCAGCCTGTTTGCGGGTTTGGCCCACGGCGGTGATTTGGTAGACGTGCTGCACGTCGGCCCATGGGTCGTTGGCGGGCCCGTCCGCGCCGTTGTCCGGCAGGCCGTACACGACGGCGTATTTGCTGCCTGCGGATTCTGGTGCGCCCCCGTCGCCGACTTCAAAGTCGCCGAGCGCGGCGAGGGTAGCGACCAGGGCGTCAGTAACCGGCGCGACAGGGACGGCGGAATGGGTCATTTGCTCAACCTTCCCAGTTTCGACAGGCCCCGCATGAGCTTGCCGTTTGGTTTCGACACGTCAGCGAGGGCCCGGGCCAGGAACGGGCGGGGACCCATGCGGGCTGTGCCGTCGTGCACATATCGGGTGTAGTGGGCGGTCGCGCCAAGTTCCAGTTCGGCGCCCCATTCCGAAGCGTTCAC
>JABAOG010002425.1_pt1 | contig 18588 bp, 18 predicted proteins | sample 7062131 | NCBI WGS metagenome assembly JABAOG01 (sample SAMN14538629, study PRJNA623070) | marine sediment metagenome | biome: marine biome [ENVO:00000428]; feature: marine pelagic biome [ENVO:01000023]; material: deep marine sediment [ENVO:00002113] | place: India: Arabian Sea | collected...
CACGCCGCCGTCAGGCCCGCCGGACGGATCTCCGGGTCGAGCAGGCCTTCCTCGAGCAACATCTTCACGTGGGCGATGCGGTTGAACGTCGGGCCCTCGAACTCCTCGAGGGTCAGCCCGTGGCGCTTGTAGGCGGCGTAGAGCTGCTCGGCGCCCTTGCGGGCGTCCCACTGCGGCTCGAACGCGGGCAGCGCCGTCGCGATCTTGTCGAAATTGACCTTGTAGGAGCGCGTGTCCGGCCCCGCGTCCGGCGCCATCTCGAGACGGCAGCCCGGCACCACCTCGGCGACGATCTCGGCGATCTGGCGGATGGTGTAGTTGTGCGCCGTCCGGCCGACGTTGAACGCCTCGTTGTGCACGACCTCCTCGGGCGCCTCGAGCGCGGCGANNCACCACCTCCTCGGGCGCCTCGAGCGCGGCGATGAAGGCGCGGGAGATGTCCTCGATGTGCACGAGGGGGCGCCAGGGCGTGCCGTCGGACTTGAGGTAGATGAGCCCCTTGGTCATCGCCCAGGCGACGAGGTTGTTGAGCACGATGTCGAACCGCAGCCGCGGGCTGACCCCGTAGGCGGTCGCCGGACGCAGATAGGTCGGGCAGAAGCCGTCGCCCGCGAGCTCGGCGATGTCGCGCTCGGAATAGACCTTGGACTGACCGTAGGCGGTCACCGGGTTGAGCGCGCCGGTCTCGTCGATCAGCCGGTCGCCCGCCTTGCCGTAGTTGGAGCACGACGACGCGAACAAGAAGCGCCTCACGCCCGCCGCCTTCGCCAGCTCCGCGAGCCGCACGCTGCCGCGGTGGTTGATGGCGAAGGTCAGATCCGGGTTGAGATCGCTCAGCGGGTCGTTCGAGAGCGCAGCGAGGTGGATCACGGCCTCGATCCCGTCGAGGTCGCCGGCCGCCACGTCGCGCACGTCCTTGCGGATGCTCCTCACGTCGGCGATCGCGCCGCCCTCGGGGAAGGTGCAGCGCGCATAGAGGTCGCTGTCCAGCCCGACCACCTCGTGCCCGGCCGCGCGCAGCATCGGCGTCATCACCGTGCCGATGTAGCCCTTGTGACCTGTGAGCAAGACCTTCATGGGAAGCCTGTCCTTCAACCGCAGCGTGCGAGACGCGCTGCTCTACAGCGATCCGGTCCAGGCCGGCGACGGTCCCTTACGCCGCGCCGGTCCGGGCAAGATCCGTTCCGCCCGCCTTGACCGCCGCGACGACGTCCTGGCCGTGCTCGGGCGCGCGGGACCACGAGCCGGGCGCCAGCGTCGTGATCTCCAGACCGAGCTGCGCGTAGAGCCGCTCGATGTCCGCGCGCTCGAACGCGATCGCGGCCTCGGGCAGCGCGGGGTCCTCCGCCCGGTAGCCCTCGCCGGCGACGGCGAAGCTGAGCGCGCTCCGCCCTTCCGCGACGGCCGCGCGCGCGTCGTCGTCGATCAGGAAGTAGCTGATGACGCTTCGCGCGCCCGGCCGCATCACCCGCGCGATCTCGGCGAGGTAGTTGGCCATGTCGGCGGGAAACATGTGCGTGAAGACCGAGCCGAGGTAGACGAAGTCGAAGCTCGAGTCCGCGAACGGGAAGACGTAGCGGCTCGCCGGCGTCGCGCCCGCGGGGTGGTAGCGATCGGAACGCACGTCGGCGAGGTGGAAGCGGAAGCGCGGGAAGCGCGGCGTGATCGCCCGCCTGCACCAGGCGATCGCCGCCGGCATGATGTCGAGGCCGTCATAGCTGCCCTGCGAGCTCAGGTAGCGCGTCAGCGGAACGGCCGCGCGGCCGATCCCGCAGCCCACGTCCAACACCGCGTCGTCCGGCGAAAGGCCGTGCTCGCGCAGCAGCTCGAGCGTGGCCGCGCCGGTGCGGGCGAAGTCCTCGCGCCGGCCCGTGACCCACTCCCACATGCGCCGCGGCGGGATCATCGGATCACGCCTCCCCGCGAGGGCGTCGAGCCCGTCCAGCGCGTCGCAGCGCGCGCGCCAAGCGAGCCCCGCGGCGGCGCGCCAGCCGGCGCGCACGGGCTGCGGCAGCGCCGATCGCAAGGTCGACCGCAGGGCCGTGCGCATCGCGGCCGTCATCCCTTCGTCCCTCAGACCTGTCCGAAGCACCACAAGAGCGCCGCCTTCTGCGCATGCACCCGGTTCTCCGCCGCGTCGAACACCGCCGAGGCGGGCCCGTCGATCACCGCGTCCACGACCTCCTCGCCGCGATGCGCCGGCAGGCAGTGCAGGAAGATCGCCCCCGGCTTGGCGTGCGCCATCAGCGCGGGGGTCACCTGGTAGGGCTGGAGCGCCGCCCTGCGCCGCGCCTCGTCCCGATCGCCCATGGAGACCCAGGTGTCGGTCATGACCACGTCGGCGTCGCGCGCGGCGGCGGCGGGGTCGTCCGTCACGTCGATCCGCCCCGCGGCGCGCGCCAGGCCCGCGCATTCCGCGGCGGGGTCGGGCGCGAACCCGGCCGGCGCGGCGATCGCCAGATCGAGCCCCAGCAGCGCGGCGGCGTGGATGGCGCTCCGGCAGACGTTGTTGCCGTCCCCGATCCAGGCGACGCGCCGGCCCTCGAGCCCGCCCAGCCGCTCCGCGATCGTCATGAGGTCGGCGAGCAGCTGGAGGGGGTGGCTGCGGTCCGACAGCCCGTTCAGCACCGGCACGGCGGCGGCCGCCGCGAACGCTTCGATGTCGGCGTGGCGGTTGGCGCGGATCATCACCGCGTCGACCATGCGCGAGAGCACGCGCGCGGTGTCCTCGACGGTCTCGCCGCGCCCGAGCTGGGTGTCGGCGCTGTTCAGCACGAGCGCGCCGCCGCCGAGCTGGCGCATGGCCACGTCGAAGGAGACGCGGGTGCGGGTGGAGGACTTCTCGAACAGCATCGCCAGCGTGCGGCCGGCCAGCGGCGCGTCGTCGTCGGGCGCGCCCTTGGGGCGGCTTCCGCGCGCCGCCTTGCGGGCGCGCGCTTCGGCGAGGATGGCGCGCAGGTCGGCCGGCGCCAGGGCGGCGAGATCGAGGAGGTGGCGGGAGGCGGCGGTCATCGGCGGACCGTACTGCGGGCGGGCGCGAGTCGCTATGGCGGGCCTCGGCCTGACCGGAGGCTCCATCTCGCGAGCTGCAGGGCCCGGATCAGCGGCGCGGGCCCAGGGGCGCGCCGCCGCTCTTTACCGGGATCTCTGCGGACCAACGCGTCGGGCGGGTCCGCGGTGCGCCTTCCCGACGGGCGCGCTTCGGCTTCAGGCGGTGGGACAGTCGTATCGATGGACGCTCGACGAGAAGATAGAACGCGCCCGCGAAGCACACGCACATCGCCAGCACGAAGACCGCCTGAAGCGTGTCCCAAGCCGTGGAGCTCGGGAAGAACGGCTCGCTGCGGTTCATCAGGGGCGGCGCGATCGCCAGATGAGTGACATACAGCGAATACGACATGGTTCCCGCTCGTCGCAGCAGCGACGCTCGGTCCGCCCCGAGGGAGGCGAGAGCCGAGTGGTGCATGATCAACATCGACGCGCATACGCCGGCGAGCGCCTGGGCCGGGGCGCGCAGCCAGATCATGACCATCGCGCAGCCTGCGATCACGATGAGCGAGAAGCGCGTCTTGTCCTGCCCCAGGTGATGCCTTGCGACCGCGAGCCCGACCAAGAACAACGTGGCGCGCGCCAGGTTCGGAGGAGGCTCCGCGAGCTCCCTCAAGCCGATCTGCGCCGCGCAAATCCCGACAACGACCGCGATGAACGCGCGCCCCCGATTCGGGCCCATCACAAACGGATACGACAAGCCAATCAAAATGTAGAATATGAACTCATAGCCAAGCGTCCAATACACGCTTTGGATCCATTCGTAGCTCGTAAACGGAACCAAATAGAGCACGTGGCTGGCGAGCTGTCCGAAGCTGACGCTCACCTGCTGGCCGCGAAAGCCCGGCAGCGAGAATGCAGCNNGACATACGGGATCTCGATCCGGGTGGCGCGAACAGCCATGAATCTGAAGAACGCGCGAACATCATAGCTCTCGAACGATCGGCTGATCGAATACGGAATGACGAAGCCGGAGATGACAAAGAAGACGTCGACGCCCAACCACCCCCAATCTCCCACCGCTTGCAGCAAGCTGACGACGTGATCGCCCTGGGTGACGTGGTGCCAAGCGACGAGCAAGGCGGCCACGCCGCGGAGCTGATCGACAACCGGCAGTCGTGCGCCCGCCGAGGGCCTCGTGTGCGCGACACCGCCCTGCATGGCTTCCCCCCGCCCCGCACGCTGATCACAGCAAGGGCCGCGCGCGGCCCCGTCCGCCCCCCGTTGGACGCTAGTCTCTCACACGGAATGCGAGCAAGGCTCTCGTGTCGCGGCCCGGCTCCGAGGATCCAGAGCTGAGGACGCGGAGAAGGGCTTGCGCCGAAGCTTCACGAGCCGCAAATCGCGACGGACCGACGCGGTCGTCGGCGCCCCGCCGGGCGGCGAGACGGACGCCAGGACCGCCGCAGCCCTACCCTCTCCGCCTCGAATCGGCCTTGCTTGGGTCGTTTGCCAATCGGCCAGCACTTTGTCTAAACCCGGACCCGGCCGCGCCGGGGCGATCGACGGCGCGAGCCCTTGCGGGGACGATGCGAGGTTTGGACGCAGCTCACGGAGGGCCGCCGCCATGTCATCCGCCACGTCGCTTGAGATGCTCGCCTTCAATCTGAAGCTCTTGGGCTCCAAGACGCGCAAGCGCGTCCTCATCTCCGCGGGCAAGGTGGAAGACAAGAAGCGGATGCTGGCCGCCATCCGCCGGCTCGCCAAGCTCGACATCGACCTGCACGCCACGCCGGGCACGCACGCCTTCCTCGAGGAGAACGGCGTTCAGAGCGTGGAGACCCACAAGATCACCGACGGCCGCGCGCCCAACATCCTCACCTTGCTCGAGGCGGGCCGCTTCGACCTCGTGGTCAACGTGCTGACGGGCGACCAGGACTACGACGAGGCCTCCGACGCCAAGCTGATCCGCAAGCTGTCGATCGAGAACGGCATCCCCTTGATCACCGACGCCGACGTGGCCATCGCCACGCTCGAGCAGGTGGTCGTCGACACCGAGCGCGGGACCTACCGCTACAAGCTCGCCGACGAGTCCGAGCCCTGGAACCTCCGCCTGCACGCCCTCGAGCAGGCCGAGAAGCTCGGCGGCTTCGCCAACCATCACGCGCACTTCGACAAGGCCTACCTGATCACCGCGGAGAACCTGCAGCTCTCCCAGGTCGACATGCAGAAGAAGTGGGAGCTCTACAAGTACCTCAAGGAAAACTATACGTATGAGGACCTGATCGAGCGCATCACCCGCGGGCTCGAGACCATGATCCACCAAGGCGTCACCTACTGCCGCACGATGGTGGACGCCGACTCCACCGTCGGCCTGCTGCCCGTCAAGGCGGCGATGGAGGTCAAGCGCCGCTACGCCGACCGCATCGTGTTCGAGGTCGGCGTGCAGCCGCTCCAGGGCGTGCTCGATCCCGCCTCCTACGAGCAGTACGAGGAGGCCTGCGCGCTCGCGGACTACTGCGGCGGGCTGCCGAGCCGCGATCGTCCGCAGCCGGAGAAGCACCTCGACGTGATCCTTTCCCTCGCCAAGAAGCTCGGCAAGTGCGTCGACGTGCACGTCGATCAGGAGAACAACCCCAACGAGAACGAGACCGAGCTGCTCGCTCTGAAGACTATCGAGCACGGCATGCAGAGCAGGGTCTACGGCGTGCACGCCATCTCGCTGGCGGCCAAGCCCGAGCGCGAGCAGGACCGCATCATCGAGAAGGTCGCCGAGGCCGACATGGGCGTCATCGTCTGCCCCTCGGCGGCGCTCTCCATGAAGCAGCTGCCCATGAGCGCGCCGCTGCACAACTCGATCGCGCCGTTCGGCAAGCTCCGCGAGGCGGGCGTGCGGCTCTACCTGGGCGTCGACAACGTCCACGACCTGTTCATGCCGATCGTCGACGGCGACATCTGGACGGAATGCCGTATGCTGATGGAGGCGTGCCGCTTCTACGACATCCGGGCGGTGACGGAGTGGGCCTGCGCCAAGCCGCCCGGGTTCCGCGGCCTGAGCCGACAGGCGGCCGCGTAGGCGGGCGCTCGCGCCCGCTCGGGGAGCCGTCGGCGGCTGCTCTAGCGGGGCTGGCTGTAGCGTCCCATCGCCCGCCATTCGCCGTCCGAGAAGCCCCACACGTCCGTGTAGCGCCACGCCCCGGGCCGGTCGCCGGCGCCCTCGGGCCAAACGATGTCCACGTTGAAGTCGGCGATGGCCACATCGCCGATCAGCGTCACGTCGATCTCGCCCAAGGTCATGAGGTCGTAGGCGCGATCGGGATCCCCCTGCTCGCTCAAGTAGCGCGCCCGATCGGTCACGCCGGGCCGCTCCACCACCACGAGCCGGAACCGCGGGTCGAGCAGCTCCTCGAGGCGCGCCCGCTCCTTCGTGGCGACGGCCTGCGCCCAATCGCGCTCGTGCTGGCGGATGATCTCCTCGAGCGCGCTCTGGGCGGACGTGGGCGCGGCCGCCCAAACGATCGCCGCCAGCGCGGCGATGAGCGTGGTTCTCATGCGACCCTCCCGCGGCGTCGTGCTCCGACGGTGCAGGCGCCCCGAGAGTACCACCCGGACGGCGCCGGCCCCACCCTTTCCCGCGTGAACGGCCGGGTCTCAGAGCAGCCCGCGGATCTCGGGAAACCCCAGCGCCAGGTTCAGGTTCTGCAGCGCCTGGGACGCCGCGCCCTTCAGCAGGTTGTCGAGCGCGCAGCAGACCACCGCCCGGCGCTCCACGGGAACGGCCGCGAACCCGCCGACGAGCGCGCCGGGATGGCCCGCGCGATCCTTGGCCTCGGGCGGATGATCCTGCAGCACCACCAGCGGCTCCTCGCCGTAGCTCGCCCGAAACAGGGTGGCCACGTCCTCGCTCGTGAAGTCCCGGTCGATCGGCGCGTGCACGGTGGCGACCAGCCCGCGGAAGAAGCCCGCCACGTGCGGGGTGAAGTTGACCGTCGCGCCCAAGGCCTGACGGATCTCCCGCTCGTGACCGTGCCCCGCGAGCGCATAGGGCATCACGTTGTCCGCGAGCCGCGCCTCGTCGTTGCGCGGGCTCGGGGTCGTGCCGGCGCCCGACCAGCCCGACACGCCGAACGCGCTCGCCGGTCCCGTCAGGAGGGGGACGAGCGGCGCCAGCGCCAGCGCCGCGGCCGTGGCGTAGCACCCGGGGTTGGCGATGCGCCCGGCGCCCCTGAGCGGCGTGCGGTCGAGCTCGGGCAGGCCGTAGGCCCAGCCCTCGACGCCGCGGAAGTCCGCCGAGAAGTCCACGATCACCGTCTCGGGCGAGCGCGCGTCGATCGCGTCGGCGTAGGCNNGCGCGAGCGCCGCGAACGCCTCGCCTGCGAGCGCGCGCGAGGCGAGATACGCCACCTCGAAGCCGCCGTGGCGCGCCGCGAGGCGCAGGAGCTCGCCGCCCGCATAGCCGCGCGCGCCGACGACGCCGAGCCGCTTGAGGCTCCCGCTCACGCCGCGCGCTCCTCGAGCGTGACGGGCAGCGCCGCCACCTGCTCCGCCCACGGATGGGCGTCGGCCAGGGTCTCGAAGCCGATCCAGAACACGGTCCACGGACCGCGGCGCGCGCAGCCGTCGGACTCGCGGAAGTAGAACTCGTTGACCGGGTTGTCCGAGCGCGAGCGCCACACGAGCTGCGGCCAGTCGACCTTCATCCGCCGCCAGACGGCGCGCGCGAGGCCCTCCCCGCGCGCCTCGCCCTCCACGGCGAACTTGTCGAGGTAGCCCACCCCGTCGAGCCGCGCCACGAAAGCGGCGGCGCGGTAGTTCTCGGTGACGTAGGCCGCGGCGAGGTCGAGGCCGTCCCACCAGTCCGCAGTCGGCGGCCGCCCGAAGGACCTCGCCACCAGCGCCTCGGCGCGCGCGCGATCGATCTCGGGCTTCGCGGTCGCCTTGAACAGCCGCTCGCCGAGCCGCACGAGCGTGCCCGCGCCGGAGAACGTGAACAGCTCCTGCGCGAGCGCCTCGGGCCGGGTGATCGACACCGACGAGGTGAGCGGCAACGTCTCGAGCAGCGCCTGGATCTCCTCGATCTTCAGGCGCATGCCGCCAGTGAGCCAGGGCTGGGCGTAAAGCTCCTCGGCGTCGGTGGCGAGGTTGATGGCGGAGATGATCCGCCCCTCGCCGTCGAGCACGCCTCCGGTCTCTGTCAGGAACACGATCTTGTAGGGTTGGAGCGCGGTCACCAGCGTGCGCACGGCCGCGTCGGCGTTGACGTTGACGAGCCGGCCGTCGTCGAGCTCGCCCAAGGACGCGAGCACCGGCACGGCGCCCGCGCCCGCGGCGCTTTCGATGAGCTCGAGCCGCGCGCGCACGGGCTCTCCCACGAGCCCCAGGGCGCCGTCCCTCGACAGCTCGGCCTCGAACACGCCGCGCGGGATGGCGGCGGCGCGCGCGCCCGCCTTCCGAATGGCGTCGACGAGGCCGACGTTGGCCTTGACGAACACCTCGCGCGCGATCTTGAGCACCTCGGGCGTCGTGACCCGCAGGCCGTCCTTCTTCTCGGTCGCGACGCCGGCCTCGGCGAGCGCCGCGTCGAGCTGGGGCCCCCCGCCGTGGACGACCACCGGCGTCAGCCCCACCGATTGCAGGAAAGCGAGCGCGTCGGCGAGCGTGGGCAGATCGTCGCGCAGGGTCGCCCCGCCGACCTTGATGACCGCGAACCGACTCTGGTCGATCTGGGAGAAGCGCTGGAGATACTGGCGCACCTCCCGCCCGTCGCGCATGAGCCCGAGGAGCCGGATGATGGCGGAGCGCGACGGCCCGCCGGCGCCCGGCGGGCTCGCCGTGGGGCTGCCGCGGCCGCTCACGAGGCGGGCTCCATCAGCCTCGCCATGATCGCCTTCTGCACGTGGAGCCGGTTCTCCGCTTCCTCGATCGCGATGAAGGCGGGGCTGTCGCAGACCTCGTCGGCGATCTTCACGTTCCGCCGCATGGGCAGGCAATGGGACACCACCGCCCCGTCCGTCATCGCCAGCTTCGCGGCGTCGACCATGAAGGCGGCGCCCTTGGCGCGATAGGGCGCCTCCTCCGGCCAGCGGCCGTAGAAGGGCAGCGCGCCCCAGCTCTTGGCGTAGACGACGTGCGCGCCGCGGTAGGCCTCCGCCGCGTCGGCGGTGAACCGCACGCGCCGGCCCTGCGCGGCGGCGTCGCGCTCGGCCGCCGACACGAAGCGGTCGTCGAGGCGATAGACCTCGTCCGGGATCAGCACGTCGACGTCGAAGCCGAACTTGGCCGCGATCATCAACGCGGAGTTGGCCACGGCCGTGTTCAGGGGCTTGGGATGGGGAACCCAGGTGAGCAGCAGCTTGCGCCCGTCCGTCTCCCCGAGCCGGTCCTGCAGCGCCATCATGAGCGCAAGCTCCTGACACGGATGAACGATGGTCTCCATGTTGATCACGGGGACCTCCGACCAGCGCGCGAAGGCGGTCAGCATCGGATCGGTCCTGTCGACGCCCCAGTCCTGGAACTTCGGGAACGCGCGCACGCCGATGAGCTGGACGTAGCGCGACAGAACGCGGACGGCCTCCTGGGCGTGCTCCTCGGCCGTCCCGTCCATGACCGCGCCGGCCGCCACCTCGATCGGCCAGGAGGAGGTCCCAGGCTCGAGCACCACGGGCAGCCCGCCGAGCTGGTGCGCGCCGATCTGGAAGCTTGCGCGCGTCCGCAGGCTCGGGTTGAAGAACACGAGCGCCGCCGCCTTCTCCGCGAGCGCATCGCCGCGCGGCGCGGCGCGGAAGTCGCGCGCGCGATCGAGCAGCGCCTGCAGCTCCGCGCGGGTCCAGTCCTCGGTGGTCAAGAAATGCCGCATGCGGCGGCCGATTATCAGACCGTCTCGCGCGGCGCCACTCTCTGGTCGATCCGGCCGAAGATCGAGCGGCCCGCCGCGTCGAGCATCTCGATCTCGATGCGGTCGCCGTAGCTCAAGAAGGGCGTGATCGGCTTGCCGGTCTCGATGGTCTCGATCATGCGCAGCTCGGCGATGCAGGAGTAGCCCACGCCGCCGTCGGCGACGGGCTCGGCGGCCTGGCGGTTTGCGCCGACGTTCGACACCGGGCCCGAGCCGATGACGCTGCCCGCGCAAAGGTTGCGCGTCTTGGCCCCGTGCGCGATGAGCGTAGGGAAGTCGAAGACCATGTCCGCGCCGGCGTTGGGCTTGCCGAACACGAGGCCGTTGAGCTTGGAGTAGAGCGGCAGGTGCACGCGCCCGCCGTCCCAGGCGATGCCGAGCTCGTCCGGCGTCACCGCGCAGGGGCTGAACGCCGCCCCGGGCTTGCTCTGATAGAAGCCCCCTCCCTTGGCGATCTCGCCGGACGCGAGCGTGCGCAGCGACACGTCGTTGATGAGCACGAGCAGCTTGATCTGCTGGCGCGCCTCGTCGGCGGTGATGCCGGACGGGGTGTCGTCGAGGATCACGCCGACTTCCGCCTCGAAGTCGACCCCCCAGCCCTCGTCGCGCAACACCTCGATCGGATCGCGCGGGCCGACGAGATTGTCCGAGCCGGCCTGCTGCAGGACGGGGTCGTGCCAGAAGCTCTTCGGCAACTCGGCTCCCCGGGCCATGCGCGCGAGCGCGAGATGGTTCAGGTAGGCGGCGCCGTCGGCGAACTGGAACGTGCGCGGCAACGGCGAGCCGACCCGCGTCTGATCGAAGGCGAAGCCCTCCCCCACGCCGCGGTTGAGCTTGTCGGAGAGCTCCTTGAGCTGGGGCGAGAGCATCTCCCATTCGTCGAGCGCGGCCTGCAGCGTCGGGGCGATGTGGGAGGCGTCGACGGCGCGGGAGAGATCCTTGGAGACGACGACGAGCCGACCGTCGCGGCCGGACTTCAAGCTGGCGAGCTTCATGCCTGCGCGCTCCACACCCCGAAGGGATCGACGAACCCCAGCCCGAGGCTCTCCGCCACCGCCGGATGCGCCACCTGTCCCTCGAAGACGTTGAGTCCGCGGGCAAGATGCACATCGGATCTCAGGGCGTCCATGCCCCGGTCGGCGAGCGCCAGCCCGAACGGCAGCGTCGCGTTGTTCAAGGCCTCCGACGACGTGCGCGGCACCGCGCCGGGCATGTTGGCGACGCAGTAGTGCACCACGCCGTCGACCACGTAGGTCGGCTCGGCGTGGGTGGTGGGCCGCGAGGTCTCGAAGCAGCCGCCCTGGTCGATGGCGACGTCGACGAGCACCGAGCCGTTCTTCATGCGCTTGAGCATGTCGCGGTCGACGAGCTTGGGCGCGGCCGCGCCGGGCACGAGCACCGCGCCGATGACCACGTCGGCGAGCAGAACCTCCTCCTCGAGCGCGTCGAGCGTGGAGTACCGCGTGCGCACGTGTCCGAGGAAGATGTCGTCGATCTCGCGCATGCGCTGGATGGAGCGCTCGAGCACGATGACCTGCGCGCCGAGCCCCAAGGCCATGCGCGCCGCGTTGAGCCCGACCACGCCGCCGCCGATCACGAGCACGCGCGCGGGGGCGACGCCGGGCACGCCCGAGAGCAGCAGTCCCATGCCCCCGTTGTGCTTCAGAAGCGTCTCGCCCGCTGAGAAGATGGCGATCCGTCCCGCGACCTCGCTCATGGGCGCGAGCAGCGGCAGGCCGCCGTGGGCGTCGGTCACGGTCTCGTAGGCGATCGCGGCGCAGCCCGAGGCCATCAGCTCGCGCGTCTGGTCCGGATCGGGCGCGAGGTGCAGGTAGGTGAAGAGGATGTGCTCGGGCCTCAGCCGCTTGCGCTCCTCGGCCTGCGGCTCCTTGACCTTCACGATCAACCGGGCGTCGGCGAAGACGGGCTCCGCGTCGGCGGCGACGGTTGCGCCGGCGCGCTCGTAGTCGGCGTCCTCGAAGCCCGCCCCCCGGCCCGCGCCGGCCTGGACCAGCACCTCGTGGCCGTGAGCGACGTATTCCCGCGCGGCGGCGGGGGTCAGGCCGACGCGATGCTCGTCGGCCTTGATCTCGGCGGGCACGCCGACCTTCATCTTCGCCCTCCGTGACGGCTTGCGCGATCGCGGCGCGGTCGCAGCGTCTCGTTAGCATGCGCCGCCGCGCCCCCGCGAGCGGATGTGGCGGATCGGAGCGGCCCGGCCGCAGGCGTCAGGCGTGCTTGCCGGCGCGCCAGCCCCCCGGACCGAGCACGTCCCGGGCGAGCGCGCGCGGCCCGCTTTCGAGCGTGGTGCCCATCGTGTCGTTCCAGCGGTTGAGGAACCCGAACAGCGACACGACGGCGAGGATGCCGACGATCTCGTCGTCGCTCCCAATGGCGCTTGAGCGCGGCGGCGATGGCGTCGTCGACCGCGTTGGGCACGCACGCGGCCGCCTGGGCGAAGGCGAACGCCGCCTTCTCGGCAGGCGTGTAAAGGTCGCTGCGCTCCCAATCCCAGATGTTGGCCACCCGCTCTTCGGTCGCGCCGAAGCTGGTCGCCGCCGCGGCGGTGTGGGCCTGGCAGTAGCGGCAGCCGGCCGCATAGCTCGCCACCGCCGAGATCAGCCGCTTGAGCTCGGAGGTCAGGCGCTCCGTGTGGACCGCCATGACCGCCTTGTTGAGCGCGGCGAACGCCTTGGCGATCTCGGGCCGGCGCTGCATCGTCAGGATCGAGTTCGGCATGACGCCGAGCACCTTCTCGAAGAACGGAACGTGGGCGGCGAGCTCGTCGTCGCACGGCTCGGGAAGGGGCTCGACCAGCGGCATGGCGATCTCCTTGAAGCGCGGGAGGCCATCATGCCCCCGGACCGCGGCGTCCCGCCACGATCGATGGGCGCCGCCGGGCGCACAGTGGCGCGCCCGGTCCGCAGGCCGCTATAAGACGTTCCTCATTCCGCCGCCAGCCGGAGAGCCCGCGCGCCATGGATACGCCGTCCCCGACACCGCCGCAGCCGCCGCTGCCGATCGCCGGCGGCGACGCGACCTTCACGGCGGGCCGCGTCTTCTGCGTCGGCCGCAACTACGCCGAGCACGTCAAGGAGATGGGAGGGCCGGGCGAGCCGATCTTCTTCATGAAGCCCGCGAGCTCCCTCGTCGCCGTCGGCGATGGCGGAGCCGAGATACCCTACCCGGCGGAGACCGAGCGCTTCGATCACGAGATCGAGCTCGTCGTCGCGCTCGGGGCCGGCGGCCGCCCGGCCTCCGAGGCGGACGCCCGCGCGCTGATCTACGGCTACGGCGTGGGCATCGACCTGACGCGGCGCGACGCCCAGTTCCGCCTCAAGGAGGAAGGCAGCCCCTGGGAGGCGGCCAAGGCCTTCGACGCATCCGCCCCGGTCTCGGCGCTCAGGCCCGCGCACGCGATCGGCCATCCGCGGCGCGCGCGCATCTGGCTCGAGGTCGACGGCGCGATCCGACAGGATGCGGATCTCGCCGACATGACGCTCTCGCCCGAGGCGCTGCTCGTCGCCCTGGCCCGCACATGGGCGCTGCGTCCGGGCGACGTCGTCTTCACCGGCACTCCCGCGGGCGTGGGGCCGCTCGCGCCGGGCCAGCTCGCCCGCGGCGGCGTCGACGGCGTCGGCGAGATCGCGATCCGGATCGTCTAGCTGGTCTGACGGCGGAGCCAGTCGCCGCCCGGCACGGGCGGACCGGCCTCCACGGGGCCGTTCCAGAGATACACCCAGGCGTGGATCGCCGGGCGGACCAGCCGCAGCCGCACGCGGCGGTAGGCCGAGCCCTCGGGCGCCGCCGGGTCGAAGTCCTCGAAGTCGTCGAGCAGCGCGCCGACCCGCGGCTCGAGCAGGCCCAGCAGGTCGCCCGCCACCTCGCCCGCTCCGGGCACGAGACCAGGATGCCCGCCCAGATGGATGAGCCGCCCGGGGATGCGGCAGCCGCCCAGCGGCCGCACGCCCGAGCGCGCGCGCAGCCGGTCCAGCCCCGAGGAGCCCGGTCGCAGCAAGCCGTAGGCGGCGATGATGTCGCCCGCGCGCAGCCGCGGCGTGGCCGTCATGTCCGCGGCGCGACGCCGGTGCTCGTCGCAGCGGCCCCGACCGCGATCTCGTCGCTCTGGTCGCGGTGCCATGCGTAGAGCGTGACGTTGCCGAGGAACAGCGCACAGACCACCCCGAACACGACGAGGCGCCGCGGCTTTTTCGGTCGGCAGGGCTCGTGACGACAGGCCTCGCGGCTGCAGTCGGCTCGCCAGCTCAGGTACTGGGTGACCCCGCCCAACCCCACGAGGCTGGCGGAGATGGACAACAGAAGACCCTCACGGCCGTGCAGCGCGCCGTGGGTCGCCTCCATCCACGGCGAGGCGGCCGTCAGCAGCCCCGCCCCGAACGCCAGCGCAAGCACGTTGAGCACCAGCGGAGCGCCGCAGCATGCGGCGTGGCTCGCCAGCGCGGCGGCGTGAACAGCGTCGGCGGCCTTGCCCCATTTCGACATGCAGGAGCTCCGTGCTGCGATGTGCTTTCGCTACTTTATATCATCATGAAGCGCAAGCCCGCCCACGGCCGCCGAGCCGGCGTCCGCAGGACGCCTCAGGCGCGCCGGAGCCAGGGCTGGCGGCGCTGGTAGGTCAGCGACCGCCACATCCACTCGAACGGTCCAAACGCGAACACGCGCAGCCAGAGCGGCGCGGCGATGAGCATGCCCAGCCATGTCCACAACACGAACTGGACCTGGCCGAGCCGGCTCACCTCGCCGATGCGGCCCAGTCCGGGCGGGCCGTAGAACACGAGCCAACCCAGCACCGTGCAGCCGAGATAGCCGGTCAGCGCCATGCGCCCGACCGCCGCGAGCGGCGCGCGCGCCCACCCCGCATGCGGGATCTTGCCGATCAGCATCACGATCGCGGCGTAGCCCAGCGCCTGCGGCAAGCTGGCGAGGGACAACAGTCCCTGCGCCGGCACGACGCCCAGGAGATCGAAGTCCGCGGCGATCTGCATCTGCGCGGCGCGCCAGCTCGCGAGCGCGCCGAGCGGCGCGAGCAGCGCGAGCTGCGCGTAGCGCGCCGCGCTCCAGCCGCCCGTGAGGAAGCCTGTCTTCACGAGCGCCATGCCGATCAACATCAGCCCGACGTAGCGCGGCAGGTGGTAGATGATCTGCTCGATCTCATGCTCGGTCGCGAGCTCGGCGAGCGGCGGGAACCGATCGGTCCAGGCGCTCGCGAAGAGCTCTTGCCGGGCACTCACCACCTCGGGCGGCGGCGCCCAGGCCTTCGCGACCAGCTCCCGATACTCGCTCTCCGACAACAGCGCCGCCGAGCCGTTCGCGGCGAGGATCAGCAGGGTCGTAAGCAGGCAAAGCGCCGCGCCCCACAGCAGCAGGCGCGGCGTGCTCCAGCCGCGGGCGCCCGTCAGCAGCAGGCCCCCCACCGCGTAAGGCAGCAGGATGTCGCCGTACCAGAAGCCATAGGCGTGCACGAGGCCGAGCACGAAGAGCCACTTCATGCGGCGCACGTGAAGCCGGGAGCGCTCGGCGTCCTCGCCCTCCCCCGCCATGAGCAGGATCCCGGCGCCGAACATCGCCGCGAACAAGGTGATGAACTTCATTTTGAACAGCGTCACGACCGCGACCCAGATCGATCGGCCCTGCGGGCCGAAATCGGCCTCCAAGGCGGGGTTGGCGTAGCCGAACGGGCTCATGGCGAAGGTCTCGATGTTGACCATGAAGATGCCCAGCACGGCGACGCCGCGAAGGACGTCCAGGCTCTCCACCCGCGCCCGCCGCGGGGCGGGACGCGGAGCGGCGTGCGACATTCCGTCCCCTCCGGGCGCGACGCGCCTCATGCCTCGCGCTCCCCCGCACAGCCCCCGATTGCATGTGAATCCACAGACGCCGGTCGGCGCCGCCCGCGCGGCATCACGCTGTTCTTTCCAAGAAAACGTGCTCGCGCGCGGGCATAAGCCTTGGCATATTGCGGCGCAGGGGGCGGCGACGCGTGCGCGCGCGCCTGCCCCCTTTTTCTGTCGACGCCGCCCCATCGTCGGCAGCTTGCTGAATTGACCATGCCGGAACCAGGTCGCGCCATGAACGCCGTTTCGAAACCGCAGCTCGATTCACAAGAGACACGGGACGTCAGCGGCGTCACGCTGATCGCAGGCATCGCGCTAGGGCTCTTCTGGTCGGCGGGGGTCGCCGCATTCCTGCTGGGCTACCACGGTCGAGGGCTGGGCGCGATGACGCCGGGCGGGCTCGCCGGCGTCGCCTTCATCGCGATCGCGCCCGCGATCATCTTCGCCGCCGCCGGCTGGGTGGCGCGCGAGATGCTGCAGTTCTCGCGCACCGCGCGCCTGCTGGACTACTCGGCGCGCCGCCTCGCCGCCCCCGTGGCCAACGCCAAGGCGGACGCCCGCTCGGTGGCCGACGCCATCGCCGAGCAGGTCGAGCGCCTGAACCGCGACTCCGAGGGCGCGCTCGCCCGCCTCGCGGCGATGGAGGAGGTGCTTCGTCACCACGCGGAGTCCGTGCAGGCCGCGAGCGTGGAGGCGCGCACGCAGGTGGACGCCCTGATCGAGGACCTCCGTCGCGAGCGCGCCGCCCTGGGTGATCTCGCCGACCATCTGCGCACCGAGGCCTCGAAGATCGCCGACACCATCGATCGCCAGACCGAGATCGTCTCGACCGCAACCCGAGTGGCGGCGAACCAGGCCGAGGAAGGCCGCACCATCCTCGACAAGAGCGCATCGTCCATGACCGACGCCGCGGGTGCGGCTCAGCGTGCGGCGGAAAAGGCCGCGCTCGCGATCGACGAGCAGCTCAGGGACATGCAGGCGCTCGTCGCCGCGCTCGAGGACCGGGGCGGCCGGCTCGAGGACATCGCGCGGATCCACTCCGAGAACGTGAAGATCGTTCAGCAGACCACGCACGAGCTCAACCTCGCCGCGGATGCGGGCGCGGACTCCATGAAGGCGGCGTCGGAGGCCGCGATGGAGCAGGCGCGCCGTGTCGGGGAGATCATCGAGAAGGAGACCGCGCGCGCCGTCGAGCGGGGCATGGAGGAGATCGAGCGGTTGCGCCGGGCGGCCCAGGCCGCGCGCGAGGCCGCCGAGAGCGCGGGGCTGGCGCTCGAAGCCAACGCCGACGCCGTCATCGAGCGCGTGCACGCCGCCAACGCGGCCATGATCGAGGCGGAAAGCAGCGTGCGCCCGCCCGCGCCGCGCGTCCGGCCCGAGCCGTCGCTGCCGCCCGAGCGGCGCGCCGCGCTCGAGGACGACTGGCGGGACGAGCGGGCCTATCGCTCGCGGCGGGCCCCCGAGCCCGAGCGTCTGTCCGAGCGACCGATCGAGCGCATGGCGGAGCGGATGGCGGAGCGGCCCGCGGACTTCGACGACGGGCCGCCCCCGCCGCGCGACATGGGACGGCGGCCTTCGCGCTACGGCGGGTCGCCGCCCTCCCGCGGATACGACCCCGGGGGCCATGACGACGGTCCCCCTGCGAACGGGCGGCGCGGCGCCCGGCCGCGCGTCGTGGACGACCTCGACGACTATCCGCCGCCGGCGAGCGGCGGGCGCGGGCACGAGGAGGAGGACTCCGGCGAGTGGCGCTGGCGCGACCTCCTGAAGAACATCGACGAGAACCCTTCGGGGATGCTCGCGGGTGAAGCGGTCGTTTCCGGGCTGCGCCGCGCCGGCGTCGATCCCGCCCGCGCCCTCGACCCGGACATGACCGCGCGAGTGGCGCGCGCGCGCCGGCGCTCGGGATCGGGAGAGGCGCGCGCGCTGGTGCTCGACGGCGCCTTGAACGACGTGCGCCGCACCTCCGCCGCGCTCGCGGCCGATCCGACGCTGCGCGGGCGGGCCGAGGAGTTCGTGGGCGAGCACGCGCGGCTGGTGCGCCGCGCGATCGACGAGAACGACGCCGCGTTGCTCTCCTCGCTGCTCGATTCGGATATGGGCCGAGCCTATCTGCTGCTCGACGCCGCCCTCACCGACGGCTGATCGGGCGGCTCGGAGGGCGACGACGTCGCATCCACGGTCCACGACGCCACGCGGCGGCCGGCGTCGTCCATCGCTCCGTCGAAGGCGACGATGATCGCGCCCATGCGATTGGCGCCGGCGCGCCGCTCCGCCTCGATCCGCATCGTGTCGAGCAGCCGACGGGACTCGCGATCCACGAGCTTGGCCCGCAACGAGACGACGGCCGTCGGCGCGGCGTCGGGACCGTCGCGGTACTGGGCCTCGAAGGCGCGCAGGTCGAGACGGATCTCGTAGCGGCTCATGACGCCGTCCTCGGGCCGCACGGCGGCGCGCACCCGCGGATCCTCCTCGAAGGCGCTCACGATGCGCTCCTGCACCACGCGAGGCGCCCGCTCGTTCCAGCGCGCGCCCGCCGCGTAGGAGATGTGCTCGCCGTTCACGATGACCGCGATCCGGTCGGTGGCGAGCGCGCGCGGCGCGAGCGGCTCGGGCACGAGGATGGTGAGCTCGTCCTGCGCGTCCGCGCTCGCGGCGAGAAGCGCCGCCTGCGGCGCGGCCTCCCCGCCGCCCGCCAGACGATAGATCTGGGGCGGCGGACCGGCCTCGGGCAGCACCGACACGCAGGCTGCGGCGAGCAGTCCTGCAGCCAGGGCGGAAAGCGCCTTCTCGCGACTCACCGGGGTATCTCCACTTCCTCACGCCTCCCGCCGGCGACGAACGCGGCGG
>JABAOG010013038.1_pt1 | contig 18581 bp, 18 predicted proteins | sample 7062131 | NCBI WGS metagenome assembly JABAOG01 (sample SAMN14538629, study PRJNA623070) | marine sediment metagenome | biome: marine biome [ENVO:00000428]; feature: marine pelagic biome [ENVO:01000023]; material: deep marine sediment [ENVO:00002113] | place: India: Arabian Sea | collected...
CCCCAACATGCCGGACCTGGAAGCACTGTGGTTGGAACGTTTTGAGTCCATCCGTAATTATGAGCAGCACCTCGCCCGCAATGGCATCGTCATCTTGAAGTTCTGGTTGAACGTTTCGAAAGAGGAACAGAAGAAGCGATTCCTGGATCGCTTGCAGGAACCCGACAAGAATTGGAAATTCTCATCCGGAGATGTCAAAGAGCGAGGTTTTTGGGACCAATATATGAATGCTTACCAGGAAGCTCTTAATGCAACCAGCAGATCCTGGGCGCCATGGTATGCGATCCCGGCAGACAAGAAGCATTATATGCGTCGGCAGGTAGCTGAGACCATCGTCAACCGTTTGAAACAATTAGGATTAAGCTATCCAGAGGTGGGGGAGAGCGAAAAGAGTAAGTTTGATGAAATGGAGAGTTTATTGACATCGGAGTAATTTTTCCAGTGTCAGTTAATAATTAGTTTGCAGATTCATGATGGGGAAAAATTATAATTAAATCAGCTCTTCGCCTGATTGATTCACGGGAGAGCACTGTTAGTTTTTGGGGGATAGATTATCAGTTTCAATCCTAGAAGAATAATTAAACAGCGGGTGACCGGTAAATCACCCTTCCGAGGGATTTAAAATCACCTTTTCACAAAGTCAGTGTCGATGACAAAGTAGACCTGCTTTGGTAAATTTTAAAACAATGTTTTCAGGTTCCAAAATTATGCCGGATAAAAATACCAACCAACCACGTCGGATATTAATCGCTTCCAGCCACCCACTGTTTGGACGGGGTCTTCAGAGCTTATTTGAAGAACGCTGGTCATCGGAAGTCAAAATCGTTGGATTGGTCACGAATGTCACCGAAGCCAAAATGGCATTATTGGAACTGAAACCAGACATTTTGATCGTCGATCATGATGATGATTCTGTCAACCGCGATGAATTTATCGCTCATTTCGTGGAGAGCAAAGAAAAAATGAGACTCGTTTTACTTTCCTTAAGTGAAGGAAATGAAGCAATCGTTTACGACCGCACAACTCATGAAGCAACTGAAATTCAAGATTGGTTGACCATTGACCCTCCAATCGATCAATCCAATGTTACTGGAGATATGGCATGAAACATTTTATTTTTGCAGTCATCCTCGTAGCGGTATTAACTGTTCTGGTGATTTTCGGTCTAAACCAGATCCAGATACTACCAGATCAGGCCAGTCTGCAAGCAGAAAGCATTGATGCACTATTCGATATTCACTTTATCGCCATTGCGTTCTTATTTTCCCTGATTATTGGCTTTATGCTTTACAGCATTATATTCTTTCGGCGAAAAGCAGGCGACGAGACGGATGCTGAGCATATAGAAGGAAATATGAAATTGGAGGTGACCTGGACAATTGTTCCACTAATTGTCGTTATTGGCATTTCCGTTATCGGTGCTCAGGTCCTGGATGACGTACGCCGGGTCGACCCACAGGCTCTAGAGGTCACAGTTGTCGGCTCGCAGTGGAATTGGCGGTTTGAATATCCGGAATACGGCGTTTCATCTTCCACGCTCGGGTTGCCGGTCGATCAGCAGACTTTGCTGACTTTGACTTCGATTGATGTAATCCATTCCTTCTGGATACCAGAATTTCGCGTGAAACAGGACGCGCTCCCCGGGGGGGAGCTTTATTACCGGGAATTGCGGATAACGCCGACAAAGACGGGGGATTTCAAACTTCGCTGTGCAGAACTGTGCGGCTCACAACATGCCTACATGTTAGCGGATGTACTTGTGATGGACCAGGCAGAGTTCGATGTATGGATAGAAGATCTGGCTGGTAATGTTCCGGAATTTCCGGAAGACCGCGGTCGATTGTGGGCGGAACAGTATGGATGCCTGGCGTGTCACTCAACGGATGGTACGGAACTGGTCGGACCGACCTGGCTGAATGTCTATGGAGGTGTTGAGCAGCTGCAAGATGGAACCGAAGCCGTTGTGGATGATGAATATATCCGTGAATCCATCCGCATGCCCGGAGCAAAACTGGTTGTTGGATACGAAAACCAGATGCCTGCTGATATCGGCGCTGACCTGACCGATGAACAAATCGAAGACATCATTGCATTTATTCAGAGTTTGAGTGAGTAGACGGTTTCAGTCTGGAGGAAATTTCATGGCAGAACAGAAAACCAGCTTTTTATCAGTAAGTTTATATCGGGGTTTATTATTCCTGATCATCGGAACGGTTTTTGGTATGTTGTTCGTATCTGGGATCAGATTATTGGTTGGGGTGCCCGTTTTTGAAGGAAATTATCTTTTTTCAGAACCTGCATGGGTGGTCGGCGCGGTTTTTGGAACCCTGGCGTTCCTGGTGGGAACCGGTGTTGTCAATGATTGGTGGAAAACTGCCATCGGCAGAATGACATTGGACCACCCCGATTTTGATGAAGAAATAAGTGGTTGGCGGAAGTATCTCAGTATCTCGTATGATCACAAGGTCATCGGAATTCAATATGGTTTGCTTGCCCTGGTAATGATTTCGATCGCCGGGATCTTCGTGCTGATTTTCCGGACAGAATTAGCCGCACCGGACCTGCAGTTCCTGCAGCCAGATCTCTACAATACTTTGATGAGCCTGCACGGGATCGTCATGATCATGGGGATCCTGCTAGGTGTAGCCGCGATGTCCAACTACCTGGTCCCGCTATTAATCGGTGCCGGCGATATGGCTTTCCCGCGTTTGAACGCCTTCGCATTTTGGATGAATGTTCCCAGCGCGATCTGGCTGATGATGACTTTACTACTTGGTGGCTTCGACACCGGCTGGACAGGATATCCACCATTGAGCCGTTTGGCTCCAATGGGAATGCAGATGTTCTTCCTTGGGGTGTATGTCTTCGGGTTTTCATCGATTTTAGGGTCGCTAAATATCATTACTACGATCTTCCGCATGCGCGCACCGGGTATGACCATGTTCCGCATGCCGATTTTTGTTTGGACAGCTTTGGCCACCTCGATCATCAGTTTGACTGCAACACAATTAATTGGGTTGGCATTCCAGCTGGTCATGTTCGAACGTCTATTTGGGATGAATTTCTTCACCCCGGCACAGGGTGGCAACGTGATTTTGTTCCAGCACTTGTTCTGGTTTTATTCGCACCCCGCAGTGTATGTCTTCATCCTGACTGGATTAGGTGTGATCAGTGAATTACTGCCCGTTTTTGTGCGAAAACCGCTCTATGGATACAAATGGGTGGCCATGTCCTCCCTGGGCATTGCACTGGTCGGATTTTTCGTCTGGGCACACCACATGTTCGCTTCAGGAATGGAGGAGTTCTTACGGGTCCCCTTCATGTTCAGCACCTTATTAGTAGCAGTGCCAACAGGAGTTAAGTTTTTCAGTTGGGTTGCAACCATTTGGAAGGGTAAACTCAGTTTTGAAACCCCGATGCTCTTCGTCTTGGGGGGGATCTCGATCTTTTTATTAGGCGGATTGAGCGGACCACCCAATGGAACTGTGGCGACTGACCTTCACCTGCACGATACCTATTGGATCGTTGGGCATTTCCATGCCACAATGTTCGGTGGATTTGTCTTCCCGTTCGTGGCAGCAATTTATTATTGGTTCCCCAAAATAACTGGACGTATGTACAACGAGCGGCTTGGCAAGATTCATTTCTGGTTGATGCTCCCCGGATTCTACCTGCAGTCGCTTGAGCAGATGCGGATCGGCCTTTTGGGTATGCGCCGCAGGATAGCGGATTACGACCCGACCCTTGGGATCACATTCGATCAACTCCTGATAACGATTGCCGGTTACATCATTGCTATTTCAATGATCATTTTCTTTATCAACATCATCAGCTCAGTCCGTTCAGGAGTGAAGGCACCAGCGAATCCCTGGCGTTCACGTTCGCCGGAATTTCAACTGCCTTCACCTATCCCAGCGCATAATTACGCAGATTATCCCTTCGAAGTCATCGGGGAACCATATGATTATGGTCTTCAGGATGCAGACTACACAACTATTGGTCGGAAGCAACAGCCTGCAACTGCCCCAGCGATGGGTGATTGAGCCTGAAAACAGTTTTGAAAGAAATTAGGAGAATTTGATATGCCAAAAAGAACGATCAAGGAAAAATATCAGCTCGGCATTTATGTATTTGTTCTGCTGGCTGTATTGACTATCGGGGAATACATGATCGGAGCAGCAGGTGCACCCTGGGTAGCAGTATATTTCGGGATTGCGATCGTCAAAGCCTGGTTTGTTCTGCAAAATTACATGCATTTACCAAAATTGTTCGCACCGGAGGAAGTTGAAGAATGAGCATGAATGAAAAAATTGCCGATTCAAAATTAGCCTACACATACACAACGGTTACAAACCGGATGGGTTTATGGCTGTTCATCCTTTCCGATGCATTTGTGTTCGTCGCACTCCTGGTCGCCCGCTTTTACCTTATGGGTGATACACGACCCGAACTGAATCAAACTCTGGGCTTGGTCGTTACCAGTGTTTTGTTGATTTCCAGCTTTTTTATGAACCGGGCTGAGATCGCCATACAGAATGATGACCGAAGACAATTTTTGATCAACACGGGAATCACTTTGGTCCTGGGGATTATCTTCCTGGTAGGTGTGGTAGGTGTTGAGTGGCAGATCGCTCCCTTCGGACCAGCAGACGGTGCAGCCGGCTCGATATTCTATACCATGACCGGGTTCCATGCTTTCCACGTGCTGACCGGAGTGATTTTCCTGACAGTCGTGTTTTTCAATGGTCGGAAGGGATTATATACCAAAGAAAAACACTGGCCAGTCGAGGCAGCCGCAGTTTATTGGCACTTTGTTGATGTTGTCTGGATTTTCTTCTATCCCGCACTCTACCTGATAGGGAGTGTGGTTGGTTAGCAGCAGAAACAATGAATCAAAAAACCTTTCTTTTTATCTTGTTTGGTGTCGTGATCGGATTGAGTGGAGTGTATGCAGGCAGTCAATGGATCAAGCCTGCTTACACTTTTCAAGGTTCTGTGATTGAACCGGCATTGCCGGCGGATGATTTTGAGCTAACCACTCAGGATGGTGAGTCATTTCGTCTCAGCGACTACCAGGGGGAACCGGTATTGATGTTTTTTGGTTATACAAACTGCCCGGATGTATGTCCGACAACTTTATATGAATACAAACGGATCGCTTCTATCCTTGGTGAGGAAAGTGATCAGGTGGTGTTTACCTTTATCACGGTAGACCCCCAGAGGGACACCCCTGAACAGCTGAAAACATACGTTCAGGGGTTTAATTCTTCATTTATCGGTTTGACAGGCACTGAAGATGAGCTGGAGCCGGTTTACCAGACATTTGGTGTCTATCACGAAATACAGGAATCAGATAGTGCCGCTGGATACCTGGTTGACCATACAGCGAGAATTTACGTTCTCGACCGCAGTGGGGATCTGAGGCTTACCTTTCCTTTTGGCATGGATGTTAATGCGATGGCAGATGATATCCAGCACCTCCTGGATGAAGGATGAACGATAATACGACCATGTTTCGGAAGTTTGTGATCCGGATTTTGATCTCCGGGCTTATCGCTGCTGTATTTGTGGCGATCTTCAATGAGGTCAGCTACCGGTTCCGGAAAACCAATACAGATCGGGCACCAAAAGTTATCGAACTGGTCATCCCTGAGGGGACGGCGGAACAGATCGCCAGCGGGGAGGAGGCAACGACGATACCAGATGAGATGTCATTTATCGTTGGAGATACACTTCTGGTTCGAAATGAAGATTCCGTAGATCATCAAATGGGTCCTATCTGGGTACCTGCCGGATCGAGTGCCAGCCTGGCGATGGAAGAGAAGAACAAATATGCCTACAACTGTTCATTCAAATCAACTCAATATCTGGGGCTTAACGTGCTGCCCCGGACTTCGTTGAGCTCCCGCCTGACAGCTTTAGGACTGGCGACTCCACCGACAACGATGTTTTTATTTGTTTACAGTTTGATCATGTTCCCGCTGGACAAAGGGGCTGGCGGTAAGAAAGATGGGAGGGAAAGTCATGGAGATGGAAGTTCAGAATAAAAAATTCAGTTTAAAAAAGATTTTTAAGATCCAGTGGTTGATCACTACAATACTGGCGATCATCGGGGTGTGGGTCCTGATCCGATTGGGCTTCTGGCAGTTGGACCGGTTAGACCAGCGCAGGTCTTTTAATGCTCGAGTGCTTTCGCAGATCAACCGGGCTGAATTGGATTTGAACCAGGGTATCCCACTGGATGTAGCCAGCATGGAGTTCAGGTCAGCAACTGTGAAGGGAACGTACGACTTTGAGCATCAAGTAGCTCTACGCAACCAGGTGTACCAGAACCAGTCTGGAATCCGTATACTGACACCGCTCAAAATTGATGGAACATCGGATTACGTATTGATTGATCGCGGCTGGATTCCGTTTGAGGATATGGACCCTGCGAACTGGTCAAAATATGATGAATCCCCACAGGTTGAGGTCCAGGGGATGATCCGTGCGTCCCAGAATTCCCCGGATTTTGGCAACCGGGCAGATCCAACTCCCGGTCCAGGTGAATCCATGGAGTTGTGGCATTTTGCCAATATCGAAGAGATGGAAAAGCAGATGCCGTATGATCTGATCGGTGTTTTCATCCAGCAAGCACCTGCCGATCACCTCTCAGAAATGCCAGCGCGCAGTCTGCCAGATATTGAGATCACGGAAGGACCACACCTGGGTTACGCACTGCAGTGGTTTACCTTCGCAGCTATCCTGGGGGTCGGATATCCATATTTTATTTACAGAGAAGCCAGTTCACCCGGTGACAAGGGAAAAGATGATGAAGAATAATGAGCGGCACACCCGAATTTTGCGCAGCGGTTTGATATCCGCTGCTATCTTGCTCTTCCTGCTGATCATCTTCGGCGGGATGCTGACGGCAGCAGGAGATGTGCAATCCTGCCCGGGTTGGCCGCTGTGTGGAATATCCGCGATCAATGGTTTTTCAGATAGTGCAGTCCTCCATCTCCTGCACAGAGGCCTGTCTGCCATGGTGGGAGTACTGGTTTCTGGTTTGCTTGTCTATTCGCTCGTCCATAAGAATATCCATCGTTCGATACGAATTTGGTTATCGATATCGGTGGCTTTACTATATTTCCAGGTGATCTTTGGAGCCATTGTACGAATACCTGGGACCGGGAATTGGTTGACTTCTGTTCATTATGCACTGGCATTGGTCACATTAGGAACACTGCTGGTCCCGACAGTTCTATCGTATGTTAATGATAGGAAATTTTCATTTCGCACCAGGTACTCGAGTTCCAGCCTGATCACTCTGATCGTGTTGGCGGGATTATTTATTACAGGAGCATTCGTTGCTGCAGTGGACAGCGGTCAGGTATGCCAGACCTGGTTGTTGTGCAATGGTCTCAATTTCACATCCATTTTTGATATTGTGCATTTGGTACACCGAATTTTTGTACTGGCGACCTCGGTTCAGCTGATCCGTCAATGGTACCTGTCCTGGAGAGATCATAAGCACCAGGTTGCCGTATTAGCCTCAGCAACATCAACCGCAGTATTATTTGCTTCACAGGCGTTAATGGGCATTACTAAAATCCAGCTGGGCAATCCAGTTTATTTACAAATCTTGCATGAGGCAACAGCAGTAGCGATTTGGGGGTCGATGGTCGTTCATGTTGTTCTGGTGGGATTATCCGTTGGAGAGAAGAGCGCTGATGAAATTCCAGCTCTTCCAAAACGAAAACCAGTCCATCTAATGAAAGACTTGCTCGCCCTCACAAAACCAATTGTCGTCGCCTTATTATTGGTGACAACCTATGCTGGTATGGTGATTGGTGGTGAGGCATTCCCCTCCTGGCAAATGACGGTTTGGGTATTGCTTGGTGGTTTCATGGCAGCAGGTGGATCCGGCGCGATCAACCAGTACATTGACAGAAATGATGATAACCGCATGCAGCGCACTCAGAAACGACCGATTCCCTCTGGTCGCCTGACCCCAGGAGAGGGACTGGCTTTCGGCATCGGGATCTCGCTGGCTTCTGTATATCTGATGATCGCTTTCGTGAACTTGCTGGCAGGGTTGCTGACACTGGCTGGGATCATCTATTATGTGCTTTTGTATTCGATCTTCCTGAAGAAAACTACTGTTCAGAATATCGTGATTGGCGGTGGTGCTGGTGCGATCCCACCTCTTGTGGGATGGGCGGCGGTGACTGGAAGTCTGAATGTACCAGCACTGATGCTATTTGCCGTCGTTTTTATGTGGACCCCTCCTCATTTCTGGGCTCTGGCAATTGTCCGCCGCAAGGATTATGCCCGTGCTGGTGTGCCCATGCTGCCCGTGATCCGCGGGGAAAAAGAGACACGTAAACAGATATTCATCTATACACTGGAACTGGTCGGATTAACGCTTCTACTGCCGGTATTTGGGTTAGGGAGCGCGGTTTACTTTTTTGCTGCTGGAATTCTTGGTTTGTGGTTGATCTCTGCCGCCTGGAAGGTCATGAAGGTCGAAGGCAATAAAGTTGCCTGGAAGATGTACCGCTACTCCAGCATGTATCTTGCCTTCCTATTCATCGCTTTGATGGTGGATGCGCTGGTTTGATCTAGCATATCAATAATAACCAGTAAAATCTTAATAGATCTTCTTTTCGAACAAGGGGCTTAAATCCATTTTTCCCGGATTCGGGGGTTAGCAATCCGCTGCATGCCGCGGGATAAGAGATAAAAAGCCAGACCGAATAAAGAGAAGGCAAAGATGGGTGCAAGGTAAATGTTCCAGGGCAAGCCTCCTCCGAAATACTCAACGATGATGGCACTTTCATACAACATCGTTCCCCAGTTAATGATATAGCGGCTGACTCCCAGAAACGATAAGAATCCATCAACGATCACTGCACTGGTCACAGTTAACAGCATCTGGAGCAGGGCCATTGGATACATATGGGGGAGCACGTGGTGGAGAATGATATGACCTGAGCGTCCACCAGAGACTTTGGCTGCTTCTAGATATGGCCGTGAGACGATTGTCAACGCGTGTGTGCGCATCAGAATCGCCACGGGTCCCAACCCGGCAATCAATCCGTAGATTACTCCCAGCGGGACTGGGCCAAGTTCTCGCAGGCTGGCACCAGCAAACGCCATGAATATAGGCGCAGGTAAGAGCAAGATGACGTCGAAAAGCTGGGATAATCCATCATCCATCAGCCCTCGATGATAGGCGGCAACCACACCAGCGATTGTACCGGTAACCGCAGCTGTTGCACCTGCAGTCAATCCAAGCGCAAAACTGTTTTGTGTTGCCAATAACAACAGGCTGAAAACATCCCTGCCTCGAAAGGTTGTCCCCAATAGGTGTTTCCAGGATGGATCCGCCGGGTGTGTGATTTTGGCATCATAACCTGTGACTGGATCAAAAACACTTCGCAGCCAGNNGTGCAATGATCATCAAAATGAATATGACCAGGATTCCCAGTCCAAAAAGAGCTAACCGGCTGCGGATAAAGACTTCCCAATTCCATTTAATTCTTTGAATTGTCAATTGAATACGATTGCGAAGGCGTCCCATGCTTGACCGGTGATAAGGAATCTCGGCGGATATTCGATACTCAGGTTCCGAATTTGAGCGAATTATTGGAATATTTACCTGAATATGGGGAAATTTGCTGCGGGATGGTTTGATTTTCTTCTGAATGGATGCCAGTCGATGTCTTGCCGGAATATGATGCGGATTGATACCTAAAGCCTGCTGTAGGGCGTAAATACTGTCAGTTTGATCCGAAATAGTTTTGCTTAAGAGGTACCAGCCTGCATCATTGTTCGGTTTCTGTTTAAGAAAATCAATCAATATTTGTTGCGCACGCCGTAGCCTGTTCTTCTCGATCAGGGTGTTGGCAACGATTAAAGCCCGATCGGGATACAGCCTGGGTATCGATCGATAGTCACCGTGAAGTGTTTCATGCTCATTTTTTGTTAAAATTATCTTCCGCCGTGGAATATTATTCTCCACCAGACGCTGTCGGGGATCCAAGGTGATATGCAGAATATCCAGTATCAGGCGTGCGATCAGTGTGATCATCCCGATGAATAAAAAGAATCCTAGTATCAGGGGCAGGTCCTGAGATTGTATGGCAAACCATAGACTGCGTCCCATCCCAGGCCAATCGAATGTGTATTCGAGGATGACAATACCGGTCAGCATATATGGTATCGTCACCACCAGACGACTGAGCACTGGGAGAATGGCGTTGCGAAGCGCATGTTTATCCCGGATGAGCCGATCTGGGATGCCTTTGGCCCTGGCGACATTGATGAAATCATCATTGAGGATATCTTCCATGCTCGTCCGCATGATCATCATTATCTCTGAATAACTCATCAAAACGTACGTTACCACGGGTAGACTGGATGCCAGAAGGACCTTTTGAACAGCGTCCGCATAACCGGACCAGTAAACGACCCCACCAGAAATCAATATGACCAGGAATAAACCAACATACCATGGAATTGGTCTTCTATTACTGCGATTGAGTAAAGCATTCAACCCAACCAAAAGTAGGGTCCCAGCAAGCAGACTGAACATGATGAATAGGAGGATGTCCAGCGGTTCCCAATCTCCAACAGCCGATATGCTCGTGATCGTCAGGTCAACGACACCAAGCATATCGGCAAGGGATTCAATACCAACATTCAACCAGCCTCTCAGTTTTGGCACAAAAATGAGAGTTATTATATATGCCAACCAGGGCGGGAAAGTTGTGTAAAAAACCAATGAGAGTAGAGTGACCACATTAGTAATTTCCCCCTGTCGTTTCCATGCCATCCATTTTCCAAGCTGCTGCCCGATAAAGAATGATACCAAGGTTCCAAACAGGAGAAATACCAGTGAATACCCCAGGGCTTCCCAGAGATACCGGGAAACATTTTCACCCCTGTAGGATCGGCTGAAATCCAGACGAACGACCCTCGTTAGCCAATCCCAATATCGGGTCCAAATCGGTTGATCCAATCCAAGCGATTCCTGGAGTTCGGTGAGTTCCGCCGCATCCATCTGCATCGCAAACTGTGCGGTGAAGTCATACGGCATGACCAGCTGGACAGCAAAAAATACGACGGTTATGAAGATAAAGAGTGTGAATATTCCCCAGGTAAATCGCTTTGCAATATATCGCCACATAGTCAATTCCGCAGTAGATTATGACATGTAATCAGGACGAGAGCAATAGATTAAAGAGAATTTCGAGACTTATTTTGAACTGTATGTGTATTCTTTTGTATGTCTGATTCAACTCGTAAAATTGTTAACTATTGTTCGGTCATGTTCACAGATATCCTTACGCCTGCTCTCTTGGGCATAGATCGGTTCTGACAACGTCTCATTATTGGACGAAAGCTTTGTGAAATAACAATTTTGTCAGGATAAATTGACGATTGATGATTTCATATATACAATCAATGAGAAATCAAATTCGCTGGTCTTATGGGTAAAGTTGAATTTTCCACAAATAACGATCACAAAAAAATATCAGTTCAGAATGGTTATTCTGATAATCGCATTGTGCGGCTTATCAATGTTGGGTAAGCTGAAGAGATAAAGATTTCCGAGTTCAATCGCCTTCATTTCGTTAAAAGTGATTTTCTGACAAGCATCAAAAAACTTAATAACAGGAAAGGAGTTGTCTTATGACCGGAACAGTCCAAATCTTTTGTGCAGGTAATTTGGTTTTTATCATCATTGGAAATTTTGTGTGTCAAATTTATGTTGCCAGTAAGGTGTTTGAAGGTGCACAGGTCATCAGGGGCATTGTACGTGGTACGAGGACTTTCATCATTGGCTGGAAACGGGCTGACGAATTGGGTATCAAACCTGTTATGATATTTTGGTCTATCTTCTTGTCGGCTCTTTTGCTGATTGTTTTTATAATAATCGTCATTGTCCTTATTTATGGATCTCAAGGCAATTTTTAAGTTGGACTCTTTTATGGTCCTATAGCAATTCATCCATCGGCAAATTTGTTCTCAACGACTTAAGGTTTTAAATCCTTGCATTGATTTATTTTGGTGATCCAGAATTATTGCGGCTATTTCCGAGGCGCCCTCGCCGTGATGGATTCCTCCCAGACTTTTCGGTAATATAAAAAGCTGGATAATAGCAGACCCCCTCCAATCCCCGTATATAGAGAAGCAAGCAGATGTTTAGGCACCGGAGAAAATTTTCGCAGGTATATCCCCATCGCGATCATTACAGCAACCAGTGGATAGCTAGTCCATTTCTGAAAAGCAAAAATACTCGGCGTACGGTTATCTATTTTCTGAATACGATGAATATTCCTTCTGGCAAGATTTGAAAAACCCCACAGATAAATCATAAAAGCTAAGAAAATTCCCATGAGAAGAAAAGTCATCGCCCTACTGAAGGTCATTCCATGCAGCCATTGGTATGTGTATCTATTCAGTAATATCCCAACTCCACTCCAAACTAGACCTGCAACTAGATACAACCACCGTTTAGATACTGGAATCGATATCTTCGATAACCATTTGCGTAATGAATTGATGTTATTCGTCATGGAAGATTGATAATATTCGAATGAATTTTTACCTCACGGTTACTTGCGTACCGTAACCCTTCTTTTCCCACTCGTACACATCAGCCTGGGGAATAGTCCACCGGTAAATCCACTTGGCTTCCGCGGTGACCATATTGACACAGCCATGACTCATCCGTCGACCATAGTTGTGATGCCAGTAAGTACCGTGTAAGGCAACACCTGTCTGAGTGAAGAAAGACACCCAGGGAACACCAGGCAGTTCGTATGCACGGATGTCATCCGTCAGGTTGCCGTCCCCCATGTGTTTAGAAGGCATTTTTACNNTTAGAAGGCATTTTTACGGAGATGTTGAACCTGCCTCTGGGTGTGTCGGTCGGGTATCCTACACCAGAGGTATTCAAACCCGGAATCCCAGAGGAAATAAATGTATGTAAAACCACTTCATCGTTCTCATAAGCGGTGAGGGTTTGATCGATTAAAGAAACCTCAATGCGTTTCTTTTCGAAAGGAACATCAGGCGAGATTGGATTGAGTTCTTCTGGTTTGACAATCCGCATATGGGTTGCCGGGATCATGTAATCCACGTGCAGAAGTTCATCTGTGAGTTTATACCACGGTCGACCATCGGGTCCTTCATCGATACCGGTAATCCAGTGAACAGATTCATAATACAATCGATACACCGGCACCCATTTATCCCCGCTCAATTTTCTGTAAGTACGTGTGAAGGGAACCGTGATTTCACCTAACCAACCTTCCTCAGGGACATACGAGACAGGCTCATTGAGATGACGCCCCTCAATCCGCTGGGTGTACATTGAAAAGATGTAGCCATAATCCGTGCGGTACCATCGTGGGGTTGCTGGGATCGCATCGGGGGGAGCCAGGTCTTCGAAGATGGGGAAGAACTCGTCTTTGTTCTTTTTCCTGATGATCGGGCTTTCTACGTCTGGTTCTAAGAAGAAATCAACATCATCTACGGTTATTCGACCGACCCCGATCGGCTCTTCCGACCAGCCCTCTCCTGGAAGTAGCCAGTCGTTCAAGGATTTTGTACCAAAAATGCCGGCAGTCCCTGCACTTAATTTTAGGAAATCTCTACGGCTAAGTATGTTCTTCATGATTCGGCTTTATATTACCTCAACCCGAGTGCCAAAGCCGCGGCTGTCCCAGCTGGTCGAGGTGGGTGGTTCATAGACTGGATCTACCCAACGAAACAGCCATTTGGAATCCTCATTGCGCATGTTGACACAACCATGACTCATTGGCACACCGAAGTTATCATGCCAATAGGTACCATGAAAGGCAACACCGCTATCGTAGATGAAAAAGATTGTCCATGGGACACCTGGGAGTGAATATCCTCCTGGGGCACCCGTAGTTTCCATTCCACCCATATGCTTCGAAGGCATTTTTGAGGTGACATGATAAGTGCCAACCGGTGTTCTAGTGCCCACAGGAACTTCGCGATTACCCAGTCCGGATGATATCTTCGTGGTGAAGACAGGCTGGTTAAATTCGTATGCGATCAGGGTTTGTGTTGCCAGAACGACTTCAATGCGCTTATCTCCGTGAGGTATCTCTGGAGAAATCGGTTTAATTTCATCGTACATGATCGGACGGATAACATCGGCTGGAACCCAGTACTTACGGTAGTGATCCAGTTCCGATGTGATTTCATACCAGGGCTGTTTATCCGGTCCTTCATCGACGTTGGTAATCCAGTGTGTAGTTTCGTAATAAAGTTCATAGAATGGGGTCCAGCCATCCCTCTCGGAATATTCGTATGATTGAACGAGTGGGACGGTTACTTCTCCCAGCTGTCCAAGCTCTGGGACCGCATCCATGATGGGGTTGTACTGGTAACGTGCTCTCTGAATATGGGCGCTGTGAATATAGCCACCCCAAACCCGGTACCAGCGGGGATTATATGCTGGACCCTCTTCTGGTGTAAGTTCGTAATACAGGTTGAGGATTTCATTCATGCGAGTGTAGCGCACCACTCCGCTGTGGAAGCGCGGTTCCTGGTAGATGGCACTGACCCGGTCGGAAGCAACCCGCCCGACGTCACCTGATGGGAAATCATATGGTTCCCGTGGTGTAAATTGGAAAGGAAAAGCGATCGATGCCAGTCCAGTCAGACCAGCTTTCAAGAATTCCCTTCGTGAAAGCAGTGCATGAGGTTCCATACTTGAATTCTAATCAATCAAACAGGACATATCAAGTCGATTTGATGAATATTTATTAAGAGTATTTAGGCAAATATTTTGGGAATTTAGGATTCAACGAAGTATGTCCCAATGGCGATTTACTGGTTGAAATATGTTAGTCACTATTCATTGGCACTACAAAATTGGATCTGATTTCTGTCAACCGCTCAGCACAGTCCCAATCGCCTTCCAGGCTGCCAGCAGAGGCATATTCACGTATGGAAAACGGTGTGCTGAAGTACTCGCGGAAGATAGCACCGAGGCGATAAGAATCTCCCTGAGCTTGATAACACCATGGTTCTCCCTGCAAAATCACCGGAGGACGGATGAACAGAATGTCGCGAGGAGTCAGGTCGCTTAACTGGGAAGGATAATTACCTTCACGTTCATAGTACTTTCCCAGGGCGCTCTGAATGCTTTCGGCTCGATTTTCCGTAACCTCATGGTAAGAGATATCCCAACCTGCACGAAAAACAATCCCGATTCCGACTGGTATTAGAATGCCAAAAAATAAACCAGCAACTTTTACAGCGAGATTTCCTTTGTGTGCGATCAGCATTGCCGATGCGATAGCAATAAATGAGGCAGTCATAAAGTAAAATATGCCTCCAAGGCCATCGCTGGTTTGATCCCAAATCGAAGCCCAATAAATCTGATAGCTGACTGCAGCAATCAGTAGAATACTCATAGCCAGATAACCAATCCATTTTGCCGGTATTGGTCTCACTGGATTTGCATCTTCGGATTTCCTGTTACTCACAAAATTGGAGTATTTGTTAATGATGATCGCTGGAATGACAATAGCCAAACCAAAGAAAGAGAATACGAGATACATCGCAGTTGAAGTAAGATAGCGGAAGACGGACAATTGTTCGATGAATTCTGTAATCGGGTCGGTGAACATGACAATAATGAATACGATGATCATCAGAATTGGGAAAATACTTCTGTTTCTCAACCACCATCCGATCAATATGGCTGGGATTGTTAATGGCAGGAAGAACAATAAGGAGTAGTCTCTATCTACAGTCAGGAGAAGGACTACCTGTAGAGCAATCAAGATTCCAACTACTGCTTTTTGTTGATTACTCATACCGGGGACAAATTTAAGATTGATTACGAAGAGCGAGACGATTCCAACAAATGGTCCAATCAGCAGGCTAATCAATAAGTTGTAGTTAAAAAACCAGCCATTATTTAGTAATCGAAATGCCTGAAGCGTGATAATCAGTAAGGTAGAAACACCCAGTAAATAAAAAGTATAATGCGTACCGCGGTCATCTGATGGCGTATCTCTCGATATGAGCATACCAAATAGGATTACCAAAGCTGCGGGAACAATTCCTAAATATAAGGAAATAACCATAACGTTTCAATTCAAACTCATCGCTGACCACATTAATTCATGTATCTCCCAACGAGACTATATGTCAGTGGGCGACATATTCATTGTAACGGAAAAAAGTGAAGTGTCAAATATTACTTTTTTGACCAGCCTAACGAAATCCTTCCCCTTTCAATTTCCACCTTGAGAATTTCAACAACGATCACATCTCCAACAGCGAGGTGCTCCCCATGAGGATATTGTGACCGGTGCAACAAACCGTCCTGCTTGACGCCGATATCGATAAATGCGCCAAAGTCAACAACATTACGAACCGTGCCTTTCAACCTCATACCAACGATCAGATCTTCCATTTTGAGGACATCAGATCGCAAAATAGGTAAGGGAAGGTCTTCACGCGGATCACGACCGGGGCGGATGATCTGTTCAAAAATATCCTGTAATGTGTGAACACCAGTTCCCAGCTCATCAGCTTGTTTCTTGATTTCTGTTTCACCAATCAATTCATTGAGGGCATCTTCTCGCTCTTCAATAGGAGTGTTCAATGTGATATTCGCTTTTCTCAAGATACCTTCCGCGATGGGATAGCTCTCCGGGTGGATGGCTGTTCGGTCCAATGGTTGATCCCCATCCCGGATGCGCAGGAATCCGGCGGATTGTTCGAATGCTTTGGGACCCAATCCGTTCACTTCCAGGATGGCATGGCGGTTGATAAAAGGTCCATGTTGATCCCGGTAGTGGACGATCCGCTCGGCAAGTGTCGGACCGATCCCAGCAACATACTGAAGCAGGGCAGGTGAGGCGGAATTGATGTCCACACCAGTAGTATTGACGACGCTCTCGACAACAGCATCCAACGCCTTCTCCAATTCTTTCTGGTTAACATCGTGCTGGTACATACCGACACCGATCGATTTGGGATCAATTTTTACAAGTTCAGCAAGCGGATCCTGCACTCGCCTGGCGATTGAAACTGCGCCGCGCATGGAGACATCCATATCGGGCAGTTCGGATCGCGCCAGTTTGCTGGCAGAATACACGGAGGCTCCTGCTTCGGAAACGATCAGGTAATGTAGATCGACAGGCTGCATGTCCGCGATGAGTTCAGCAACGATCTGCTCGGTTTCCCGTGAGGCAGTGCCGTTGCCGATTGCGATCAGAGTTACCTGGTAGTTCTTTGCGAATCCACGCAGCACTTCTTTTGCCTTTTCTGCCTGATTTTGCGGTGGATGGGGGTAGATTGTGGCTGTATCGAGCGGTTTGCCGGTCTTATCGATGACAGCAACTTTACATCCAGTCCGGTAACCGGGATCAATTCCCATAATTACATAATTGGTGAGCGGTGGCTGGTTGAGCAGGTTGCGAAGATTAGTGGCAAACACCTGGATAGCGTGGGTTTCAGCCTGCTCGGTTAAGGAGCGGCGGATATCTCGCTCGATGGATGGCAGCAGCAGACGTTGGGCCGCATCTTCAGCCGCCAGTTCGAGATGCTCAGAAAATGGAGAACGTCGGTCGACTGGAAAATTGCTGCTGATCGCATTGCGCCAATCTCGTTCTGGGATGATCACCTTGACCCGCAGGACTTTTTCACTTTCACCTCGATTGATCGCCAGGACCTGGTGAGGTCTCAACCGGTCGACCCGATATTCGAAATCATAATAGCTCTGGTAAGTACCTTTGGGGTCTTCAGCACTGGCGATTTTCTCGGTTTTTATCTGTCCCCACTCGGACGCTTTAATGCGGGTAATTCGGCGGACATCAGCGTTGTCGCTGATCGTTTCAGCGACGATATCGCGTGCACCAGTCCAGGCATCTTCGATCGTTAGGACTGCATCCGAGATGTAGGGACGAGCCAGTTCATCCAAGGAACCGGTGACCATGCCTTGTGAGTGGATCTGATCGGCCAGGGATTGCAGTCCGTTTTCTCTGGCGACGCTGGCGCGTGTTTTTCGTTTCGGTTTGTAGGGCTGGTACAGGTCTTCCAGTTCGGTGAGGGTCTCGGCTTTCAGGATTTGATTTCGCAGTTCATCAGTCAGCTGACCCTGTTCGGCAATGGTATTGAGCACGGTTTCACGCCGGTCATCCAGCGCTCGATATTTTTCGAGAAGCTCACTGATATTCCGGATTTGTTCCTCATCCAATCCACCAGTCGCTTCCTTGCGGTAGCGGGATATGAATGGAATTGTATTGTCAGCATCCAGGAGTTCGATGGCGGCAGCGATCTGTCCTTTGTTGATCTTGAGGCTTTGGGCGATTTTCTGAATATTGTTCATGGTGAGAAATTATATCGCGCATCAACCATGACGAACTTGGAGAAAATTCCATTGTAGATGAACTTATTCAAAGGTTTGTGTATGCTGTCGGGGCGAGAGGAGGCGCGCAGTCCCCGGATGGGGAAACCTGCGACCGTAGTTAAAACAAAAACAGGAGCGTGAAACTCCTGTTTTTTTGCTGTCGGGGCGAGAGGATTTGAACCTCCGA
>JABAOG010006047.1_pt1 | contig 18579 bp, 14 predicted proteins | sample 7062131 | NCBI WGS metagenome assembly JABAOG01 (sample SAMN14538629, study PRJNA623070) | marine sediment metagenome | biome: marine biome [ENVO:00000428]; feature: marine pelagic biome [ENVO:01000023]; material: deep marine sediment [ENVO:00002113] | place: India: Arabian Sea | collected...
CCGATGTACTTCATCATCGGCATCTGGGGCGGCAAGCACCGGGTCTACGCCGCGGTGAAGTTCTTCCTCTACACCATGGTCGGCTCGCTGCTGATGCTGGTGGCCATCCTGTACGTGGTCGGCAGCTACGAGGACATCACCGGGGTCTACACCTTCGACCTCATCGCCCTCTACGACATGGTCCTGCCCTTCGGGGACCAGCTGCTGCTCTTCAGCGCCTTCGCCTTGGCCTTCGCGATCAAGGTGCCGATGTTCCCCTTCCACACCTGGCTGCCGGACGCGCACGTCGAGGCGCCGACGGCCGGCTCGGTCATCCTGGCCGCGGTGCTGCTGAAGCTCGGCACCTACGGGTTCCTGCGCTTCGCGATGCCGCTCTTCCCGCTGGCGAGCCAGTACCTCGGGCCGACGATCGCCATCCTCGGTCTCATCGGCATCATCTACGGCGCCTACTGCGCCTTGGTGCAGAAGGACGTGAAGAAGCTCGTCGCCTACAGCTCGGTGAGCCACATGGGCTTCGTCGTCCTGGGCATCTTCGCGATGACCCCGCACGGGCTGAACGGCGCCCTCATCCAGATGGTCAACCACGGCCTCTCCACCGGGGCGCTCTTCCTCCTGGTCGGCGTCATCTACGAGCGCCGCCACACCCGCGACATCGACGACTTCGGTGGCCTCGCCAAGGTCATGCCCTGGTACGCCGCGGTCTTCGTCCTGGTGGCGATGAGCTCCATCGGCCTGCCGGGCACCAACGGCTTCATCGGTGAGTTCCTCATCATGGCCGGCGCGTTCTTCTCGAACCGCGGCTTCATCGGCTACGGCCAGTGGGGCACCATCTTCACCATCGTCGCCGCCACCGGCGTCATCCTCGCCGCCATCTACATGCTCCACGCGACCCTGAAGATGTTCTGGGGGCCGCTCTCCAAGAAGGAGAACATGGGGCTGGCGGATCTGACCCGCCGCGAGTGGGTCGCCCTGGCGCCGCTCATCCTCTTCATCTTCTGGATCGGCTGGCATCCCAGCACCTTCCTCGACCGGTCCGAGCCGGCGATCACCACCTTCCTGGCGGACTTCGACGCCAAGTGGGAGTCGAGCAGCACCGACGATTCGCTCCGCCTCCTCCATCCGGAGGACGCCCTTCAGCCGGCCGGCGAAGAGGGCGAGGCGGAGGCGGCCGAAGAAGCCGCCGCCGCGCCGGAGCCGGACTCTCCCCCCTTCGCCGCCCTGCAGCAGCCGGGCGCCGCTCGTGAGGTCGTTCGATGAGCGCCTGGATTGCCATCTCCCCGCTTCTGCTCCTGGTCTTCGGTGGGCTCCTCGTGATGCTCGCCGACGCCTTCTCCAAGGAGCGGACCGACATCGCCACCGTCACCGCGGCGACCCTCTTCCTCTCGGGCGGTGTCTCCCTCTTCGCCCTGGTCAGCGGCAAGGATCCGGTCGACGTGCCGGAGGTCTTCGACCTCTTCCTGGCCACCGACCGGCTCGGCCTCTTCTTCGACGTGGCCATCGGCCTCGGCGGTGGGCTGAGCGCGTTGCTCGCCGGTGGCTACCTGCGTGAGCACGGCCTCGAGCGCGGCGAGTTCTACGTCCTTCTCATCTTCAGCGCCTTCGGCGCGATGGTGCTCGCTCGAGCCACCGACATGCTCACCCTCTTCGTGGGGCTCGAGACGATGTCCCTGGGCGTGTACGCGCTGGCCGGCTTCCGCCGCGGCAGCGCGCGCTCCATCGAGGGCGCGCTCAAGTACTTCCTCCTCGGCTCCTTCGCCGCGGCGATCCTCCTCTTCGGCTCCGCGTTGATCTACGCCGCCACCGCTCACACCGACTTCGCCGGCATCGGCGCGGCGGTCTCGAGCGGCGAAGCGGACGTGAAGCTGCTCCTCATGGGCCTGCTCCTCGTCCTCGTGGGTCTCGCCTTCAAGGTCTCCGCGGTGCCCTTCCACATGTGGACGCCGGACGTCTACGAGGGCGCGCCGACCCCGGCGACGGCCTTCATGTCCGTGGCGGTCAAGGCCGCGGCCTTCGCCGTCTTCGTCCGGGTGGTCATCACCGCCTTCGGCGACGAGCTCAGCGCATCGGCTGCCGGCGGCTGGCCGCCCATCCTCGCCGGCCTCGCGGTCGTCACCATGGTGTACGGCAACCTGGCCGCCATCGGTCAGACCAACATCAAGCGGATGCTGGCCTACTCGTCGATCGCCCACGCCGGCTACATCCTGGTCGGCATGGCCGCCGCGGCGCAGGTCGGCGAGAAGGCGATCAGCGCGGTCCTCTTCTATCTGATGGCCTACACGGTCTCCAACGTGCTGGCCTTCGGCTCGCTCATCCTGATGGGCTCCCGTGGCCGTGAGGCCGTCAGCTTCGACGACCTCGCCGGCGTGGGCCGTCGCCACCCGCTGGCGGCGCTGCCGATGGTCATCGGCGTGCTCACCCTGATGGGCTTCCCGCCGACCGCCGGCTTCTTCGGCAAGTACTACGTCTTCAGCGCCGCGGTCGAAGCCGGTGGCGGCTTCATCTGGCTCGCCGTCCTCGGCGTGCTCGCGAGCGCGGTCGGCGCCTTCTACTACCTGCGGGTGCTGGTCGCGATGTTCATGAAGGACCCGGTCCCGGGCGAGCCCGTCGCGGTGCCGATGCGCTCGGGCTCGGTCGTCACCGCGCTGGTGATCTCCGGTCTGCTCGTGATGGACATGGGGCTGATGCCCGGAAGCATGCTCGAGCTGGCCATCGCCGCCGCCGAGCAGCTCTTCGCCGGGTGATGCGTTCGGTCCTCGCGCTCCTGCTCCTGGCCTTCGCCGTCTCCGGCTGTGGAGACGACGGCGACCAGCAGCCGGCCAGCGAGGACGAGACCGAAGGCCAGGAGACCGAGCGCCCGCGCCTGCCGTCCATGGGGGAGGCCCAGGTCGGCACGGTGTCCGGCCACGTGCGTCTGGCCGAGGGCTTCGCGCTCCCGGCCTATCCGCTGGAGGCGCTCGCCGGCGCCCAGGCGACGTCCCCCTTGCCTGACCACTGCGAGCCCATCGGCGAGGACGATCGCTACCCGCTCGCCCTCGGCGAGACCCGCGGGCTGCGCGGCATGATGGTGGCGGCCACCGCCGAGGACGCGGACGCCTTCACCGAGAAGCTCGGCGAAACGGAGCCGCAGCAGCGGGTGGTCACCATCACCGACTGCCGGCTCACGCCGAAGCTGATCACGGCGACCAAGGGCGACCAGCTCGTGGTCCGCAACGAGACCGATCACCCCTTCCTCCCGCGCCTCGGTCCCTCGGCGTTCATGCAGGGCGTGCAGCACGGCGAGACCGTGGAGTTCACGATGGAGCGCGGCGGCGTCAGCCCGCTGCTCTGCGGCTTCGGCTCGCCCTGCGGCCGGGCCGACGTGGTGGTGCTCTACCGCCCGGTGCACACGGTCACCGGTGACGACGGCGAGTTCTCGCTCCCCAACGTCCCCGCCGACATGCCGGTCACCATCCGCGCCTGGCACCCGATCTACGGGCCGGTGGACGCGAGCGTCGAGGTCACCCTCGAGGAGGGCGGCGAGGTGACGCTCGAGCTGGTGATCACTCCGCCCCGCCCGAGCTCCGACGACCCCGAGTCCGAGTCCGACCCCGAGTCCGAGTCCGAGTCCGAGTCCGAGTCCGAGTCCGAGTCCGACTCCGAGTCCGACTCCGACTCCGAGTCCGACTGACCGAGCCCCTCGCTCCGGGCCCGGGACCGTGAGACCGGCCACGCCGCGGCGGAAAGGTGGCCGCCAAGCCATGTAGGGTGCGGGCTGATGGCCGCTCGCCGCATCGATCCGCTTCGGGACGTCGTCACCCTTCGGGTGGATGGCAAGAAGGTCCGCGCCGAGGCCGGCGAGGCCGTGGCCACTGCGCTGGTGGCGTCGGGCCGTTGGCTCTTCGGCCGCAGCGTGAAGTACCACCGGCCGCGCGGCCCCCAGTGCTTCGTGGGTCGATGCGACGGCTGCCTGGTCCGCGTCGACGGCGTCCCCAACATCCGGAGCTGTCAGCTCACCGCCCGCGAAGGGATGCGCATCGAGACCCAGAACGTGCTCGGCTCGGCGGCCCTCGATCTCTTGGCCCTCACCGACATCGCGTACCCGGAGGGGCTGGACCACCACCACATGTTCACGCGCTTCGCCCCGGCGAACCGACTCATGAAGAAGGTGGCGCGAAAGATCGCCGGCGTCGGCGTGCTGCCCGACGAGGCCGCGCGCGCCCGGGACGTGCGCGACGAGGACGTCGAGGTGCTCGTCATCGGCGGTGGCAACGCCGGCCTCCGCTGCGCCAACGAGGCGGTCCGCGCGGGCGCGAAGGTGGTCCTGCTCGAGCCGCGGCGCCTGGGCGGCCTGGCTGCCCTCGTCTTCGACCCGGTCGTCGAGAAGGGGCCGCCGGTCGATCGCCGGGAGGCCGCCTGCGTGGGCATCTTCCACGAGGTCGGCGCGGGCTTCACCCATCGCGAGGAGGCGCCGGAGGAGGTGCGCTGGGTGATCGCCCAGGACGCCGAGGGGTTGATTCGTTTTCGGCCGCGCCGCGTGGTCGTGGCCACCGGCATGAACGAGACCACCGTGGCCTTCCCGAGCAACGATCGGCCCGGGGTCATCGGCGCCGTCGGCGCCCTCGAGCTGCTCCGGCAAGGGATCCTCCCCGGGGAAGAGGTCCTGCTGGTCGGTGCCGGCCGCGGGTTGAAGGTCGCCGCCCGTGAGCTCCGGCGCGCGGGAGCGCGCACCATCGGTCCCATCGACGCCGTCGCGGGCGACATCGTGGACGTCGAGCTCCGCGGCCGCTGGGCGATCAAGGGCGCACGCGTGGGCGGCGAGTCCCATGGCTGCGACCTGGTGGTGATGGGTGGCCCCCTCGCCCCGAACGTCGAGGTGGCGATGCAGGCCGGCGCGGAGGTGCGCTTCACCGGCAGCGCCTTCGAGGTCGTGGCCGACGACGAGGGGTGCACCCACGACCCGACCCTCTTCGCCATCGGGCGCTGCACCGGTCGGCGTGGTGAGGCCGCCGCCCGTCAGGCCGCGGCCGCCGGAAGGGCGGTCGCGAAGTGAGCCGGGACAAGGTGATCGTCTGTCGCTGCGAGGACGTGACGCTCCACCAGGTCGACGAGGCCATCGCCCGTGGCCATCGCGATCTGGAGTCCCTCAAGCGCTACACCGGCTTCGGCACCGGCTTCTGCCAGGGCAAGCAGTGCGTCGCGCTCTGCGCGCGCCTCCTCGTCGAGCGCGGCGGTGACCCGCCGACGAAGCCGATCACGCCGCGGCCGCCGGTGCGCTCGATCGCGCTGGCGGATCTGGTGCATCTCGTCGACGACTCGGAGGCGCCGTGAGCAGCGCCAGCGAGCTGACCCAGCCCTTCGAAGCCATCCCGGAGGCGTGCGACGTGCTCGTCGTCGGCGCCGGGATCATGGGGCTGTCCACGGCCTACCACCTGGCGCAGCTCGGCGTCGGCCGCATCGTCATCGTCGACGAGAGCTACCTCTGCAGCGGCGCCTCCGGTCGCAACGGCGGCGGCGTCCGCTCCCAGTGGTCGAGCGAGGTGAACATCGAGCTGATGAAGCGCTCGCTCGAGCTCTGCGACGACTTTGCCACCCAGATGGGCATCAACGTCTGGTTCCGGCGCGACGGTTACCTCTTCCTCGCGCGAAACGAGAAGCGGCGCGCCGAGCTCGAGCGTTCGGTGGCGCTGCAACGCGACCACGGGTTACCGACGCGGATGATCGGACCGGCAGAGATCCAGTCGATCGTTCCGGAGATCGACGTGAGCGGCATCGAGGCGGGGAGCTACAACCCGGACGACGCGGTCGTCTTCCCCTGGCCCTTCGTCTGGGGCTACGCCCGCGCCTGCCAGCGGCTCGGGGTCACCGTGCACCCCTTCGTCGAGGCCGAGCTCGAGGCGACTGGCGGGGCGATGACCGGCGCCCTGCTCCGTTCGCGCCGCACCGAGAACCAGGGGGAAGAGCGGCGCATTCGCGCGCCGCTGGTGATCCTCGCCACCGGCGCTTGGAGCCCGGAAGTCGCGGCGCCCCTCGGCCTCGAGCTACCGAACCACCCGCACCGCCACGAGATTTGCAGCACGGAGCCGCTCAAGCCCTTCCTCGGGCCCCTGGTCGCCGACCTGGAGACCGGGCTCTACTGCAGTCAATCGATGCGTGGCGAGATCGTCGGTGGCGTCTCCAACGAGCGCGTTCCGCCGGGCGTCGACCAACGGAGCTCGCTCCGCTTCCTCGGGCTCTACGCTCGCGCGCTCACCCGCACGATGCCGATCCTCGGCGCGGTGCGGGTGATGCGCCAGTGGGCCGGCTGCTACGACCTGACGCCCGACGGCAGCCCGATCGTGGGGCGCGTCGACTCCGTCGAGGGGCTCATCCTCCTCTGCGGCTTCATGGGGCACGGCTTCATGATCGCGCCGGTGATGGGGCAGCTCATGGCGCGGTACCTGGTGAAGGACGAGGAGCGCGAGCTCTTCGAGCGTTGGTCCCTCGGCCGCTTCGAGCGCGGCGAGCTCCTCCCCGAGTCCATGATCCTCGGCTGAGAGAGCGCTCCCTGGGCGCCGGCTCACATGCGCGCGATGAGCGCGCGGAGCTCGGCGTGCATCGCCTCGGGGCTGGCGGTCCGATGGCTCTGGCCGTGGCCGGGGAGGACCCAGCTGAACGAGTGGTCGAGGAGGCGCTCCATGCTCTTCTTCTGAAGGCTCCACGAATACCAGCAGACCCCGCGGGAGGCGTGGAGGCGCTCGGTGCGCTCGGAGCGCCAGAGGTGGTCGCCGGAGAAGAGGTGTCGGTCCCGATGGAGCAGGGCCGTGCTTCCGCGGGTGTGGCCGGGCACCGGGATCGCGAGTAGGTCCGGGGCGAACTCCATCGGCGCGTCGCCCTCGAGGAGCCACTCGACGTCTCGCGTCTCGCGGGTGCGATCGGCGTCGTGCAAGATCCGCCGGCAGCCGAAGCGCTCGGCGAAACGGGCATGGTCGGCGACATCGTCGCGGTGCGTGAGGAACATCAGATCGATGCCACCGAGCGACTCGATGCGCTCGACGAGGGGACCGGCGAAGCGGGGCGAGTCGATGAGCACGTTGCCTTCCGGTCGCACGACGAGCCAGCTCCGCGCACCGAAGGACGACTCGGCGGCGTAGCCACAGAAGTAGACGTTTTCGTCCACCTTCTCCGGGAACGCGGCGCCCGCCGCGCGCACGTCGACGCTCCGGTCGGTCGTCCCGATCGAGCTCGTCGGACACGCGACCAGCGCCATCGCCGCGCGATGGGTCTCGGCGTCTCCCTCGGGCTGCCGGCGAACATACGACTGCTCGCTTCGGCTCTGCTCGCTCGAGAACACCGACGGTGCCACCGCCCGGCACATGCCGCAGTCGATGCACGACGAGTCGACGTAGAAGGCGCCGGGGGCGTTGTCGGGCAGGCGGTCGGAGAGCCGGGCCACGAGCGCACTCTAAGGCTGGGGGCCGTCCCGTAAACCGCGGTGCTTCGCCGGTCAGGGGGCGGAGGTGAACGAGCGGATGCCCGTCCTGCCGAGCCGGGCGTCGCGCCCCTGGCCGAAGATCGGGATGCCACCGTCGGGGTCGACGAGCTCGTCGAGACTCTCGTAGGGACCGACGGCGGTGACGCCCCAGTCGTAGGGAGCCCCCGAGGCGAGCGCGACACCCGTGGCTGCGAGGCTCGCGCGCGCGCCCACGGTGTAGATGGCGAAGCTCGGCCCGGAGGGGGTCGACGCCGTCATGACGTGCACCGAGCGATCGTAGGCGGTCCACTCGAAGAGGGTCTCCGAGTCCACGCCCGTGGTCCCGTTCGCCGGACCCGTCAGACGGGGCGCCGGGGGCAACGCGGGCGAGACCACTTCTCCGGGGGACAGCAGCGAGTACAGCGCGCTGGTGGCCTCCCCGGCCGTGGCGCTCAGCTGCAGGCCCAGCGCCGCGCCGCGTGGAACCGCATAGGTCACCGACGCCTCGAACGCTCCATCGATGGCGAGAGGGATCGCGACGTGGTCGCCGAAGCGGCCGTGGAGGGTCGCGCGGGTCGGGCGGTGGTCGGCCGGCCAGCTCGGCCGAGCGGTGACGAAAGTGGTCTCCACGGGCTCGAGAACCAGCGCCTCGTCGAGCGCGTCGCCGTCGACGAGCGCGACCGGCTGGGAGTCGTGGCCCGCGTACTCCAGTGGCAGGCGCGCGCCATCCATCCGCCACTGCAGCGCGTGCACCGTCGCGTTCGTCGCGTCGGCCCCCGCCCAGGTGACCTCGATCGGTCCGAAGGCCGGCCCCTCGCCCGGCGGAAGCACGATGCTCCCACCACCATCGTCGGCGGCGACCACCACGAAGGTCACCGTGTCGAAGGCGTTGGGGAAACCGCTACCGCCCGAGAGTGTTCCCTGCACCGTGGCCCGGTGGGGGAGCGGCCGCAGCAAGCTCGCGAGGGGGAGCGTGGGGTCCATCCGTTCGAGATCCACGAAGTGGTGCACCTCGAGACCGGNNTGACCTCGTAGGGGGGCTCGACACCGGCGATGGCGAAGCGCCCCTCGGCGTCGGTCGTGCTGGTCTCCTCGCCGACGCGGACGTCCGCGCCCGTTACCGGCAGCCCGCGCAGATCGACGACGGCGCCATCCACCCTCCGGTCGAGGATCGCCACCTCGAGCGCCGCCGCCTGACGGCCCCGGGCGGACTCGCCCCGAATCCAGAGCCCCCGGACCCCGGGCGCCGCGTCGGCGCTCACCCGAACGGTGGCCATCGCCTCGCTGCCGCTGGGTCGCGGATCGGCGAAGCTCACGGCCAGCCCTTCGGGGACGGCGACGGCGGCCAGCTCCACCGGGCCTTCGAGATCGAGGTCCCGGTCGATGCGCACCGTCACCGAGCTCTCCGCGCCGGGCGCGAGGCTGAGGCCGACCGGCGCGAGCGACAGGGTGAACCCCGCGCTCGAAGGTCCCGCATCCGAATCGGCGGGTGGCGTGTCGTCACCACCACACCCTGCCAGGGCCAACGTCGCCAGGAGCCCGGCGCAGAGACGCGTCGAGATCAGCATGTCCGCTCGTTGAAGGTGAAGTAGCGCTCGATCGGCGCGGGTGCGGTGGCGTCGGTGTCGCCCCAGACCCGAAGGATGAGGCGCCCCGGGCTCATGCCCCCGCAGTCGAGCTGGTCGCCGAGGAGGTCGACCGGCCGGAACGTGTCTTCGACGGTCGTCGCCGTGGTGAAGCCGCCCGGCTCGGTGATCGTGCCCGCCGCCGCCACGACGTCGGTGCAGCTCGAGGCGGGGGGACAGTCGAAGGCGACGAGCCACTCGTAGTGGAGCGTGGTGTCGTCCGGGTCGTCGACCTGGAAGGCGAGCCTCTGGTCGGTGCTGAAGTACAGCAGCGCCCCGGGGTGCGGGCTGAGGATGTCGGCGTAGGGATGCTGCCCGCCTACGGGAGGCGCGGCGATGGTCAACGTGAGCGCGTCCACGTCCGTGGCGCCCTGGGTGTCGGTCCCCCGCACTTGCAGGGGTCGGGTGCCGAGGGGGCTGTCGAAGAGGAGCTCGAGGACCATCCCGTAGGCGTCGCGCTGGCAGCCGATGAGCGAGTCACCGGCCGCGAGGCCGAGCACCTCGATGGCGCTACAGGTGAGCACCCCCCCTGGCTCGTTCGCGTCGGTCGCTCGGAGACGCACCCGGGAGATGCGGCCGGTGGTCCGCACCTCGCCGTCCGTGGGGGCGAGGACGCGAACGTCCGGAGGCGCGTTCACCACCTCGAGCGGCAGCTCGGTGCGGGTGGTCAGCCCGGCGCCGTCACGCGCGCTGAAGACCACCAGATGGCTCCCCTCGTCGACGAAGGTGTGGGAGACGGACCCGCCGGACGGGACCTCCGCGATGCGGACGCCGTCCACCTCGACGGTCACTGCGCAGCAATCGAGGCCGTCTTCGTAGTCCAGGGTCTCGGCGGAGAGGTCGATGGGCGTGTCGACGTAGACCTGTCCCGAAGTCCGGCCGGAGATCACGAAGGGCGGGTGGTTCTCGGACTCGGCGATGTTCCAGGTGCGATTCAGGACGCGCCCGCTCCAATCCAGCCCGAAGACGGAGGAGCGAATCCCCGCGTAGGCCTCCAGGCCGCCGTCGAGGGACCACGCGGGCTCCCCAGGGACCTCGTAGTCGTACTCGATGTAAGGCACGAGCTCGCCATAGGGGCCGGCCACTCCGTATACGTAGAGGTCGAGGGAGACGACGACCTCTGCTCGAGTGTAGAGACGGTCGCTGCCAGAGCGGCGCAGGAACGCGGGGGTGAGGCTGGGGGTGTGGGACTCGAAGCCCTTTTCGAAGGTGGCGAAGGCGTCGCATCCGTCGAGATCGCAGCTGGCGCCCACGCCGGCGTCGAACCACTGGTGGATACCGAACGTGGCGCCGGGAGAGCCGACGTCGAAGCCGCCCTGGAAGTGCGCTTCCACTTTGGGCGTGAAGACGATCGGGATGCCCGCGACCACGATCGTGAAGGGCTCGAGCCACTCGGACAAGAGCCTCATCGACGATGACGCACCCGCTGCCCCCGGGATGACCAGGTCGAAGCGAAAGTTCTCGTAGAGGAACGCTTCGGCGCGCAGCTCGAGGTCCACCGCGTCGAAGGGGTTCAGGTCGTCGAAGAGCTTCGAGGTGTCGAAGAAGTGGATGTCCAGCTCGAAGCCCGCTCCGAAGCTCAGCGCCCCTTCGATGCTCGGGCCGCGTTCCCCTTCGATCGGACTGTTCAGCTCGCCCTCGAAGGGAATCTCGAAGCTCAGCGGATCGCTGCGGNNCACGTCGAGCTTCTGGAATGCCTGCAGCAGGATGGCCTGGTCGGTCTCCACGATGAGCTCGCCGCCTTCCTCACGGACGGCGGTGACCTCCCGAAGGAGCCCCATCGGAGCCGCCGGTGAGCTGTCCGCCACCAACACGTGGCCCGGCGCGAGTGCCCGAGCCTGATCGGTGATTGGCGAGAAGTGGAGGGCGCCATCGGGGTCGACCCGAGTCAGGGCGGCCAACGTCGCGTCGTCCAAGACGCGCGTGTTCTCTCGGGCGATGGCCGGCGGCTCGGCGGTCTCCGCCGCACAGCCCAACGCACCGACCCCCAGCAGAACGAGCAGGCCGGCAACTCGGGCGACCGCCAGCGCCCTGGGTGCGGTTCCCACCCGGCGCCCCCGCGCCGCGTCTTCTTCCCACGCCATGGCTACCCCCCGATGCGAGGGGTGTGCCGACCCGGAGACGGCGCTTCGAGTGCCCCTTTTTCGGGCGCGCAGAGGCCGCCGAGAGGTGGCTCGCGCGCACATCCTGCGCCGGCGCGCAGCCGATGCACGCGGCGGGGACTGCGCGCCACGGGAAGGACCGACACCTGGCCCTGCGCGGCCTGCACCAGGGAAAGCCGACCCCGCGGGGAATGAAACCTCACCGACCGACCGTACGATGAACCGTGGCGCGACCGTGGCGCCACCGAGGAGGAGGAGAGGAGGCGATGGGCGATCGCGCGACGGCGATGGGAAGGGCGAGCCCGATGGGGCGGCGTCCCAATTCGCGCGCGGCTCGCGCGTCGAAAGAGGTGACGGTCGGTCTCGGGCGGTCTTTCGGTGTAAGCCGGAACCCTCGTGACCGTTCGTTGTCGGACAGCGCACGGGTCGGTGTGAGCGCGTTGCGCTGATGGTCGATCCGTAGACCGACGGGAGGACCGAGAGGAGATTCAGATCGTTGGCCCCTCTCGCCCGTCAGCAGTCATGAGTCTTGGAGGAGGAACCCGCAGAGCCGGTCGAGGCTCGCGGCAGAGGGCCCGCTCGCTCGAGCGAGGCGACGGAGGAGTACGCGTACATGGTGAGAGGGAACGGACGAAGGGCAGCTCGGTGGACGGCCGTCGGCCTCTACGTCGCGCTCGTCGCCTTTGCGCTCTTCTCGCCGCTCGCGCCGCGGGTCTTCTGGACCATGGCGATGCCGGTCTTGCCCCTCGCCATCGTTCTCTTCGGCGTCTATCGCTGGCGCGGCGCCTGTCCGGTGGCGGCCATCGGTACGGTGGGCGCGGCGCTCGCACCGAAGCGCGCGCACAAGCGGATCCCGCGCTGGCTCCGCGACCACGGGATGAGCGTCTCGATGGGCGTGTTGGTGCTCTCCCTGACCTTGCGTCACGTCGCCACCAACGGCGATCACCTCGCGCTCGGGCTCTTCCTGATCGCCCTGCCCATCGTCGCCGTGGCCGTGAACGCGCGCTTCGGTGGCCGCGCCTTCTGCCAGTACGTCTGCCCGGTCGGGGTCGTCGAGCGCATCTACACCGACGGCGCGCCGCCGGTGGCGACCGCGGACGCCGAGCCCTCCACCTGCTCGACCTGCAGCGCCTGCACCAAGCCCTGCATCGACATCGATCGGGAGCGCTCCTTCGACCGCACGAGCGGTCGGGTCTCCCGGCGCATCGTCACCTACGCCTTCCCTGGGATCGTCTTCGGCTTCTACGCCTACTACGCGCTCCGCGAGGGGAGCTGGGAGGCCTACTTCGGCGGCGCCTGGACGCGCTACCAGCTCTCCGTCGAGCACGTCGTCGGCCAGGGCTTGTTCTTCGCCGAGGTGCCCGCGGTGGTGGCCGCGCTCGCGGTGCTCGTCGGGCTGGGCGCGCTCAGCTACGCGCTCTTCGCCGCCCTCGAGGCGCGCGGTCTCGATCGCGAGCGGGTGCTCGCCTCGGCGGCCTTCACCGCCTTCGCCACCTTCTACTTCTTCGCGGGGGCGCCCTCGCTCCGCCTCGTGCCGGCGCTCGAGCGTTCCCTCGCCTTCATCGTGCCCTGCGTGGCGACCGCGGTCTTCTTGCACCGCACCCACCGCCACTGGGCCACCGCCGAGGTCCGCTCGGCACCCACGTCCGCGCCATCCCGGCGCCGCCTGCCCATCATCGAGGACTGACCATGGAACCGGAGCTCTCCCTACTCGCCCTATCACTCGTCGCGCTCGCGCTCGCGCCGCTGCTGCACGCGCTCGGCTCGTCCCATCGCGCCTTCCGCAAGGTGCTGCACCTGGCGGTCGTCGCGGCGGTCGCCGGGCTGGTGTTGCTGCACGTGCTCCCGGAGTGCGTCGAGCATTGCGGCATGTGGGCGCTGGCCAGCGCCGGCATCGGGCTCACGCTGCCGCTGCTCTTCGAGCACGGGCCCATGAAGGAGAAGGTCTCCGGCGGCTGGCTCATCGTCCTCGCGGTGGTGGGCATCGGTCTGCACGCCTTCGCCGACGGCGCGGCCATCGTGCTGGCGGACGGGCACGGTCACGAGTCGCACGGACACGGCCACGAGCACGCGATGGGTCTCGCGGTGGTGCTCCATCGGCTTCCGGTCGCCATGGGCATCTGGGCCGTGCTCCACGCTCGGCCGCTGCGAGCCGGCGGCGCGCTGGCCTTCGTCGGTCTCGCGACGGTCGCCGGCTTCGGCGTGGGTCATCACGCCGCGCCGCTCCTGAGCGGCTCGCTGATGGCGCTCGCTCAGGCCTTCATCGGCGGACTCCTGCTCCACGTCTTCGCCCACGGCCCTCGCGCGCCGCGGGTGCCCACCCTCGAGGAGGCGTGAGATGAGCACCGCGACCTACGCTTCACCGGCGGAGGACCGGGCGACGCGCAGCCGTGGCGTCCGGCGCGTCCTGCTCCTCGTGCTCGGCCTCAACGCACTCGTGGCGGCGGCGAAGATCGCCTATGGACGGGGCGCCGCGGTGCTCGCGATCGAGGCCGACGGCTACCACAGCCTCACCGACGGCCTCGCGTCCATCGTCGCGCTGATCGGCGTCTGGCTCGCCGCGCGGCCGCCCTGCGCGCGTCACCCCTACGGTCACCGCAAGAACGAGGTCGTCGCCGCGCTGGTGATCGGCGTGGCCATGCTCCTGCTCGCCGCCGGCCTCGCCAACGACATCGTGGCCGGTCTCACCGGCGGCCGGCCGCTCGCTCCGCGGGTCGGGCCGCTCGCCTTCGTCGTCCTGCTCGGGACCCTCGGAGTGAACCTCGGCGTCGCCAGCTATCAGGCCCGGCAGGCCGAGCGCTTCGGCAGCGCCCTCCTGGCCACCGACGCTCGGCACACCCGCTCCGACTGCCTGGTGACCCTCGGCGTGCTCTTCGGCACCACCCTCACCTGGGCGGGGCTCTCCGGCCTCGATCTGGTCGTTGCCGCAGTGGTCGCGGTGCTCGTGGGGAAGGCCGGGGTGGACGTCGTGCGGGAGAACCTCGGCTACCTCACCGACAAGGCGCTCGTGCCGCCGGAGGCGGTCGCCCAGGTCGTCGAGGGCATCGCCCCGGTGGTCGCGGTCGGGCAGGTGCGCACCCGCGGCACGCCGGGCGCGGTCTTCATGGATCTCCGGGTGAGCCTTCCGCCCCACCTCTCGGTGGCGTCCGCCGGGAAGGTCGTGACTCGGGCCACGGAGACCATCCGTCACGAGTTCCCCGAGGTGGTGGACGTGACCATCCACCCGGTCGTCGCCTGAGCCCGGTCACCGAGTCGTCGGCGGGGGCCCGCGGCTCGGTGTAGGCTTGTGACCCTTGGCTGGGGCAGGTGACGGCAAGCGGATGGGACGGGCGTCCGGGCGCCTGTTCCGAGCGGCGTTGTTGGTGGCGCTCGCCGGTGGCTGTGGCGACGACGGAGTCGCCCCCGACCCCGACATGTCCATGGCTTGTCCGACGGGGACCTTCAGTCCGGACGGCATGACCCCGGACTGCGAGCCCTGGACCGAGTGTCCGGCGGGAACGGCGGTGAGCATCGAGGGCACCAGCAGCAGCGACCGAGCGTGCGAGCCCTGCGCCGAGGGGACCTTCAGCGACGAGGCGAACGCCCCGAGCTGCGAGCCGCATCGATCCTGCGACGTGGGGACCTACCGGCGCGGGGACGGGAGCCCGACGACCGACACGGACTGTGAGTCGTGCGGGGCGGGGACCTACACTGACACCATGGATGCGGCGAGCTGCATGTCCTGGACCGTTTGCGAGCCGGGTCAGTTCGTCGAGCAGAACGGGTTCGTCACCGCCGACCGCGTCTGCGCGCCCTGTCCGGCGGAGACCCATAGCGGCACGATCAACGCCGAGGAGTGCGAGCCCTTCACCCGATGCTCGCCGTGGCTGGAGGTCGCGATGGAAGGCACCGCCAGCAGCGATCGCACCTGCCGGCCCTGGGTCCGTCAGTTCGGCACCGGCGAGGACGACGAGGTCACGGACCTGCTCGTCGACGGGAGTGGCGATCTCTTCCTGGTGGGGACCACGGACGGGGCGCTCCCCGGCGAGGCGAGCGCGGGCGGGAGCGATGGCTTCGTCCAGCGCCGGGACGCCGAAGGCAACGTGCGCTGGACGACGCAGCTCGGCACCACCGAGGCGGACTCGCTCGCGACGGTGGGCCTGGATGGCGCCGGCCACGTGGTCGTCGCCGGCACCACCGCCGGGACGTTCCCCGGCGAGTCGGCCGGTGGCCTCACCGATGCCTTCGTCGCGCAGCTCGACGCGACGACCGGTGCGCTGCGCTGGGTTCGACAGGTCGGCACCGCGGAGGCGGAGGCCGGCTCGGCGGCGGTGGACTCGAGCGGCGACGTCGTCGTGGCGGGGAGCACTCGCGGCACCCTCCCGGACCAGAGCAACGGCGGGGGCGCCGACGCCTTCGTCCGCAAATACGACCCGGCCGGCACCGAGCTCTGGACCGTGCAGATCGGGACCGCCGCGGACGAGCTGGTCTACGAGGTGGCCGCCGGTCTCGGCGGCGCGCTCTTCGTCGTGGGCGAGATCTTCGCTTCGACGTGGGACGCCTTCGTCTGGAAGCTGAGCGCGACCGGGAGCGTCGATTGGACGCGCGAGCTCGACTCCGGCGCGGACGACGGGGCGTACCACGCGGTGGTCGATGGGGCCGGGGGCGTGGTGGTCGGCGGCTACACCACCGGCACCTTCCCCGACGAGACCAGCGGTGGCGCGACCGACGTCGCCGCTTGGAGCCTGAGCGCCGCCGGCGCGACGCGGTGGGTCCGGCAGATCGGCTCGGGCGCCGACGAGTGGGCGGCCAACATCGCCCTCGTCCCTGGCGGCGACGTGGTGGTGGTGGGCGCCACGCCGGGTGTGTTCCCGGGCCAGACGAGCTTCGGGGGCACCGACGGCTTCGCGCATCGCTTCGACGGAGAGGGGATGGACCGCTGGACCCGGCAGTTCGGCAGCGAGTCGTCCGACGCGGTGCTGGCAGTGGCCCACACCGATGGCGGCTACATGCTGATCGCCGGGCGGGCCCGGGGCACGCTCCCGGGGGAGACCAACCTCGGCGGCGCGGATGCCTTCCTCGCGCGCCTCGACCCGTGAACGCGCTCAGGGGTGACGGCCGAAGGGCAGGTAGGTCGGCCAGGTCGCCTCGGCCGCTTCCACCGGTCCGATACTCCGGCGGCGTAGGGTCCAGTAGGGCATGCCGTCCCCGTCGAAGCCGGTGAGCGCCTCGACGAGCTCCCACTCCCCATCGCCCTCGAGGTCGCCGAGCCAAGGGGTGGGCATGCCGCCACCAGCCTCGGACTCCATGGCGGTNNAGGCGGTGGACGGTTCGCATCAGCGTGGCCCAGTCGAAGGTGGCCACCAGCAGCTCGTCCTGACCGTCGTCGTCGAGGTCCCCGGCCACCGGCGAAGGGACGAAGGGGCTGGGGAGGATCTCGTCGTAGAGCACCGCGCCGGTGCGCGCCGCGACGATGAAATGGCGGGACTGGTCGTACTCCGGGAAGGTCCCCCGGGAGAAGGCGCCGTAGATCTCGAGGCCGGCATTGGTCGCGTCGAGCTCGGCGATGAGCGGGGTGGTGTAGGTCTCGTAGCCGGTGGCGTCCACCGACCAGAGCTCGTCGTGGGTGGCGCCGTCGATGGCCAACAGCTGCCCCTCGAAGGTGGCCACGACCACGTCCTGCACGCCGTCCTCGTCGAGGTCGGCGAAGGACGGCGGGGCGATCACGCCCTTGGCGGTACCTGGGCCGATCAGCTCGATGCCCGAGGCGAGGTCGTCGGTCATCACCTGGTCCAGGGTGAAGCTCCAGAGCGANNCTGCCCACCAGGACCCGGAGCGGGTCCGCGGGTCGCTCCCGGTAGAGCAGCGGTGAGCAGTAGGTCTCCCGGCCATCGGGAAGCTGGGGGCTCGCGAGCAGGTCGCCGTTGCTCCCGTCGAAGACCATCAGGTGGCTCGGCGGACGGTCGGTGCCCGGCGCGAGGCGCGCGTCGCCGCCGTTCGCCGCGAGGATCTCTCCGATGCCGTCATCGTTCAGATCCGGCAGCTCCACCGGCGAGTAGAAGTTGAACCAGCCGTCGTCGCGGGGGTCCGCGGACGCCGAGGTGAACTCCCAGAGGAGCTCGCCGGTGGTCCCCTTCAGCGCGACGAGGATGGCGTTGCGGCCACCGGCGACCACGTCCGGCAGGTCGTCTCCGTCGAGATCCATGGCCAGGACGGTGCCCACCATCTCGTCGTCGGTGTCCACGCGCCAGAGCTCGTTCCCCTCGGCGTCGTGGAGGGTGACGAAGCCGGCGCCGGTCGGCTCGGGGTTCATCATGGTGTCCTCGACACCGTGACCGAGGGCGATCTCGAGCGTCCCGTCTCCGTCGACATCGACGGCCTGCGGCGACGAGAAGGTCTGCATGGGTCCGGAGACCGACCAGGCCTCGGGCAGCCCGAGCCCGGGGGTGCCGCAGCTTCCATCGCCCACGCACGCGTCGCCCGCCGTCGCGTCGGCCGGTCCGAGGTCCGAGGGCCCGCCGTCCTGGCCACCGTCGACCACGGCCGCGTCGGCACCCATGTCCCGGGGGGAATCGTCGTCACCGCAGGCCAACGCCAGCACCGACGAGAGCAGCAACCAAGAAGGGATCCGATCCATCACTCGCATCCTAGCTCCGAAGCTCATGGTACCACGAGTTTGGTTCACCTTTTGGGGACGGCTGGAAGTGAACGTTGTTCGTACATTTTGTGGACAGTGTCCAATAAGGAGACGGTACTGTGTCCAAAATCACTACGGCCGATTGTGCGCTGAACGCTGTNNTCTGTCAGGGGGCGAGGAGAGCCCAATGAGCACGATGAAACAGGCAACGTTGATCGGATTGGTGGCGGTGGTCGCGACTCTGGGAACGACGCGGATGGCGGAAGCGGAGGAGCTGATCCTGGAGCGCACCGTCTCCGAGCCGGCACCGGCGTCGGGACCGGCGAGCGGCGTGGCCGACTCGGTCTTCTTCGTGCACGGTACCAGCGACCAGAGCTACTCCGGCGCGGACGCCTACTGGGACAACGCCGAGCTCGGCTTCCGAGACGGCAAGCCCTACCGTCGCGCCTACTACCAGGGCTCCTCGTACGCCGCGAACCACTACATGAGCTGGGGCACGGTCCTCTGCCAGCTCTTCGATTGGCAGCGGGTCTACGGCTACGACACGACGACCGTCGTGACCCACTCGAATGGGTCGAACCCGGTGCGCTACATGCTGATGCACCCGACGGCCTCCAAGTACTGCAGCTCGGTGGGCCGCTACGTGCGCGTCGATGAGGTCTTCACCAAGGTCAACCAGGTCATGTGGCTCGCCGGCGACAACAAGGGCACTCACCTCGCCGACGAGGTCACCACCTCGGGGACCACCATCAACATCCTCAACGAGATCGCGGCCGCCTTCGGCATCATGGACTACAACAAGCCGGC